>FWPU01000040.1_pt1 | contig 379632 bp, 276 predicted proteins | sample 2228361 | NCBI WGS metagenome assembly FWPU01 (sample SAMEA103939777, study PRJEB20133) | metagenome
ACACGGTGACAGTGACCATAGGCAACACGTGTACGGCTTCTGCCAGTGCCACCGTGACTGTCAATCCATTGCCAACGGCCAGCATCAGCGGGGTGAACGTGATATGCTTTGGCGACAGCACGACGCTGACGGCGAGCGGAGGCACGGCCTACCTGTGGAGCAATGGCGCCACGACGGCGAGCATTGCGGTGTCGCCGACCACGACGACGACCTACACGGTGACCGTGACGGACGGCAACGGATGTACGGCTACGGCGAGCCGGACGGTGACGGTGAACCCGTTGCCGAATGCGCTCATCAGTGGAGACAGCATCATTTGTCAAGGAGAGAATACGGTGTTGACGGCGAACGGTGGCACGGGCTACCTGTGGAGCAATGGCGCCACGACGGCGAGCATTGCGGTATCGCCGACCACGACGACGACCTACACGGTGACCGTGACGGACGGCAACGGGTGTACGGCTACGGCGAGCCGGACGGTGACGGTGCATGCGTTGCCAACGGCCAGTATCAGCGGGGTGAACGTGATATGCTTTGGCGACAGCACGACGCTGACGGCCAGTGGCGGCACGGCCTACCTGTGGAATACGGGCGCCACGACGGCGAGCATTGCGGTGTCGCCGACCACGACGACGACCTACACGGTGACCGTGACGGACGGCAATGGGTGTACGGCTACGGCGAGCCGGACGGTGACGGTGCATGCGTTGCCAACGGCCAGCATCAGCGGGGTGAACGTGATATGCTTTGGCGACAGCACGACGCTGACGGCGAGCGGAGGCACGGGCTACCTGTGGAGCAATGGCGCCACGACGGCGAGCATTGTGGTATCGCCAACCACGACGACGACCTACACGGTGACCGTGACGGATGGCAATGGGTGTACGGCTACGGCGAGCCGGACGGTGACGGTGAACCCGTTGCCGAATGCGCTCATCAGTGGAGACAGCATCATTTGTCAAGGAGAGAATACGACGCTGACGGCCAGTGGAGGGTCGGGCTACTTGTGGAACACAGGGGCTACGACGGCGAGCATCACGGTATCGCCGAGTGCTACTACCGGATATTCAGTGACCGTGACGGATGCGAATGGTTGTACTTCCACAGCGATGGCGAATGTGATGGTTGACTCCCTCCCGCCCTCGGCAATTTCAGGCAATACGACCATTTGCCGGGGCGAGAGTACGACCTTGACGGCTACAGGAGGCGGCACCTATCAATGGAGTACGGGCGATACGACGGCCTCCATCACGGTGAGTCCGACGAATACGACGACTTACACGGTGACAGTGACCATAGGCAACACGTGTACGGCTTCTGCCAGTGCCACCGTGACTGTCAATCCATTGCCAACGGCCAGCATCAGCGGCGATTCGATCATTTGCGAAGGTGATTTAGCAACCCTGACAGCCATGCAGGGCGATGCCTATCTGTGGAGCACAGGCGATTCCACAGCAACCATAGTGGTATCTCCCGCCACCACGACCTCCTACAGCGTCACGGTGAGCAACAACTTTGGTTGCAGTGCTTCTGCTTCCACCACGGTCATCGTTTTGGAGCGGCCAGTTGCCTCCATTACTGGAAAAGACACGCTCTGTCAGGGCAGCAGTACGATACTGACCGCCTCGGGTGGGGTAGGGTATCATTGGAGCACGGGAGCTACTACGTCCTCCATCACGGTGAGTCCCAATACGACGACAACCTATACGGTTACGGTGACTGCTTCGAACGGCTGCACGTCAACCGCCAGTCGAACGGTGGTAGTGCATCCGTTGCCATTGCCTTCTGTCAGTGGCAACAACGTCATCTGCAAGGGGGACAGCACTGCCTTGACGGCTTCAGGGGGTACGACTTACCACTGGAGTACGGGCGCGAATACGGCAACCATCGTCGTGGCTCCCTCGAGCAACACCACTTACACAGTGACTGTCACGGATGCCAATGGGTGTACGGCATCGACCAGCATTTCCGTAATCGTCAACCAACTTCCCGTGGCTTCGGTCTCGGGTGATACCTCCCTGTGCGAGGGGCAATCGACGGTTTTGATAGCATCCGGGGGCATTGCCTATGCGTGGAATACAGGGGCCAACACGGCTGCCATCCACGTGACTCCGCCGGCCTCGACCGTCTATTCGGTCACCGTAACGGGTAGTAATGGTTGCACCGCTGTGGTCAATGCTCCTGTCAACGTACATCCCTGGCCCGACGCCTCCATAGCAGGAGACACGGTCATTTGCTTGGGTGATGCCACCACGCTCACAGCTGCAGGAGCCGATTTTTACCTCTGGAGCACGGGAGATACTACCGCGGCGATAACGGTGGCTCCCGCAGTCGAAACCACGTATTCGGTTACCGTTACCACGCAATTCGGCTGCTACGACTCCGCAAGTGTGACGGTCCATGTGGATACACTGCCAGTGGCTGTCATTACGGGAGTGGATACCATCTGCTTTGGCGATACCACGACCTTGACGGCTTCCGGAGGGACGACCTATCTATGGAACACTGGCGATACGACGGCAAGTATTGCCGTAGCACCTTCGAGCACCTCCACCTATTCAGTAACCGTCACGGACGGCAATGGCTGTACGGGGTCGGCAGGCAGCACCGTGGTGGTTCACCCGCTGCCCGTCCCCTCCATTTCGGGCGACACCACCATTTGTCGCCGAGATACGGCTGAGTTGATTGCCTCGGGGGGTGGAAGCTATTTGTGGAGCACGGGCGATTCCACAGCCATGATCCTGGTGTCCCCTGACAGTACCACCACCTATTCCGTAACGGTAACCAACCAATACGGATGCACGGCCAGTGCCAGCCATCTCCTCACGGTAGAGCCATTGCCTCCAGCCATGATTGCTGGTGGACCCTACCATTGCGATGGTGATTCGACCACCTTGACAGCCTCGGGAGGGGTGAGCTACCTGTGGAGTACGGGCGCCACCACGGCATCGATAGTGGTTTCCCCGTCCGTAAATACCACTTACGGCGTGCTCGTCACTGGCGCGAATGGTTGCCAGGAGACGGCATCTGTCACGCTCGAAGTGCAGTACGCCCAGGAAATCATGTGGGCGGATACGATTTGCCAGGGTGATACACTGTACTTCTTCGGACAGGCGCTTACCGCAAGCGGAACGTACCGCGACACGGCTTTCTACGCTTCAGGTTGCGACAGTATTCGATATACACTCGATCTGTATGTGCACAACCAATGCACCCTCGACCTGGCGCTTCGTAAAACACTCGGTAGCGGGCAAGCTCCCATTGCTACTCTCTTCGATACAGTGACCTTTACTGTCACTGTGTTCAACCAGGATACGATCCCTGCATGGAACATTCACATCATCGACTACGTGCAGCCCGGTTTCTCCTATTACCAGGCCCTCAATCCAGGATGGTTCGACTTTGGAGCCGGCCCAGCCTGGATCATCCCTGGTCCACTACAGCCAGGTGATAGTATTTCGCAAGACATCCGTCTGGTGGTCAATTTGGAGGCCCTCGACACGTCCCTGCTGAACTTTGCGGAGATTACCTTCTTCGACAACGACACCATTTCGACAAACACGCCTCCTACCGATCCCGATTCCAACCCGGATGCTTTCAATGGCAATGACGCTGGCGGCCAACCGGGATCTCCTGCCGACGACTACCTCTTCGGAGACGGAACCGGAACGCCGGGGGATGGTGTGGCTGCCACCGATGAAGACGACCACGATGGCGCTTCGGTGCAGTTCCTACCTCCGCCACCGCTCAGCTTGGGCAACCAGGTATTCATCGATCTGGACAACGACGGCTTGTTCAACAACAATGATCCAGGCCTGCCGGGCGTCACTGTCGAACTTTACAACGCCGGCCCCGATGGCCTCAAAGGTACCGGCGATGACTTCCTGGTGGACACCACCGTGACCGATGCCAACGGGCAATACCTCTTCACTGGATTGAGCCATGGCCTCTATTGGGCAAAACTGAACGGCAATGGAATACCGCCGGGCTATACCAGCTCCACGGGTGATGGCCCTCAGGACATGGATGGCCAGGGACCGTTCGAACCAGCGTATGGGGCTTTCCTCGACTTGGACAACGCCGACGACGGCACCCAGATGGGATCCATGATCATGACCGATACCATCCGCCTCTTTTACTGGAGTGAACCCACCTTCGAAGACGGAGATGAAAACACCAACTTGACACTCGATTTCGGCCTGTTCAGCCCCTCGGCTGCCGTTTTCGACCTGGCACTTTCCAAGCGCCTGGCAGATGGCCAGCCCAATGCGGTTGACATCAACGACGACGTGGATTACACCATCTGCGTGGTCAATCAGGGCAACGTCACAGCCTACAATGTGCAGCTTTACGACATCATCCCGGCGGGCATGATTCTCAGCCCCGCCGACAACAACGGCTGGACCTTGCTGTCTCAAGATACCGCCGTGTTGACGATTACGGATCCGATAGCCATTGGCGACACCATTTGTGTGAATTTCAAGCTCAGGGTCGTGTACGCAGCGAGTGGTGTCGAGCTGGTGAACAAGGCGGAAATCTCCCACGCCGAGGATGTCGAGGGCAACCAGTTCCCCGACGTCGATTCCACACCCGACAACGGTGACCCGGATGAGGACGACCTCGACGTGGCATCGGTGAATATCCTGCCTCACGACCCGACTGGATACATCTATTGTGAGGAAAGTGGTGAAATCATCACGGGCGGGACGGTGAGCGTCACTGGTCCGGGGACGGTGTACCTCGTTGCCGACGGTAGCAATGGCTATTACGAATTCTATACCGATGGCACGCCAGGGATCTACACCATCACTTATAACCATCCCCAGGGTTATCCCTTGAGTACCACCTGCCTGCCAATGGGAGGTGCGTTCGATCCAACGGGTATGCCTGACCCCGTGGCATTGGGCTCGGATACATTGGCCGGGAATCTGGCTGACGCATCTTGTGGTGCCAACCCCTATTACCTGGCTTTCGATTACGCGCCAGGCGACCCACTCGTGACCCGCAACAACTTACCGGTGCGCTGTGTATCAATCGGTGCCATCGTATGTGAGGACGTCAACTTAAACGACAGCATCGACGCCGCAGACCAGCGCCTCGCCGGCATGACGGTTTACCTCTACGACTGCGCCGACACCCTGAACCCCATTGCCACCACGACTTCCGACAGCCTGGGCAGGTACAGCTTCACCGGCCTGCCAGCGGGCAACTATCGCGTGCGCTTCGACCTGCCGGCTGGCTATCGGCCTGTCAGCTCGGGCAGTATTGCCCCGAATGGATATTCACCATGTCTGACCCTCGACTGGGGCGATCGTGACTCGAGCGCCAACCTGTGTCTGTACCTCTGTCCGGATGTAATGGCCGGTCCCGACGTGACCATTTGCCTGTACGATACCACCGCCCTCATTGCCACTGTATCACATGGTTCAGGGGATTACAGCTGGTCGCCAACGGCGGGGTTGAGTCATCCCGACAGTGCGTTTACGCTCGCCTATCCACAATCAACGACGACCTACGTGGTTGCCTTCGACGATGGCAATGGCTGCGTATCCACGGATTCGGTGGTGGTTTACACCCAGATCAGCATCCCCGCTCGCGTCAACGCGCCCGACACTGCCTTCACCGTAGAATGTGGCCAACCATACCCGTGGTGGGCACCTCGGTTTACCGACCTGTGCGATTCCAACCTGGTGATTCTTTTCGATTCCACCATGGTGCCGAGGAACTGTGGCTACGACCTGCTGCGCACCTGGACGGCAGTGAACAAGTACGACCAAACAGCCACCTTCCAGCAGGTGGTGCATGTGATCGACACCACGCCTCCCGTGTTCACCTATGTGCCGGCAGATACCACCCTGGCCAGCTGCACCGACATGGCCAACATGAATGCCATGGCCACTGACAATTGCGACACCGACGTGGAAATCATCATCGATGAGACCCTGACTGGTGGGCCCAATTGCCAGATCGTGGTGACGAGGACCTACACGGCCGTGGACGATTGTGGCAATTCCACCACCGCCACCCAAGTGATTACCACTTACGACACCGAAGCACCATCCATCACCGTGACCAACCCCATGTTGAGCGGCTTGCAACAGGGGGATACCCTTTACTTGGAATGCCAGGTGGTGGGCAATCTCGGCCCTGACGATGTAACCGTCACGGACGACTGCGGCGGTGCAGACGTAATCTTCGAAGAATTCGACGGCCCACTTCAAAACTGTCCGTCGGCCGGCTTCGTGCAATTCCTGCGCTGCGGCTGGACGGCCACCGACATGTGTGGCAACCAGGACAGCCTGTTCTTCTTCGTAGTGGTCATCGACACCACGCCGCCCCAGCTCTTCACGGTGCCGGCAGATATCACACTGATGTGCAACGACCCGGTACCTCCAGCACCAACCGTGTTGGCTGTGGACAATTGCGACAACAACGTGCCAGTGACCTTCTCCGAAACTACCTCGGGTGGGCAGCTCATTCGCACCTGGACGGCCACCGACGATTGTGGAAATACCATCGTGGGGACACAGACCATCACCTACGACGATGGCAGTTTGCCACCGGTGCTTTACGGCATTCCGGCCGATACCACCATACGCTGTGAAGATCCCGTGCCCGCTCCGGATACGTCCGTATGGGCCTTGGACGCTTGCGATCCCGATCCAACGATCGTAGTGACGGACAGCATCGCCGATGAAGGCTGTGGCTACCGCATCTATCGCACATGGACGGCCACTGATTTCGACGGCAACAGCAGCTCGGCCACCCAGCTCATCACTGTCATCGACGATACACCGCCTGTTTTGTCGGGCATTCCTTCGGATATCACCATCGAGTGTGGGCAGCCTCTGCCTCCGGTGGTCTATCCCGCCGTGTCCGACAATTGCGACACGAGCGTGACGATCGATTTGATCGTGCTGGTCAATGACCAAGACAGTTGTAACATCGTGGTCAATCGCATTTTCACGGCTACCGATGATTGCGGCAACCAGGCAGGCTTCCACCAGCACATCCACCTGGTGGACACGACGGCGCCCGTGATCACCGTGACCCATCCCCAACTCGTGGGTGTGCCCAGTGGCGATACGCTGACCTTCGAGTGCGATGCAGTCCCCATCCTCGAAGACGGCGATGCCTATGCCACCGACGGCTGTGATGCGGCGCCAATCGTGTATCGCACCGAAACAGTGCTGGCTCAACCCCTTTGCCAGACCGACGACTACCTCTACCTCATGCGCTGTGGTTGGGTGGCCCGAGATCGATGTGGCAATGAAAGTGAGTGGTACGTCTTCTTCCGAGTGGTAGATACCCAGGCCCCTGTGATAAGCGGTACGCTGCCGCCCGATGTGACCGTCGATTGTGGCAATGTGCCCCCGCCACCAGATCTGAACACCCTGGCGGTGAGCGACAATTGCGACACCCTGCCTGCGCTTTCTCTCACCGACAGCATCCTCACGGGTGCCTGTCCAGGCAGCTACACCATCCTGCGCACGCTTACTGCCATCGACCATTGTGGCAATGTCAGCTCTGTAACCCAGACCATCACTGTGAGGGATATCACTCCTCCGGTGCTCAGTGGCGTGCCCTCGGATGTCACGGTGGACTGTGGCGCTATTCCACCGCCGGCTCAGGTGACGGCTGTTGACAATTGTGACACCTCCGTGCTCATCACCATGACCGACGTGGCGGGATCCGGCTGTCCGTACACCATTTTCCGCACCTGGACGGCCACTGATGGTTGCGGCAACTCGAGCAGTCGCACTCAGCGCATCACTGTGCGTGATACCATACCGCCTGCTTTCGATCACCTGCCTGCCGATACCGTGGTGGATTGCTCGGGCGTGCCACCTGCGGATACCCTGCTTGCCATCGACAACTGCGACACCAGCCTGGTAGTCACTTTTGGTGAAACGGTCACTGGCAGTGGATGCAATTACACCATCACCCGCACCTGGACGGCCACGGATGATTGCAGCAATACCTACGTGCACGTGCAAACGATCCAGGTCATCGACGACGAACCGCCTGTGTTGTCGCACTTGCCAGCCGACCTGACGGTTGTCTGTGGCTCCATTCCTCCGGTGGACACGATCACTGCTACGGACAATTGCGATCCGTCACCTCAAGTGCAATTCGCCGAGGTACGCAGCGGCAGCTGCCCATACACCCTGAAGCGCACCTGGACGGCTACGGACGCTTGCGGCAACACGAACACCCATGTGCAGACGATTACGGTGGTAGATACCCTTGCGCCAGTGCTCACTGGCGTCCCGGCAGATACCACCGTCCTGTGTGGAAGCCTTTTGCCGGACGCCGTGGTGGAGGCTACGGACGATTGCGACTCGACGGTGCAGGTACAGCTCGTAGAAACCATCGACAGCAGCAACCTCTGCGACCGGGTGCTGGTGCGTACCTGGACTGCCACGGATGCCTGCGGCAACAGCACCACGGGCTCGCAGACCATTCACCTCATCGACACCGTGCCTCCTCTCATCACCTTCAACCATCCTTGGCTGGCCGGCCTGCAGCATGGCGATACGTTGGTCATGGATTGCTCCAACACCGAGGTGTTTGGCCTGGCCAGTGCATCGGCCTCCGATGATTGCAATGGAGCAGTGCTGGCATTTGCCGAAGGAAATGTCAAGGTGGGTGATTGTGCCAGCGATGGCTTCATTTATGCGCTCGATTGCAAGTGGACGGCTACAGACGGTTGTGGCAATTCGAACAGCATCACCATCACGATGGTATTCGTGGACACCCTGGCTCCTGTTTTCACCTCGGTGCCGGCCGATACCACCATCCAGTGTGGCGATGCCGTGCCACCTTTCGGAACCGCTTTGGCCGAAGACGCTTGTGGTCAGGTGCTCATATCCGCCACACAAGACACGGTAACTGCGACGGGTGGATACGACCTGGTGCGCACCTACACCGCTGTGGACGATTGTGGCAATACTGCCACGGCTACCCAGGTAGTGCATGTGTTGAATGCTTCGGCACCCGTACTGAGCGGAGTGCCTGGAGACACGACCATTTACTCCACTCAAGGCGGTACTGTGCCTCCTCCGCCCGACGTGAAGGCATGGGATGGCTGCACGGGCGACAGCCTGGCGGTGACTTTCCAGGAAATGATAGCGGCGGGTGACAACGGCTGTGATACGCTCATCACCCGGATCTGGTCGGCTGTGGACGGAGCTGGTAACGTGGCGGCCGACACCCAGTACATCCTCGTGGTGAGCTCCTTGCAGGTCAGCGCAGTCGTCGATGTCGATACCTGTTCCCTTGGTACGGGTGGCATTTGGCTCATGCCTGATACGCTGAGCTACCTTTGGAACGATGGTTTCGTCGGTGCCCATCGCGACAGTCTCCCAGCCGGCGATTACACCATCTACTTTGGTTCGGGCACTTGCAGCGATACATTGACGATCAGCGTGCCGGCCGTTTGTCCATGTATTGCACCAGTTTTGGACAGCCTCACCCTGGTCGATGCGGGCTGTGGCCAGTGGAATGGGGAAGCCACCATCCACCTGCAAGCCGATCCTGCGCTGTACAATTACCTGTGGCTGCCCAACCACGGCACACCCAATGCTGCAGGGAACGCCCGCACGGGGCTGCCAGCTGGCAAATACGTGGTCATCGTCGAACAACCCGGCCAAGATTCCTGCCTGACCAAGGTGGAATTCACCATTGGCGACGATTGCCCAAGCTGTTCGCCATTGTTTGAACAGGACAGCCTGACTACACACAGCGCCAACGACCCGGCAACGGTCTGCATACCCGTACCATGGGCCCTCTCCCAGCAATACGACATCTACCTCGACGGCAACCCGTACACCCAGGCACTCGGCCAGTGCATGAACGACAGCGTGGTATTTTACACCTATGCTCTCGTCACTGGCCAGGGTAGCTCAGGACCCTACGGCGTCACATGGGTACATGGTGCCGATACCCTCATGACCACCGTCAACGACATGAATGAGTTGGTGGCTGCCATGAATGCCGTGGACACGGCGGGCATGTGGTACAACCAACCCGACCTGTTTGGACTCGCCAGCATGAATACCACCGGCAATTACGGCGACATGTACATCACCCACGTGGCTTCGCAGACCACTGCCATGATTTCTCCCAACCTGACTACCACGCCAATGGGTACCGAACTCACCATCGGTGCTGGTACCCATCAGGTCGTGTACGTCAATCCCGACGATGGCTGTGCCGATACCCTGACGGTGATCGTCTTGCCAGCGCCGCCGCTGCCGGGTGACATTTTCTTCGAAAAACTCATCGTCGAGTCTGGAAACTGCGACTATGCCGACCTGAGCACCTGCCTCGACATTGGCTGGAGCGATCTGCCCAACTACGACTTCTTCCTGAATGGTGAAACTTTCAACGGCACTTTCGAAGTGTGCAGCTACCAGCACCTGCACTACTACACCTACGCCACCATCCCCGGCCTGGGCTTGGCTGGACCCTACCTGCTGGAGGACTGGAGCATCGACGGGCAGCACTTCAACGGCTCGTTCCAGGACGTGAAGGCCCTGGTGGCCTTGATGAACCAGCTCGACCCCGATGGTGCCTGGCAGGTTGACGAGCAGGCCTTCCTCATCACTGGTGGTGCTGACCACCAGTACGGCCCCTTGAAGGTGCGTCAAGCCAGCACGGGAGCCGCAGCCTTGCTCGAGGTCAACACCAACACAATCCCGGGCCCTGCCAAGGTGCAACTGCCCGAAGGAGAAAACCAGTTCGTGGCCGTGCGCAAAGCCGATGGACTGCGCGATACCCTGCAAGTGATGGTGGCCTGCGTCCATGCCGACTACTTCGACAACGTGATCCTCCAGGCGCAGGTGGACACCATCTGTCTCGATCTGCAGGAAATCATGGGCGAAGTGAGCAGCCTCGAAAACATCTGCCAGAGCAATTCGGGAGCTGCCCAGCTGGAACTCATTCCAGGAACGTGGTGTCTGCGGTGCACTGGCATGCAGCCCGGCGAGATTTCGGCATGCTACGTCCTGTGCGACGAGTACGGCATTTGCGATACGACCTACCTCGACATCGAGGTGCGTGCCGTGGCCGTTGGCGAAACCAGGCTGGTGGCTGACACGCTCGTCACCTTGCTGGGCCAACCCGTCCAGGCCGATGTGCTGGCCAACGACGAACTGCCTGCCACTCCCGACCGCATGGAAATAGTCATGCAGCCTGAGCACGGCGTGGCCTACGTCAACTCCGACAGAACCGTGACGTACGTGCCCGCACCGGATTACTGCAACGACTTCGAGCAGGGCATTCCCGACCGCTTCTTCTACGAGGTTTGTGTGGGTGGGGAGTGCTTCACCTCGGTGGTCTGGGTACAGGTGCGTTGTACCGACCTGGTGATTCACAACGGCTTCTCACCCAACGGAGATGGCGTCAACGATTTCTTCGTCATCGAGGGGCTGCAGCGTCATCCCAATCACACCCTCGTCGTGTTCAACCGCTGGGGCAATGCCGTTTTCCGCAGCAAGGACTACCACAACGACTGGGGCGGCACCTGGGGACAAAACGACCTGCCCGACGGCACCTACTTCTACATCCTCGAACTCGGCGACGGCCAGCGCCTGACGGGTTTCGTGGAAATCAGACGGTAAACGTGGACACTAATTGCAATAGCGTTTTTGGACAGGCGGGAACTTTTCCCGCCTGTTTTGTTTCTGACAGTTGCACTTTTGGGCCGTGCCCGGCAGGTTTCTGTTTTGCATGGAGCCAGGCAGCCGGCGGTAGGACGCCACGTCCGCATTGTACTCGGAGATCTATTGAACAGCGATGAAAAAGCGAGCTCTTTTGCTGAAAACAGGCAGGTCATGCGGGTTTTTACGAGCCAGGCCATGGCTGGTTTTTGTAGGCCTCGCAGCTGTGTGGGTGTGGGCCGGATTGCTGGGCGGGTGTTACGACAGCCCGTATCAGCAGGGCCGGGATGCCTATTTCGATTACTGCGCAAACTGCCACATGGAAAACGGTACCGGCCTGGAGCAGCTCATACCTCCCTTGCGGGGAGCCGATTACGTGCGCGACAGCGTGCACCGTTTGCCGTGCATCATACGGCATGGCATGACGGGAAAGATTGTCGTCAACGGGGTGGAATACGAGGGTGAGATGCCAGGTGTGAAGGAGCTCACCGATTTCGAGATCACCAATCTGATCAACTACATCAACACCGCCTGGGGCAATGACTTCCCGACGGTGACCTACGACATGGTCAAAAAAGAACTGGAGAAATGCCCGTGAAGCCGTGCCGCCCGGAACCCTTCCATGGCCTGCTTGTTAGGCGCAAAATTTTTGACCATGCACCAGCTGAAGACCCTCCAGTTCTTACCCATCGACCTCGACGAGGCGTGGGATTTCTTTTCCTCACCCGCCAATCTTCAGCAAATCACGCCTCCGGAAATGAATCTGGTACCGGTGACGCCCGTGCCCGGGCGCATGTACCCCGGCATGATCGTCGTGTACAAGGTCAAACCGATTGCGGGCATCCCCTTTACCTGGGTTACTGAGATCACCCACTGCCGCGAGCGTTCCTATTTCGTCGATGAACAGCGAATTGGCCCCTATCGGCTCTGGCATCACGAGCACCACTTCCGCGAAGTGGCGGGAGGGGTTGAAATGACGGACATCGTCAGCTACCGCTTGCCCTTGGCCCGGCTTGGGGTGCTTTTGCATGGTTTGTTCGTGAAGGGCAGGGTGGAGGCCATTTTTGAGTACCGGCGCCAGCGCTTGATCGAATTGTTCGGCGAGTGGGCAGGGCCTGCCTGAGGGTAGAGGGCAATCGGGCGTGGAGCGTGCCATGTGCCTTAGTGAATGAAAAGGCCAGGGCATTGGCTCAGTAGCGCCACATGTCGATGTATTTGACGAAAACCTTGGCCAGGTTGGTAGCGTCGGCGAAGCCGCGGTGGTGGTTGCCGCTGAATTCGAAGCCTTCCAGTTCGACCACTTTTTTCAAACCCTTGTATTTGCGCAATCCTTTCAGCTCGTGGTATTGTCGCCGGATGTTGATGTGGGGTTCGAGCCAATCGACGTCGATGTCGTGCAGGCGGCAGTCGGCGATGAGTTGGGTGCGGTCGAAGGAGCCCCAGGAACAGAGCAGGTATTCTTCGCCATCGAACAGGCCGATCCACTCCTGGAAGGCGTCGATTACCTCGGGGAAGGTGCCTGCCCGGTTGAGTTCGACCTGGTCGATGGCGGTCAGTTGGCGGCAGTACAGGGAGAGGGTGGGGAAGAGTTTCGGCCGTATCAACCTGTTGAAAGTGCCGATTACCTCTCCGTAGCGGTCCAGTTTGAGGGCCCCGATTTCGATGGTCTCTTGCACCATACCGGGCGGTTCTCCCTCCCAGCAGGTGGCTTCTATGTCGAATACAATGAAATGCATGGTTGCGAGTGGGTCGATCCGTATGCTCGCTTCAGAAGCAGTGCTGCGTGTGTTGGTTCACTGTTTCTGGACGGCGAGGATCCGGTTGAGGAATGCGCGGGCAGTGCCTTCATCTACGGGTGCGAGCTCGTATTGTTCCCCGTCGGGCAATTTGGTGATGCGGTCTTTGTCTTTCATTTTCAGCAGGGCATCCATGAACTGGGTGTTGTTGGAGAAAATGTTGAGTATTCCCTGCCTGTATCCGAGGAAATAAAACTGTTGGCTGGGTGATTTCAGGTACACGTAGAGGCGGTCGTCTTCGTTGGTGGGCATTTTGACCTCTATGTAGGCCTCCACGACGCTGTTGATGCTTTCACCGCCGATGCTCACCAGGCCCAGCTTGGCACTGGTACTGACGAAGCTCTGGTAGTCGCGGTCCCAGGTCATGGGAACCTTGTCGAACAGAATGGTGAACTGGTTTTGCTTTTTGGGGATGACCAGGGATCCAGTGCTGATGCCGTCGATGACCTGGCGGATGTCTTCGTTGTCGGGGAACAGCTCGGCTACGGCGCGGCGGTAGAACATCATGTCTTTGGCGTAAACGATGGGCTGGGCGTCGAAGGTACTCGACTGGAAATCGGAGGCCATGATCTTGACGAGGTTGTCGGGCAGCTGGAAATTCATGCCAAGCATGAACTCGGCCTGCACTTCGGAACTCATGGCGGAAGTGCCCATCAGGGTGTCAACCACCAGTTCGCCGAAGGCCGTTTTGGCGGTGCCCGCTGCGGCGACGCTGCAGTTTTTCAAAGCCGAGCCAAGGTCGAAGCGTCCCTCCATGGAGATTTGCCCCGTCTTGTCCTGGTACACGAGTTTGTTGCCGCGTAGCACGGAGGCACCACCGAGCACTTTGAGGGAGTCGCCGAAGATGAAGGCATCGTTTTTTTCGTCGTATTGCACCACGCCTTTCACGGGGAAAACCGCCCGGTCTTTTCTGAAAAACAGGGGAGCCATGATGCGCGGGTAGGTGCTGGCGGTTTCTTTGCTCAGGTACAGGCCGGTGAAGAGCTGTTCACCGTCGGGGTTCAGCGGGATGTCGTAGCGAATGGTTAGGTCGTTCTTGTCGCCCTGGAAGTTGACGGAGAACCAATGGAGGGAGGGCATGGTGGCCGATTCGAACTGCGCAAAACCCTGGAATCCAAGTTGAGGTCTGTCGGCTTCGAGGGTAATGGTGCCGAAGAAGCGGGTTTTGTGGTCGATGTAGAAAAGCTGGTTTTCCTTGATTTCGCCCATGGCGCGAGTGACGGAGCGCTTTTCGCTTCGCTTGCCCTCGCCGATGCGGGTGCCAACGATGTCGGAGAATTCGATTTCCTGTTTGCGGCTGCCGACGTTGTATTCATAAAAACCCTTGGCGCGGTACTCCTTGCGTCCGAGGATGTTGACCGTTGCGCGGTTGATGACGTGATACTTGTTGACCGTGTCGGCCACGATGCGGGCATTGGTCAGCTCGGTGATGACGGCGCCGGGTTGTATTTCCACGTCGCCGTCGTGGGGGTAAATGAAGGCGTCGGAGCTGACGATGTATGGCACGCCACCGATTTCGAGCACGTTGGTTTTGAGGTTGTAGAGCGCCGATTTGCCCTGGAACCAGAGGCTATCCTGGTCGGGGTGGATGGATCGGAAGCTGCCGAGCTGGCTGCGAGTGGTTCGGAAGGTGACGGTTTCGGCCTTCATGTCCCAGTCGAATTCGTTGAAGGATGTTTCGTACTGGTTGTAGGGCAGGGTGGTGGTGAGCAATTCCTCGTTTGCTTCGAAGGTGCCGAATTGTTTGTCGAAATCGACGTGACCTCGCAGGCCGGTGGTGGTGAGGGCGAGGGCGTCGGCATCGAAGGCCTTGATGTTGAGGTCGGTGGTGTCGGCCCAGACGGAGTGGTGAGCGAAGCTGAAGAGGTTGGAGCGCATGTTGGCCTTGTCCCAGTCGAACAGTCCGCGGGCTTTGAGGCCACCGGGGGTGAGGATGAGGGTGCCCTCGAGGCGATGTTTGCCTTCGGGGAAAATTTCAAAAGGAGCCGATCTGGAGCTGACGTACATGCTGTCGTTGTAGGGCTGCCAGTCGATTTGCACGTCCACGCCCCTGGTTTTGGGCACGTCGAGGGTGGGGGTTCGTGCTTCGGCGAGGGTGAATTCCTGGGCGCTGCCGGTGAGTTGGCGTGGTCGGAAGACGAGGTCTTCACTGTTGACCACGGCGCCGAGGTAGTTGAGCCGGCCGTTGCCGAGGAAACCTTTGTTGCTGAGGCTGATTTCACCGGAAAAATTGCCCTTGCCCTGGTAGGTGGGGAAGCCGGCTGGCGGGGTCTTGTGGACGAAGCCAAGCGAGGTGTCGGCCTGGAGGGTGAGGGTTTCCTTGAAGAGGGGAAAAATGTTGGCCGAAACCATTTGGCCGGTGAAACTCAGGTCAGAGGGCCGCAGCCTGTCGAGGCTGTTGAGGGTGAAAGGATCGAGCTTGAAATAAAAACTGTCGCGGCGATAGGCCCCCTCCTGGGTGCCTTTGTAGTCGTAAAAGACGAATGAGTTGGATTTACTCTCGAGGGAGGGGAAGATTTCGAGGTCTTCCTTGCCGGACTTGTTGTTGGGTGCATCGATGAGCAACACCCCGGTGAGGTACTCGATGCGAGAGCCGATGGATTTTGCAATGGGCTGCCCTTGCTTGTTCATCTCACCAGTGGGCAGGAAGAGGTCGAAAAACCGCACCGAGTCCATGGCCACCAGGAATTGCTCGTAGTCGAAGTGAAAATCAGTGCCGGTGAAAGAGGTGAATCCGGCGAAGAGGCGGCCGTCGAAATCGATGTCCCGGTTTCGGCGCAGGCGCAGGGTTTCGTCGAAGGGTCTGAGGCCGACGCGCTGGGTGGGGCTCAATTCGAGGCTGGAGACCCCGGCGATGGTCATGACGCCAGTCTCGAGGTCGAGCACGCCGTTGGTTTCGCGGGTTTGAGAAACGATGCGCAGCGGGTCGTAGTCCACTTTCTTGCGGCTGGCATCGGCGTAGTGGAACACCTTGTCCTTGAGGGTGACCTGTTGCTTGTCGGGGTCGTAGCTGACGAACCCTTTCGACACCAGGTCATACAGCAGAGAGTTGATGTTTTCGACGCTGAAATTGGGGTTGATTTTGCGGGCGATGCGGTCGGCATCGAAGACCCTTTCCCCCGTTTCGTCATAGGCAATTTTGAGCAGGGCAATGGGGTTGGTAGAGGCGATGTTTTGCAAACGGCGGTAATCCCCTTCGTCGAAGTAGTGGAGCGACTCGAATACTACGGGCGTTTCACGTTTGTTGAAGCCCAATCCCTGCCTGTTGATGTAGATGGTGTCTTTGTCCACGAGGAAATCCAGCCGATCCACATCCATGTTGACCTGGTGGTAAGAGCTGAAGAAAGGGTTTCGGTCGGAGCCGCGAGTGCCTCGGGTGAGCTGGAGGGTGCGGCTCGGTATTTCGAAGCGCACATTGACAGAGGGGTGGTAAATGGAATCCTTTTCGAAATACACGGTGGCGTCCACCCCCTCACCTACGAGGCGTTCTTCTCGGCGCACGGTGAACAACCTTGCAAAGCCCTTGAAGACGCGCTGGCCGGCGAGGTTGTCGAGCTCGAGGCGGGCGGGGTTGTCGGCCGTACCGTAGCCATACACGGTGGTGCCTTCGAGGCGGAAACCTGCGGTGAGTCGGATGCCCTTGCCGATGTTTTGGATGTCGAGCCGTTGCTCGCGCGATTCGAAACGGGGATAGCTGCCCCCCGTGGCGGTATTGCCCGAGACCAATTTGTCGGAGAACGAGCCCTCGATGGCTCGGCTGCCAAAAAACAACGGATAGTGCAAGCGTGCTTTTGCCACCTCGTAGAGGCTCTGTTTCATGTCGATCTCGTAGAAGTCAAGTTCTGCATAGACTTCCGGGCCGAGGCCGAGGCGCTCCCAAGTGACGATGCCACCTTTGCCTTCCCAGCGATTTTCGAGTGGTTTGAAAATGCCTGAAGTGCCTTTGATGGCGATGGAGTCTTCTTTGCGGGTGGCGATCAGGTTGAGCTTTTCGAAGCGCAGCAGTGGCATCTCGTTGTCGTAGCTGAGGTCCCAGGCTGTGGCGTCGGCGAGCCAGGTGGTTCCGATGCGCGAATAGCTGAGTGCATTTTTGTCAAAAAAATGGAAGCTGAATTCGAGGAAGTCCTTCAGGGGATCCACCTTGCGGTTCTGGACGTTGCGGAGCATGGCTTCGTACACGGTGTGCCAGCGCTTGAAGTGCTCGGCTCCGTTTTCGGCGTGCTTTATCACGGCAAGAACTTGCAGATAGGCCGTGAAATAAGGGTGTGCGCTCATGCGCAATCCAAGCATCAGGTTGCCACATTGGCGCACGGTTTCGACCTCTTCGGGGCTGAACACGCCAGCTTTCACATTGCGCTCGAAGGTTTCGAAAACCTCCTCCATTTCTTTGTTCTTGGAAGCGGTCATCAGGGTTTTGAGCTCCTGGATGAACAACTGGGGTGCTTCGGGAAAGGTGTCCAGTCTTTGGGCGTGAAGATTTGCAAGTACGCAGAAGAAAGTGCACAGCAGTACGGTTCGCTTCATCGGGGATTTCACTTTTAGGGCTTGACGCATTTGACAGCGAGCCAATCGTTGTTGCGGGCCACCTGCACGATTCGAAATCCGTGCTGGTGAAAGGCCTCCGCCATCGTTTCGCCGTCGGCGAGCAAGTAGCCGGAGCTGAGCAAGATGCCACCAGGCAAGAGGCGTTGGGCTAACGTGGGCAATGCGGCCAAAATTACATTCCTGTTGATGTTGGCAAGTATGACGTCGTATGGCTTTGGGGGAACGGCGTCGATGTCGCCATGATACACCTTCACATTGACCACTTCATTGACCTGGCAGTTTTCCAGGCAGTTTTCATAGGCTGCAGCCTCGATGTCCACTGCATCGATGCGCCCGGCTCCCAGCTTGGAGGCCAAAATGGCCAGTACGCCCGTTCCACAACCAAAATCGAGCACTGCTTTGCCTTCGAATTCCACCTGTTGCATCAATTTGATCATGGTAAAGGTGGTTTCGTGGTGGCCGGTGCCAAAGGCCATTTTCGGGTCTATGACGATCTGGTGAGCCACTCCGGGAATGGGTGCGTGGAAGCTGGCACGCACGGCACAGAAATCTCCGACGATCACCGGTTCGAAATGTCGTTCCCACAATTCATTCCAGTTTTTGTCGGGTTCCAATTCCATCTCGTACTCGAACGGCAGACCGCTCCGGAGGTCCTCGAGAAAGTCTCCCATGGCGGGATCCTCGGCCTCTGCCCGGATCCAGCCTTTTAGTCCCTCTGCAGTCTCTTCGAAGGCTTCGAAGGGCCATTGGCTGAGCAGCCCCAGCAGGGCTTCTCGATGTTCGTCGGCACAGCGGAAGTCGTAGCGGTAAATGGGCATGGGGGTGCAGGTTGAATGCGGTTGCTTGGTGGCCTTGGAGTTCAGTCTGCTCAGTCCTTATCTGCAGACATACGGGCCAATCAGGCCGGGTGCTTGCCTCTACTTCAGGTGGGGGGGCTGCCCTGGATCACTTTTTTTGCTTCCAGTACCTCAAAGTCGAGGGCGCCACACCGATTTCCTGGCTCAAGCTGGCGTCCCTGTCGATGGATTTGAGCCCCATTTTGATCATGGCCAAGTGGTGAACGGCATGGTCGTAGGCGTACATCAGTTCCCTGCCCAAAGTAGATCGCAACAGGGGCCGTTGTTCCTCGAGCTCAGAGCTGAAATCGCCGAGAACATCGAGGGGTTGGGATTCATCGAATTGGAGGATGCACTGGAGATGCTCATCCAGTACCTTGGCAGCATATTGAGGAGAGATTTCGATTTGGTGATCGCGCGCCCGGTGGGCGTAGTCAATGAGTCCGTCGGTCAAGCCCCTGCAAAGGCAACCGTAAAAGTCGATGATGTGGCGGAAATGTTGACCGATGGTGGAGTCATTGAAAATTCCCAAAGGGAGGGTGTAGAAGTCCGTGTCGATGCGGGCCAGCACCTCGCGAATTTGATCGGCGATGATCTGAGTTCCTTGCTTGCAGTTCATAGTGGTTGATTTTTCGTTGCAGCGCTCAGAGGTACTTTTCTATGTTTTCGAGGTCGTGGGCTACTTCTTCGAGGATGGCGGCATGTGTGGATTCAAAGTTTTTCCGGGTGGTTTCGATCTTGCTCAACTCCTGCTGGATGTGTGAGTCGGCCTGCTCGATGGTGGTTCGGGCCTGGTCGATTTTGGCCTGGAGGGCTTTGATCTGTTCCTCCCATTCAGCAATTTGGGCTTTGAGTTGCTCGACCTGGGCTTTTTTCTGGTGCACTCGTTTTTCGATCTGTTTTTGGAGGGCGAGGTCAAACTGTTGCTTTTCGTTGGAGAGCACCTGGAGGTAGTGTTTGCCAGTTTGGAGCAGTTTGTCTTTGGAGACGCCCACGGTGGATGCGGTGACGAAGGCCGATTTGAATGCGGTGGCGTCATCCATTCCCATCTGGCGGAGTTTGTTAACCGCCATTTTGAATTCTAAGTAATCGAACCCCGGCTTGTTTTGGCGCTCGATGGCGGCTAAGAGGAAGTCAACAGATTTTTGATCCAGCTTTTCAAGATTGCTGAACAGGGCGCGTTTGTCGGATTCCATGAAGGGTAGAGATTTGAAAATGAATCAGGTGAGTTGCGGGTCGGGCAAAGATAGTAAACGCACCTGCCAATCTCTCCCGTGATTCTGAGCCACTGGTACGCGCTTGCCAACTTTGTCGCTTTGCAGCTACAAATAGTGCCGGGCTCGCCCGGAAAGCGGGAGATGAAGGTCTATTTTTGCCTGTCAAATCCTGCACCTGATGAAGTACTCTTTGACCTGGATGGTTATTTCGATCCTGATCGCCTTGGAGCTGCCAGTTCAGGCCCAACAGAAGGCCTGTGTGCAACCGCTGTGGAGCATGCACTATGGAGGGAGTGGGCAGGAGCAGTTCCAGCGGATCATACCGTCGGCTGGCGGCGGGTTCGTCGCCGTTGGATACACCGAATCCAGCGATGGAGATGTTTCGACCGCGTTGGGCGGGCGCGATGTGTGGGTGGTGCGCCTCGACAGCCTTGGTCAGCTGATGTGGGAGCTCACCTTGGGAGGCAGCCAGGATGAGGTGGGCAAGGATGTGCTCGAATTGCCGGATGGTGGCTTGCTCGTCCTTGCCAGCACGAGTTCCACGGATGGGCACGTCTCGGGCCATCACGGTGCCGAAGACGTCTGGGTGGTGCGCCTCGACGCAAGTGGTAAAATTTTGTGGAGCCGGGCCTATGGTGGGCCGCTCAGCGAGAGTGCCGAGCGCCTGCTGGGCACAGGCGACGGTTTCGTCGTGGTGGGCTATTCCCAATCGGCCAGCGGTGACGTGCCTTTCAACCGTGGCGACTTCGACTACTGGATTTTCAAGATCGACATGGCCGGCAATGTTCTCTGGTCGAAGACCTACGGAGGTAGCCTGGCCGACTGGGCCTACGGGGTAAGCCCCTCCAGCGACGGCAATTTGCTCGTTTGTGGTTCCTCCTTCAGCAGCGACGGAGATGTGCTCGGCAACCTGGGCTTCTATGACTTTTGGGTGATCAAGTTGGACCTGCAAGGGCAACTCCTTTGGGCAAAAAATTTTGGCGGGCCGCTCGAAGAGCGCCTCTACGACAGCCAAGCAGCTCCCGACGGCGGTGTCCTGATGGTGGGCACGAGCCTGTCCACCAGCGGTGATGTGCCGGGCAATTACGGCAGCTATGACGCCTGGCTGCTGCGCCTCGACGCCGACGGGCAGCTCCTGTGGAGCCGCCACTTTGGAGGAGCCCAGGAAGACAGGGCCTTTGCCGTGAAGTCCCTCGGCGAGGGCTGGCTTGTTGGCGCTTTCACGTCCAGCGCCGACGGCACGGTCAGTTCGAACCACGGCCTCAAGGATGCCTGGTTGCTGCGCCTCGACGATGCAGGAAACCTGTTGTGGGAAAAGAACTTCGGAGGTACGGCAGAAGACCGGTTCTTCGCCCTGGCTATCGCCCCTTCCGGAGCTTATGCCGCTGCAGGGCTTTCGGCCAGCGCCGATTTCGACCTTGATGGCAACCACGGCCTGCGCGATGCCTGGGTCATCGAACTGCGCCCCGACAGCCTCGCCATCGACCTTGGGGCCGATACGCTCATCTGCGCCGGCCAACGGGTGGTGCTCCAGGCCCGTGTGGAGGACGCACAAATCCTTTGGAGCGATGGCTCTACGGGCGACAGCCTCGTGGTGGAACAGTCGGGCCTATACTGGGTTGAGGCCGACCGCAGCGGATGCAAGGCTCGCGACAGCATGCGCGTCGATGTGGCAGGTGACGTGCCTCTCGACCTCGGCCCCGATACCCTGCTTTGCGTAGGCGAGGTGCTTCGGCTCCAACCCCAAATCGATGGCGACTCCTACCGCTGGCAGGATGGTTCAACCGAGTCCTACTACCTGGTCAACCAGCCTGGCACCTACTGGGTAGAGGTGCATGCCGGCCCCTGTGCGGTCAGCGACACCATCGAGGTTGATTTCCTCTCGGTGGATTTTTCCTTGGGCCCCGACACACTCCTGTGCGAAGGGCAAACCCTTCTGCTCGATGCCTATGTGCCCGATGCCACCTACCTGTGGCAGGATGGCTCCCAACAGTCCACCTTCGAGGTGAAGGCCCCAGGCAGTTATGCCGTGCGCGTGGGCCAGTATGGATGTTACCGCAGCGACACCATCGAAGTGAAATACCAATACCGACCGGATTCCATTTTACCCGACTATCGCTATTTCTGCCAGGACAACCCCTTGTGGGTGCGACCGCCTGTGGAGGGTGCTTCATTCCTTTGGCCGGATGGTACCCGCCACGATGCCTTCCGGATCTACAGCCCCGGCGAGTGGGCAGTCCAAATAGAACTCAACGGCTGCCTCTTTGCAGATACCATCGATCTGACTGATTGCATGAAGTGCATTTACGTGCCCAATGCCTTTTCACCCAACGGCGACGGCGTCAACGACGACTTCCGGGCCTATCCTGTTTGTCCGCTCGTGGGTTTCGAATTGGAAGTGTACAATCGATGGGGGAGACTCATGTTTCGCACTACCGATCCGAATGAAGGCTGGGACGGGCTCTCGGATGGCAAGCGGGCCATGCCAGGGCTGTACGTCTGGCGCCTGAACTTCGGGCTGCTAAACGGACCCAACACCATCGAGCTCCAACGCAGTGGCTCTGTGACCCTCGTTCATTGATCTACGGTGCGCTGCACAAAGGTGCCGAGGCACAGAAAACAGGTTGGCCCTGGTTCTATGCCTTTGATAGACAACCCTGCCTGGCGGCAGACAGGCCTGCCTGGCGGCAGACAGGCCTGCCTTTGGCAGACAGGCCTCCGGGGACGAGGCCCCGAACCGCAGGACGGCGGGGCTTGTAGAGCCGGACGGAGACGAGGGGGCCAAGCTCATTTCCAACCTGCTGACGATCGGTAGGAAACTCATGAAAGCAAGGCTGCCATGCAGCGCCTTTGAAAGACAGGTCTAGGTCGCCCTGTCGAAGTGTGCCTGATGTATGAACTGGTTGTCTTCCTTGCCAATTCGAATGGCAACCCTATTTTCCTCGCGCATTTGCTTTGGATGCCCTGGGTTCACCTGCATTGGAAACCAAACACTGACTTCCTTTGGTCAACAATCGCCTGATCAAGTTGCTTGCTACCATGGACCGGCGGGAAATGACCCGTTTCAACGAGTTCGTGCATTCGCCCTATCTGCACAAGCACGAAGCTACCCGCCGCTTGTGTGCCTACTTGTCGCAGATTTTTCCACGCTTCAATGAAAAGTACCTCGAGCCGGAGGTCGTCTTCGAAAAGGTCTTTCCAGGGCAGCCCTTCGACGGTCAACAGCTGGCCCTGGTGTCCACCTATCTGCTGCGACAGTTGGTCCGGTTCTGGAAAGTCGAGCACGCCATTTCGGAAGGGCTGTTCGAAAACGATGCACCTTTGCTACACACCTTGCAGGCGCGCGATGTGCTGGATGCATATTTACCAGTGTTCGATGCTGCTTGCCATGCGTTGGCGGAAGGGGATCGTGGCGATCTCGACGTGGATGGCTTGCGTCGGCAGGCAGCGCTCGCCCTCGAGCTCGATCGATGTGCGCTGGAATTGGGCAAGTTGCAGCACAATTTCCTTGCCGAGCGGCAAAGGTTTCTCGACGCCGCCTGGCTGATCGAAAAGCTGCGGGATGCCTGCGAACTCGTTCAAAGGAGTCAATTGCTGGCTACCAGTGCTCCATCCAGCCGCTTGCTCGATGCCGTGGTCGGCCGTCTGAGTGAGGAAATTCCCGCCGAACTGGACAGGCCCTTGCTGCGCATTTACCTGATGCTGTACCGCCTGCTCAGCGGAGATTCGGGTATCGGATATCGGGATGTAGCCGCAGTAGTCGAAAGCATTCAAGACGAAATCGGAACTGGCGAGCTGCGATCCATCTTCAACCACTTGCAGAACTATTGCATCGCCATGATCAACAAAGGGGATGCGACCTATCTCGACGAACTTTTCAAACTATACCTGAGCCAACTCGACAGGAAGCTTTTTTTCGAAAATGGCTTTTTGCCTGAATGGCACTACAAAAACATCGTCACCACGGGTCTGCGGCTCGGCCAAATGGATTGGGTGCTCCATTTCATAGAAGCCTACCGCTAATACCTCGACCCTAAAGTAGCCGACAACGCCTATCGATTCAACCTGGCTAATTGGCATTACCACCAGGGCAACCTCACTCGGGTGATGGAATTGCTCAACGAAGTGGAATACACCGACCTCCGTTATAGCCTCGATGCCAAGGCCATGCTGTTGCGCACCTACTACGACCTCGACGAAGAAGAGGCCCTGCTGGCCTTGACTGAGTCTTTCCGCCGCTATATCGGGCGCAATCGGACTTTGTCTGACTTCCAAAAGAAAGGCTATTTCAACCTGCTCAAATTCACCCGCAGGGCTTTCCGCCTCAAAATGAACAAAGGCATCATAAAGCCTAGTAAATGGAAACATTCTTTTGCGCTGTTGGAGCGCGACTTGCAAGCTGCGGATACCCTCTTCAATCGAAGCTGGCTGGAAAAGCGAGTCGCGGCCTTGCGGGAGTAAGTCTTCGTTCGTGGTGCAACAAGGGCAACATTGCGGTCGGACGCATGGAGATGTTTGGAAAACGTGCTGAAGCAAGCACTCAACCCACTTTCCAGCGCAGTTGTACGCCAGGGGAGAGCCCCAAGGCCTGATGCCAACTGAAGCCCATATCGAGCAGGAGCCCCTTGCGAAGCTGAAGTCCCAGACCACCACTCACCATCGCTGGGTCAGAAGAAAACCCTGCGCGCAGAATCAGGCTGGAAGCCGCCTGCCACGCAATGCCTGCCCGCCAGCGAGCCGGCCAACCAATGCGCTTGTCAACCTGAGAGACGAGTTCTACGCTGGCATGTGGCCGGTAGGCAAGCCCGATGGCCATGGAGGTGCTCAATGATTCTCCCTCGTCCAGGCGAAGACGGGCCGGATGCAAAACCTGCGCACCTACCGTGAGACGCTGGTTCACATCGGCCTGCAAACCAAATCCTCCGCTGAGCCGGGCAAATTGGCCATAATGGCTGATGCGTGTCTGGAAATAATCGAAATGGACGGCGGCCCGGAACCCCGGAGCCAACGAGCGGGCATGGGCCAGCCGTATGCCAAGTTCCTGCCAGGTGTCGAAACCAAAAGCCGAAATGGCCATGGCACTCATCCCTCCTCCCATGGCCTTCATGCCTCCGCCGTTGGCGCGAGTCAATTCGCCAATCAGATAGCGGTTGGAAGCGCCTGCCCAGAGCCAGGTTTCCGACGTGCTGGCCAGCCCGGCCGGGTTGGCCAAAATGGCTGACGAACCACCCAGGGCAACGCCGGCTCCTCCCATGCTTTCGACCACTACGTCGGATTCAAAAGGCTGTGCTGCCAGTGCCACAGCCCACCACATCGCGCTTATTAGAAATGACATGCGAATCATGGGCGCAAGGTACGGAGGGTTATGAGGATTGCCTACCTGTCTGCCGAGAGACGGGCAGGCTGGCAGGGATTATGGGGGATTGTTTTCCGGGGTGAAAAAATGGGGGCGTGGGGGTGTGGAGGCTTGTTGGGCGGGGTAATGATAGCGAATCGAGGATTGGGCAAACATCGGAGCGAGTCAGTAACTCTGAGGGGTTAACTTTGCGACCCAAAATGCCAACCATGCAAAAGCCTTACATCATTGGCGTAACGGGGGGTAGTGGTTCAGGGAAAACAACCTTCATCCGGGAATTGCGGAGATATTTCAGCGAAGAGGACCTGTGCATCATTTCACAGGACGACTACTATCGCCCCAGGGAGGAACAGGAACGCGACGAACATGGAGTAACCAACTTCGACTTGCCCAGGGCAATCGATAAAAAAGCCTTCGTCAAGGACGTCAAGAGACTCATCGCTGGAGAGACTGTTACCCGCCCCGAATACACCTTCAACAACAGCCTCAAGAAACCGCAGCTGCTGACATTCCGCCCCGCGCCCGTCATCATCGTCGAAGGCCTCTTCGTCTTTCACTTCAAAAAAATGCGCAAGCTCATCGACCTGAAGGTCTTCTTGCACGCCCGTGACAACCTCAAAGTCATCCGCCGCATCAGGCGCGACCAGGTAGAGCGCAACTACCCGCTCGAAGACGTGCTCTATCGCTACGAAAAGCACGTCATGCCCACCTTTGAACGGTACATCAAACCCTACATGGACGAAGCCGACATCATCATCAACAACAACGACAATTTCTCCAATGGCCTCGAGGTCATCAAGGCCTTCATAGTCAAAAAGCTGGCGGAGCAATCCCAGCCCGTCAAATGATGGTGGGGAATTCTTCTTCAGGCTGCGAGGCCGGAGGTAACAGTCGTTTGTGCACTTGCTGCATTTTCTCAAAAACCTCTGCCACTTGCTGCCAAAAGGCAGCATCGAGATGCTGGCCCAGTGCTGCCGGATCGGTTTCGGCGTCGAACTGGCCGAGTTTGTAGTGTTGTTCCAATGGGCCGTCCTCTATCTTGACGGTGTAACGGTCTTCCATTTTGAAGAAGGTCAGCGTGAATTGCTTGTACACTTCCTTGTGGACGATGCGCATGGTGGCAGGAATGAAGATTTTCGGAAAAAAAAATGGAGTTTGTCGGCGACGGTGCGGGCTCAGACCCGCTCGATGATGGTGGCGATGCCCATACCACCCCCGACGCAGAGGGTGACCAGGCCGGTTTGCAGGTCGCGTCGCTCGAGCTCGTCGAGCAGGGTGCCTAAAAGCATCGCGCCCGTGGCACCGAGCGGGTGCCCCATGGCGATGGCGCCGCCGTTGACGTTCAGTTTCTCGATGTCGAGATCCATTTCCTGCTGAAACTTCAGGACGGGTGCGCTGAAGGCTTCGTTCATTTCCCAAAGGTCGATATCGGAAGGGTTCATGCCGGCAAGCCTCAGGGCCTTGCGTGCGGCGGGCGCCGGGCCAGTGAGCATGATGACTGGCTCCACGCTGACGGTGGCAGCTGCCAGGATACGTGCGCGAGGTTTGACGCCCAGTGAGTCAGCCATGTCGGCACTGCCGATGAGCACGGCCGAAGCGCCGTCCACGATCCCTGAGGAGTTGCCGGCGGTGTGCAGGTGCTGGATGCGCTCCACGATGGGGTATTTCATCTTGGCCATTTCATCGAAGCCGGCTGCACCAATTTTTTCGAAGGCGGCTGGCAAGGCAGCAAGGGCTTCCATGGTCGTTTGGGGGCGCAGGTGTTCGTCTTTTTCGAGCACGAGCAGGCCGTTTCGATCGCAGATGGGGACAATGGATTTTTGGAAATAACCCGCTTGCCAGGCTCGGCTGGCTCGCTGTTGCGAGAGCAAGGCATAGGCATCGAGTTGTTCGCGGGTGTACCCTTCCAGGGTAGCGATGAGATCGGCAGAGATGCCTTGTGGGATGTGGCCCGTTTTGCTGATGACCTCGGGGTCGAACAGGAGGGCACCCCCATCGCTGCCCATGGGTACTCGGCTCATGCTTTCCACACCTCCAGCGACGAGCAGTTTGGCCCAGCCAGAGGCAATTTGCATGGAAGCTAAGTTTACCGCTTCCAACCCCGAGGCGCAGTAACGGTTGATCTGGATACCTGCCACGCTGTCTGCCCAACCAGCGTATAAAGCCGCCGCCTTGGCAATGTTGTAGCCTTGATCGCCAACGGGGGTGACACATCCGATGATGAGGTCTTCCACCAGCGAAGTGTCGAGGGCGTTGCGTGCTTGAATGGCATCGAGGCAGGTGCGAAGCAGGTCGATGGGCTTCACTTCGTACAGTGAGCCAGTATGCTTGCCTTTGCCGCGAGGCGTTCTGACGGCATCGTAGATGAAAGCTTGGGCCATGGGGTCGGAGGGTTGTGGATGGCGTCTGAGTGGGTCGTCAAGCCTGACTCCATCGCTGTTGCATGAGTTGTTCCCTAATCCGTCGGCGGCGCTGGTGGCGCATAACGCCATAGAGGATGACCAGCAGGATGGGGAGGCCAAAGTTCAGCAATTTGATGAAGTTGCGCTTGCCGGCGGCATCATCGCCCAAGTATTCGTCGGCGATGGGGCGGCTGGCAATGCCTTTGGTGCGCAGTTCCACCAGGCCGGTATCGTCGCTCAGGTAGTCCACTGCATTGACGAAGAGGTTGACGTTGTCGGGATTCTGGGCGGCACCCTGGCCGGTGACTTGGAAATCACCATCTCCAAAAACGACCATGCGGCCACCGCCAGGCAGATCGGTGACCAAAGCACCGAGGGTGATGTTCGACTTCGGAAAGTCGGCACTCGTCCATTTCTTGTTGAAGACATCGAAGTAAGTCGGAGCAGGCACCTCCCCGGCCTTGGCACTGGAAGTGAGTAAGGGGGTGAATTGTCCCTGGCTACCCTTGAATTCCACAGGGCTCACAAAAGGAAACAGAACCTGTTCCAATCCCTTGGTGATGGGATGATCGGCGAAGTTGCGCACCAGGGGCAAAAAGGGGAAAGGCACCTGTGTGTTGACGATGAAAAAGCCTTGCTGCTGCTGTACGGTGATGCTGCCCGAGACATTGTCGATGACGAATGAAGGGCGTACCAAAATGCCTTTGGATTCCAACCAGGACTCCAAGCCCGTGTTGACTACCACGCCGCTTTGGGCCTGCAAATCGCCGTCCACCCGATTGATTGCAACGAGAAGATTGCCACCCCCGGCGAGGTATTCATCGAGTTTGGCCAGGTGAGTTGCGGGGATGCTATCCGTGGGAGCAGCCAGCACCAGGGTTTTGAATTGCTTCAAGTCCACTTCGTCGTCCAGGTTGACCGGCATGACGGTGTAAAGAATGGACAGGGCTTGCTGCACTTGATTCTGATCCTGCAGGGTGGGCTCGCCGTGCCCCTGGATGAAGCCGATCGAAGGCTTGTTGGTGACGGCCATTTTCTTGATCAAGGTGGTCAGGGCGTATTCCATGCCTTCTCCAGTGACCACAACGGGTAGCACTTCCTGTTTGTCGCCCATGCGCAGCACGGCACCGAGGAAGGCTTTTTGTTGGCGGCTCTGGTCTTTTTCCCTGACGCTTATCACCACCGGACGGATGCCGTTTTGAAGGGCTTCTTGCTCCTTCTCGGGGCTTTGATTGGGGTCGATGAATTCGTAGTCGATGAGGTTTCCACTGAAATTTCGGTACTCGACGAGCAGCTGCCGGAATTCCTCGCGGATGCGGTTCATTTCAGGAGGCAGGTTTTTCTCGGAAAAATAGGCCGTGATCGTGACGGGCTTGTCGAGGTTGCGCAGGATGTCTTTGGTGGCTTTGCTCAGGGTGTATTGTTTGCCTTCGGTAAAGTCGAGCCGGATGAAAAGCTTTTGGGACAGTACGTTGGCCACCACGGCAATTGCAGCTACGAGCAGTATGGATGTGAGATTCAGTTTTTTCATTGCTGATCGGAATTGTTAGAAAACCCGGATGCTGAAATGGCCTCAGCGGCGATTGCGCAAATTGTATTCAGTGAGCAACAGCCCTAATACGATGATGGAAGCAAAAAACACGAGGTCTTTGGTATCGACTACGCCCCGGGCCATGGAGTCGAAGTGGTATGTGGCACTGAGCATTTGCAATACGTCGGCCACCAGGCCCGTGGAGGCACCCGCCATGATGTCGAACAGAAAGTGGAAAAAGATGCCGATGAACAGCGACAGCAAGAAGGCGACGATTTGGTTGTTGGTCGTGCTGCTGGCAAACAGGCCGATGCTTATATAGCTGGCACTGAGTAAAATCAGGCCCAAGTAGCCCAGCAGTGTAGCTCCGTGATCGACGTTGCCGAGCATGCTTACCGTGACGTAATAGGGTAGGGTGCAAGCCAGGGCAATGACCACGATGAGCAGACTGGCGAAGAATTTACCCAGGACGACCTGGCGCTCGGTGACGTTGCGCGTCAATAGCAGCTCGATGGTTCCCGTTCGGTATTCCTCGGCAAATTGTCGCATGGTGATGGCCGGGATGAAAAAGAAAAGTGTCCATTTGGCCACGGCAAAGAATACCACCAGGTCGGCTTGCTTCCTGTAGAAAATATCGCCACCACTGATCCAGGTGAAGTACCCGCTGAACCCCAAGAACAGCACCAGCACGATGTAGGCCATCAGCGAGTCGAAGTTGGCATTCAGTTCTCGTTTTGCAATGATCCAGGTCGCATTCATGGTGCTTTGGTTTTGCTTGGGCGGTGGTCAGTTCATGGTCAATTGGTGGAAAATGTCTTCGAGTTTGGTCTCGAAGGGAATCATTTCTGTGAGTATCCACTTGTTGCGCACGCAGGCCTCGAAGACTTGCCTGTTTACAGGCTGTTCTGGTTGTCCGACTACTTCGTAGCGGCCCAGCGCTGCATCGATGATCGAGACATCAGCCACGGCTGGCAGTTTTTTAAGGGTTTCGAGCACGTGCATCGGTTCCACGCCATCTTCGATGCGGACGTGCAGCACTTGCTGGCCTTGGGCCTGTTTGCGCAAGGTTTCAGCGGTGCCGTCGGCCACTATTTTTCCACGGTTGATGATGAGGATGCGGTCGCAGGTGGCTTCCACCTCGGGCAGGATGTGGGTGGAGAGAATCACTGTTTTGGCTTTTCCGATTTTACGGATGAGCGAGCGAATTTCGATGATCTGGTTTGGGTCGAGGCCGGTGGTAGGCTCGTCGAGTATGAGAATGGCCGGGTCGTGGATGAGTGCCTGGGCAAGACCAACGCGCTGGCGGTAGCCTTTGGAGAGTTCTCCTATCGTCTTGTGTTTCTCTTCATCGAGGCCACAGACTTGCACCATTTCCCGCACCCTGTTTGGAATTACAGCCTTATCCATTCCCTGAATGGCGGCGCAAAATGCCAGGTAGTCGATGACCGGCATTTCGTGGTAAAGGGGGTTGTGTTCGGGCAAGTACCCAATGTACTGCTTGGTTTGGCCGGTGCGCACGGAAGTGCCTCCGATCAGGATGTCGCCTTCATCGGGCTCGAGGTAGCCTGTGATCATCTTCATGGTGGTGGTTTTACCCGCCCCGTTGGGGCCGAGAAAACCGACTATTTCCCCTGTTTTGACCTCGAAGGAAATGTGATCCACCGCTGTTTGCTGGCCGTATCGCTTCGTGACGCCTTCGATTCTGACATCCATGACTGGTCACTTTTGACGTGGGTGACAATTTTTCTGGGTACACCAAATTGGCGCGTTCGTTGCCGGGTCTTTCCGGCCGGCCGCAAATTTAGAAGACGCTTCTTTTTCCGGGCATTTGAAAGCAGCCCATTCGCCCCAGGGCCACGTTAATGAGATTCGAACAAATGAAATGCAAACCAAACCTGTAGAACCATGAAACGAGCCTTTTTCCTTCTCTTGACTACTTGCATTGCGTTGGTGAGTTGTAAACAGGAAAATGCTCCTGTACCGACGGGCACTGCTGCGCTCGACCTGAGCCAGTACGAACAAATCCCAATCCCGGGCTCCGATTTCGTCCGAGTCGTCAAGCGAAACGAACAAGGTAAAGTGCTCGAAGAAGGCATGGTCAAAGACGGAAAGCGCTTTGGCACCTGGCTCATTTACCACGAGGACCGGGACGTGCCAAAGGTGATGGCCAGCTTCGTCAATGACCTTTACAGCGGTCCTTATTTGGAATTCAACAAGCAGGGCCAGATCGACCTGCGCTGCGCCTATGTGAACAACCTCCTCCACGGACCCTTTGCCCGTTACAAATTGGGCAGGGTCACCGAAGAAGGTGCGTACGACATGGGCCAGCTCGATGGAGTGTACAAGCGCTATTACGAAAACCGGAGCATCGTCCAGCAGGAAGCCAGCTACAAGAAGGGCAAGCTTCACGGTAAAACCCGCTACTACGACGAGCAAGGTAACGTGCTGCTCGAATACGACTACGAAAATGGAGAAAAGGTGGGAGGCGGAATCGTGAGCAAGGATGGCGCTCATGCCTCCTCTGAGCAATGATCGATCGCTTTCCTGCCGCGACATGGCAAAGACGAGGGAGTATTGGGCTTCTCTGCCTTTGGCAGACAGGCTTGTCCGTCCTTAGACGAGTCCGCATTCGGCAGACAAACCTGCCTTTGGCTAACAGGCCTGCTGTTCGCTTCCTTTTCTACATCTGCTCTGTGATCAACGCTGCCCGGCGAGCCTGGCCAAAGAAAGAGGGGTTCGACTCCTGCAGTTCGAACCCCTCTTTCAACAATGGTTTTATCTGGTCATCAGCTCATTGGCAATTGAGGTCCTTTTTCGATTGCGGGTCGTTGTTTGGGAAGCAATTTCCTGAGAGCACTCGATCGGGAACGTAGCGGTGCATGTCGCGGTCGTGCAAGGCGTTGGTCAGGAAAGCCAACAGGTCTTCCTTCTCTTGATCCGTCAGACCAAGCGGCCGGAACTGCGGCGCAATTTGGGAAGCAGGCACCCGCGGATTTTCGGGTATGGCTTTGTCGAAGTACTCGATCACTTCCCGCATACTGGTTTTGCTGGCACCGTGGAAGAAGAACGGAGATTCCCCCATGTTGTACAACTGCGGCACTTTGAACTTGTACATGTCTTCAGGCCGGCCAGTAAACCCGCCACGGCCGAAGTTGCGCTTGTCATGCTCGTCGGTATTGATGGCGAGCCCCGTCTCATAAAGGTCTTTTACACCGATGGCGTAGAAGTGCTCGGGGTTGTTCAGTGGCTTGCCATTGTGACACTTGTAGCAACCGGCCTTGCCAAAGAAAAGGAGGGCGCCGCGTTTTTCCTCGTCGGTCATGGCATCGTACTGGCCTTTGAGCCACTTCTGGAATGGAGCCTGGTTGGAAATGAGCGTGCGCAAATAGGCGGCTATGGCGAAACTGCCAGTAAGGGGTGAATACCTTTCCGATTCGGGAATTTCAGCAAAGGCGGCGTCGAAATAAGGTTTGTATCCCAGCGTGTCCACCACGTCGCGGTTGATTATCATGCGGTGGAGTTTGAAACCTTCGATGATCTGGCTTTCGAGGGCCTCCAGGCCGAGGAAATTGATGGCTGCATCATCAACCCAGGCTTGTTCGGTGCCGACGTTGTTGTAACCACCTCCGAATTTACCTGACCAGGTGGTGTTGTAAACGTAGGCCACGTTCATCACGTTCAGGGCGCGGGCGCCTTGAACGTCGGGTTCGGAGTCGTCGTAGAAAAACATCTTGGTTCGGCTTTCACCCACCGTGCCAAAGCCAATACCTCCATCGGCAATGCCCTGGGCCCTCCCCGGCATGAAGCCCACTTCAGGCACATGACAGGTCGAACAGGAATAGGTGCCCTTCATTTCAGGGTGCTTTGGAGCCAGGGCTATTCCCGTTTCGTAGAAGAGCATCTTGCCCAATTCCACCTTCACGGGGGTCAAAGGATTGTTGGGATCTTGGGGAATGCTGCTGAGCTCTGTCTTGGGGTCGTGCAGGATGAAATGATCGAGCGTTCCGGTAGGTGAAACGCGCTCGATGGCAGTCTTGAGTTGCTGGTCCAATGGGTTTTGGAGTTCGTCAGCCGTACAGCCGGCAATCAGGCCGATCAGACCAATAAGGCAAAGTAGGTTTTTTGTCATGGTCACTCGTACTTTTTCAATGGGATTACGCTTGTCGAAAAATTACAATGCGAAAACCTCGCCACACTGAAGGGGTAGTGTCCGTAAATCTTAACAATTGGAGTGAGAGCCAGAAAATCGGCTTGTGGGAAGGGAAGACGGCAGCAAATTTAGCTCCTGGTATGGACTTAGGCAAAGCCTGTGCCGTCGTGATGCAAATTTTATACACTTTTTTTTCATTCATCTACACATAGAGCTTAAAAGCCGGCTTCTGTGTTTATCTTGGGCAGTCAAAGGCAACAGGGAAGGGCGTTGCGAATCCTTCCCCGTCGATCGAATCGACCTTGCAGTGGCGGGCATACGAGTAAAATGGATACTATGAAAAACACCTCCCCTCATGGATTGTACTCCGTTTATTACAATGCAATGCCCATATACGAGGCCAGGGTGGATCCCACGGGGCTGAAACCAGTTGGTGGAGAAAGTTTCGATTCCTGGATGAAGGGGCTACTCCAGCTGCGAGCGACCCCTTGGGTAGGGCGAGCAGAAGGACTCGTGGCTGATCGAATGAGGCATTTGTATTTCGAGACGAGAAACTTCGAAAAAAACAGGGGAGGTCGGGTGCTGGGCTTGGGTTTCCCCATGCTCATCGATACCAATGAAACCGATTTGGTGTTTGCTCCCTTGTTCATTTGGTCCGTCACCGTAGAACCCGCGATGAAATCACCCGACACGTGGGTGTTAAAACCGCTGCGGGTGGCACCCCAACCCAACAGGAAGCTCTTCCGGCATCTGAGGAACAAATACGACTTGGATCTGCTCGAACAAGCCAGTGCCTTGCTTGAATCACCATCAAACCTGGAAGCCAACATATCGGCTTTGTGTGAGCAAATCATTGGACAGATTCACTTCTCCACACTCGAGAAAGATGAATTGCGCCCTTGCCCCGGCATCGATAAGATCGGAGACTACAGCAAGCACGGAGCAATCGTATGGTGTGCCGTCCTGGCCTTGTTCCCCCCTCAGCGATGGTATCAGCCTGCCTCATTGCCTCCCCCCGAAGAGCTACTCGTGCCCACTCGTTTGACGGAGGCCTCGATGGAGTTGCCCTTCGCTTTTCAGCTCGTTTCTCCGCCAGAAGCAGCCATTCAGGACGAAATGTCCTACCAAAAACTGTTGGTGGTCGAAACGAGGATGAACAAGTCGCACCTGCGCCTACTCGTCAACCACCTGATCGCATGCCTGGTCAATGGTCATCGGGTACTGGTGGTTTCACATTCGGTGCCTGCCCTTGGTTACCTACAACGGAGATTGTCGGACGCTGGATTTTTGAAACATCACTACTTGCTCGATGATCCAGTACAGAATGCCGAGGCTTTCCTTCAGCTGCTTCGATCGGCCTATGGTGCCATGAAAGCTCCCATTATCGATCGCAACCAAATCATGGCTGCCAAAAACACCTGGATGCGCACGCGGGACCACTTCGACAAAGCTTGTGCTTCGGCAAGGAAAAAAATCTTCGGGCACTATTCATGGACGGAAGCCACGGGGCTTTTCTTGTTGCACAATAGGAAAGCAGGCAAAGAACTCCTCTCCGCGCAACTCAACCCCAAGGATTTTCAATTCTCCTATGAAGAGTACAGCCGCATACTCGAATCGGTCAAAAGCTGCAGTGAACTCTTTCCGGGCATCAATACGCTCAATCACCCCCTCAATCTGTTGCATCCAGATCTTTACTTGCATACCTCCTCCGAGCAAGCCTATCGGCGCATTTCGAGTCAATTGAGCTCATTTCAACGCAGAGCCGAATCATTGCAGAGGGCATACGTCAAGTTGCTGGATCGCTATACTGCCTACCTGCGCAATCATTTCGATACGCGTTACGTAGCCCTGCGCACCTCAGCCAATCAGTTGTTGGAGCGCATCCAAAGCAAAGCCGAAACACTTGGGAAGGATTTCAGCTCCTCCAGGGGTAGGTCTTCACCCGTTCTCCGTTTGTTTTCAACCAAAAGAAAGCAGATTGAAAAGGCCCAAAAGGAGGTGGCTCGCCATTATGAGCAACTCATCGACGAGTTTGCCTCCGAAATATTATTCGAGTTCAGCTTCCCCGATTGCAATCGGGGATACCATATTAAATGTGTAAATGAGGCGGTGAGTGGTTTCCTCGAATCCCTGGAAAGATGGTATGCCAACATCGAAACCCTCGTGCAAGATGAAGTGCTACGGCTGAACCACAAGACCGTGCTGGGTTCCTTTGAAAGGGCTGAGGAGGTAAAAGCACTCGAGCAAAGGCTCGATGAATTTCTCGATGCCCTCAACGAAGCCCGATTGTTTGCCGATCGATTCGAAAACAAAACGTTGACTCTCCAGCAGCGACTGCGGTACTTGGAGAATTTACTGGATACGCTTGAAACCACGCAGGTCGGACTTCGGGATTTCGAAAAATTCTACTCCTGGCAGCAAGGTTGGTTGAGAGCGGGTGGAAAGGGTCAGAAAGTGATCAGAGCACTCGTCAAAGCCAAACCATCCGATTGGATTGCAGCCTTCCACAGCTGGTATCTCTATCAGGTTCTTCTCAAAAATCAGTCGCCCGATTTGCCTACCAGCCAGCAGTTTATAGATCAGGCGGCAGAAGCTTGGGCCATGCTGAAACCTTACTTGCCCAATTGGATCGACAACATTTGGTACGAACAGCAGCTCGAAACCACCAAAGCCCTGAAGCGAAAGGATGGCAGATTCTTCAAACGCATTTTCATTTCTGGCACGAGATCGAAAAGCCCCGAGCCTACCCTGCGCGAGGTTTTCGAAAAAGCCTTTCAAGCCATTACCTCCTTTTTCCCCATTCTATTTGTCACACCTCACGTGGCATGGAACGTCCTCCACCCCTCGGGCGGCAGGTTCAAGTATGCGATTCTGGATGAAGCCAACATGTGCACCATAGAGGAGGCCACGCTCATTGCGACCATGGCCGATCACATGCTGTTTTGTGGATCTCGTCTGAGCCAATCCGATGAGACGGGGGCGATGGACTATGTCATAGAAAACGACGTACCCCTGTTCAGCATTCCCCAGACGGGTTGGTTGTCCGAAAAAGGTCCATTCCATCTGGCCAAAGGCCTGGATACCCGCAGGCACTACCGAGTGATTCGCGTAGACGGCAGATTCGACGAGCTCGATGCTGTCAATGACCTCGAAGCGCAGCATGTCGTTTCAATGCTCAATCAGGTTAAATACACCGAGCGCAGGGTCTATCCCTCTATTGGTATCGTCACAATGACTGTGGAACAGCGGGATCGAATCCTTTCCTACCTATTGAAAATAAAGATGGAAAACAACCAAGCCAGCGAGAAGATCCACCAACTCGAACGGAATGGGATGGCGGTGCTTCACGTGGGCGAGTTGTGGGGTGCACACTTCGATGTGCTTTACGTATCGTGCACGTTTGGTATCAATACAAAGGAATCCATCACCAGAAAGGTCGCTCTGCTCAACAAGCCCGAAACCCAGTCTGCATTGAAATACCTCATTGCTATGAATGCCAGGGAAATGGTTCTTGTGCATTCCTTGCCACAGCAATTCCTGTTGACGGGCCAGCGAATGGATCCAACTGAAGGAGTGGGGTTGTTGACGAGGTTGATCGGGTTGGCGGAGGCTCGTGAGCAGGGTAATGACCAAGGGGCCACTGCCTTGCTAAAAGACCTTGGACTTGAGGTGGAAGATGACCCATTCGACTCCGTTTTCCTCGATGAAACGAGGAATGCGCTCGAAGCCTATTTCGATAAAGGCCGGTTCGCACAGGCCAAGGCTGGGAGGGGAATGCATCCCTCTCTGTTGCTCAGAGCAACCATGCCCTCCGCCTGTCCTTCCATACTCCAACCCGACCTGCTGTTTGCTTCGGGAGAAACTTCCCATGCTCCATGGGAAAAAATGATCAGGGAGGAACTACAACGCAAAGGATACCCAATCATGCCACTGTGGTCGATAAACTGGTTCAGGGATGCAGAGCAAGAGGCGCGACGCCTGGCCAGTCAAGTCCTCAAATGGGACGAAAAGATCAAAGCGACTAGCCGAGAGGATGCCTCCGAGCATTCAAAAGAGCAAAATCGGTAGGAGCGTCAGGCAGAGAAGGACGTACCACAACCGCAGGTGCTTTTTGCATTGGGGTTGTTGAAAATGAAACCTCTGTTGTCGAGGCCGTCGTGCCAGTCGATTTCCATTCCTACCAAGTAGATGGCATGGGCTTTCTGCATCAAAACCTTCAAGCCGTTCAGTTCATATATGTTGTCGTTTTCGGCGGGCTTGTCGAATCCGAGAATGTAGGTAAACCCAGAGCAGCCCCCTCCTTTGACGCCGACGCGCAAACCATACTCCGATGGAATGGCCTCCTCGCGCATGATTCGCCTGAGCTGCTCCATGGCATTGTCGGTAATCGTAATGGGTGCTTGCATGGTGGTTTGGTTGGTCTGACTCATCGCTGGCATGTTTGGCTGCAAAAGTAAAAGGACTGACAGGGCATTGACAAAGGGTCCTTTTGGAAAGCGGTTTTCAAACAGACCAACCTCAAACAGGTTCAATGCAGCTTGGCCGTCGAGGCCGTTCTGCAGGTGGATTGGCCTAATTGGATGAAGAACTACCTTTGCCCGCAGCCAAATCACTCGATTTTCAAAAGACAAACCCACGCCCTATGCCTCTCTGGCTCGAGATCATCCTTGAAATCATCAAGATAACAGTACCTGCTCTCATCGTGTACTTCACCGCTTACAACCTATTGAAGACCTATCTGGAAAAGGAGCAACAGCGTCGGTCACTGAAATACCAACAGGCCAACAAGCAGGTGACCATTCCCATGAGGCTGCAAGCCTATGAGCGACTTTCCTTGTTGTGTGAGCGCATCGCCGTGCCAAACCTGCTGCTGCGATTGAAATCATCGGCCTCTACTGCGCAGGAGTTGAAGATGGCAATGCTGCTTACCATCCAACAGGAATTCGAGTACAACATCACCCAGCAGGTGTACGTCTCCGAACAACTTTGGTCGATCATTCAAATTGCCAGGGACAACACCGTTACTTTCATCGAGGAAGTCAGCAAACAGGTCAATCCTGGCGACGATGCCAAGGTACTGGCGAGGGCTTTCCTCGAGCAGCTTCAAAAGCACCCGGAACTCTCCCTTGAGAAAGCCCTCTCTGCCATCAGAAAAGAGGCCTCCCTCATCCTCTGAGTTGTTGTACTTGCTGATGCAGCTGAAGCTTTGCGAATGTCTAAGTCACTTAAAAGCAGGGCCTTATGCGAAATATCAAGCTTTTCGGCGCTTTTCAAATCTTACTCTTTGCAAGATCTCGAAGGTTATGCATTAGATGAAAAAAATTTCAAAAAAACCCTCCGGCGGCATTTTTTGGTTGAGCAGATTTTCACCACCTTTGTCGTCCTCCATTCGTCATTCAGATGACACTTTGCGACTGCAACGATTTTTCTTCCGGGCACACCTGATTGATTCTAACTCGTAGGCTAATTTACTGATACTCAAAACTAATCCCACTGGACTGTACAGCATGGGGTGAAACTGAATTGTGAACTTCCAACTTCAAAGGAGAATGGTAAAGGATTGCGTGACTGTGTGGGATAATTGTCTCCAGACGATTCGAAAGAACATCAACTACCAGAGTTACAAGACCTGGTTTGAACCCATCAAGCCTGTCAAGCTGGAGAACAATGCATTGACCATTCAAGTACCAAACAAGTTCTTTTACGAATGGCTGGAAGAACACTACGTGGGGCTCCTCAAAATGACAATCAAAAAGGAGCTGGGTGAAAATGGTCGTTTGGAATACCAGATCCTCACTGGCCGGCCCGCAAACGTGAGAGCCGCCCGCCAAGTCAACCAGGCCAAAAGGGCGATGGCTGCTTCCAGCTCCATGGCAAGCGATTCTTACGAAGAGGACCAAAAAGACGGAATCAGCCCTGGAGGACTCGATGCCCAGGCCATCAAGAACCCCTTTGTGATTCCGGGGATACGAAAAATCAAGGTTGACCCCCAGCTCAACCCCCAGTACACCTTTGAAACTTTCATCGAGGGCGACTGCAACCGGCTGGCTCGCTCGGCTGGTCTTGCCGTGGCCAAGAAACCCGGCGGTACCGCTTTCAACCCGCTCGTGATCTTTGGTGATGTGGGCCTTGGAAAAACGCATCTGGCACATGCCATCGGCAACGAAGTCATCCGCCTCCACGACAACAAGGCCGTGCTGTACGTATCGAGTGAGAAGTTCACCAGTCAAATCATCGAGTCCATCAAGAACAATGCAGTCAACGACTTCGTGAATTTCTACCAAAGCATCGACGTGCTCATCGTTGATGACATCCAGTTCTTGGCCAACAAACAGAAGACCCAGGAAATCTTCTTCCACATCTTCAACCAGCTTCATCAGAGCGGCAAGCAAATCATTCTCACATCCGACCGTCCACCCAAAGACCTGGACGGCATGGAGGAACGTCTCATTTCCCGCTTCAAATGGGGGCTGAGTGCCGACCTCCAAGTACCGGACTTCGAAACGCGTGTGGCTATTCTCGAAGCCAAGATGAACAGAGAAGGTGTGGACATTCCGAGCGACGTAGTCGAATTTATTTGCTACAACATCAAAAACAACATCCGTGAGCTCGAAGGCGTGCTCGTTTCCCTCATTGCTCAATCTTCCCTCAATGCCCAGGAAATCGACGTGGACCTGGCCAAAAGCGTCATTCGGAATTTCGTCACGCAGATAAACAAGGAAATCACCCTCGACTTCATCAAAAACCTCGTAGCTGAGCATTTCGACGTGCCCGTGGAAAAACTGGGAGGCAAGACACGCAAGCGCCAATTCGTCATCGCACGACAGCTGTCGATGTACCTGGCCAAAAACCTCACTGGCAAATCATTGAAAGCCATTGGCCAGATGTTCGGCGGGCGCGACCACAGCACCGTCATCTACTCCATCAAAACCGTCCAAGACCTCATGGAGACCGATATGGTTTTCAAAGACACCGTCACTGAGCTGGAGAAAAAGATCAAACTCAGCTTGAACGAGAAGTGATCCAACTTTTATCCATCGATGAGGTTTGGTTTTTTTTCTCTGACCACATACCTTTGCCGCCGCTTGAAAAAGCTCAGTCCCGGTGAGATGGGTGAGTGGCTGAAACCACCGGTTTGCTAAACCGGCGTACCGTTTAAAGCGGTACCGCGGGTTCGAATCCCGCTCTCACCGCCACTCGGAATGGCATTGGCAAGAGCCATTGCCATTTTTTTCGCCTCTTTCAATCGTGGCTTTAGACCTTTGGATAGAGGTGTAAACATGTACAGCGGGGTGTAGCGCAGCCCGGTTAGCGCACCTGCTTTGGGAGCAGGGGGTCGCAGGTTCGAATCCTGCCACCCCGACTGATCAACCGCTTCAATCGAAGCGGTTTTTTTTTTTATTTAAGCTTTTCCATTCAGTATTTACTCCACTCTCCGAACCCAATGATTGATCTCCCTTGCATGTGACCGCCAAGAAATATATTCGTCAGAGAGTTGGTTTTCAAAATTTAGGGTTGTTCGATATTCCCTATCTTTGAGCACTGCCATTTTTTCATTCAAACCATTTTGAACATGAGTAAATTCGATGAACTTCTCAGCAAGTACGAGGAGGAATTGAAAAGCAAAACCCGCAGCGCCGTGGACGCTGACCAGCTCAAGGCGATCACCAAAGGCCTGGGCCCCTCCATCTACAACCGAGACTCCTCGCTCGTTTCCTGCACGGACCAGTCTGAACTCGACAGAATCAAACAAAACTTTTTGATCAAAAAACTTGGCCTCAAAGACAGCCCCCGCCTGGATGAAGCCATCAAGGCTGTGTGCGAGGAATACAATTCCAATCACAAGTATCGCGCAGTGTTTTATTACATGCTCGCTCAAAAATTGGGAGTCAAAGTTTGATTGTGCCCTGTTCGGAAAAAATGCCGGAGTGTGCTTAGCACCCCGGCATTTTCTTTTTAGCCCCAATATTTTAAAATGAACGCTGAACTTGAATGATGAACGCGATGAGCGTGGCGGAGGTGACGGCTATTCTTCAGTTCCTCAATTCCACCCTCACTATCATTCACCAGTGCCACACCCCCTGGCAAATTGAAAAGGAATGATTCTAATGGGCTTTTTCTTTCTTAAATATTGAAATATAATCCGCCGATCGCCTTCGTTTTCTTCATAGCACTTGACATTTTCCGCAATTTCCGAAATCGTAGCTCCTGTGAGAAAATCATCATCGAAAAAGGACCACCCCGCATATTTTCCGTTTTCGATTTTAATGATAGCTGATTCACCCGCTGTTCGACCCTTTTCATGGATCAGGAAATGCTCGTGAGGAAATGAACGCTCCCATTGTTCAATGGCCATGAGAGCCCGCTCATTGTAGAGTTCGGCTGCTTCCTCTCCGATACAGGCACCGAGGCATTTTCTGAGATGGTAGTCGAAGCAGGGGCCTGTCGTTTTTTCGAGGTTGCACATTTTTTGGCATAATTGATATTGGCTCTGCAGGCTTTTCAACCATCCTCTCGCCTGCAAGAGACTGGGGTATTTTCCTAAAATATCGACTGAGCGACTTCTCAATGAGCGCACTGTGCCAACATCGAAACAGATGAAGCCCGCTTGATTGCGGTAGTGAAAAATGGCATACGGGTATTCCCGATGTTTTTGAGCACTGTTGATGGCAGGCCGCAACCGTTTTATTTCATGCGATTCGAGCAGCAGGGATACGAGTTCACTTCCTGTGATTTCCCAACTGACGTCGTGGACGAGCCTTTGGAGTTTGTTGCTTTTTTCAGTTTTTTCGGTGAAATGCTGAGCCACTCGCTTCTGGATATTGATGCTTTTTCCTACATAAATCACTTGACCTGTTTGGTCGTGGAAATAATATACTCCACACGCTTCTGGAATGGCGTGTATTTTTTCCATAGTCAGACTGCCGGGCAATTTTGATTCGCGAATGCCTAAATTGATGATCGATTCTACCTGATCCTGCATTTTTTCCTTTTGCAAAATCCGCTCGAAGAGATCCACTGTGGCCAATGTATCGCCCATTGCCCTGTGGCGTGTGCCTACTTTGAGGCCGAGGTGTCGAATCAAGCTGTCGAGCCCATATGATGGCAGGCCAGGAAATGCCTTTTTTGCCAATCTTACCGTACAGAGTTGCTTGCGGGTATAGGTATAGCCCAGCCTTTTGAATTCCTCTCTGACGAAGCCATAATCGAAACGCACATTGTGGGCAACGAATATGGCACCTTCCGTGAGCTCCACAATTTTTTTTGCGATTTCATAAAATTTTGGAGCATTTTCGACCATTTCCTGGGTGATGCCTGTCATTTCGGTAATTCCGTAAGGGATTGGGCATTCCGGATTGACGAGGGATTCGAAAGTGTCCAAGACTTTTTCACCATCATGCAGCACGATGGCGATTTCGGTAATTTTATCCCGGCTGGCCCTGCCACCTGTGGTCTCGACATCGATGATTGCGTATTTCTTTTGCATGTTGGCGCGGTTGCGTGGTATGACAAATGGCCAAAACTATTTTTCCAGGGATTGCAGCTGACCCACCTGCCGAAACGAGTAAAACAAAATGGTTGTAAAGGTAAAATTTTTTGTTTCTGCCCTATGGCTCATCTTGCTTGGGCCTACTTGCCCTCCCAAAGAGGCAAATCAAGCCAAAACAGACCAAATGCCCCAACCGGCGGCGATGGTCCTGCCCGGAGCCTCCCAAATGAAATCCTATCTACCTCTCTTGCAAGGCAAGAGAGTGGCCTTGATGGTCAATCATTCATCCCTTGTTGGTGGAGTTCATTTGGTTGACACCTTGCTCAGCCAGGGAATCCAGGTGGTGAAAATCTTTGCACCCGAACACGGCTTTCGAGGTGATGCGCCCGATGGGCAGGTCTTGACGGATGGGGTGGACAGCCGTTCGGGCTTGCCGGTGATATCTCTGTATGGGAGAAAGAAAAAAGCTTCTGCTGAAGATCTGTCAAACGTGGACCTCGTCTTGTTCGACATCCAGGATGTGGGCGTGAGGTTCTACACGTTCACTTCGGCCCTCAGCCTCATGATGGAGGCCTGCGCCGAGCATGGAAAGCCGCTCATCGTGCTCGATCGACCCAATCCACTCGGCTACTACGTCGACGGCCCCGTCCTTCGACCCGCCTTTTCGAGCTACGTAGGCTTGCATCCAGTGCCAGTGGTTTACGGAATGACCATCGGTGAATGGGCGAGCATGGTCAATGGAGAAGGGTGGCTCTCGAACGGATTGCGCTGCGATATGAAAGTCATCCGATGTGTAGGCTATGATCACGAGGTGCGATACCAGTTGCCCGTTCGGCCTTCTCCCAACCTTCCAAACATGCGAGCAGTGTATTTGTATCCCTCGCTGGCTTTTTTCGAAGGCACCCAGATTAGCGTTGGCAGGGGCACCGATCGACCGTTTCAGGTTTTCGGCGCCCCCTTGCTGGATACAGGCGATTTTTACTTTACACCCCGGCCCAATGCGGCATCGAAATATCCGCCCCATGAAGGAGAACGATGCCGGGGTTTCGATCTTTCAAACCTGCCCGAACAAGTACTCGCAGCGAAAAAAGCCTTGGACTTGCAATGGTTGTTATTGGCCTACCACCACTACCGGGAGCCCGAGCATTTTTTTCTCGAAAACAGGTATTTCGACAAGCTGGCTGGAACGGATAGCCTGCGCTGGCAGATCGAAAATGGCTGGACGGAGGAACAAATAAGGGCATCTTGGCGTGCCGACCTCGATGCATTTTTGAAAATTCGAAAAAAATACCTCTTGTATCCTGATTTCCAGTAAGCTCTCATTTGGTAAAGGGTGAAAAATGTGTTTTCTCGAGGGTGGGTAGCAGGGCCCCTTAGAAGCCATAGAGGTGCTTAAATCTGCCACAACAATTGGCACTTGACCTCGGTACGAGCTGGGCCAGGAACGGTATCGAGTCCACTTCCAACCGATTGCTGGTTTGGGAAAAAGCTCCTGGCATACCTGAGTTCGATTTGTGGACCTCGCCTGATTTTATACCTGAGTTTGAGGTAAAAACGACTGCCATTGCCGTAATAGGCCGGTATCGAAAAGCTGTATAGCACATCATTTTCGAAATGGTAAAACCGCACGTCGTAGCTACCAGTGCCAAAGACTGCATAGCGGCCCATGAGTGAAATGGGTGAAAATGGGGGCCTGTAGAGCAAATCTTGCAGCAATGCCATGCCATCCTGACTTTCACCTCCTTGGGAAGACCTGCCCAAATCGAGGCGCGTACGCCATTCGAGGGCTTTGTTCAGTTTCAGGCTGAAATGGAGCCTGATCTGGCTGGTGGTGCGAGGCAGGGTAGGAGAGAGGTGCAGCTCGCTTTGCAGGTTGGCATCTTTGACTTCACTTTTCACTTGCACATAGGTCTCCAGGCGGCTGGTGGGTCTGTGGTATATTCTGAACATCCATTCATGACCAGTGGAAGGAGCGTCATTGCCAAATCGTGGCCAAGGGTTTTTCCACATGTCGAAATAGGCCGAATAACTCCACCTGGCATCTCGATGCAGTACCATTCCGATATAGAAGCCTTGTTCGTTGCGAGGTGTCCTGGATTCGCCGAATGCGTTGGACTGGATGCTGTGGTAGTCTTTGGGGAAATACCGATGCACGAAGGACAGCTCGGAGCCCCTGCCAAATGCCACCAACAACCCGTTAATGGAAGCCACAGAGCCGTTGTCTGAAAGAGCCGTTTCTCCAAAAAGGTGGGCGTTTTGCCACGTGTAGGCATAATCGAGACTCAAATTGAGCAGGCTGGTGCCGCGAAAGTAGTGGGCATTGTAGAGTACCGGAGTGGGGTTGAGGGCCTTGTCGAGCGAGTGATAAACTCCATTGAGTGAAAAGGACCACTTGCCAGGTTTCCATTCCACCTTGCCACCAATCATGGCATGTGTGAGGCTGCGCCTGTCGGCCAGTTCGGAAGGTGTTCTGTGCAACCCTGAGGTCTGCAGGGATGATACGTCCAGCACGAGCGGTTCCTCTTGCAAGGTATCTGTGAAAACGAGCAGGTTGGCGTCGCGCTTGGTTCTCGAAAGAAAAATGCCAGCCTCTATTTTTGGACTCAGCGCAATGGACAGGGCGAGGCCTCTTTGGTAAACCACTTCGTTCACGCCGGCGTGAGGTCGGGCAAAGGGAGCCGCGCGTTTGACGAGGGTTGTCAGGGAGCTTTTGCCTGTGCTGAATGACTGCCAGAGCAGCAGTCCTTGTCCCATGGAAATTTCGAAATCACCGAGGATGAGGTTTCGCAACCACCCTGTATTTTGCCGGTACTGGAGATGGGCCGAATAGTAGTCGAACCCAAATTTGTTGTAGGGTCTAAAGAACGGTTCACCCGCATCTTTCTCGGCTGTCAGCCCAACTGACAATCTTCTCATTACCTGGAAGCGGTACCGCAAGTACAGGCGGTTGGGATCCCCCAAAAATGCGTTGCCTGTCGGAGAAGGGTCAAAGCCTTTGGATCTTTCGAGGTATCGCGACCACCGGGCAATGAACAGGTGTCTTCCCGCCGATTTCGACTGCCGGAGCACCTGTCCAAATTGGAGGTTTGGTTGCCCTATGCGCACGAAGGGCAGAATCTGCCGGATGGTGGAGAGGTCCCATTCAGGTATTGCCTGCAATTCGTACAGGGAAACGAGCGGCCCGAGCGACTGCCGATAGGAGATGAACGAGGCGATCTGGATGGGGGTAAGAAAAGGGAATACTGCCAAGTCACTTTCCGAGGCCTCATTGAGGTTGAGGGGATCATACCTGTACTCTTCCAAAGGTTCGAAAAGGGCGTTGTAGTCTATTTCCTCAGCCTGGAGCTCATTGGCAGTTTCTTCGAGCCACAATTCCACGGCATCACCTCCAGGAATGGTGTCCGTTTGCCCAAAAACACCTTGCCAGGGAATCCCAGAAAGGAGAATCCCGGCCCAAAAAGCTGTTCGGGTAAGTGTGATTCGTTTGGAGATCAAAGGCATAAAACAGCCGAACGGAGTCTAAGCGTGAAGCATCAAAGGTAGTTCGGCCCGAATAAAAACTGTGGCACACAATTGAATACATTTTTTGCCGAATTCCCAAGAAGCAAAATTTTTTAAGTCATTCTCGATAATGCTCAAAGATCCTTTCGCAGCATCCACATGCTGCTACAGGATTCCAACCATCATTTTGAAAACATAGGGTAAGGCAAGGCGAGTTGCCCTATTTTTGCCCAAACAAACCTCAGATGATCGCACACCTTTCCGACCATACGTGCAACAGGCGGTCCGGCAGTCAAACGCCAGGCCGCCTGTCGCTTTAGGGAAGAGGTACTACAAGGGGTTTGTCCGCATTGGCTTCAATTTCACTTCACTCAATAAAACTCAGGCAACGATGGCTAAATTCAAATTCGAGTACATCTGGTTGGATGGTTACACCCCAGAACCCAACCTGCGCAGCAAAACCAAAATAATCGACATGGATTTTTTCCATGGCGATGTCGGAGTCTTACCTCTTTGGGCTTTCGATGGCAGCTCAACCCGTCAGGCTGAAGGCAATTATTCCGACTGCATCCTCAAGCCGGTGGCTGTGTATCCAGACCCAGGGCGTCGCCATGCTTTCCTCGTGATGTGTGAGGTGTTGAATCCCGACTTGACTCCCCACCCCTCCAACACCCGGGCTACTTTCGAAGACGACGAAGACTACTGGTTCGGTTTTGAACAGGAGTATGTGTTGACGCAAGATGGAGTTCCACTCGGCTTCCCCAAGAACGGTTACCCACGCCCCCAAGGCCCGTATTACTGCGCCGTTGGCGTGGACAACGTGGCAGGTCGTCAGTTGGTGGAGGAACATTTCGACATGTGCCTGGATGCCGGCTTGAACATTACCGGTATCAATGCCGAAGTGCTGCTGGGCCAGTGGGAGTTCCAAATCTTTGGAAAGGGCAAACGTGCCGCCGATGACCTCTGGGTGGCCCGTTATCTGCTGCACCGCGTGGCTGAGAAGTACAACGTCAAAGTCGAGTTCCATCCCAAGCCGCTCAAAGGCGACTGGAACGGCTCCGGTTTGCACACCAATTTCTCGACCCATGAAATGCGGGAAATCGGTGGAAAGGACATGTTCGAGGCCATTTTCGAAAAATTGGCCGTGTATCACAACGAACACATTGCCGAATATGGTTCCGACAATGAACAGCGCTTGACGGGGCTACACGAAACCCAGGCCATCGACAAGTTTTCATGGGGCGTGAGCGATCGCGGTGCATCCATACGGGTACCCGTTGCTACGGCTTTGGAGTGGAAGGGATACCTCGAAGACCGCCGCCCGGCCTCTCACGCCGACCCCTATCGAATCATTCGCCGCATCATGGCTACGCTCGGCCATGCCTTCGAAGCCCATGCCAAGGAAAATGGCAAGGCCAAGGTCAAAAAGGGGGCCGATGCCGCCAAGCAAAACTGATAGACCGCATGGATAGCGTTCAACATTCAAAAACCCGGCACCTTTCCATCAGGTGCCGGGTTTTTTCTTTTCTCCAAAGGGGGCAATTCACGCCCCCGGTACGACTCCTACCGAAGGCACGGCGTAATAGAGGCGCAGTACCTGTCCCGGAAAAAGCTCTGGGGTGCGCAAGTTGTTCCAGCGCATGATCTGGCTCCGGGTAGCACCTGTGATTCTCGATAATTTATCGAGCGTATCACCTCGTTGCACGATCCACGTAGTGGCCACATACCCTGTCTTGCTCTGACATTGCAGGAAATTCCAACCCTCTGTTTTGGACAGGTATTCCAGCAACAAGATGAAACTGCGTTGGGGCACGGTCAGGAAATTCCCGTCCAGGCTGGGGGGGATGTAATTGTCGTAATAAGCCGGGTTGAGTTCTTTGAGTGTAGCCAGTTGAACACCAGTAACACTTGAGAGGGTGAACATGCTATGCCCCTTGTACACCATCACGGTCCGGGTGTGCAACAGGTCGAAATCGGGCAAAACCGGCTCGAGTCCGTGCTCACTGTAAAACTTACAAACGTATTGGGCAGCCAGGAACCGCGGGATGTATTGCTGGGTCTCCTGGGGAAGCAAGCTCAATACCCGGTGGATGTTCCTCGTTCCGGCCTGTTCGATGGCTTTTCGCACCTTGCCTTCGCCGCAGTTGTAAGCAGCCAGGGCCAATTCCCAGCTATCGAATTGCTCGTGCAGATAAGCCAGGTATTTGAGCGCTGCCCTCGTGGATTTGTGCGGATCGCGCCGTTCGTCTAAATAGCGATTTACCTTTAGGCCTGTATGACGGGCAGTGGGTGTGGTGAATTGCCACATGCCCCCGGCACCAGCCGTAGAGTAGGCCCAAGGCCGCAACCTCGACTCGATCACCGGCAAGAATTTCAGCTCCTCGGGAAGATTGTACTGGGTAAGGTAGAATTCGAAAATGGGGAAATACTGAAGGGTTTTGCCAAGCAGCAGCTCTGTGTCGTATTTGTGATACAGGTAACCCTTCACATACCCTTTGGCCTCATTTGAAAAATCCGATTCGATGATGGCACTCATGGTGCCCAGGCGGTTGACGATCAGGTTTTCAGATGGGTTTTCGGTGGCTTTGGCCGGGAAGGTAAAGAAGCTGAAAAGCGCCACGAACACCAAGCCCCTGGCTGAGTTTGTCCATAGTTTTTTCATGGTGTTTTGGATTTGTTCACGGATCGGCTACTCGTCAGGGGGTGTTCCCGTGTAGCCGTTTATTCATGGGCGGGGGGTGCCGTTTCTTATGACCGGGAATAATTGAGACTGGCGTTGTGGGAGGGGGAGCGATTTTGCTTGGGTGCAATCGGCAGGATGAAGAAGGGGATATGGGAATTGTTCGAATGGGTTTTTCAAAAACCGGGCCGATGATGTGCAGCAGGCAATTTGGTGAACATCGGTTTGCCAGCATAGAGTAGCGCTCAGTGCATGCCTGATCTGATCTCCCTACTTAGCGAAATCGATCCCTGAGCGCACTGCAAAAAGTCACTCTACTGCGAAAAATTAGAAATCTCACTCCTGACAGCACTCCAAGTGCCGAGTAAAAGGCGGACTCGACTTCATGCAACCATTGGACAGCACTTGCCAATCGGCGTGCAGACGATCATCGCATCGACCGGAAATCGCTCCCGCAAGGTGTTTTTCAAAACTCGAAATGAATTCCGCCATAGACGTGACGGCCAGGGCCTGGCTTGTAGAACCGCCCTCCGAAAGCATTGATCCGAATGTTGTCATACCAGCGGGCATTGGTCAGGTTGTTCATACCAGCCTGCATTTCCAGGCACCAGCGGGAAAATTCCCATCTCCAACCCGTCCGCAAATGTATCAGCAGCGCCTTGGGAGTTTCGACGCTGTTGGCGTCGTCAGCGAAAGTGCCCGAAGTGAACCGACAGATCCAGTAAAGCAACAAACCATTCTCGGGCTGACGACCAAGGGTGGCGGTCAAGGAGTGGCGGGGAATGCCCGGTTGGATATTGCCATCGTAGTGCCGGCCATTTACCTCATAGCGGAGGTATTTGAAGAGGGAGAACGTATATGCCAAATGTGCTCTCCAAAGGCCAGAGATCCAGGTTTGTGTGGCCAGTTCCAACCCGATTCGCCGCGTCTTGCCTGTGTTGCGGTAGAATGTCCTGCCTGGGAATGCGGCGAGCTCGTAGGGTACGAGTTCGTTGTCGATCAGGATGTGAAAAGCACTTGCTTCAGTGATCAGGCCTCCGTGATTGGTACGTTTACGCACGCCAGCCTCCAAACTCGTAGCGCGCTGGGGTGACAAGTGGGGATTGAAACCGCCGGTGCCGACTGGATTGTTTGACAGCTCGTTCAGCGTCGGCGTCTCGAAAGTGGTTGAAACGTTGCCAAAAGCCGACCACTTCGCGTTGATTTTCCAGTTCAATCCGCCAAAAAAATCGGGCTGAAACCAACGCCTCGAACCCGACTGGTCGCCGTCGAAAAGATGCTCATCATCAGCACTGGCTTTCAGCTCACTCAACCTGAAACCCAAATGCACAACAGCGGAAGGAGCCCATTGCCATCGATGGGAGGCAAACAGGCCTAAATTGGCGAATTGCTCCCGCTGTCCGAAGACTCGATCGCCACGTGTGCCCTGCAAGTTGTCGAATCGTTGTCGCTGGTCGTCTTGCCTGTCTGCATCGAGCCCCAACATGGCTTGCCAGGGCATCCCGAACAAATGGCCCCGATGACTGAACTGCAGGGTGGCTCCGTAGAAATGCCTGCGCAGCTCAACGATTCCTCCTGCCTGGAAAGGAAGCCTGTTTGCGAATTGGCGGTGTGTGTACCAAGATTTGACCTCCAGCACGTTGTTCCCAGGTAAAGTCTTTTTGAAAAAAAAGCCCGTTCTGAGCTGCCTGACCTTTTCTCCGGCGTCGTACACCACGTTGTTGCCCCATGCACTCGAGGGATCCGCTTCGGCTTGTTCGAGCGTGAGTGCCCCTGGATCCTCGGCCCACGGGCTGTCAACGTAATTGACGCGCAGGCCCCATTGCGAAGCATCTTTTTTCCGCCATGAAATACCGGCGTTCAGGTTCCATTGCCGCATGACTGCATGCTGCCTGAAACCATCGTAAGAGGTGAAGGCACCACTGAAGTGCGAATTCAATGGCAGCTGCTCGGACGGGATGGTGATTCCCACCGCTGCTTTCCGATAACCAAAAGCTCCTATTCGCAGGCTGAGGTGCAAATCACTGCTGTCGATCCAGTCGGGCATGGTTCGGAACTCGATCAAACCACCAGATGCATTGCCATGCCACATGGCGAGAGGCCCTCTCACTATTTCTATGGATTGAACCAAGGACGGATCGATGTTGTCCACCTGCCCTTGCCCGTCGGAGGTCGTTTCTGGGAATCCATCCAGGAGCAACCGCACCCCCCTGATTCCAAAGGCAGCCCTGGCACCAAAACCCCTCATCGAAAGCCGGAGATCTTGTGTGAAATTGTTCCCGTTGAAGGCCAGCAATCCAGGCACGGTCCACAATTGCTCCTCGAGGCTGAGACCTTGGCTCGAGCCCCGGAGATTTTTGCTGTCGATCAGCGCTATCGAAACCGGCACCATTTCGAGTGGCATGGACTGGCGAAGTGCAGTGACGGTAGCTGTGTCGAGCCAGATGAGTGAAAGGCTATCGGCAGCTTTTTGGGCTTGGATGTGGACCATTAAAGAGAAGATGAGCTGCGCCAACAGGCTGAATCGAATCAAATAGGTTCCCATCGTATGGCGTCGGATTGCATTGCAGACAAAATTCATTTTTTAAAAAATAGTGTAATGGTCGGCGGCCAAAGTACGCCGAGTCTGCTTTTTTCAGGTTTGGCAATTTGCCGACTTGTTTTCGAGGCACTAACCGTAACGGCCCCGACTGGCATGACAGCGGCGCACTTGCACCGTGGTGTCGTGGCGAGGTGGCACCTGCATGATTTTTCCCCTTCTGGCATTTGCCGATGGACTGATGTCATTTAGGGCAAAAAAAAAGCCGCCCCTCCGAAGAGGGGCAGCCCAAACTTTACTCCAAATCTATCTATCCTGTTTGCTTGCATGCGTGGTCGTCAATGGTTCGTCATGCGAACCATGCGGATGGTTTTATGGGCATTGGCCGTGACCAGGCGGCAGAGAAACATCCCATGGCCGGGAAGTTGGTCTCCATCGAGCGTAATTTCATGGAGTCCTGCTGACCATTGCCCCGAGGTGCTCCAGACGATTTGTCCCGACAGGTTGGTGATGTAAAGGGAAGCCTCTCCGGCTTGCTGGAGGTAAAAGCGGATGGTCGTGCTGTTGTCAAAGGGGTTTGGCAAGTTGGTAAGCAGGAAATCTTCCGTGTTGGAGTTTCCTGAGCTGATGAATTCGAGTTGGATGGCAGCCGTTTCGAATGCGTCGTCTGCCACGTAGAGGTATGCTTCGGGTGCGATGAGGGTGGGGTCCAACCGGATAGCCTCGACGAGTCGGCCTGGACGTTTTGCCTTGAAACGCAGGCGGATTAGCTCACCATTTTTTGATGAGCTCGAGCGAGGTGTGTACCAGTTGAGCAGAATTACCCCTTCGCTGGGGGTATGGAATCCGAGGTCTTCGGAGGCCGTGGCCTCAGCGGGTATGGCGTCGATGAATTCGAGTACTTCGGCATCGAAGGTGAATCCGAGCTGAAACCCGGCAATGGCTTGACGGGAATCCATTTGCAAGGGCATTTCCAGCTCTTCTCCGGCCTGGAAAGCCTGGTCATGGCTTTGGATAGTCCAGGCTGACAAGGACCTGCCCTCCAGCGGGTCGTCATCGAGGTTGGTGGTGGCACTGCCATTGACATCGCCAATCTTGATGGCCACGAAATCGGCATTGCTGACCGAGTCGCTGAGGTTGTTGATGTTGATCACCTCGGGGAATGGGGTGGCCCAAGGGTTGGTGGGATCGGGGAAGACGAAGCTTTTGTCCACGAATCGCCAGGACTTGTTGTTGGGGAAATTGTCATTGACGTACAGGATGGCCTTGCGAAGCAAAACCAGGTCCAGCGTGGTGATTGTCTTGGAGTTGTTGATATCGGCAGCGATCAGCTTGTATGGCGAATCGAGTTTGGCTACGCCGAGGATGTGCCTCGAAATCAGGACCAGGTCGAAGGTGGTGACTCCATTGAGCAGGTCGTCGTTTTTGGAGGGAGTCACAGAGTAGTCAAACCCGGGGGTGATGCTTTGGAACTGATAAAATCCATTTGCGCCCGTTTGGGTGTTCAGGTCTCCTTCGTCGCTATTGAGCATCACATTGACATCTTTGACGGCCTTGTTCTGTTCGGTTTTGATGAAACCACTCAAGGGCACGTTGGTGTCGCAGTGGAAGAGGTTGTCTTGAATGACGAGGTGTGTTTCACAGAAATCCTGGTTGCCGGAAGCATCGGTCACCCAAACCGTCACAGGAATTTCGGTGAAGGTTTGCTGGCAGGTGAAGGTGCGGCAACTATCGGCGGGGTCCTCCGACCAGGAGAAGTAGAGGGGGCCGCCACAGTTGTCGTAGCTCTTGTCGTCGAAAGCACTGGCACATACGGTGATGTTGCCATCTTGCATGATCTCGACGATGAGCCCGTTGGAGCAGATGGCCACCGGTGCCTTACAGTCGCGCACTTCGAAATCGACGTCGATGGTGGACTCGTTGCCGCAGCCGTCTTGCACGATGTATCTGACGCGATACTTGCCAAGCGGAAGCGGCATGTCGATGAATCCCTGACCTTGGGCGTCGAATGTGCCGTTGGCCCCGTAGTCGAGGTGATAGACTATTTCGAAATAGTTGGAGCATTCGCCCTCGATGAGCAGGGGCACATAGGCATGGCCTACTTGGCACAGGGAGTCGTAGCTGCAAATGACGGGGCTGAACGGGTAAGACAGCACGGGTGGCGTGTCATCGTGGATTTTGATGATTTGCTGGTATTCGAAGGCGCCGTGGTAGTCGCTGAAGGTCTCGTCGATCCAGGCACCGAGCGGGTCGGTAGGCACCTTGATGGGCTCGCGGTATGGGTCGTAGTAGCACCAGTTGATAACCTTGTAGGTGCGAACGATTTTGAAGCAGGCTGTGTCGCTGGAGATTTTGAAAAACTGATCGCTGACACTGACGGCGAACTGATTGCAGCCGAAGTTTTCGATGTGGAGGCTGTCAGCCAGCAAGCTATCGCCACAGCCACCCGTAAAGTTGGGTGGAAAGTGGATGATCCAGTCCGAAACGGGCTCCACCGAAATCTTCTGGGAGCATGTGCCGGAGATGTTTCCAGAGGAATCCACAGCGATGAACTGTCGCAGCAAGAAGCCGCCTCCACAACCGTCGAGAGATTCTTGTACAGGCAGTTCTACCAAGGTAGCGCCACAGTTGTCGTAGAACCCCGCCTGACCTTGGGAGGCCAGCCAGGCAGGCGTGATGTCGGCAGGCAGTTCCGTGCACTTGATGGTTTTGTCGGGGGGAGCGATACAGCTTGGCGCCACTTTGTCCTGCACGTGTACGGTTACCATGCATTCGCCGAAGTTGTCGAAACAGTCGAAAACACGCACCACTACCTGTACTTCCTCATCGTCGCAATCGAAAAAGACGCTTGGTTCGAAGTCGGCCTGGGGCTGGTCCATGCGGCGGGCAAGGAAATGGCTGATACAGCAATTGTCCGTGCTACCGTCATCAAAGGTGTTGGCAAAGACCTCGCTGTGGCCAAAGACGTCGAGGGAAGTTATTGTGAGTTTGTCGCAGATGGCCGTAGGTGCGTTTAGGTCGGTCACCGTCACGGTGATGGTATCGAGGGCGATGTTGCCACAGGCATCGGTGGCTTTGTAGATCACCGGATAGGTTCCGACTTTCAATCCGGGGTGGGGCACCTTTCCCCCGTTTTTGCCATCGGAGCCGTTGTTGTACACGGCTTCACCAATGGGTGTGAAGATTTGAACCGTGACTGTTCCGCACTCATCGCTGACGGCGGGAGCGGGCAGGTTTCCGGTGCTGGTGCAATGCAATGCAGTGGGACCGGGATTGTTGATGCCGATGGTGATGTCGTTGGCAGTGATGAGCGGCGGGGTGGTGTCCACCACTTTGATGATTTGCTCGTTGTCATTGCCTTCGCTGTCTGAAGTGATGATTTCATTGGTGCACCAATTGACCACCGTCCAGGTTCTGACGATTTTGAAGGTGTTGCCACAGTTGGCGAGGATTTCATCCTTGAACAAAGCGGTGTACTGGCAGTAGGTGCCATTCACTCCCTGCACGATACCCGAGCCGGTTGTTTCCAAATCGCCCGTATAGGGTGTGGCATCGACGATGTGCGGATAGGAGTTGTAATCCGAGCATTCCCAGATCCTATCAGGTGGAAAAAGCACACCGCCATCTGGAGGAATCCGGATGTGCTCTACACAGATCGACTTGTTTTCGTAGTCGTCGGTGGCGATCCAGTAGCGGGTGATATTGACACCCTGGCAGATGTCCGAATTGTCGATGGTGATGCCCGTCAGGGATACCAGCAGACTGTCGTCGCAGTTGTCCACCACGAAGGGGTGGGGGAGGGAGTCTATTTCCGTTTCACAGCTGACGAGCAGGGTGTCGGTGGGGCATTGCCACTTGGGTGGCTTTTTGTCCTCCACCTTGAGGGTGCCCCAACAGGTGTTGCCGTTGCAGTCGTTGATGACCTTGCCTGTGAGCTGCAAGCCGATGTGGGAGCAATCCACCTTGTCGCCCAGGTAGGCTCCCCAGGAGGTTGTGATGACCACCGTAAAACCGGCGTAGGTATTGTAGTTGCCTTCGAGCAACATGTCGGGGGTAATGATGGCCTCGCCGTTTTGATCGAGCGACACATTGATATGGTTGTTGCAAACGATATCGCTGGCTTTGATCTTGACGGTTTTCTGAACAGTAGCGGAAACGCCGTTGGTATCGGTTTCGGTGACGAGGATCCATTGGTTGCTGTTGGCCGGGCCGTTCCATTTCACCTCGACGAAATTGCCAAAGTTCTGGATGATGGTGCCTCCGGGCGAGGTGGCCCAGACCCAGCTGTGACCCTGCACGAAGGTTGTGGCATAAAAGCGGGAATCACCTTTGCAAACGACCGTGTCGCCGCTGATGGATGGGGTGGGTTGGGCAAGGCCAAAAACAGCCCAGCACATCGATAAGCTCAGGATAAAGAAAAGCCTCCTGAAAGCCGGGTTAGTAACTTCCGGTTTCATCATGGGAAAAATTTTGTTTGAGAATTTGGAGTCTGTCGGTTTGGAAAATGAGGAGGCTTCCTGGCTATGCAGTGGTAGGCCTTAGCGATGGGCACCAGCGAACTCAACCATCAGGGTTGGCGCAATGCCAAGCCGGCAGGCTGGCCGGGGCCTGGTGTGCAGTTTTCTTTTCCGACGATGGAAGCGGAAAAGGTGATCTCGAAAGACTTTTAACTGAGGAAGCTGAAAAGGCAGGAAAAGAGTTTTCTCATAGTACGTTTTCCTGCGGTCGTTTTTGAGGAGGCAAAAAATTGCAACCGTAAAACTCTGTTTGATTGCAACTTGCCCACCCTTTTCCAAAAGCCTTGCCCTTTTTCTCTAATATGACTACCATTTTTGAGGTAAAAGTGAATTGGTGATATCAGAGCATGTCTATTGCCCTGCTGAATAGCCGATGAGACAAGCGACTCGGCGGCATCGGCACAGCATCGAAAGCTCCGGGGGAATTTCTAATTTGCCCGCCCAACCATTCAAGCTCATTCATCGAAAAATCGCGGTACTATGAAACTCACCCGTTCTGTGTCGTCTTTGCGTGGCCTGTTGGCCATCGCCATGGTGATTGCCTTGGTCGCAATCGAACATTCGGGGTTGTATGCCCAGCGCAAAAAACAACAACCCCAGCCCGCTACCGTGCAGTATGATCAAAAGTTCTACGATGCACTGCAGTGGCGGTTGATTGGTCCGTTCAGGGGTGGCCGTTCGGCTGCAGTAACTGGCGTGCCTGGCAAGCCCAAGCTTTTTTACTTCGGAGGTACGGGGGGTGGCGTTTGGCGCACCACCGACGGTGGTGAAACCTGGGAAAACATTTCCGACGGCTACTTTGGCGGTTCGATCGGAGCGGTGGCCGTGGCCGAGAGCGACCCCAACGTGATCTACGTGGGCGGTGGCGAAAAAACCGTCCGCGGCAATGTCTCCTACGGTTACGGCATGTGGAAATCGGAAGATGCGGGTACTACCTGGAAGCACATCGGCCTGGATAACAGCCGGCATATTCCTCGGGTACGCATCCATCCTAAAAATCCGGATCTGGTTTACGCTGCCGTGCTGGGCGACCTTTTCAAGCCCACCAGGGAGCGAGGCGTGTACCGCAGCAAAGACGGTGGCAAGACCTGGGAGCAAATTCTTTTCGTGAACGAAAATGCGGGTGCCGTCGATCTGTTGCTCGACCCCAACAACCCACGCATCATCTACGCTTCTACATGGCGCGTGCGTCGTACGCCATGGAGTCTCGAAAGTGGTGGCGAAGGCTCTGCACTTTGGAAAAGCACCGATGGCGGTGATACTTGGACCGAGCTGACGAAAAATCCCGGCATGCCTCGCGATACCCTTGGCATCATTGGAGTGGCGGTTTCGCCCGTCAACTCCAATCGCGTATGGGCCATCGTAGAAGCCAAGGAAGGCGGTGTGTTCCGCTCCGACGACGCCGGCAAAACCTGGCGCCGCATCAACGACGACCGGGCCCTGCGCCAGCGCGCATGGTATTACACCCGCATCTATGCCGACCCCCAAAACGAGGACGTCGTCTATGTGATGAACGTGGCATACCACAAAAGCACCGACGGCGGGGTCACTTTCAAAGCTTACCGGGCACCTCATGGCGACCACCACGACCTCTGGATCGCTCCCGAAGACCCCAAACGCATGATCATCGGCGATGACGGTGGCGCTCAGGTCACCTACGACGGCGGGGAAACCTGGAGTACCTACTACAACCAACCCACTGCCCAATTCTACCGCGTCACTACCGACAACCATTTTCCCTATCGCATCTACGCAGCCCAGCAAGACAACTCCACTGTGCGCATCTACCACCGCACATCAGGTGGTTCTATCGGTGAAGACGACTGGGAGGAAACGGCCGGCTGTGAATGCGGCCACATTGCAGTGGACCCCACCAACGACGATATCGTGTATGGCGGATGCTACGGTGGTTTGTTGGAGCGAAAAGACCACCGCACGGGTTTCAGCCGAAGCATCAATGTGTGGCCCGACAACCCCATGGGCCACGGTGCCGAAGACATGAAGTATCGCTTCCAGTGGAACTATCCCATCTTCTTCTCACCCCATGACCCCAAAAAACTCTACGCCGCCTCCAACCACCTCCACGTCAGCTACGACGAGGGTCAAAGCTGGCAAGTCATCTCTCCCGATCTCACCCGCAACGACCCTACAAAACTGGGACCCTCGGGAGGCCCCATTACCAAAGACAACACCTCGGTCGAGTACTACTGCACCATCTTCGCTGCTGCCGAAAGCCCCCGGGTCAAAGACCTGCTCTGGGTGGGTAGCGACGACGGCCTGGTACACATTAGTAAAGACGGTGGAAAAACCTGGGAGAACATCACCCCGCCCGACCTGCCCGAATGGTCCATGATCAACAGCATCGAACCAAGCCCCTACGAAGACGGTGGCTGTTACTTCGCCGCTACCCGTTACAAGCTCGGCGACTACCAACCCTACCTCTACAAGACGAGCGATTACGGCAAAACTTGGCAACGCATCGTCAATGGTATCCCTGCCGACCATTTCACTCGCGTGGTGCGCGCCGATCCCAAGCGTCGGGGACTGCTCTACGCCGGTACCGAGTCAGGCATGTACATCAGCTTCGACGATGGGGCTTCCTGGCAGTCTTTCCAGCTCAACCTGCCCATCGTACCCATTACCGACTTGGCCGTGAAGAACGACAACCTCATTGCCGCCACCCAAGGCCGCAGCCTTTGGATCATCGACGATCTGACCGTGCTGCATCAGCTCAGCGATGACATTGCCCGCAAGAAATTCCACCTCTACCGCCCCATGGATGCCTACCGGATGGATGGTTTCCAACGAAAAAATTTGAAGACGGAGGGCACCAATCACCCCGGCGGAGTCAATGTCTATTTCTACTTACCCGAGTACGACTCGACGAAGCAGCAGGTAACCATCGCTTTCTATGAGGCCGATGGTGACCTCATCAGGGAGTTCAGCACCAAGTCGAAAGAGCGCGACGAGAAGCTGACCGTCAAACCAGGCGCCAACGTCTTCAACTGGAACATGCGATACCCCGATGCAAAGTCATTCAAGGGAATGATCTTGTGGTGGGCTTCTCTCAATGGCCCCAAAGCCGTGCCTGGCGACTATCGGGTCAAGTTGACCGTCGATACCCTGAGCCAAGAGACCAACTTCAGGATTTTGAAAGATCCCCGCAGCGAGGTAACCGTGGCAGACATCCAAAAACAATTCGACTTTCTCATCGAGGTGCGCGACAAGGTCACAGAAGCACACACCGCCATCGAGGAAATTCGCGAGCTGCGCTCCCAAATGAAAGCCTTCACCTCGCGCTTGGACAAGAAAAACGAGCAGCACAAACCGCTCATCGAGCTTTCGTCGCAGATGGACTCCATCATGACTGCCGTGGAAGAGGCCCTCTACCAGACGAAGAACCGGGCGAATCAGGATCCGCTCAATTTCCCCATCAAGCTGACAAACAAACTGGCCCATTTGAATTCGTTGACGAGCGGAGATTATCCGCCCACGGCACAGGCCATCGAGGTGAAGGAAGAGCTGACCCGGCAAATCGACGACTGGTTGGCCAAGTACTACGACGTACGCGATCAAATGGTGCCTCGTTTCAACGAGCTCGTGCGTACACTCGAAATCGACGTGCTGGCCGTGCCCTCGAAAAAATGAGCCTGGCTCCTGTAGCGGGCAACTTTGCTGAAAAGAGCACGTGCCTGCTACTGGTGGCTGGGCCTATTGGCTGTTGCCTGTGCACGTGACCTGGCAGCCCGAGCCATGGGCGCCATACCCATTCACATGCTGCCGACTCTTGAAACAGACTCAGGAAGTAGCACCACTCCGCTGCCAAGCAGCCTCCCCGGGCGATTGGCAGCGGGTGTTTTTTTGGATCCAATGCAAACGATGCACACCTACCTTTTTACCACAGACCGCTTGCGATTTCGACACCTGAACCCCGGCGACGCCGCTCACCTCTACGAGCTGAATGCCGATCCGCAAGTGATCCGCTTTACTGGTGATGCGGCTTTTGCCGACATCGAGGAGGCGCGGCGGTTCCTGGAGGCTTATGAACACTACGAACGGCATGGCTTCGGCAGGTGGGCCGTGGAGCTGAGTCTTTCGGGGGAGTTTCTCGGATGGTGTGGGCTTCGCTATACCGAGGAGCTGCGAGGGGTGGACCTTGGATTCCGTTTTTTTCGTCGGCACTGGGGGCGCGGCTACGCTACGGAGGCGGCGAGCGCTTGCCTGAAATATGGGTTCGGCGAACTGAGGCTGGAATGCATCTACGGCAAGTGTATGAAACTCAACGTGGCTTCGATCCGGGTACTTGAAAAAATCGGGATGGAGTTGGTGGGGGAAAGGGAGTTCGATGCGCATCCCGGCTTGTTGTTCAAAGCCGTCAGAGAAAGTTGGATGGCGGCCCATGACGGCTGAACATTCAGCCTTCCATGTGGGTGCTACGTTTGTGTCGCTTGGGCACGGGGTCTTCGCCTCCTTCACACCAGGGATGGCAGCGACTCAGGCGGCGGATGGCGAGGTAAATGCCCTTGATGGGGCCCCATTCCCGGATGGCTTCGATGGCATATTGTGAGCAACTGGGGGTGAACCGGCAGGAGGGGGGGAACAGGGGTGAAATGAACAGCTGGTAGAAACGTATCGGCAGAATGAAAACGGAGTTGATCAGCGATTTCATGGTCGTCGTGGCGTTTTCTGCAAGAATCTGGAATGCCAACAAATGGATGGACAGGAGGTTGCGCTTCGGGCCATTTTGTCGAGGGAACCCCTGCCACCTGGATGGCTGGGAGCCGAATTTGGCAGCAAAGCTGGGCCAATGCTTCAGCCTTTGGAAGAAAAAGGGCTTTGTTTGCAAGCCATTAGCTTTGCGCAAACTTTACACCCGTGGATCAGACCCTCAAGCAATTCGATGAAGTGGCAGCCCGGTGCCGGGAGGTATTCGTGAAAAAAGCCGAAGACTATGGCGCTTCCTGGCGGGTGTTGCGTCCGTCGTCTCTTACCGATCAATTGCTCATCAAAGCCAGGCGCATACGCTCCATCGACGAGAAACGCACCCAAAAAGTGGCCGATAGCATCGAAAGCGATTTCATTGGACTGGTCAACTACAGCGTCATGGCCCTGATCCAATTGTTGCATCCGGTGCCAGCCAATGAACCCTACCCCGAGCGCGCCAGCCTCGAAGAACTCCTGCCCCTCTACGACGAACAAATAGCAGCTGCCCGACGGCTGATGGAAGCCAAGAATCACGACTACGGCGAGGCGTGGCGCATGATGCGCATTAGCTCGATTACCGACCTGATCCTGGCCAAAATCCTTCGCTTGCGCCAAATCGAGGAAATGGGCGGCGACGAACACTTAAAGGCTTCTGAAGGTAGGGAGTCGAATTACCTGGATATCATCAACTACGCCATCTTTGCGCTCATTCTGCTCTCGGAGCAGGGGAAATGCGACAATGGCATTTCTTCCTCCGAAAAATGAAAAACCACTTCGATCCATGACCATTTTCACGCTGACGCTCTACATTGCCGTTGCTGCACTCGTTTTGACTGCATTGACCGTTTTCGTACTCAAGGCGCACAAGTCCGTGCTGATGACCTACGTGCAGCATTTCTGTGGTTCGCTGTTCGTTTTCTCGGGCTTCGTCAAAGCCGTGGACCCCTGGGGCACCGCCTTCAAAATGGAGCAGTATTTCGCCGAGTTTTACTACACGTTCAAAGAGACGGCGGTGAGTTTCATTGCGCCGATGTTTCCTTGGCTTTCCGAACACGCCCTTGCCATTTCCGTGTTCATGATCGTGTTCGAGATCGTGTTGGGAGTGATGCTCATCATCGGCTCGAGGCCCCGTCTGACTGCTTGGCTGTTTTTCCTTTTGCTCGTGTTTTTCACGGCCTTGACCGGGTTCACCTACCTGACGGGATATGTGCCGCAGGGAGTGAATTTTTTCGAGTTCAGCAAATGGGGCCCATACGTGGAGACCAACATGAAAGTCACCGATTGCGGTTGTTTTGGCGATTTCCTCAAGCTCAAGCCGAAGGTGTCCTTTTTGAAAGACGTGGTTTTATTGGTGCCTGCCATTTATTTCCTTTTCGGGTGGCGGCAAATGCACCGATTGTTTACGCCCCGGGTGCGCACCATCTTGGTAGCAGCCACGACCCTGGCCTTCTTCCTCTTCTGCGTGCGCAACTACGCCTGGGATGAACCCATCTTCGATTTCCGTCCCTTCAAAGCAGGTACGGACGTGCGAGCCCGCAAGGCTGCTGAAGAAGAGGCCATGGCCAATGTGAAAATCACCCACTACCGAATGACCAACAAGCAAACAGGTCAAGTGGTCACCATTCCCTACGAGCAATACCTGCAGGAATACGCCAACTATCCCAAAGAGGAATGGGAGTTCGAGCAAATCAAAACCCCGCCTGCCATTGAACCCACCAAGATCAGCGACTTCGACATCAGCGACCTGGATGGCAACAACGTCACCGAGGAAATCCTCAACGACACCGGCTACATCTTCATGGTCACTGCCTGGAAAATCAAGCAGGCCTCCCCTCCTGCCATGAGTGAAGTGGTTGTCAACGACACCCTCTTCGCCATGGACACCGTCCGCATAGCAGGCACCGATTCGTTCCAAATCGTCACCCGCATCGACAAGGTCGTACCCCGCACGGTGCAGCAGGAAACCTACACCTTCGATGAAGGTTATGTGCGCCGGTTCAAGGAGGTGCTCAACCCCGTATTGGAAAAAGCCATGACGAAAGGATACAAGGTGGTGGCCGTGACGGCACCCAACCCGCCTGCCCTCATCGACGACTTCAGGCACGCCACCCAAAGCGCCTATCCGTTCTACATCGCCGACGACCTGCTCATCAAAACCATGCAGCGCTCCAACCCAGGCCTCATCCTTTGGAAAGACGGAAAAATTTTGGCCAAATGGCACATCAACCGTTTGCCCTCGTTCGAAGAAATCCAGGCCCGGTATCTCCAGTGATTGGCGGTGCCGGCCTGGCTTTTTTTCTCACTGACTTTGGATAAAATAAAAATGCATTTATTTGCAGGTGTGAAGTTGAACCGGCAATGGATTGCTGCTGCAGGGCGGGGATCCGCCGGAATCCAAAATTCCGTGTACCGCTATCCATTGCAATCTTTGAAAGTATGCTGAGTAGAAGAAACATTCGCATTAAAGTCATGCAGGTGCTTTATGCGATGAGTAGGGACAAAGTGCTCGACCCCAACGAAGCCGTCAAATCGTACAGAAAATTCATCCGGGCTTCCTTTGAGCTCTATTTGTTCAACATACTTCAATTGATCAAAGTAGCCGAATATGCCCGCGAGGACTACAATCGTCGGCAATCGAAGCTGCGCCCTTCCGAAGAAGACAAAAAATTCCGCCCCCGAATTCTGGAAAATCCCGTCACCCTGTCGTTGATCGAAAACAAAAGCCTCCAAGCTGCTTTCGAAAAAGCCAAATTGTACGACTTGGTCAACGAAGACAATACCCGCTTGCTCTACAATGGATTTTCCAAAACGGATACCTACCAGGAACTCATCCACTCCGAAGACAATACCCTCGAATTCTTCCGCAAAGCCTTGCTGGCTCTTTACAAAGCGTGTGTGACCAGCGAGCACTTCGATGAAATCATGGAAGACGCTTTCATGAGCTGGCAGGACGACAAATCCCTCGTGGTGGGCGCCATGAAAAGAACCATCAAGAGCCTTCCCGCAGAAGGGGATTTTTACTTGGAGCACCGCCCCGACCCGGAGGCCGTAAACGATTTTGGTGAACACCTGCTCAAAAAAGTCATCGAACAAGACGCTGAATTGCTCACTGTCATCGAGCCAACGCTCAAAAATTGGGACGCCGACCGCGTGGCCGTCATCGATATGATTTTATTGAAAATGGCCCTGTGCGAACTGATGGAATTTCCCACCATCCCCACCAAGGTTACCCTCAACGAATACGTTGAAATTTCCAAAAATTACAGCACCCCCAAAAGCAAGGATTTCATCAACGGCATCCTCGATAAACTGATGAAACAGCTTGACAAGGAAGGCAAAATCGTAAAGGAAGGCCGCGGGCTGATCGATGATTGAGAGGACCTTTGAAAAATCTTGGAAAGCCTGACCTGTGGGGTGCAAGCAAGACATGTTCTTCAAACCCACCTGACCATTCAATTTTCGACCGTAAATGCGGTTGGAATTTACCCCTCCTGGCTATTGCCATATTTTTTGAAAATATCCTCGAATCCTGAGCCAACCACTCCAGTTTGATATTTTGAAAAATTATCTGAACAGGGTGACATTTCCTTTCTTGGAAAATTTTTCTCCTCCGATGCAGGTAAGCTCCACGTAATATCCATACACATCGGGCGGGAGGACTTTCCCCTTGAAAGTGCCGTCCCAGCCTTCGCCGGGCGTGGTGCTTTCGAATACCTTTTCTCCCCATCGATCATACACGATAAGGCGTATTTCGGCAATGTGACTTCCCATGACTCGGAAGCTGTCGTTGAGGCCGTCGCCATTTGGAGAGAAGGCGGTAGGGACAAAGATGAACGGCTCCTCGCAAGCTGTGATCACCACTATGAGCACTGGAATTTGTGTCGTGCAACCATTGGGATCGCTTATGGTGAGGATGTATTCCTGGGTCTCTTGGGGAGAAGCCACCGGATCGTGTGCCTGGGGATCGTCGAGCCCAGTGGGAGGCTCCCAGTGGTAGGCCCAGGTTGGATCGAACGTGGCCAACAGCTGCACACTCCCTCCTCGGGTAATCGTGTCGATTTGCGGTTGTACCGAGGCCTTCAAAGGGGCGAAGACGGTGACTGCTTTTTCGATGGTACAGTTTCCAGTGGCATCGGTGACGGTGACGGAGTAAGTGGTAGTAGTGTCGGGCTTGGCCAGGGGGTTGGGGCTCGATGGGTCGTCGAGGCCATGGGGTGGTTCCCAGTGGAAAGTACCGTCGTAGGGTCCATTCGGATTGAGGTGCACACCGCTCGGCTTGTTGCACACACTGAGCGAGTCTTTCAGGTCAGGAGTTTGCAGCAGGGCCACGGGGAATGTCTTGCTCAGTTCCTCGGTGCATCCGTTCGAACTGTGGACGGTGAGCGTGAGGGTGGCTGTACCGTTCTGATCGATGGTGAATCGAGGATTTTGCTCCTGGGAAGATTGGGTAATGCCCCCCAAATCGAACTTCCATACCCAGCTCAAGGTATTTCCCAAGGTATCTAGGGAAGAGTTGAGGATTTCCAGCACGGCGCTGTCCACACAGTTTTGCTGGTCGATTTGGAAATCGACGAAGAGACTGTTGGGAAGCAGTCTGATTTGGGCGAATGCCGTATCGGTGCAGTTCGTGCCAGGTTCGGCAATGAGCGCCACGGTGTAAGAACCGGTGTCGGGATAGGTCCAGGATGGGTCTGTGAGGGTGGAGGTAGGGCTGGGGTTTGGCCAGTCGAAGTACCAAACGAAATCATTGGCGTTGAAACTCTGGTTCTGGAAGTTGACAGTAAGTCCATCGCAGATGACCTCAGGTGTGAAAAATGCAGCTACGGGGGCACCACAATCGCCAATGTTGACCTGGTAGTCGCGGCGGCTCACCGAGATGAGTTGACCGTTGCGGTATTCCTCCACGCAGATGCCAATGACGAATTGCCCCAGCACCACGGGCAGCCCTGTGAGGAGGCCGGTGTGGGGGTCGATGGTCATGGGGACGCCCCCCATGCCGCCATTGAGCATGTCCCACACGCCGTAATTGCCCAGCCAAGGCACCGTGTCGAAAGGAGGTGCGTTGGGCGGCTGAGGCATGGGGTCCGAGGGGCTCGCTCCGTCCAGGGGGTTGCAAAGCCGATATACCAGGGAATCGCCATCGGCATCCACGGCCGACTGGTCGATCTGGAAGGGTTCATTGACGCACAAGAACAAGGGGGGCCAATTGTTGAATTGGGGGCTGCTGTTGCACTCCAGCAGAGCGGTTTCCGAGATGTTGATGCTGTAGGTAGCACCTACGTCCAGGGGGTCGATGAGGTTGACGATGGTCTGGTTGCGGCAACAACGCTGGTAAACCAGTTGATAGCCGCCGGGTATGAAAGGCAAAAAGACGGTGGTACTGTAAGTGGTGGTGTGGACGCACACATCAGGAGGCACGACGAAGCACGGATTGGAGAGGGTAGGGTCGAGGGTGTCGTTGAGGGCGGGATCGAGTGGGATGAGCACCTCCTGTATCAGTTGGTTGTTCGAGTTGAAAACGCCTATGGATGCGGGATTGTCGAACCATGCTCCTGGAGATCCATAGTAACAGTCTCTGAAAATGGTAAGGGTGATGCGGTATTGGTTGTTGCCAAGGCAGGTGTAAGTCATTTCCCCGCCAACGATGTGGGTAGCCCATCCCACTTCGATGGAGATTGCCAGCATGAGAAACAAGGAAACGAATTTGGCCAGGTGGATTCGCTCGAGCATGGGACGGGACATTTTGTCAAGAATGTAGCCTCCAAGTTAATTCGTTTGCCGCAGAGGAATTGCAATGCCGGCGGCACAATGGATTTTCGGGAAAAAAGATCCAGCGGACGATGAACAGGAGGGCCCTGGCAGTGAGTCAGGAAAGTCACTCCCTTTTGCAGCAGTCAAAATCCGAATTTTTTTTTTTGGAAAAAACTGCCAGGCCACCAAGCCCTCGCGGGCTCGAGCGGGGCTTGTCAACGAAATGCATGGCAGCTGTGGTTGCCTTCAGATTTTGTCGAAATATTTGAACGATTGTCCGTACTGGATTTTCAGGAGCGTCTCGTAGATGAGTCGGATGACGTTTTCCACGTCTTCCTTGTGGGCCATTTCCACGGTGGTGTGCATGTAGCGCAGCGGAAGGGAAATGAGGGCAGAGGGCACACCGCCGTTGCTGTAAGCGAAGGCATCGGTGTCGGTGCCGGTGGAGCGGGAGGCTGCTTCCCGCTGGATGGGGATGTCCTTGGCGGCGGCCGTTTCTATGATGAGCTGGAGCAATTTATTGTGGACGGCTGGTGCAAAGGTGACCGAAGGTCCCTGGCCGCACTTTATGTCGCCGATGATTTTCTTTTCGATGAGGGGGGTGTTGCTGTCGTGTGTGACGTCGGTGACGATGGCGACGTTGGGCTTGATCGTTTCGGCCACCATTTGGGCGCCGCGCAGGCCGATTTCTTCTTGTACGCTGTTGACGATATAAAGCGAATAGGGGAGCTCGATGCCGTTTTCGTGGATGAGCCGAGCGACCTCGGCGATGCAGAACCCTCCGATGCGATTGTCGAGGGCTCGTCCCACGTAAAAACGGTCGTTGAGGATCATGAACTCGTCCTCGTAGGTGATGACACAGCCCACCTGCACACCCATTTCGATGACCTCCTTGCGATCGCTGGCTCCAATGTCGATGAAAATGTTGTCAGTGCTTGGGGTCACTTTGTTGTCGTTGCGGCGGGTGTGGATGGCGGGCCAGCCGAAGACACCTTTGACGATTCCTTTCGGCGTGTGGATGTTGACCCGCTTGGAAGGAGCGATCTGATGGTCGGATCCGCCGTTCCGGATGACATGGATGAAACCTTCTTCGGTAATGTAGTTTACGAACCACGAAATTTCATCGGCATGGCCTTCGATGACCACTTTGTAGTCGCTGCCTGGGTTGATGATGCCGTAGGCGGTGCCATAGTTGTCGAGGTGCCATTCGTGGATGTAAGGCTTGATATATTCGAGCCATAGCCGCTGGCCTTTTTCTTCGAAACCAGTGGGAGAGGCGTTATTGATGTATTTTCGGAGGAACGCTTCGGATTGGCTGGTAATGATGCGCATGAGGGCAGGGATTTTTGTGATAGTGAGAGCTTGAAATATTTTGGGTGAAAGAATTATCGCTTTGACAGGCTTCCCATCTTGGTACGCCAGGTAGTTAGCATATCGAGGTCGTGCAGGGTGATGTATTTGTGGGTCAATGCCTCCCGGATCAACGTGTCGTAGTCTGTAAGTGTGACGAGCGGGCAGTTGGCGCGTTTGAAAGCGTCTTTTGCTATTTCAAAATTGTAGGTGAAGATAGCAAGCACACATTTAACGTCCACCCCCGCCTGACGAAGCGCACCGAGGGCTGCCAGGGAGCTCCCACCGGTGGATATGAGGTCTTCGATGAGCACGGCCTGGCTTCCAGCTTGTACTTCGCCTTCTATGAGGTTTTGCCTGCCGTGCTTTTTGGCTTCACTACGCACATACACGAATGGAAGTTGCAGCGCATCCGCCAGCAGGGCGCCATGGGGAATACCCGCAGTGGCCACACCTGCAACGAGGTCGAAGGGCATCACTTTATGGGCCGCTTCGATGAAGCATTGTTTGATGAAATTTCGTTCCGCGGGGTGGGAAAGTAGGATTCGGTTGTCGCAGTAAATGGGAGATTTGAGACCCGATGCCCAGGTGAAAGGCTTTTGGGGGCTTAGTTTGATTGCCTTTATTTGCAGCAATGTATTGGCGACTTGCTGAGCTGTGTTCAAGGTAATTTCGTTTTGTGGGGGTCTCCCGGATGTCGCTGTTCCAAGCAGAGCTCTAAGCTTCTGAAAATGGCGGGCAAATGTACAAAATCTATATCAACCATACCCCAGTCTGGCTGGTTGGCCTCGAGGAGTCCATACCAGTTGAAAATGGAGGAGAATCCCTCGAGCTGTTCCACCACGGCCGGCCAAAATTCCTGTTGAATCTGGTGGACCAACTCGAGAAATCCAGGCGCTTTGCCAGGGCCATAGTGCGGGGCCAGAATGCGGATTCCATTTTTGAAGATTTCAAGAAAAACTTCCACGTCGTACCTGCTGCGGGTGGGCTGGTGCTCGACGCCCAGGGGCGTGGGTTGTTCATTTTCCGAAGGGGTTACTGGGACTTGCCCAAGGGCAAGATCGATGCTGGTGAATCGCCCCAGGTGGCTGCCCTGAGGGAAGTGGAAGAAGAAACCGGCCTGGCATCGCCACAGATCGTAGCTCCTCTATTGACTACCTGGCATACCTACCGACAGGGTGGAAAGCGAATTCTCAAACCCACCCACTGGTTTCTCATGCATTCCAATGGAGGGCCTCTGCGCCTGCAGCATGAGGAAGACATTGAAAGTGCCGAGTGGATGGCTCCAGAGGAATTTCTCTCTTCACCACCTGGCCCCGCTTACGCCAGTATCCTAGATGTGGTGCGAGCTGCCGTCGCTCTCCCTCATACTTGACAAAACCTTGTGCAGTTCATTAAACCTCGATTTTACTCGCAGTTTACGCTGGCTTTACATGCAATTGTCAACATTGCGGCGATTCGTGCCCATATTTCATGAAATTGGAGTGACGTCTTTTCGCCGTTTTTTAAAAATACTCAGTGATTTACGGTGCCGGTGAACGGTATCGAATGGAATGGGGGAGGAACTCCTGTATGACGCCAGCCCACCTGGCCGTCGGACAGGGCAGGCGGACAGGCAAGCAGGGAGGATTTGAGAATTGCGCGCGCTGCAAAAAGGCACTGTAGTGCGAAAAGTTAGAAATCTCACTCCTGACAGCACTCGAAGTGCTGTCAGGAGTAAAACGCGCAACCCCTCTAAACCCCTGTCTGCCGGACATGCAGGTCTCTCAACCCCTCTTAACCACTGAGCGCACTTTTTGCAGTGCGCTCAGGATTTGAGGGATTGAACTTTTCGGCCGACAGAGGAGCAGGTCTGCCCAAGGCAGAGCACTGGACTGGTAAACCGAAAAGCGTCCCGCATTCACATGCGAAGCAAATCACCAGATTTTAATTTTCAATTACATTTTTGAAGAAATGCAGCCAGTGAAAATACTCGTCGTGGACGATGAGCCAGATATTCTGGAAATATTGTCGTATAACCTGCGCAAAGAGGGCTATGAGGTATTTACTGCTGCCGACGGCAAGGAGGCCCTGAAAGTGGCCCGTGCCGAACGGCCCGACCTCATTATTCTGGACATCATGATGCCAGGCATCGATGGCGTAGAAGTGTGCAGGATATTGCGCAGCGAACCAGCGTTTGAAAATACGCTGATCGCCTTCCTCACCGCCAGGCATGAAGATTATTCGCAGATAGCGGCGCTCGACGTAGGCGGCGATGACTACGTGACCAAACCCATCCGCCCGCGGGTGCTGATCAGCCGGGTCAAAGCCCTGTTGCGACGGAGCCGAGCGCATTCCGACCACTCTTCGAACCAGGTCATTTCTGTGGGCGAACTCACCGTTGACCGGGAATCCATGCGGGTGACGTTGAATGATGAGGAAATACAATTGGCAAAAAAAGAATTCGACCTGCTCTTTTTGCTCATGAGCAAACCAGGCAAAGTGTTCACTCGGGAAGAAATATTCAACAAAGTGTGGGGCACCGATGTGATCGTTGGAAATCGGACCATAGATGTGCACATTAGAAAATTGCGGGAAAAAATTGGCGACCATTTTATCAAAACCATCAAGGGAGTCGGCTACAGGTTCGAATTTTGATCCGGCACTACACACCCACGGGAAATGAATTTCAAGCAATACAAAAATCCCACGACGCATCAGATTGGCCTGCTCATTGCCACCGGCACGGCCCTGCTCGCAGTGTGCTGGCTTTTCATTTTGCAGTTTTTTGGCCGTGGAAATGCCGATGTCGTCACCTGGGCAGGTTTGGGTTTGATCGTTTTTTTGGGGACTTATTTCATCTCCAGGTATTTTCTCGAAGAGTACATTTATCGAAAAATAAAAATCGTTTACAAGCGCATCCGCGACAACAAACTGAGGCCCGAGGAGAAAAAAGTGAGAAGGCGGCCGGGAATCAGCATAGAAAGCGTGGAAGAGGAGGTGCGGCAGTGGGCCGACAGGCAGGAAAAGGAAATCGAACAGCTGCGCGCAGGCCAGGAATATCGGCGCAAATTTTTAGGCGATATTTCCCATGAATTGAAAACCCCCGTGTTCAATATTCAAGGCTACATCGAGACCTTGCTCGATGGAGCACACGCCGACCCGCAACTCCTGCTCGAATACCTGCGGCGGGCCTCCAACAACGTCGATCGCCTCATCACCATCATCGAAGACCTCGAGGTCATCTCCCGCCTCGAATCGGGTGAACTACCCCTCGAAATCAGGCCTTTCGATGTCAAGGCCCTGGTCGAAGAGGTTTTCGAAGATTTCGAAATAACCGCCCGCCAACGCCAAATCAGCCTGCAGTTCAAACAAGCCGCCAGCAGGTCTTTCGAGGTGCGTGCCGACAGGGAGTACATCCGGCAGGTTTTCGCCAACCTGATCAGCAATTCGATCAAATATGGAAAAGAAGGGGGATCGACGCGCGTGGGGTTCTATGACATGGACAATGCCGTGCTGGTGGAAATTGCTGATGATGGCATCGGCATCGCCCGTGAGCACCTGCCTCACATTTTCGACCGCTTTTACCGGGTGGACAAAAGCAGGAGCCGCACGCAGGGAGGATCCGGATTGGGGCTTTCCATCGTCAAACACATCCTGGAGGCACATGGCCAAGCCATCAATGTGCGTAGCACACCGGGAGTGGGTACCACTTTCGCCTTTACCCTCGAAAAGGCCTGAGGCTCATTTGGCCACGATCATGTACTTGTTTTTCTTCCCTTTTTCGATGAATAGGAACTTGCCGTGGAGCAAATCTTCGGAAGAAATGGCGTGTTCGAGTGAAGCAACTTTTTCCTTGTTCACTGCGATGGCATTGCCCTGGATGGCTCGACGCGCCTCGCTGCGCGAGGGCAAGATGCCCGTCAGGTCGCTCAGCAGCTCGATGAGGGTGACCCTGTTGCGAATGGCGTCCAATGGCACTTCGTATCTCGGAATTTCCTCGGCCACCGTTTCGAGCTCTGCCTTGCCCAGGGCAAGCAGGGATTGGCGCGAGAACCGCGGGTCGAACAAAAGCTGCGACACCCGAAGTACGGACTCGTAAGCTTCGTCCGAATGGATGCGGCGAGTAAGCTCCTCGGCCAATTTTCGCTTCTGCTCTTGCGCTGACAGGGAGGCTTCGTCGGCTTCGACTTCTTCCCTGCTTCTCAAGGTAAAGTAGCGGATGAGGGAGGGCAGGTCACGGTCGTCGCAATTGATCCAAAATTGATAAAATCGGTAGGGTGAAGTCAGTGTCGGGTCGAGCCAGATGTTGCCCTCCTCCGACTTACCGAATTTTTTGCCGTCGCTGCGGGTCAGCAAGGGTGTGGTGATGGCGTAGGCCTTTTCACCCAGGTTTCGGCGGATGAACTCAGTGCCGGTGGTGATGTTGCCCCACTGGTCGGAGCCCCCCATCTGAACGGTGCAGCCGAAACGTTGGAACAGGCACATGAAATCGTAGGCCTGCAGCAGCTGATAACTGAACTCGGTGAAAGAGATGCCACTCTCCATGCGCCGCGCCACGCTTTCCTTGGAAAGCATATAATTGACCGTGATGCTCTTGCCCACCTTGCGCAGGAAGTCCAACACGTTCATGTCCTTGTAGAAATCGTAATTGTTGAGCAGGATGGCAGGATTGGGTCCTTCGTCGAAGTGCAACAGCCGGCGAAATTGCTTTTCCTGTTGCTGCGTATTGAGCTCGAGCTCTTCCACGGTCTTTAGGTCCCGCTCCTTGTCCTTGCCCGAGGGGTCGCCGATGAGCCCTGTGGCTCCCCCCATCAGTACGATGGGTTGGTGGCCACTGCGTTGGAACAAGGTCAAAATCATGACCTGGACGTAATTGCCAATGGTCAGGCTTGGGGCCGTAGGGTCAAAGCCTATGTATCCGGTGCGTCTGGTCTGTCGCAGATGTGCTTCGCTACCCTCGGTTGCCTGGTGGAGCATGCCGCGCCATTTCAATTCCTCTATGAAATCCATAGGTCGTTGTCTGTTGACGGTGGTATGAGGGGTATCTGGATGTGCCCACATGGGTATCCGATCATCCCTTTTGCGGAATGGGCGCAAATGTAGTCAATCAAAAAAAGGGAAGGAGGAACACTCAGAAGGGTAGCTCGTCGTCGTCGCCGCTTTGCCAATTGATGCGCGGGTCGTCATCCTCGTTGTCATTGCCCAAGCTGTCGAAATAGAAATCCAGGAAATAGCGCAGGAACCAATCTTCAATGGTCCCATGCAGGGCAGGATCGTCGAGGTCGATCTCTTCGTTCGTTTCAGGGTCATCCCACTCGGATGCATTTGATTCATCCTCGTCTTCCTCGTCCTCGTCCAGCAACTCGTCAAAGAATGGTTCGAAAAAATCTGGTTCCGTCTCGAAATCGTAATAGCTGTCCCAGAATTCTTGTTTCAGCTGCGCACAACGACATCCTGATTCACTGTCGAAATAGGGACACTGATTGTTTTCTTGCCCCAGGCACAGGTCGAGCGAGCCGCCGAATTCGAAGTGATAGGCGATGGTAGAATGCTCCAGGGCGTAACGGATGGCTTCGTAGCGGTTTTTAAGTGTGACGTGAGGGGGCAGGTACCAGGAGATGTTGCGTGATTCGAGCAGGCGTTGAAAATCCCGGAACAGTTGGGCCATTTGGGCCTTGGTGAGCATATCGGAGGGAGGGAAGAGGGTAGGGCTCAAATCGAGCAAAGTGGCGAGCTTGCAGGGCACGTAATCGCTGTCGTCAGGATCGTCGAAGGGGAAGGGTGCTTTGGAAGTAATCGTTTCGGTGGCGGCAGCGCGCAAATCCTCACTCAGGTAGCGGACGTATTTATTTAGATTTTTCGTGGCCATCACGTTGTCATTTTGTCGTGTAGTCGCTTGGATTTGTTTGCCGGGAAATTTGGGAGGGGGTTTCTGTCGTCAAACATCCGCAAAATAGGGAGAAAGCCCAAAAGTTGTTTTGATGAAAAAGATTTTTCATGGCGCCACGGGTGTTGGTTTGAGGGCTTCTGGAGTCGATGTGTTCGATCTGGACTGAACGGGTATCTTTGCCCGTCGATTTCAAACAAGCTCATTTACAGGTGGAAAAACTGAAGCACATCCTGAATGAGGTCTGGCTCTTTCTGAGCAGCCGCATTTTTCTGGTCAATTTTGCCAAACTGGTAGCCCTCTCATTGGGGTTGTTTTTTTTGGTCAACTTCATGCTGCGCTGTGCCACTCACCATGGTGAGTCGGTTCAGGTGAACGATTTCACCGGGATGCATCTGCAGGATGCCAGCCGACAGGCACGCGACAAGGGCTTCGAGTTCGTCGTGATCGATTCGGTTTGGATCGAAGGCAAGCCCAGTGGTATCATCATCCAGCAAGACCCCAAGCCGTTTTCACAAGTCAAGGAAGGACGCAAGATATACGTCACCGTGACGGGCTCTCCAGGCAAGGTCATACTGCCTCCGTTCTCGGAAGTCAGTTACGATTTCGATCGATACGCATCCAGGCTTAGCAACCTCGGTGTGAAGGCAGTGGTCAAGGAGCGGGTCTTCGATGCAAAGCAAGCGCCCAATACCATCCTATACCTCTATTACGATGGCAAAAAAGTGACCGAGGCCGATGTCAAGCAAGGTTTCGAGGTCATGATGGGAAGCACCGTGGAGGCCGTGGTGACCGAGCGCACCTCCAACCAGCTCGACATACCGGATCTGGTGTGCAAAACTTACGAGGAGGCGCTTTTCCTCCTCACTTCCCTGAATTTCACCCTCGGCGAGGTTTTCGAGGACGAAACGGTGACCGATCCATCTACGGCATACGTGTATCGTCAGGAACCCGCCGTACAGCCGGGCGTACTCGTCACAGTGGGTACCCAATTCAACCTGTGGCTGACGCAAGAGCCACCGGCTGGATGCCCCTCGCGCGAGCAAGAAAATGGCTTCCTACCAGGCAATTAACCGCCATGTCGGCAGCAACAATGCCTTTAGGGCGCCGTTTCATGCCCTGTCGCAATGGACCCATACCCCAATTCGAAACTCACGTAAATCCATGAGCAGATCGTTACTCCCGCTCCTTTTCTTCATCGCCACGTTTTCTCAACTGAACGCCCAGACGCTCGCGAGCGAACCCGCGAGCAGCAATCCCCAGGCTGAATGGGAATTTCAGCGCTTCGTGCGCTCCCAACAAAACCTCCTTCGAAGCCAATTTGGCCTCCAACCTCCCCAGACAACTGGCGGCCTCAGAACCGGGCAGTGCGAACCTGAATTTTTAGGAAACCTCGTCGTAGCAGGTAGCAAGCTATTCGTCGTGGTGGACACCTTCGGCTTGGGTCGCGATACTACCCCGGCCACATTGACCCTGCTCAATGGAAACTCACTCAAATGGGGCACGGCTACCTTGCAAGCCGATACCCTCTTCTATACGGCCAATCCAGGTTTGGTGGACATGGGCATCGACACGGCTTTGGTCGAATTTGCCCAGTCGGGCTTCAACGACACCATTCACGTGGTGATTCACGTGGTCAGGCCAGGCAAGCGGGTAGTGGCTCCCACCTTGGTGCTGGCGCCAGAAGGCATCCAACCCTATTGCCTGGAAAACGTGGTGGCATTGCCAGCACCCTTGTTCTGTAGTGAGTTTCTGCCCTCGGCCCCAAGCTACGACGGCCTTGGCCGCCAAAATTTTCATTTCACCACCTACCTGCGTCCCGATACCTGCCTGGTTTACTACGCCTCGCGCTTCCCAGGCATGGACACTGTCACAGTGCGCATTTGCGATCAATTGACCGTCTGCGATACCTTCCTCATTCCGGTCCGAATCACTGGCGACACCATCAAGAGCCTGCCTTTCTTCGACGACTTTTCCCAAAACGGTGGTGCATGGCCATCTCCGGATCGGTGGCTCGACAACGACGTGTTCATCAACAACACCCTGGCACCCAACCCTCCTTCAGTGGGGATGGCTACCTTCGACGGACTCGACCGACGGGGTCGTTCATACGAAGTCTTCGAGGGCAAAGGGGATCAACTGACTTCCAAAGCCATCGACCTATCGGGACTGGCCTCTTCGAGCGGGGTGTACCTCAAGTTTTTCCTCGCTCCAAAGGGCTATGGCCTCCAACCCGAAAAGGTGGATTCGTTCATCGTGGAATTTCGAAACAAGGATCGCCAGTGGGTACAAGTAGCCACCATCCTCAACGAAACCCAGTTTGCATCCGATTCCTTCCCGCCTTTTACATTCTACAGCCTGCCAGTCGATCAGCCCCAGTTTTTCCACAAGGCATTCCAGTTTCGATTCACCAATTTCGTATCGCCCGGTGGCTTCATCGACCTGTGGCACCTCGACTACGTCCGCTTGAGTGCTGGGGAGGGAGGCGACGCCAATTTCGAAGACATCGCCCTTACCCAGCTGCCCACGGGCATCCTGAAGTCTTTCACAGCCATGCCGCTTTGGCACTTGCAGGGGTTCGAAGACAAGGAACTCACCGACACCCTCTACAGCCACCTGTACAACCACAGCAACGCCACGCGCTCGCTGGCCAACTCGTCCATCGTGCTGGAAGAAACCACCGCCATGGTGCCTCTGGCCTCTTCATTTACGCTGACTCAGGCCGGTGAGGACAACAACCTCGAGCCAAAAATCCACCTCCAGCGAAAGCGAATCATTCCCCCTGCCAATTTCTCTCAACTCAAGCAAAGCATCGCCGCCATCCAGCCTGCCGAGAGCCGATCCTTGCGCACCACCTACGCGATCGTGCCACAAACGGCGCAGCCCACCGAACTGCGCAGCAACGACACCGTGACACTTCACATACCCCTGGCCGATTTCATGGCCCATGACGATGGCACAGCCGAACGGCAGGTCTTCGTCAAGTTTGCCGCTGGCGGTGAGCAAATCGCCACCCGGTATCACGCCAATGTAGGTGACACCCTGCGGGGCGTGCAATTCATGTTTCCCCATGTCAACGGCGACATAGAATCCCAGGTCTTCAACCTGCGCGTTTGGGTGGGCAGTCTCGACTCGGAGCCCGTGTTCGAGCGGCAGTTGCTCAAGCCTTTCTTCCCTGACAACGTCTTCGACACCTTGCAGGGATTCACTACTTACAGATTGGAAGATTTTCTCGGAAATGAAACTCCGGTGTACATACCCCCCGGCGATTTCTATATCGGTTGGCAACAGGTGACACCCGCCGCCTTTGGCATTCCCGTCGGCCTCGACTATCAGCATCCGTGTGAGTGCAACTTTGCCAACCTGGGTGGCAGCTGGCAGCCTTTCCCCCAAAGCATCAGAGGGGCCCTGATGATCCGCCCGGTATTCGGTGACGAGGCGCCCCGCAATACCACTGCCGGCACGGCCGATCTCCGTCAAGCCTCCGAAGTGGCCCGCATCTTCCCCGTTCCGGCCTCGGATGCCGTTTACATTCAGTTGCTCACGGGTCTGGATCCCTCTGCTTTCCGCATGCAGGTGGCCGATGCCCTCGGTCGCAACCTCTATCATGGCCCCCTGACTGATGTGCTGCCACTCGACCCCATGCCACAGGGCGTGCTCATCGTGGTACTGGAACATGTGCCCACTGGTACACGCTACTTCCAGCGAATCATACACGCAGAATGATCAAACCGGCATTCAAATGGAAAATATTTCGCCAGCCCAATTGAAAGAAAGACTTGCCACAGGGGCGGACTTTCTCCTCCTCGACGTGCGTGAACCCTGGGAATTCGAAGCGTTCAACATAGGGGGAAGGCTTTTGCCCCTCAACGACTTGTTACCTCGCATACATGAACTCGAAGCGTGGAAAGACAAGGAGGTGGTGGTGTGTTGTCGCAGTGGCAACCGCTCCTCGATGGCCTGTATGTTGCTCGAGGCACAGGGTTTTTCGAAAGTCCAAAACCTCGAAGGTGGTCTGGAGGCGTGGAAGGCCATGGAGGATTTGGATGCCTGAACCATGGGCATTCGACGCGGAAGCTTGAATGGTGGGATGCCACTGGATGGTCGAGCAGGAATGCCCAGCCCCGTGGCCGTTCAGATGGTGGTCTATCCCTCTTCCTCTACCTTTCTTGGCTGATCGAGCCCCGCCTTCGGCAGGTTGTCTTTCGCAATGGTGAAGTGAAAGGTACTACCCTTGTCCACTTCCGATTCTATCCAGATTTTTCCTCCATGTTGCTGAACGATGCGGCTGCATAGTGCCAGGCCGATACCCGTTCCTTCGGCACTGCTGTCACTGGTGCGGTAAAACAGTTCAAACACCTTTTCCCGATGCTCGGCTGCGATGCCACGGCCGTTGTCTGTCAGGCTGAAGATCCAGAACTCTTCCTCTTCGCATATTCTGAGGTGGATTTCGGGCGGGATGCCTGGGCGTCGGTACTTGATGGAATTGGTGATGAGATTTTGCAGGAGCGATTTGATCTTCACGGGGTCGCCATACACTGCGGGCAGTGGATAATGCAAGAAAAAACTCGCTTGGGAATCGCTAAAGAGCGTTTTGAGGTCTTGACAAATTTCCAGTACGATTTCAGTGAGGTGAATTCGTTCGGGTTTGAGCTGGGAGTTGCCTTGCCTGCTGTATTCCAGCAAGCCAGTGATTAGTTTGTCCATGCGATCGACACCAGAAGTAATGAATTGCAGGTACTCGAATGCATCGGAATCCTCGATGTCGCTCCGATCCAATTTGCGTTGGAGTAGCTGCGAAAAGGATTTGATCGTGCGCAGAGGTTCCTTCAAATCGTGTGAGGCTGCGTAGGCGAATTCCCGCAAGCTCTTGTTGGTGGCTTCGAGCTGATCGGCCTGCCGTTTGAGCTTTCGTTCGTAGGTCTTTTGCCTGGAAATGTCCATGACCATACCGATGACGTGATCGGGCTTCCCATCCATGTAAACCATTTGCAGAGCGACCAAGGCTTCGAATACCGACCCATCTTTTCTGAGGAATCGCTTTTCGACTTTTATATAGTCTTGGCCTTCTTCCCAGGCCTTTTCGATGAGTGGCAACGTCTTGTGCTTGTCCTCGGGATGCGACACGTCGGCTGGGGTGAGGGCAAGCAGTTCGTTTCGACTGTATTGTAGCATTTCGCAGAGCGCGGCGTTCACTTCGACGAAAGGCTGCAAACAGTCTTTGATGATCATCATGCCGACGGGGGCCTTGTGGAAGCTGGTGCGAAAGCGATGCTCACTGTCCATGAGTCGTTTTTCGAAAAGCAGGCGGTCATGGACGTCTTCCATGGTGAGGATTACGCCCCTGCGATTCAAACCCTTGAACTCATAGGCCTTTTTAGTGATGCGGAACCAGCGCGGGCTGGCAAAGGCAGGTAGTTTCAAAAGTCTGTTGATCGAGTTGCTTGTCATTCCGGCCAGCAACTCGAGGTCTTCTTCGTGCATTTGTCGGGCGAGTTTTTCGGGTACCAGCTCGAAAACGCTCCGCCCTTTGAGCGTTTGAGGCGATTCATTGAAAAGGGCAGCGGCACTCCGATTCAAATTGACGATAGTATTCTGGTCGTCTTTGATTATGACGGGGGCCGCCATGTTTTCGAAAAAAAAACCGAGTTCACGGAGCTTGATGAGTTTATGGCGGTATTTACGTTTGAGCTGATTGGCCTCCTGTTGCAGAATCAGGGAGCTGAGCCCCAGCAAGCCAATGCTCAACAAACTCAACACGAGGTAGAAGAAAATTTCAATGCCCGTGAGTTCACTTTTTTCATTCCAGGACATGGCCATCCCGTGTGCTGCCAGCAGCCAGAGAAACATGCCGATCTGTTGAGCTGGGCTTTTGAAAAATGAAGCGCCCAATACGGTGTATAGCCAGCCCGCCCAAAGCCAAGGCCATACGTAGCGTTCATTCCAAAGTAGAAAGGAGGTCTCAGCGAGGAAGAGAAGCCAGGCGACGAAGGTAAAGCGTTGGATGGCCGTCGATTTCCGACCAAGCAATTCGAACAACACGACAATAAACAGGAAAACGAGTGTGCCTATCATGCCAAGCCTTGGGCTAATGGCATCGTCAACCATCTTCGCTTCGCTGTACATCGCCCCAAAGTACCAAAAGACCATATTGAACAGGGCAGGCAGGGCAAGCACCAACGAGGCAACATGTGGTCGGTTCGTATGTCTGAAATTGAATAGCTGGGAAAAGAATTTCATACTGGATTGGGTCTGTTGAAGACAATCCCAGGTGAGCTGTGGATAAACATCCATTCAAATGGCAAGCCAAAGCCTATCAACAAAAGAATTTCAATGGATTAGCCGATGGAAAGGAAAAAAAACGAACAGGAGCCAACTACCTGTAGGCTCCTGTTCTTGTGGAGCAGCGTTTCGATAGCCGCAACCACTGTCTGCCAGGCTTTTTCCAAAAATCAATGACTGATTACGAGTCTTGTTTGCCCCAAGCCCTTGGCACTCCTCACCTGCAACACATACAAGCCTTTCGGCAAATAGCTGGTATCGAGCAGGTAATCCGGCCCTGAAATCTCTTCCGTACGCAGCACGCGCCCCCAGCCATCCACAATGGACAGGGTCGCCACCCCATCGGGAAGGGATACTTGCACGCGAGAATCGGCCGGGTTGGGCCACACCGCCAGGCTGAGCAGGCCTGTTTCCCTGGTGGCCGTCGTCAGGTCTTCCAGCTCCTGGATGGTGCTGAAGAACAGGCCAGTAAAAAAGACCGCAGGGGTTACACAAGCGGCGTGATTGGCAGCAGGCATCGGGTCGTAGGCCAAGACGTCGGGAGCGCCGAGGGCATGCATCACAGAATCTGCGATGATGGTATTCAAGTAAGGCACCTGGTCATCGTTTTGACAATAGACCAGGCGGGTAGGTGCCTGGGGCGCCCACTCGTAGGTGTCGTTGTCTTTTAGGGCAAGGTTGAGCGGATGGGTGGGATCCGACGTGATGGCAGCGAGGTAGTCGGGTTGTATCATCTTCACCGGCTTAGAGGCTCCCTCTTGCTGGATGAGCAGCTGAATGAGCTGCTGGTTGAGCTCGCCGAGGTCAATTACCTCATTGTAGTACTGGAGGATGGGACCCACATAAGCCGGTTTGAAAATCTCTTCCAGGTCGGTGTACAGGTTTCCATAGGCAGTTTGATAGCCGAGTGCCATGTTGGGAATGTAGGCTGGGTAGTAATATTCGCTCTCGCTCAGCACGAGGTTTCTCATCACGCCGGATATGCTATAAGGGCCAGACATGGGCGCTGATGCCGCTACTTTGAACTCGTCGGAGAGTTCTGTTTCGAGTTTGCGATGGAGGGCCATGGCGGCGTGTCCACCTTGCGAGTAACCAGTGACGAAGACCTGCTCGTTGAGGGCCAGTCCGAGCTGGGAAGCAAACTCCCTGGCTGCTCGCATCATGTCCACGGCGGCCGAGGCCTCCGTTTCGGCGTGCACGTAGGGATGGAAGCCTGGCGAATCACCCAGACCCAGGTAGTCGGGCGCGGCGCCCAGGTAGCCCAGTGCTGAGAAGTACACCACAAGATTCGCCTCTGGCGAAAGTCTGCTCGGCACGGCATCCCGGCTGGACACGGTACCATGCTGGTAACACAAAAGCGGATAGCGCTTGTAAAAATTGTCGGGCACGGCCAGCAGCCCCGAGGCAATGGAAGGCGCCCCATTGACATCGGGCGTCAGGTAGGTGAGCTTGTATAGTTTGACGCCGTTTTTGAAAAATGGCAGGCCAAACTGCTGGCTGATCTGGTCCTTGGTTCGGTGCTCCAGGAAGGTGGCGCTTTGCAGTACCTGTGCATCGATTTGCAAACAGGTGAGCAGGAAAACAAGCAGGGCAAGTAGTTGACGATTCATGAGTGCAGTATTTGGTTACGATTATTGAGAATCTCGGTTGCGAACGCGATTGCTGGCGACCACGAACTCAGTTGCTACCTTCCTCAAAGAGCGCCATGACGGCGGCGGGCACACTGGTGCGTTGCGCTGCCACGGCTTGTTTGAGTTTTTCGAAGTGCAGCCTGTTGCGCTCGTCGGCGTAGAATCGCGCCTCGAGGGCCATTTGGATTTCCTCCTCCAGCCATTGCAAAAGTTGCTCGCTTCGCCTGTGGCTCAGTGCTCCACTTGCTTTTGTTTGTTGGAAAAAATTCAGGCATGTCGCCCACACCTCGTCGATTCCCTTGCCTTCCAATGCGGAGCAGGTGAGCACGGGGGTGGTCCAGCCTGGCATGGCGGGGGCAAGCAACCTGATGGCCTGGCTGTAAGCTTGGCGTGTGCGTTGGGCGAGCGCCGCAGTGTCGCCATCGGCTTTGTTGACCAGAAGCAAGTCAGCCAGTTCGACGATGCCGCGCTTCATGCCTTGGAGCTCGTCGCCGGCGCCAGGTTGGAGCACAAGCACCAGCATGTCCACCATGCCACGCACGGCCGTTTCTGACTGGCCAACGCCCACCGTCTCCACGATGATCACGTCGAAGTCGGCGGCCTCGCACAGCATCATGATCTCGCGGGTGCGAGAGGCCACACCTCCGAGGGTGTCGCCCGCTGGCGAAGGCCTCACGAAGGCCCTTTGGTGAGTTGCCAAAGTGGGCATGCGGGTCTTGTCACCCAAGATGCTGCCTTTGCTGCGCGAACTGCTCGGGTCGATGGCCAGCACGGCAATGCGGTGGTCTTGGCTGAGCAAGTGTTTGCCCAATGCTTCGATGAATGTGCTCTTGCCTGCACCCGGGGCGCCCGTGATGCCGATGCGCATGGACTTGCCAGTGAAAGGCAGACAACCCTCCAACACCTCGACGGCTACCCGGCGATGGGCTGGATGCTGGCTTTCCAGCAGGGTGATGGCCCGGCCCAACATGACTCGGTCGCCAGCACGTATGGCGCGCAGGTATTCCGAGGCAGCCAAAGGAGCCCGCCTGGGTTGGGGATGGGTCGCAGTGGGTCGTGTAGGGTCGGTCACTGGCAAGCGTATTTCGATTGTGCTGATTGATCAGAAAAAGAATTCTAGCGGTCTCGTGCAAACTTAGTGTGTGCAACTTGGCCGTCTTTCAAAAAATCGACAGAATCCTGCCTTTGTCTTTGGAGCGCTGGCCGCTCTTTGAAAAATATTCGCCGAATGAATTTTGCCCCCCTCGCCCCGTCCGTATCTCCGTGTCGCGCGACTCGTGACGCGGGAGGGGTACCGATCACTCCATACCTCCATAATCCCTGCCTGGCGGCCCGTCTGCCTGCCCTGTCCGACGGAAAGGGCCGTCTGTCGACGGACAGTCAGGCTTCCCAATCTGCCACCCAAAGAGGCACCTGGGAAGAGGCTCCCTTCCACTTCAGTATCCGGTGGTTTGCCAGGCTATGATTTGTCGGTCGTCGCTCGACGAGACGAGCACGCCGGTCTCTTCGAGCCATACGAGCCTGTTGACCGAGTGCCGATGGCCTCCATCGCGAACGGGTTCAAGTGACTTGAGCAGCTCCAAATTTTGGGCGTCCCAAATCCGGATGGTTTTGTCGCGGCTGGCGCTTGCCAGCAGACGCCCCCCGGCGATGATTTCGAGGGCATTCAGGGTGTAGAGGTGGGCGGGCACGTCGTGCACCAGGCGAAGGCCACCGTCGAATTCCCACATCTTCAGGTATGCGTCGCGGCCGCCGCTGTAGAGGTAGCGGCCGTCTGCCGACCACACAAGGCTGAACACGGAATTTTCATGCGCTTCATCGACGAGGGAAACCGTTTCGAAAGAATCGGCATCCAGCAGGTAGATGCGGTGGTCGCTGCTTGCCACGGCCAGCCATTTCCCATCCGGATGCAGGGCCATGCACCGAAGCGATTTGGTGGTGAGCTCGGCGAATTCCAGCCCTCGGTCACTTGCGCCTTCCCGGGGCCAGCGGCACAGCCGCCCGTCGCCACCGGCCGTCAGCAGGCGGTCTCCGATGAGTTTCACGTCAAACACGCCGCAACGATGTACGTCGAAAACCACCGGGGATGTATCCACGCTGGGTCGAAACCAGTGCACCCTGCCGTGCATGTCGCCGGCTACTACGTAGCCTGTGGCGGGGTCACAGCCGATGGAGAAAATCTGTACGCCCAGCCGGGCCAGCAATTTGCCTTCTTCCGACTGGCCGGGCTTCCACTCGACGACGAACCCATCGCCTCCGGACGAGAGCACGCTGTACTCGTCGGCGCCTTTGCACAGTGCATAGACCGAGCCCGTATGACCGCTGTATCGCTGATGGAGCTGGAGCATGGAGAGCAGGGTTTTGGGGTGGTTGACGTTTCGATTCGGATGGCTTGTCCGTACAGACAAAGGACGGGCAAGTTAAACAAGCATAGGCGCTTGGGGGAATCCTGATGTCAAAAGTCACTTTCGACAAGGCCGGTGCGGGGATGGAAGAAGGGCATGCAGCTGGTCGCCCGCTCGCTATGGAGATTGTGATGCATCTTTGCCGCTTCGAAAATGGCCAATCCTCCATTGAACATTGCAAACAGGCTACCACCATGCCACTACTCACGGAAACGGCTTTTCACAACGGCGTTTGGGCACAGTGGGAACTGGCCGAAGACGAAGCCTGGTTTGCTGGGCGCCTGGAGCTATTGGACGAAGAGGCCGAGGAATTGGCAACCATCAAGGGGCGGAGGCGGCTGGAATGGCTGGCTTGCAGGTGGTTGGTGCACGAACTGCTCGTTTCCCTCGAATTGTGCCACCCCGACCGGCGATACCCTGTGCGGAAAGATGAATTTGGCAAGCCCGTGATCGAAGACTGTCCCTTCGAGGTTTCGTTCAGCCACAGCAATGGCCGCGTGGCAGTGATGTTGGCTCTTGCACCCTGTGGCATCGATGTGCAGTATTTCGTGCCGAAGATTGGCCGCATTGCCCACAAGTTCCTGCACGTCGAGGAGGCCGAGTCCCTGGATCACCGCCACCTGCTCGAGCACTTGCACCTGTATTGGACGGCCAAGGAAGCCATCTACAAGGCATGGGGGCGCAAAGAACTGGCCTTTTCGGAGCACATTTGGGTGGGGCCGTTCGAGTATGCGGAGACCTTGCGACTCGAAGCCAAGGTTGAAAAGGGTGGTGAGAAAAAGCGGTATGAAGTTCGACTGGAGCGGCAGGGTGATTACTTCCTGGCGCGGAGCGTGCAGGTCTGATCGGACTCAGGAACCCTCCTGGGGGCGGTCCACGTAGATGACCTGGTCAGGTTCGAGCAGGGGTTCGCGGCGGTAGCGGAGCAGGAGCTGCACGGTGGCGAGGACGTCTTTTTCACAGTAGCGGGCAATGCGATCCAGGTCTTTTTCTTGCCAATACACGCGGCCCACCTCACTGCCGTCGATGTCGTCCTTGGGAGAGGGGAAGCCAAGCACGGCGGCGAGGAGCTTCAGGGAAGTGTAGCTCTTGTAATCGCCGAATTTCCACAGTTCCATGGTGTCTATGAGGTGGTCGGTTTCCCAGGGCTTTTTGCCGTGGATCTGCAGCATTTTTGGGAAAGGCAACTGGTGGACCACCATGCGGCGACAGATGTAGGGAATGTCGAACTCCTTTATGTTGTGGCCACAAAGGCCAAATTTTTCAGGTTGGTTGAAGTGCTTGTCCAACACCTGGCTGAAGTCCTGAAGGAGCTTTTTTTCGTCGTGGTCGGCGAAGGATTTCAGCCGCAATACCAGCCTCGAATTGGGATCACTGGAATTTTCACGGGTGAGGAATCCTACGGAGATGCAGATGATTTTCCCGAACTCGGCATAGATGGCCGCCTTCTGCTCGTAGCTGTCCTTGAATTGTTGATCGGAGATTTCCTCGAAGGGAATGTCGCGAAAGAGGTATTTGCTTTTCAGCTTCCAGAGTTGCTGAAAGGTTTCGTCGAGGTCGTCGAAAGTGGGTTTGGCGGAGGCGCACTCGATGTCGAGGAACAGGATATTGGTGAGTTCTCTACGTTGCGGCATGGCACTGCTGTTTGAACGTGGTTTGAAAAATGGGGGCCCAATATCGGCGCTTTAGCGGGAAATCCGTGGGCTTGCTTCGAGGGAGGTGCCAGTAGCTTGGGGAGATTTTGGCGCAACAGCTCATTCGACGTAGCCTTCGATCCAGAGTTTTTGAGGCTTTCTGATGCCGTGGAAATAGACCGTGATTTTCTTTTTGAAAAAACCGGGGCGTGCGGCGTCGTAACTGACGATGAGGGCGGCCGTGTCGGCAGGAGCCACGGCGAGCGATTCCCACTCGACGGCGGTGCAACCACAGGTAGTACGCACGTTGTCGATCGTCAGCGGTTGGCTCGAGACGTTGACGAAGCGGAAATGGTGCACCACGGGTTGCCCCAGGGCGATGGTGCCAAAATCGTGGCGGGTGGTTTCGAGCCATTGGACGGGGCTGGTTTGCAAGAGGGTCGCAAAGAGGGCAGCAAGGAGCAACGAGACGTTCAAGGGCTGCGGTTTTCAAAGTGACTGTTGTGGATCGGAATCTGCTTTTTCGATGATTTCCCAGGTGTGGTCGGGCAGCAGTTTCACTGTGGCTACAAAATCCATGGGGCAGTTGTTTGCCCATTCGTCGGGAGCTATGAGGGAGAGCACTTCCTCGCCGTCCTTTCGGCGGTAGAGGTGGTACTGATGTCCGATGAGGGGTTTGAAATTCATGCGGGCCTGGTAAATGCGTTCGGAAATGCGCACGCGGTCGTGGATGGCCTGGGCCTGGCGAGCCAGCAGTTCGACTTGCTGGCGGATTTGGTCGAGCTGGCGTTCGGTCTGGTCGTACATGGCTTCGAGGGCCAGCCCTTTGATGCGCCCTCTGTCGATTGGCTTGATGAGTGCACTGCCTACGTGGTGGGCGTAGGTCAGGCTGTGGGGCGTTTCGGTGACTTTGTCCTTGTCGATGGGGTTGTCGCGCATGAGACGATCGTTGGTTAGGCGAATGATTACTTGAGTTTGAAAGAGCCTGAGCCTGCCAGGTGGTTTCGGTTGTAGAGTTCGACGGTATAATTGCCAGGAGCCAACGGCAAGGGGGGCAAGGCCCAAACGAGACAGTGGTTCTGCCTGGTCGAGTCGTAGTCGATGGTGTCTGCAAAGCTATACGGTAATTCTTGTCCTGTATCGGCATAGCGGAAAGTACCTGAGCCACCCGCTTCCAGGACCAAAGTTTCACCCGAGGGGTTGATGATGCGCACCAGGAAGAGCTGTGGCCCCTTGTCGGCAAATTTGTTGGGGTTGGTATCGAAACAGACTTTGAGCTGCTGGACATTTTTGGCAAACCGACGCCGAACGGGTTTGCCGTCCTTGCGGATCATCAGCCCCATCACCTCTACGTTTTCCGCTTCCAGCACCGAGGCGGCGTCCACCTTGTTGGAAAGGAGGGATTTTTCTGTGGCGAGTTTGCTGACCTCGTCCTGCATGCGTTCCGAGCGTTGGTGAAGTTGAAGATTTTCACTTTCGAGGCTGTCGCTGAGTCGGGACAGGTGAGTGACTTTGCCGCTGAGGCTGTCGTTTTCGGCCTGTAGCTCTTCGATTTCCGAGATGAATTTGCTGACTTGCTGGCGCAGCTGTTGAATTTCCTGCCTGGCGGCTTCGAGGTCTTTTTGGGAGGCAAGCATTTGGTCGATCTGCTCTTTTCGGCGTTTGAGTTCGGCTTTTTGCTTGTCGATGAGCTCGTTGAGTTCTTGGTCGCTGCTGCGGAGCTGTTCCAGTTCGGACAAGGCCTGGTGGTATTGCTTTTCGAGATCGATGGTGAGCAAGTCGGATCGCGTGATGCGGACTTGTTGTTGCTGGAGCTGTCGGTCTTGGCTGATCTTCTGGTACAAGAGCCAGGCATTGAAGAACAACAGTAAGATGGCAACGAAAATGGCAGTGAAAAGCAGCTTTTTCGAAGAGAGTTTACTTTGATTCATATTCGACAGGTTGTGCCGGTGGCAGACGGTGCAAGTTAGTGATCGCTTTTGTTGTCCCGAATACCCAGGGCAGTAAAAGCAACCCTGATCGAGTAGGGTTTTGGCAAGGCAGGTGCATGGGGAGGAGCTGAAGATTCGAGCACAGTGGGTTTCGACTCCGCGGCAAAAAGCCGTGCAGGCCTGAGCGGGCAAGCCTGTACCGCCAGGTACACAACGGCATTGGCAACTGGCGTCGCCAGCGAGCAACCTGCCAGGCCGGCGGATCAAATGGAGGTTTGCAAGTAGATGCGATGCCGGGAAAGGCATTCCCGAGGGAGTTTATGATTTCATACGACCATGCCACTTTGAAGAAAAACTATCTTTGCCCGCCTTCAAAAAGGGCCGTGTATTGTCAGGGGTGTGAAGCTGTCAACGGCGGCCCCGGCCCGTACGGTCAAAAGATCAATCCAAACGAGAACCATGGAGATTCTGATTTTTCTGCTGGTATCCTACGTGCTTTTCAGCATCAGCATGATGAAGTTGTTCGAAAAAGCAGGAGAGGCTGGCTGGAAGGCCCTGGTGCCCGGGCTCAATTTCATCGTGATGTGTAAGTTGGTGGGACGCAAGCCGGTGCACGCCATCTGGTTGCTGGTACCCATTGTCAACATTTTCATCTTCGTGGGCCTTTGCGTCGATATGGTGCGCAGCTTTGGCTACCTCAAATTCCACCACAGCGCCTTGGCCGTCATCTATGCTCCGCTGATCTTCTTCTGGATCGGTAGCCGCCGTGAAGACAAGTACGAAGGACCGGCCCTCATTCGCGAGCGCGAATATCACGAGCGCATTCAGCAGGCCCTGGCCGCCGGCAAACAGCGGGAAGCCCAGCGACTCATAGCCCAAAACCCCTGGCGCAAATCCGCCCTGCGCGAGTGGACCGAGGCCATCGTCTTTGCCGTGTTCGCCGCTGCCTTCATCCGCATGTTCCTCATCGAGGCTTACACCATCCCCACACCCTCCATGGAAGGCACGCTCAAGGTGGGCGACTTCCTCTTCGTCAGCAAAGTACACTACGGCATCCGCACACCCCAGACCATCCTCATGGTGCCCCTGCTGCACAACCGGATCCCCATTTTGAATTGTGAGAGCTATTTGCCAAAACCAAGCCTGCCATACTACCGGCTGCCGGGCTTGACCCACGTTGAACGCTACGACCCGGTGGTGTTCAATTACCCCGAAGGCGATAGCGTGTACGTCTTTCCTGAACGCACATACAGCATTTACGACTTCCGCCGGGGTGCCATGGACCCCCGCCGTTACATGCAAGTCAAATCGGGGCAGGCCAAGCTCATCGTCCGCCCTATGGACAAAAAGGACCACTATATCAAGCGCTGCATCGGCATGCCTGGCGACAGCCTCCAGATCATCGACCGGCAGGTGTACATCGATGGCAAGCCAGCCCGCAATCCCAAAAAGATGCAGTTCCGCTATCTGGTCAAACCCGAAAGCGGCTCCCTCAACCTCAAGCAACTCGAGGAGTGGGGCGTCAACCTCTCACCCACGGAGGCCAACCCCGCTGCCGGCGTCTTCCACCTCGACAGCAGCCAGGTCGAGAAAATCAAGAGCCTCGGCAATGTGACCGTGGAGGTCATCCCTCAAAACGCTCCTGAACCCAACATTTTTCCACACGACGAAAAACACTACCTGTGGAGCATGGACAATTACGGGCCCATCTACGTGCCCCGAAAAGGCGCCACAGTAAAACTCGATGAAAAAAGTTTGCCCTTTTACCGCCGCATCATCAGCGTGTATGAAGGTCACAAGCTCGAAGTGAAAGATGGCCAGATCTTCATCGATGGCCAGCCTGCCGACAGCTACACCTTCAAGATGAATTACTACTGGATGATGGGCGACAACCGCCACAACTCCGAAGACAGCCGAGTGTGGGGCTTCGTGCCCGAAGACCATGTAGTCGGCAAACCACTTTTCATCTGGTTCTCCACGAAAAATGGTTCCATCGCCAACGGCATCAACTGGGATCGCATTTTCAAGAGCGCTGACGACATGTAAAGGGCAATGCACGCCCCTTCAAGTCGTTTACCTGTCGCTTTTCCAAGGGGCCTTGCCCGCTGGGTAAGCGAACCACATTTGCTGACCAAAAACCATCAGCCATGCGTTTGAGCCGTACCTTCTTCGCCTTGCTCCTTTCTTTGGGCTGCCTGACGGTGTTTGCCCAAGAAAAAATCGGCTACCAAATCAAAGTGCGCATCCAAGGATTCTCAGGTGATCAATTGCACCTTGGATACTACTACGGCGATAAGCAGTACCTCAAGGATACCGCCTATGTGGCCGCCAACGGCTGGTTCTACTTCGAAGGCGATGAAAAATTGCCCAAAGGCCTCTACCTCATCGTCATGCCTCCCGACAACCAGTTCTTCCAGGTCATCATCGATGACGATGAGCAGTGGTTTTCCCTCGACACGAAGCTGGAAGACATCCCCAAGTACATGAAAGTCGAGGGCTCAGAGGAAAACAAGCTCTTTTACGAGTATCTCAACTACCTGGCCGAGCGCCGCCCCAAAGCCGACGAACTCCGCAAGGAACTCGAAGCCCTGCCCGAGGGCGACAAAAAGCGCGCAAAAATCGAGGCCAAAATCAAAGCCCTCGATGAAGAAGTCTTCAGCTACCAGCACCAGCTCATCGAAAAAACCCCGGGCTCCCTGTTGGCAGCCATCATCCAGGCCAACATGCCCCTCCAACCTCCCCATTTCGACGACGATGAAAAAGGCCTCAAAGCCTGGTACTGGACGCGCCAGCACTGGTTCGACCAGATAGATCTCACCGACGAACGACTCCTGCGCACGCCCATCCTACACCAAAAGGTGGATTACTACGTCCAGAAGCTGACCGTACAGCACCCCGACTCCCTCATCCTCGCCATCGACCAGGTGCTCGAGGCCGTCCGACCCTCCGAAGAGAACTTCAAATATTTCCTCATCCACTTCCTGAACTACTACGCAAAGAGCAACATCGTCGGCATGGATGCCGTGTACGTGCACCTCGCCTTGAAGTACTACGCCACCGGCCAGGCACCATGGACGGAGCCAGAACAGCTGGAAAAAATAGTGGACAATGCCCGCCGTCTCGAACCCTTGCTCATCGGCAAAAAGGCTCCCGATCTCTTGATGGAGACCCGAGATGGACGGCAAATCCGATTGCACGACGTGCAAAGCCCTTTCACAGTGCTCCTCTTCTGGGACCCTGATTGCAGCCATTGCAAAAAGTCCATGCCCGATGTGGTCAAGTTTGCCAACGAATACAAGGACAAAGGCGTGACCGTCTTCGCCGTATGCACCAAACTGGTCACACGCGACGATCAAGGCAAACTGAGCCTCGAGGAGGTCAACAAGTGCTGGAAAATGATCGATGAAAAAGACATGGGCATTTTCGTCAACGTCGTGGATCCCTATCACCGCTCGCGCTACAAAACCGTCTATGACATTCGATCCACTCCCCAGATTTACGTGCTCGACGAAGACAAAACCATCCTCTCCAAACGCATCGGCGCCGAGCAACTCCCCGAAGTCCTCGACTTCTTCTTGGAGCGAAAGGCCAAAGCCCAAGGTCGGTGATCGAACAGGAGTCAGCTGATACCCAGCGCAGAAGTATGCACCCTGACCGAGGCTAATGGGGCGACATTTTGCAGGGCGCTTCTCGGCTCCGCATGACCCGCCGATCGATGCCTCGAGGCCGGGCGCCCTCGGGGTACCTGTCTATCACAAGCAGAAAGTCCGTGCGACGTGGCACGTTATCCTGCCACCCGTACTTACATGGCCACACAATCAGGAGCTGACTTCGAGACAGCTCACAATTCCGTCCAGAGTCAGTTCCTGCTTTTCATCCACCCGTCCAAAACCACCTGGCCTGCCAGCGGCACGCCCCGTACGTTACGATGGCTACTACCATACCGCCAGCCGCAGGCAGAGCCCAGAGTCCAACCCACAACCTCTACCTTTTTTCTTCAAGGTCCTAACCCTTGCAAACCAAGGGCCTTCCACCGCTCACAAATCCTCCGATCACAAACGAAAAAGCCCGCCGAGGTGGCGGGCTGAAAAGGGTCCTTCATTCCCAGGGATACAAATCGAAATTGATCTTTTGGAGTTATCGACCAGGAATCATTGCTTCACGAGACGTACCGGCGGATACCAGCGGCCAGCAGAATGGAAACTGACGTAGTAGGTGCCGGGGGCAAGATTGTCCAAGTCGAGGCGGAGAGAGAAATTCCCTTTGGTCAGTGCAATGTTTTCCTTCATCAAGATGCGGCCGTACTGGTCGAATACCATCAGCTCGCCATCGAGGGCTTCCTTGGAGTCGATGCGCAAGGTGGGTTGCGTGTTTTGGAACACATTGGGAGACACGGTCAGCTCCATTTTAGAGGCCAACACGTCAGAGGTGGCAACCACGTTGCCGCGGGCAAACTGTGCGTCGTTGCTGTTGCCCGGGGTGGCGTTACAGCCATCGGTAACCACCATCCGATGGTACAGGGTGACCTGTGAGCCTACGCTGATGCCGGCTGCTTCCAGTGCAGCATCCAACTGGCCATAGTTGACGGTGAAGATGTTGAGACCGCCAGTAGGCTGCATGTAGATGACCTGGTTGAAATCTGCATCGAGGGCCAATTGCCAGATGTAGTTGATGTCGTCACCGTCGGGGTCGGAGGCCGGCATGCATTCGAGGTTGAGCAAGGTACTGGCCGCTCCTTCGAGCATGATCATGGTACCAGCGGGTGGCAGCACGATATCGGATGCCGAAGGGAACAAGTTGATTTCGTGCAACACTTGGCCTCGCAGTTCACCCGAGGCAAAGCTGGTGGTGTGCAGGTTGATGTAAGAAGCTCCCAGTCGCAGCGCTGCCACTTGTTCTGCTGTCAGGTCGAAGGTGTTGCTGTCGGGCAGGAATACGCCGCTTTTCAGGTCAGCGGAAAGCTCGGGGTGGAGGGTCAGGGCGATGTCACCGTTTTCTCCAATGCCACCGAGATGGAGGTGTACACCGCCTGCAATGTTGGCGTCGAATTGCCCGTCGAGCATGGCAAAACTGCCGCTGCAAATGAGGGTGCTGCCGGAGAGTTCGAATTTCAGCGTACCAGTGGCGTCGGTGCTGACGGGATTGGCTTCCGACAGGCCGGAGAGGGTAGCGTGGAAGAGCGAACCGGCTACGGGGAGGCACTGGCCTCTGATTTCACCCGATGCATGGCCCATCGTGTGGATGTTGGCGTAAATGCCACGCAGCAGCAGGGTATCCAACAGGCCGGCATCGACTTCAAAGCGGTTGGAGTCGGCTGGAAACACCCCGCCTTTCAAGTCTGCATCAGCCATGGCGTTGAGGAAAACTGCTATGCCACCATTGCCGCCGGCCATGCCGGTGTGCAAGTGGGCACCGCCGGCGATGCTTGCGTCGAAGTTGGTGCTCAGCTCGTTGAACGAACCCGAGGCGGTAGCTTGGTTGCCGTTCACCTCGACGATGAGCATGCCATTGCCCGTCGAGTTGACGGCTACAGGCTGTGAAGCTCCGCTCATGGGGCAGAGGAAGTAGAGGTTGGCGTCGCCCAGCAGATTGCCCCGGATTTCACCCCCTGCGTTCAGCAAGGTGTGGATGTTGATATACAAGCCCCGATCGAAGAGGGCTTCTTTTTGCTCGGCGGTCAAGGCAAACGAATTCTGAGAAGCGAGGAAGGCTCCGGCCGTGAGGCTGGGTTCGAGGCTCAGACTCAGAGGCGTTACGACGTCGCCACTGCGACCTGCAACTGCCATGTGGATATGTGCACCACCGGCAATGGCCACATTTACCGCAGATTCGAGCTCCGCAAAAGAGCCTACACAGGTCAACCTGTCACCTGAAAGTTCAGCCATTACCACACCGTAGCCAGTAGAATTGACGTCGGGTTGTTCCTGCACACCGTTGAGGAATGCCGTGAAATGCGCCTGTGCTTCCAGCAAGAGTTGGGAGCGTATTTCACCAGCAGGAGCATCCTTGGAGTGTATGTTGACGTAACAGGCGCGCTGCATGAGGGCTTCTACCTGCTCGGCAGTGAGCACGAAGGTGTTCATGGCGGGCTCAAAGGTCCCACCTCTCAAGTCGGCATCGAGGGATGCATTCAGCGCAAGGGCCACGGCGCCACTGGCTCCGGGCAGCCCGATGTGGACGTGGGCACCACCGGCAATGTCGGTAGCCACCTGCGATTTCAAGTTGCCAAAAGCACCGCTGACGATGAGGGTGTCTTTGAAGAGCTCGGCTTGGACCATGCCGTCGGCCTGTGTGGCCACAGTGGGCCATTCTTGGGCCCCCGACAAGCGACCACGGAAAACGGCCTGGGCAATGCCAGTCACCTGGCCGCGCAGTTCGCCGGATGTGTGTGTGGTAGTGTGGATGTTGGCATAGGCTTCACGCCCGATGATGGCGTTCAGTTGGTCGGCGGTCAATGTGAAGGTGTTGTTGGCCGCTTCAAAGACTCCGCTGCGCAGGCCGGCATCCACCGTTGCATTCAGTGCTACGGCGATGCCTCCTGAAGTGCCGGGGAGTCCAAAGTGCAAATGAGCACCACCTGCAATATTGCTGGCAAAGTCGCCCGACAGGTTGGCGAAAGAGCCCGTCACCACGAGCTGGTTGCCCGTGATTTCGAGCATCAGAGCGCCCGAACCTTGGCTCTCGACCGTAGGCAGGTGGTTGGAGCCAAACAGGTTGCATACGCGGTAGTGGTCGGCCTGGGGCACGAGCTGGCCGCGCAATTCTCCAGAGGCAAAGGAAGTGGTGTGGATATTGACGTAAATGCGCCGTTCCTGCAGGAAGGCCATTTGCTCAGGGCTGAGCGTGAAGGTGTTCATCAATGTTGAAAAGGTGCCGCCTTTCAGGTCGGCATCCAGTGTCGGCGTCAGTGTAAACAGGATGCCTCCGGTTTGGCCTGCGTAGCCAAGGTGGAGGTGTGCTCCGCCTGCAACCGTGGCGTCGTAATTGCCTGTTAGATTCTTGAAAAAGCCGCTTACGGCGAGGACATTGCCGGTGAGTGTGGCGGTTATTTCACCGTAACCCGTCGAGGCCACGGGTTGTACTTCATGGCGCCCGGTCAGGTGGGCGGTGTAAACGGTCTGGGCCTGTAAGGCACCGAACAACAGTGCCAGAGCAAAAGTGAAAAGAGTACGGATGTGTCTCATCTTGATTTGTTTTAATACGGTTAGTGAAAGGATTGGTGCATCGAGCACGCCCAATGCAACGTCCAAGCAGGAATGGCCGGCCTATTTTGGAAAGCGTTGACTGAAGGTGGATACGAGGATTCCGAAGGATTCGGATTTTTCGAAAGGTGAATTTTTTCGCATCCCGTTCGACCTGCTAACAGGAACCATCGAAAAATTGTTCCCGCATGCGCATGCTTGCAAGTCCAAATCAAGAACGAACGGCGGGCTTGCGGTCGATTGAAGAACCATCATGGTATTACACTGTTTCAGCAGCAGTCACCGATCTATCACTTTGAAAGCAAGTCGTATCTTGCCGCCAATTTTGCGCAATACCTCATTTACTCTTTACTCTCACATCCGATGAGTCAAAAAGAAATTTTGGAAGGACTCAGGCAGCGCGACCAGGCAGCGCTGGCCGCTGCCTTCGACGCATACGGAGCAGCGGTGTATGGTGTGGTGTTGCGCATCGTGGGAGAACAAACCATTGCAGAAGAACTCACGCAGGACGTGTTTTTGAAACTTTGGAAAAAATGGGATCAGTTCGACTCCGAGCGAGGCAAGTTGCTGTCGTGGTTGCTACAAATAGCCCGCAACACGGCAATAGATCACGTCCGCAAGAAAAGTTTTCGAGACAGAGCTAAAACTGATCCCGTCGATTTCAACGTATCCACCATTGAACACCCCTCGGAAGAAATGGCCGTGGACGCCATAGGTCTCAAGGAAATCGTCAACGCACTCGATTCCAAAAGTCGCACAGTCCTCGAGCTCGCCTATTTCAAAGGCATGACCCAAACGGAAATCGAACAGCATTTAGGCCTTCCACTGGGCACGGTCAAGACGCGCCTGCGCAAGGCCCTCAACGAACTAAGGAAAATTTTCGCCACTGAAAGGCGGTGAAGCGCAATCCAGTATCGATGGATATCAAGGCATTCAAAACATCTGGCATTTTAGAGTTGTACGTCCTGGGCCTGGCCTCGGAGGAGGAAGCGCGCGAGGTCGAAGCCTTGATGGAGCAACACCCGGAAATCGCCGAAGAAGTGGCCGCCATCAGAGATGCCCTCGACCGATATGCCGAAGCGCATGGTGTGAATCCGCCTGAAGGACTCAAGGAAAGGCTGTTGCACAAACTCGAAAGCCCAACTACCGGCCTTCACGCCGACAAGACCGAGGAAACACTCGCCGTGGAGCCGGGCAGGATAAATTGGACTGCACTCGGAATGTTCCTGCTTGCCACCTTGCTCGCCGGGGCCATCGCAGCGGCGTGGCACTTCTACGAAGACGGAAAATCGGCAAGGGAGGAGCTCAGAGCAGCCAGAGCCGCATACGAGCAGTTGCAAAAGGAGTGCGAACTCAAGGAAAAATCCTCAGCTATACTCAAGGAACAACTGATCGCCCTGCGCGACCAGTCCACCATACACGTCCCCTTGTCTGGAACCAAGCTCGCCTCCACGGCCTATGCCATGGTTTACTACAACCCGGACCGCAAGGCCGCCTTCCTCGATGCCCTTGGGCTCCCACCTCCCCCCAAAGACAAACAGTACCAGCTTTGGGCCATCGTCAAGGGCAAACCCTTGGACATGGGCGTGTTCGAAATTCCCCAGAATGGCGAGCTTTTACAGCCCGTGCCTTTCGTCGAAAATCCTGATGCTTTCGCCATTACCCTCGAACCTCGTGGTGGCCGACCCGAGCCTTCCCTCGACCAGCTCTACGTGATCGGCAACGTCAAAAAGAGCTGAGCCCGCTTTCCCATTGCATTTGATTGAAGACCTTTGCCCACCGAGCAGCTTTCCATAGCCTGCTCCTCGCAATCAGTTCAGTCATCCTGCTCAACCAAATGCTCAGCCATGCCACACCTCGTTGCGCCTTCCATCCTCGCTGCCGACTTCACCCGCCTCCCCGAAGAATTCGACATGGTCAATCGATCCGAGGCAGACTGGTTCCATCTCGACGTCATGGATGGCCGCTTCGTGCCCAACCTCACCTTTGGCATGTTCATCGTCGAGGCCATGAAAAAAATGGCACGCAAACCACTCGACGTACACCTCATGATCGTAGAACCCGAAAAATATGTCGAGCAGTTTCGCTTGGCCGGTGCCGATGTCATCACCGTCCATTATGAAGCTTGCCCACATTTGCATCGCGTCGTTCAGCAAATCAAGGAAACGGGTGCCAAAGCGGGTGTGGCCATCAATCCCCACACATCGGTTCATTTGTTAGAGGACATTCTGGAAGACCTCGACCTGGTCTGCGTCATGTCTGTCAACCCCGGCTTCGGCGGCCAAAAATTCATCTACAACGCCATTGCCAAGATCAAGGCCATGCGCGAGATGATCACCCGACAGCACACACGCACCCTCATCGAAGTCGATGGCGGTGTTGGTCTGCAAAATGCAGAGAAGATCCTGCAGGCCGGTGCCGATGTATTGGTGGCAGGCAGCTCAGTGTTCAAGGCCGACGATCCCATGGACGTCATTGCCCGGCTGAAGGCCATTGGCAAACCCTCCCTCATGGTCTGAATGAAAAGCAAACGATTCCGAACCCCACACCTCTCAGGCGTTGGTGGTATTACTTGAACGCCCACCCGCGCTTGGAGGGCAACGAAAGACCCAAAAGTGGCTGGCAAGAGCCTCACATTGGAAAATGCCGAGCATGACCTTTCAATCCCATACCTGCATGTGTTTTGCCGACCTCAGACAGACGGGACTGCTGCGAATCGTGCTCTGCATCGGGCTTTGCATGGCAGCAAGCTCTGCCACCTGGGGACAGGCCAAAAAACTCCCCAACCAGACTCAGCAACAGACCCGGGCCGACACCACCGCAAAGGAATTCGTGCGCATCCGCTTCGCCGGTGTCTTCGAAAACTTCCTCCAAGGCCAGGACACCATCGTGAAACTTCGCGACGAAGTGGAAATTCAACAGGACTCCGTCTATCTCTTCTGCGACAGCGCTACCGTGCGCAACCGTCGCTTCGTGACGGCTTCAGGCAATTTCATCCTCAAGCACGGTGATTCTACCCTCATCTACTCGGACTCTGCTACTTATCGCGGCGACCTCAGGGTGGCTGAACTTTTCGGCAACGTCGCCATGGTCAGTGGCCGACAAAAACTCTTCACCGACCGCCTCACGTACGACACCCGGTCCAAAATTGCCAGCTACCACACCGGTGCGACCCTCACCGACGACACCACCTTCATCACCAGTGTGCATGGGTATTTCCACACCGACACCGAAGAGATGTTCTTCAAGGACAGCGTCAGGGTGCTGAGCACCGATTTCAGCCTCAAATCCGATACCCTTCGCTTTGACACTCGCAACAAGGTGGTTTATTTCCCCGGCCCCACCCTCATCCTCATGGACACCGCACGCATCTACACAGAGTCGGGATTCTACAAGATCAATGAAAAACGAGCACAATTCACCCGCAACCCGCAATACCAAAAAAACGACCAGCGCGCTTGGGCCAGAGGCATGCTCTACGATGGCCACACCGGTGAAGTGACACTGCTCGTCGATGCCCATTTCCAGGACAGCAACACAGTAGCCAACGCCCAATACATCAGGCACAATGAAAAAACCGGCATCACCGTCCTCGCCGGGGGGGCCTTTATCCAGGATGCAGACAGGCTGCTTCGCGGCGATACCGTGGTGTACGATGCCAAAAAAGGAACCTATTCCACCCGGGGTCGCTCCATCATCTACGACGGCCCGCAGATTCTCCAGGCCGAATGGGTTGACTACGACAAAGAGCGTGACGTGGGGCTAGCCCGCGGCAACGTCATCTGGCGCGATACCACCGAACGCCTTACCGTCGTCTGTGAAAATGCCGAACACGCCTCCAACCGCAACTACCTCAAAGCGCATGGTGGCCCGAGAGGCCGCCCACTGCTGATGAAAATGCTCGAAAACGATACCCTCTTCCTCAGTGCCGATACCCTCTTGTCTTATGAAATAGTATCCCCCGACTCTGCACTCTCCAAGCAGCTCGATCCTGTCCAGGCCGAATTGCCGCAGCGCGGCACCAGCACCTCCAAAGCAAGGTCTCCCGCTCCATTCATCGCCTCACCCACTGCCACGCCAGACACCGCCTCGATCATGCCCTTGTTCCAAATTACCGATACCGCTGCCCGGTTGCTCGTAGCCCCGTCGGACGCGCTCCCAGCCTCAGCCGACAGCCTTGGCGTTGACAACGATTCTGTCCACATCGTCCAACCGGCTGCCGACACCTTCCGGCTCATTTTGGCCTTTCACGACGTGCGCATTTTCAAATCCGACATGCAAGCCTTGTGCGATTCGCTGTCCTACAGCACGGCTGATTCCACTTTTAGCTTGTTCAAAAATCCGGTCATCTGGAGCGATTCGAGCCAGTTCACAGCCAACACGGTGCATATGCAGCTCGCCAATGACCGCATCGACAAGGTGCACCTGCGCAACAACTCTTTCATCGTCAACACACCTGATGAAATTTTCTTCAACCAAATCAAAGGCCGCAACAGCACGGCATTTTTCCAGGAGGGCCAGCTGCACCACGTGCGCGTATCGGGAAACGCTGAATCGATTTATTACGCCCTCGACGACGACGATGCCTACATCGGGGTGAACAAAGCCGAGTGCTCCGAAATGCTCATCCGGTTTCGCGACGACAGGGTGGATGAAATCGTATTCTACACCCAACCCAAAGCCACCTTGTTGCCCATGAAAACCACCGACCACCAGGCCCTCAAGCTCAAAGGCTTCTCTTGGCGCTATTCGGAACGACCGCGCAGCGTGGACGATCTCTTCGACACCAATCATACCGCCGCTCAAAAAAAACAGGATGAAAATTAGCTGGGCGTCACCCTTGCCTCCGTATGGCGCCTTCGCAAGCTCCACCTGTCGTCATTTCGTGGCCAGGTGCGCTCAGCGACCTTGCCTACAGAATGAAAGGTACCGTTGCAAACCCCCGTCCTGCAACCCGCAACTCATTACCCCGTAGCGGGCAGCCTGCCAATTGCATCGGTAAGCCTCGATGCCTTTACCGTCAAATAGTAGTAACATGCTCGACCCTTCCTCTGCGATTTTCTGATAGGTAGATATCTGAGTCCACTGCAAAAAATCTTTTTCAATTGGAGTTGGCGTAAGTTCCGTTGTTTGAGTGACCTGCCTGTCCGGCAGACAGGAGTTGAGTTTAAACTAAAGCCTTGGTTTTGAGGGGTAGCGCGTTTTACTCCTGACAGCACTTCGAGTGCTGTCAGGAGTGAGACATCTAACTTTTCACACTACAGTGCCTTTTTGCAGTGCGCTCATATCTCAATTGAAAAAAGGCAATCGAATTCCTCACAGTCAGGGAAAACGCGCACGCCCAGCGCCGAAATCCGGAAAAGGCTCAGAATGGGTACAATTCGCCTCACCCTGCCTCCTCGAATTCCGGGCAGTCGATCCGAAGTTCCGTTGTTTGAAGGGGCTTTCCGAGTAGGTTGCAGAAGTGGGTATGGCCCTCGTGTGCGTGACGGTAATGCACGCAATTGAAGCACATGCGTTGCACGCTAATCACGCCTTGTTGCTGCAATTGCCGGATGATTTCGATGAGCGAACCGAGCAGCTGCTCCTTGTCGAACTGCGATGGCAAGGTGCGCAGGATATCGTGGAGCACGGAAGTGTATTGAGCTGCCTGACGAGCCAATTTTTCACCTTCACCCGTCAGGTGAATTGTGAGGGTGCGCTGATCCTTGCGAAGAGGTACTTTTTCGACAAGGCCTTTCGATTCGAGGGTGCGCACCGCTTCACTGATGGTGGGCTTGGTCATGTTGAACTCATTGGCCAAGTAGCTCACCGTGCAGTATTCATTTCGATGGGTAAGCACGAAGATGAGCACCTGGGCCTGAATGGGTGAAAGGGTGAGCGGGTAGGACTCGCGCCAAAGCATCACGCGCAGGGCCGCTCCTACCCGCTCCAGGGCCGTGACTATTTTGCTGTCGAGGTCCTGATTCTGGAAATCCAATTCGAACACGCTTCTTTTCATACTGAATGCATCTCGTGGCGACCCTTTCAGCACCCCTGCATTTCATAGATGGCGTACCCCCTTCGGGAGAGTTGCTCCGCCCAGTCTGGGCGCACCATTTCCACGTGGCAGAACTTGCAGGATTGGGTCCGTAGGTCGACACCTTCGATTCCTTTGCTGCCAAGGTACTCATGACCACAGCGGATTACAAAATCTTCCTCGCTGCGATCGGCCGGTACGATGATGTCGAAGTGCATCATTTCCCCATCGGGCTTGCGCACCCAGGTGTCCCAAACAGCCACCTGCAGGTCAGTATTTGCTTTCGTTTCCATGTCTTGAAAGTTTTGGTAATGTCTTTTCCAGACCACGCTGGGTTCCATTAGAATTCCCCTTCTTTCACGTAGGGGTAACACCACAACACCGCGGTGAGCGTGACGGCTTTGAACCAGGCGTTGTACATACCTTCCACGTCCTTTGGGCTGTGGCCCTTCTTGGCCAGGAAGTCCTTGATCGTCACCGTCAGGGGATAGATGAATGCCGGGATATATCGGAAATGTACGATGGGCACCGATTCAACCCCGTCGGTCTTGTTCTTTTTCGCACTGTGGTGGCGAAGTGCAATTTCATACTGGTAGTTGAGCCAGTCTTGGTCGTAGGGTCGGTTGCACAGGTCTTTGATCCACTGGCCGAAGCGTTTGCGCACGGCGTCGAGGTAAGGGCCTACCGGTTGGCCATTGTGGCTGAAGTAATAAACGAGGTGTTCATTGCTGCCGACGTAACCATACCAGAGGTCCAGTACGTCATCGATCTGATCGCTGAGCACTTCTCCAGCCATGCGGAGATAGCGGTCGTCTTCCTCGCTCCACAAAAGGGTTTTCTTCAGTAAGGCAAGATCTTCGAGGCTCACCGGTGACTTTTGCAAAGCAGGTGATCCGTAGTCGTAACCGTGAATTTGTGCCATAGCTCCTGAAATTTTGAAGGTGAACGAAGTAATGAGGCAAATGGAAGCAAATACCAGTCGTCTCATGGTGATTAGATTTTGGTACGGCGCAAATATAGTTTGGAATCCTAACAGATGGTAAGGAATCCGAACTAAAAATTTGCGAATCCACTTCGACGGCGACGAGGTGCGGATGGCAGGCCGTAATTTTGTGGGGCTCCAAAGGGCTCTAAAGTCCTGCAGGTGTTTATCGAATGGGCAGGGTTTTTCAACATCCATTCATTTCAACCAATCGATCAAAAAATAGAGAACCATGCGAATTGCAGTTGGGACAGACATGGACATGCACGTGGCCCGGGTTGTGGTCGAAGAGCTACGTAAGATGGGCCACGAAGTGGATGAATTCGGGGCGTTGGTCACGCAGCCGGCCCCGTGGCCGAAGGTGGCCATTGAAGTTGCGGAAAAAGTTGCCTCGGGGGAATACGACCAGGCAGTGCTGTTTTGCTGGACGGGAACGGGCATCAGCCTGGCAGCCAACAAGGTGAAGGGTATCCGATGTGCCCTCTGCCACGACGCCCAGACAGCTGCTGGGGCCCGCAAATGGAACGACGCCAACATCCTGGCCATGAGCCTGCGGGCAACTTCAGAGGTGATTGCGAAAGAAATATTGGAGGCCTGGTTTTCCAATGGCCCCAGCCAGGACGAAGAGGATCAGGCCTGCTTGAGATGGCTTGCTGAAGCCGAAGAGCGATTGGTGGCCAGCCAGTGAAGTCCTGCCCTCAGCGCAAGATACCCAGGTGCAAGATGCGGGCTCCCTTGCGGGCAACAGGGTTGACACTTTTGCCAATGACGATACCGGCTTCTGGAGCATGATAGGTGCAAACCACCTCTCCGTGGGCGTTTCTCAAAATGCCTATGAGTTCTCCTTTGATAAGCCGCTGCCCGAGTTCGACGGGCACTTCGAGCAATCCTCCCCGATCGGTATAGACCCAGTAGGATCGGTAGCACTCGACGGCCCCAGAGGTGGGTGAGGGCGCCTCTCCAGGCATCATGCCCAAAAAATGGAGGGTACGCAACAGTCCTCGAGTACCGCGCTCGATCATGGCTGGCTGCCAAACCAGTGGATCGCCGTATTCGATAGTGATACATGGAATTTGGCGGATGCTGGCCTCGGCGCGCAGCGTGCGCCCCGCAGGTGGGGCACCGGCCGAAGGCAGGCCTTTGTTGTGGACGATGATGTCGGGTTGCTGGAGGTGCGCAAGGGCGGCCAGGAGGGGGTCGTCCATGTCGGCGCGCACATAGTGCGAATTGATGCGTCCTTGGCTGGCCGTATGTAGGTCGATGAGGATGTCGAAATGGCGCACCACCTTTTCTACGAAGTTCCAGGCGTATTGCTCGCTTTCTGAACCGTCTGGTTTGCCGGGGAAAATTCGGTTGAGGTCTTGCCCATCGGGAAACTCCCGTTGCTCGAGGTGAAAGGCAGGCACATTGGCAATGGGGACGGCCACCACTGTACCAGTGAGCTGCGCTGGGTCTATTTTTTCGAAAAACCCAAAGATGGCAGCGGTGCCATTGAGCTCGTCGCCATGGATGGCTGCGGTGATGCCGAGCACAGGCCCTGCTCGACTACCCTTGGCTATCAAAACGGGAATGGCGACGACCTCTCCAAGGGGGTCAATTCCCAGGTCGAGCCAATATTGGGCGGTAGTTCCAGCGGGCATTTTGTCCAGGTAGAGGTGTTGGATGTGGGCGACGTCGGTTTGTGCAATACCCAGCAGGGGGATCCAGCATAGCAGAGCAGGCAGGATTTTCATACGGAGAATTTTTCATGTCCATCTACGATGCCGAAAGGTATCCATTCCCGCCTGAACAGCTCGAGGAGTTTGTCACTTGCCAGATGAGTATGGATATTTGGCACCCCATGCGAAAGTCCTGCTTCATGCGAATTGCCTTGCTTTTTTGGTTGTTGACCATCGGCGTCCATTCTCTTGCATTAGAACCCGATTCTACATTTCACCGGGCTACCCAGGCTGCTACCTCGGGTGATTTCAAAGAGGCCATCGATCTTTATCGGCAATTGATCGACACCGGATATTTCAGTGCTTCACTGTATTACAACCTGGGTTTGGCCTATCTGCATGCCGACAGTTTAGGTCAGGCGAGGTTGTGGTTTGAGCGAGCGATGCGACTCGATCCCGACGATCCTGAGCTCCTGCACAATCTGGAAGTGCTCTGCCAGCGCTTGCCCGATCAGTTCGAACAGCAGCCTGGGCCGCTCTTCGTTGGGCTGTGGAGTTCTTTTGTGTTGAAGTTGGGTGTTTCCTGGTGGCTGTGGTTAGCTCTGCTCAGCTGGTGGACTCTGTTGACCATGGCCGCGCTGTGGTGGTGGAAGCGCTGGATGCCGCCGAAATGGGGCTTGGCCTTGGTGGTGGTTGTTTTTCTGACGACGGCCCTGATTGCCTGGCAGCGCTACCGAATGACGTATTCGACGAAGGAGGCAGTAGTGATGGCCGCAGAAGTGCCGGTTAAGACGGCTCCCGACGAGTACGGCCAGGTCAAGTTGAACATTCACGCCGGTACCAAAGTGTACATTCTCGACCAGCTGACGGGGCATTACAAGGTGGAGCTTCCCAACGGCGAAACGGGATGGGTGGAGCAGCTGGCACTGGAGAAGATTTGACAAACTGGCGAGGTGGTCGAAAGCGGCGAGACCCTCTTGCGTTCAAGGCTGATTTTTCCCTTTTTTTGGTTTGCCGAAAAGGTCCCTTTCCTTGCGTTGGTCGAGAATGGGATTTGGGCGGGGTGGTTCTTCCACGGCCTGGTAGTCGATCATTGGGACCCAAATCCATTTTCCGTTCTGGAAGCGGAATCCTTCGTAGGTGCCGTCGGGCACCATGGTGATGCCTTGACCGTAATTGCCGCCCATGGGGGTGAGGTGGTCAAAAACGATCATTCCTTGCGTTTCATCCCAGTTGAGTCGGAAAGAAGCTTCAGCCGAATAGGTTTTCACGATGCGATAATGCACGGAGCTTTCTCCAGTTGTGGGGTCGTGGTAATGAAAAACTGGTGCGCCGAAAGTTGCTTTTCCATCTTTCAGCTCGAGCACGTCGATGATTTTTTGGTGGTGGAAAAGGCCGAACGCATTGTAGCCAAAAAGGAGGTATTTCCTTCCTTCGGGTGTGTCGAAAGGAAGGATGTTGTAATACACCGCCCCGTACCAGCGGTCGGATGGGAGCACCTCGAATTCTGGGGATTCCACGGTGAACGATCGGTCGACCAAAGGAATGAGTTTGAGTTGGGGGCTGTTGAGCTGGATGGCGCCGTAGTATCGGTATTGGTCCACGTCCACGTATAGTTGCCAGGTGAAGATGCGGAAAGTGCTGTCAGGCGAGTATAGAATTGACATGCTACGCAGCCGTTCGAAGGGGTAGTAAAAAGAATTTTCAGTTTTGAGCGCTTTGACCAGGGTGGTGATGAGTGCTTTACAAGCGGCAAATCGTCCTTCTGGCAAGCTGTCGTTAATGGTGAGGTAGGACAGCAGCCCCAGCGTATCCTCATAGGTGCGCAGCTGCTCCAACGCATTCGAGTCCAGACGGACATCCCCTTGGGCATGCATTTCCTCCGAAACGCTCCCGATGAGTGCAAATGCGATTGCCAGTATGACTACTTTGTACATGTAGTAGAAAGGGTTTGGTGGAAAAATGCCTCGAAGGCAATGGCTGAGATCCTGCCAAGGAACGCAATCGACCAGGGATTATTTGACCCACCTCCAAGCCAACCCAAGGGTAGGCGAAGATTCGCTCCATAATTTTCCTTTCATGCCCCAATGGATATATTTGCGCCTCCCTTCGCCAAACCATATCCAGGCTCGATTGTCTCTGCATCGAGTGCTTCAACACGAAATGAAAAACGATACCCACAACGCATGAAACTCCTCGTCTGTATTTCAAAAACCCCCGACACCACCGCCCGCATTGCTTTTACCGATAACGACACGAAGTTTGATGCCAATGGCGTGACCTTCATCATGAACCCTTACGACGAATGGTACGCCTTGGTGCGAGCCGTAGAGCTCATGGAAAAATTTGGCGGTACCGTCACGGTGATCAACGTGGGCGATGCATCCAACGATCAGATCATCCGCAAGGCCCTCGCCATCGGGGCCACAGACGCAATCAGGGTGGACGCCCAACCCGATAGCGCCTGGTTCGTAGCACACCAAATCGCTGCCGTTGCCGCACAGGAAAAATACGACATCATCTTTTGTGGCAAGGAAACCATCGACTACAATGGTTCCGAAGTGGGCGCCATGATCGCCGAACTGCTCGAACAGCCTTTCATCAGTTACGCCAGCAAAATGGAAATGGAGGACAACACCGCTACCATCGAGCGTGACATCGAGGGTGGGGTAGAGGTAGTCAAGGTGGCAACACCCTTCGTGATCTCTGCAGCCAAAGGTTTGGCAGAACAGCGCATCCCCAACATGATGGGCATCATGAAGGCCAAGAGCAAACCCTTCAAGGTAGTGCAACCCGTGGAGGTCGAAAAAGTGGTGGAAACCGTCCGCTTCGAATTACCTCCACCCAAGACCGGCGTCAAATTGGTCGATCCAGAAAACATGGACGAACTCGTTCGGCTGCTACACGAGGAAGCAAAGGTCATCTAAGCCACCTGCTGATCCTCAACTCCTCAGTTCCTCAAATCCTCGACTCCTCAAATACTGAAAACATGGTTCTCGTCTTTGCAGAAACGACTAACGGAAAATTCAAGAAAGCAGCTTTGGAAGCCGTCACGTATGGGCACAAAACTGCCGGCGTGGTGGGCGGTGAATGCGTGGCACTCGTCCTTGGCACCGCAGAAGATCCCGCCCAGCTTGGGGAGTATGGTGCTTCAAAAGTGATTCACGTATCGGACAAGCAGCTCGACAGCTTCGACAGCCAGGTACATGCCGCAGTCATCTCAGAGGTGGCCAAAAAGATCAATGCGCAGGTGGTAGTGATGGCCCACAGTTCGACGGGCAAGTCCTTGCTGGGTCGAGTGGCAGTGAGGCTCGAGGCTGGCTCGGTATCTGGTGTGACCTCCGTGCCCGATCTCAGTGATGGATTCACCGTGAAGAAAGGGGTGTTTTCTGGTAAAGCCATTGCCACTTACCGAATTCTGACGCCTGTCAAGGTGCTCTCCTTGATGGGCAACGAGTGTAGGCCTGAAAAGGTCGGTCAGGCTGCGCCCGTCGAGGAAATCAGTGTAACCATCCCCAAGGGGCGGGTCGAGGTGGTAGCAGTGAAGCGTCAGGAAGGCACCGTGCCATTGCCCGAAGCTGAAATCGTAGTCTCGGGTGGTCGTGGCCTGAAAGGCCCCGAAAACTGGGGTATGATAGAGGAGCTGGCCAAAGTCTTGGGTGCCGCTACAGCCTGCTCACGCCCCGTGGCCGATGCCGGCTGGCGCCCGCATCACGAGCACGTCGGACAGACTGGTATCGCCATCCGTCCCAATCTCTACATCGCCATTGGTATCTCCGGTGCCATCCAGCACCTGGCCGGGGTCAACAACTCCAAGGTCATCGTGGTCATCAACAAAGACCCCGAAGCGCCCTTCTTCAAAGCCGCTGACTACGGCGTGGTGGGTGATGCCTTCGAAGTGGTGCCGCGATTAATCGAGGCCGTGAAGAAGTTCAAGGCTGCTCATTAGGGGAATTTCTAAAGAATATGATAAAAGCGACGGGGGTATGGTTCCTTCGTCGCTTTGCTATGTGCTTGCGGCGCGGATATATTGTTGAGAAATAGTGCACCTGACAATTCCGAAAAAAATACCAGCTGTATTTGGATTTAATAGATTCACGCCTTATGTTTGGTGACATCTTTTAACCAAAACCGATCTGTTATGAAAGCAAAAACCGCTTACCGCTTACCGCTTACCGCTTAGGCCTTAATCTGGCTTATTCGGTAGCGTTCTTAACCACTTTGACAATGCTGACCGGATGTGCCAACGACCACGACCCAATCGTTCCCGAAGGAAAACCCATCTCCGAGCTTCGACAAGAGATGAAGCAACTCGCCAAATCCGTTTCTGCTGAACTGAAAGCGCAACAAGCTGCCAGCGCACGTGATGGAAATCGCAGTGAGACTTGTAATTGTAGTTATGAGATTTTGAGTGCTACGCATGCTACACCTCCTGAAAATGCTGGTGTAGAGGTTGATTTTTTTTTCAACATCCGAGTGTACACCTTTTAACCCGTTCGACTGTAGTTATTTCACTGCCTTTTATTTTTCTCCTGAAGTATGTGGATCATTCTATCTTCCTGCAAGTTGTTATGATTTTTGGCAGTCCTATCCACCCAACGGTAGTTTTCAATTTGATTGTTCCATCCCGGAGTATGCTCAATTTGATGTAGTACTGAATTCAGCCTGGTTCAATCCATGCCCATGGGGAGATTACCTATATTCGTCAATTGTGTATCGAATAGTTTGTGTTGAAACTTACGATGAATACTGGTACCTGGCCTATTCAAATCCGGACACCCTGGTTTTTGACCCTGCGGTTTACGGGCAAACAAACGATCCCAGAGATTGGATTTCTTTGGTTACATTGACAGAATGTGGATGTAAACCGGTTATTGGAGGTGATGTTCAATAGTCGTTTCCACATATGGTAGCTTGAATTGGGAACGCAAATTCAAGCTACCATTTTATGAAGATTGTTATGCCCCTATGGCTAAGCGGTTAATTGTTGGGTAACTGTAAAAAGAATAGAAAATGAAACCTGGAATGAACACTGATACAAAGTTGTTTAGGTTCGCTATGATAAGTGTAGCATCCTTGTTTGCGTTTGTATTCACTACTGAGAAAATCCTTGCTCAAGACACTTCTTTTCAATTTGCACTCGAAGATGATATAATCAGTTTCGGCAGTAAGATATACATTAGTCAGGATGGAGACGAAATGTATCTATTACACAGATTTGGAAATAGTGGATCGGGTTGGGGGTTCAATTTAATCCCATTGAAGAATAGTCTGGCTGGAAATTTTGTTTCCTATGAAATAGGTAATTCTATTCAGTATTCAGCAGTACACGCAAAACACTACTATTTTGCCAATGAAAACCTGTTTGTAGCCTTGGGGCCAATTTCTTCTCCACTAAGCGGTGCTTTCCTGAAAGTAAATTTGAAAGATGGAATTGCGTTCATGAAGAGGTTTCCGGATGAAGCTTCATTGGCCGGTTCAATTGATGGTCAGTCAATTTTTTTTGCGGCTCCATTCAGTCAATTCTCAACCCCGGTTGGATTCCAGAGAGGTATTCAATTTGGACAGGCAGATCTTGACCTGAATATTCAGTGGATAAGGTCATTTGAGATAAGCAGCTCACTGATTGATAGCCTGGAAGACGTCGGCCTTCCAAAATTGGTTACTCATTCGTCCGGATATTATTACTGTCTTTGGAATATCTTTAATGGATTTAACTGGTATCCTTGTGTCTTCAAGTTTGATACAGAAGGAAATGTCGTATCCGGCCAGATCATTGTGGGTGGTGGTTATTATGATGACATTAAAGCCGCTTCAGATGGAGTTTATCTTACGGGTAGTGTTGACACAATTATAACTGACCAAAAATCTAACAATCACCTTTTACTGACCAAAGTGGATTTGGATTTGAATCCCTTGTGGTCAAAGGTATATTTTGCTGAATCATTCAAGATGCGGCAAGCATCGCTGAGTTTGATCGATGACACCTTTCCGGTTGTTGCTTATTCCACGTTTGGTTATTTCCCAACCATTCTTGCTAGACTCGACCAAGATGGAAATATTACTGAGCAAAAAGGATATCCTTTGTATTCGCCACTTATATATGTCTTGCCAGATGGAAGTTTGGTCCAACTATCTGTATTGTGGAATCAAGGTAATGTAAAAACGATTGTTTCAAAAACAAAGTCAGATGGCAGCATCGATGGTTGTCCTGTTTTTCCAACCTGCCTGAATTATTTGCCCCGTTCTTTTGATACTTCTCCACTTTCATTTTCTGAAATTCAGGTAGGATTCAGCTATACTGAAATGGTGCAATTGGCAATTGACAGTACGCCTGTCCTTCTGCATGATTATTGTGATATCCCAATGCCACCTTCAGGAGAGTTCCAGGTTCAGGATACTATTTGCTATTCCCAACCAATTATGGCATCAGGGCAGCAAAACATCAATGCTCATGGAATAAAATGGAACCTGGTTGGTCCTGGCCTTGACACGACATGGCTTGATTCTCAGTCAGTTTATTTTTTACCGGATGTTCCGGGAACATATATGCTCAGCCAGACAGTATGGTATCTTGGATGCAGCGTTTCTGATACTTCAATAATAACAGTTTTACCTCCTTTGTCAATTGGATTGCCTGCTCAAAGTAGGTTATGTAATCCTCCAGGAATTTTAAGTTTAGATACAAGTCGCCCCCTCACCAACCTCACCTGGAGCACAGGCGAGACTGCCCCTTCGATTGCAATAGCGACAGGCGGCCATTACGATGTCACTGCCACCGATGGCTACTGCACTGCAACTGACAGCATCGATGTAGTATTTGTCTCTGAAACACTCGGAGGGCAGCCACCGCTGGAATTGCCACCAGACACGACAGTTTGCCAACAACACCTGCCTTACATGCTCAAACCGGCGAGCAATTTCACGGATTCTTTTCTGGTCAATGGCCGTTTGCACGTCAATACGCCGGCTGAGCTATTCCGGCCGGGCGAATACGAAGTAGCTGCGCTCATCGAGGGCTGTGAGTTTGCCGATACTTTTGAGTTGGACACCAGTGCCTGCAAAGTGAAGGTATATTTCCCAAGCGCCTTCAGTCCCAACGGCGACGGCATCAACGACGTGTACCAACCCCTGGCTGGTGATGATGTCGAAATGCTCGAACTATGGATATTTGACCGGTGGGGTGGGCTGCGGCACCACGGCCGCGCTGCCAAGCTGGGCTGGGATGGGCATGGTGCGCCAGCAGGCGTGTACGTGGCGAAGTTGAAATACCTCAATTTGCTCAGCGGAGAAATAGAAACCGCTTCGCAAGACTTCTCGCTGCTGCGCTGAGTCGGCTCATTTGCGGTAGCTCATCCTGTCTCTTATGCTTCCGTCTTCTCTGTGTATGATGACGTCCGAACCGTAATTGATGGCTATTTGGCGGGCGCGCTCGATGGCCTCTTCCTGGTAACGAAACACAGCAGTATAGCGCTCGTTTCCCTCTCCTTTGACGGCCCACCCCTGCGGATGTGGTACCACGTGCTGATGGTTGGTGCGCCGACTCGAACGAAAACCCGCGTTCTTGAAAATGATGCGGAAAATTTTTTTCAACAGCTCGGACCAAAAAGAGGATGATCGGATATCAGCCATGGTTGATGGATTGTTTCGTTTGATTGGGTCTAAGTTAGGGCTTTGGATGAGAAAGGAGGGCTGCTGGTTTTTGTGAATCAGCTGTCAGGGATCTCAGGGTTTGGGAACAAAAGTCCGGTCATCATTGTCATCTGCAGGCCGCAAGTGGCATTCACTGCCTTTTAACCAACATCCATTTCGTCCATGAAATCATTTTTGAATGTGAAGCACAAGCTGTTCGCCTTTTTCTTTTTCGTCGTGATGTGCATTTCTTGTGGTGTCAAGATGCCGCGCAATTTGCCCTATCACGATCCCCCGAGTCATGAGCTCTGGGACGAATTGCTCAAAAAATACGTGAACGAAAAAGGCTTCGTCAATTACAAGGCATTTCAACAGGATACAGCCGCGTTGAACGAATATTTGAACATATTGTCAAATGCGCATCCACAGCGTTCTTGGAGCCGCAACGAGCAAATGGCCTATTGGATCAATGCCTACAATGCGTTTACCATCAAATTGGTGTTGGATCACTATCCCATCAACAGCATCCGAGACATCAAGAATGGCATTCCGTTCGTCAACACCGTGTGGGACATCAAATTCATCGAAATACAAGGGCAGAAATACGACCTCAACAACATTGAACATGGCATTTTGCGAAAGCACTTCAAAGACGCCCGCATCCACGCAGCGGTCAATTGTGCCAGCTATTCCTGCCCTCCCTTGCGGCGTGAGGCCTATGTGGGCGCCAGGCTCGACGAACAGCTCGATGACGCCATGCGGAGGTTCATCAACGATCCCGAGCGGAATCGAATCACGCCACAAAAAGCCGAGCTTTCGAAAATATTCTCCTGGTTTAGTGGTGACTTCAAAAAGAGCGCAGGCTCGGTGCGCAAGTTCGTCAATCGATATGCCCAGACGCCCATTGGCAAGGATACCCCTATCGAATACCTGGACTACAGCTGGCAACTGAACGATGCCAGTGCGGGGGATTGAATCGGCAACACTGAGCTATCCGACGCTAAACGGACATTTGCGACGTGCCATGAAATGAGGCTTTGACTGAGGTTGTGGGGCTTAGCGCAGGATGCGCCAATAGAGTTCCCTGAGCCGGCTCGGGTGGGCCAAGCCCCAGGCCCACATATTGTACACGATGAAATTGGCTATTTGCACCCGCAACCAACTGTTGCGTTCGTACTTGCGAGCAGATACGAGACAGTTGCATGGCAGTGTTCGCCACTGGTAACCTCTTTTTCGGGCCCGACGTAAAAACTCGTATTCCTCCATGATGACGTACTCCGAATCGAAGCCACCCAACTGAAAAAATACCTCCCGCCGGATGAAGAGCGTCTTGTCGCCCCCCTGGCAGAATAGCCAAGGGAGCCTGGTAAACAGCTCCGAAAAGCGAAGCAGCAAGCCGGATTTGTCAAAGCGATACTGGAAGTTTCCGATGACACAGCCGTTGTCCAAGGCAGTCTGGATATCGGTTGCCCACGTACTTGGTGGGAGCACGTCTGCGTGAACGAAATAGAGTACGTCTCCCGTAGCTCGTTCAGCGCCCTCGTTGAGTTGGGGGCCACGGCCTTTGCTGCTGCATCGCACCAGGACGGCTCCGGCTCCCTCGGCCAATTCCAGGGTTCCATCCGTACTGCCACCGTCGGCTACGATGATTTCTGACAGGAAATTGCCACCCGTGACTCGCAGGTGCTCTACTGTGTGGGCAATGTGCCGGGCCTCATTGTATGTGGGTAAGATGACGCTTATTTTCATGGGGAAGCTGAACGATACCTGGCACACCCGCCCCCTCTAAGGCGATGTACCTGGTGGCTGTTTTTTCCGGGCCAAAATAGATCAGCTCAATTGAACAAACTGTCGTAGTTACTACTGCTGCCACTCGAGCGCTCCTGTTTTTGGGGTTGATTGATTTGCTTGTCGAGCTCGAGGGTGTCTTCGCCAGAGGTAGCAGTGCGAGGAGTGAGAAGCAAAAGGGTGCTTTCCTTTTCCCATTGTTCGAGCATCTTGAGGCCTTCTTCCTGGAAAACTCCCTGCTGCAGGTCGATGCTCTCCATGAGGCTTGCAGAGACCTCCATGAAGCGTTCCATTTCACCGATCTTGTTGGCCACGTCGTCGGCGATGTTTTCCAGGGCCATGTCGAACATGGCTCGCTTGTCGGGATCCCCAGAGATGACGCTCATGGCGGACTTCATGGCGCTGTGGCTGGTGCGGATGATCTTGCGTTCCTGTTCCTTGATCTTGACCTGGTCACGGGTGTCTTCCAGCAGGATTTCGGCATTCTTGTACATCTTGTCGAGGATGCGGTACAGCACCTGCATCTTGTTGTAGAGCTCCTGGTATTTTTCATTGGTATCCTGCATGCGGGCTGCCTTGCGAGTGGCGAGGATCACTTGCCCTTCGTTGTTCTGCTGTTTGGCTACGCTGGCCAACTTGAGGTTGTTCTCGATTTCCTCTTTGTTTTCTTTGATGAGGGTTTCGAGTTTGCGCATCTGGCCTTTGAGGTTGCCTATTTGCTTGCTCATTTTGGCCAGGTTGTCTTCGAGGTCTTCCACGTAGCTCTTCAAGATGCCGATGGGGTCGATTTGAACGAACAGACCTGTAATCCATCGCATGGCACTTTTGTACATGTACCAGATGAGGCTGCGCATTTTGGGATCGAAAACCACATAGAGAATGGCGGCAAGTGCGATGAGCATCAGTGCCAGGTAGAGGGTATTGGCAGCCAGGTCGAGCAAAACAGGCATGAGTGTATAGAGCAAATAGCCACCGCCAGCAATGAGTGCTATGAGGAAAATGGCGCCGGTGATGCCTTCAGGCCGCTGCCAAAAGGATTTTTTCTGTTGGAGGTTGGGAGGAGTGATATCAGCCATTTCCTTTGGGTTTGGTGATTGGTCAGGCTTCCAGACGGCCCGAAATTACGCGTTTTGCAGCTGGGGTGCCGATGTGCCGAGTCAAATTCTGCTTTGCAAGAGATTCCATTGACGAAAGCACACCTTTTACCGATCGAACGCAGATGAATGAAAGAGGGCAAGCCAAGAGAGCGTCGATCGATTGCACACCTCGAATGTGCCATTCTCGACTAGGTCCAGACTGGCTTGTTGAAGAGCGCTCAGGAGTAGATTTCCCGTCGGGCAGCTTTCAGGGTGTTGAGCAGAAGCGAAGTAACGGTCATGGGGCCTACACCTCCGGGTACGGGGGTGATGAAGCTGCACTTGGGGGCGACTTCGTCGAAGGCTACGTCGCCCACGAGCCGGGAACCCTTGGGATGAGAGGCGTCTTCTACCCGGTTGATGCCCACGTCGATTACCACTGCTCCTTTCTTGACCATATCAGCTTTGACGAATTCGGCAATGCCAATGGCGGCTACGACGATGTCGGCCTGACGTACGAAGCTGGGGAGGTCTTTGGTGCGGCTGTGGGTGAGGGTGACGGTACAGTTGCCGGGGTTGCTCTTGCGCGACAGCAGGATGCTCATGGGAGTACCGACGATATGGCTGCGACCGATGACAACGGCGTGTTTGCCTGCGGTTTCAACACCGTAGCGCTCGAGCATGGTCATGATGCCGAAAGGGGTGGCGGGCAGGTAGCAAGGGAGGCCCAACGCCATGCGGCCGAAGTTGACGGGGTGGAAGCCGTCCACGTCCTTGTGGGGGCTGATGGCCAGCGTCACGGCTTCTTCATCGATGTGTTTGGGCAATGGCAACTGGACGATGAATCCGTCGATGGCGGGGTCGTCGTTGAGCCTATTCACCACGTCGAGCAGTTCCGCTTGGGAGATGCTTGCAGGCTGTCGCACCAGCGTGGAGTCGAAGCCCACCTTTTCGCAGGCTCTAACCTTGTTGCGTACGTACACCGCCGAGGCCGGATCTTCACCAACGAGCACGGCGGCCAGGTGGGGTTTCTTTTTGCCTGCAGCCACCATGCGGGCTACTTCCTCTGCGATTTCTTCCTGGATTTTTTTGGAGAGTGCTTTGCCGTCGAGTAATGTCATTTGAATTGGGAATTGCAGCCGGTGAACACGAAACGAGACGGCGGCGAAGATATCAAAATTCAAAAGGGGTGCCGGCGACGGCCGTGGTGAGTATTGTCATTGTATTAGCAGGCGTCTGGTAAGCGAGTTTACTCGAGGGGTGTCTGTTTTTGTTCGGTGTGGAGGGGGCGGGAAGAGAATGATTGAGGTGCGGCCTTGGTGGCGAGCAAGCTGGTGCATCGCGAGAGGCTGTAGAGCAGGTGCCCCTCTTTTTTGGCGGTGATGCCGAGGCGGTTGTTGAGGTTCTGGAGCAGCAGGTAAGAGAAGTTGAAACGCCAGGATTCGTCGCCAGTTTGCTCCGCCGGAAAGCGCCTGATGATCTGCCCTGCGGTTCGGATCCAGTTGGAGAAAATGACATCGCCGAGATCGTTGTGTTTGCGGATGAGTTCCCACAGGGCGGCGAGGTGAGATTCCAATTCGGGTGCCTGGAGGTCGGTCATGCGGCGGAAGCCTGTCACGAGGAGTTGTATTTGTTCAGGGGGCAGTTGTTGGGCATCCACCCATTTGACGTAGGCCCATTTCAGAAAGGCGTGTACTTCGGGGGCTGTGAAGCCGGCGCTGTAGAGCAACCCGAAGAGCAGTTTGGTGCTGAGGTTGCCAGCTTCGTCGCGCGCGATGAACTCGCCTTTTTCTTTGAAGAAATTGAGTGCTATGAGGGATGATTGTTCTAACAGTTTTTCCACGACATCGAGGCTGAGGGGGGGCGGCAAGTGGATGCCAAGCTGGCCCGCTGGCAGGAAGTGGACGCTGTTGTTGGGGAGCCATTTGTGATTTTCGGGAAAGGCTGGAGGATATTGGGGCTCGAGTCGGGAAGAGGGTTTGCTTTTGAAGTACTGAGAGAAATGCTCGTGGATGTTCGGTTTGAGAATGCTCTCGAGCAGATCGGCTTCACCTTTGAAATGGAGGCGGATGTGAGGACCACGTGTCCAGTGGCGGGAGAAGAAAAAGGAAGAAGCGATGCCAGTTTGGAGGGTGACGTCAGTGAGTGGTTTGACGGCTTCGGCCAGGAATGACTCCCAGGGCTCGTTGTAAAAAATACAGGCGGTAAGCCAGGATGATGTTTGTGTGTTCGTCATAGCATTCAGGTCAATCCAGTGCGAGTCATAGCTTGCACCAGCATTTGCAAATACCCGGCCAAGACGTGCCATTTTGCCATTTGAATGAAAATTTTTTTTCATTCGTTAGTTTGCGGGGCTCAACGAATCAGGTGAGCCGGAAAGAAGAAGGCCTTCCCAACGCTATACGCTGGAAAGGCCTGAGGGATGCAACGAAAAGCCTGAAAGTTCAGGCAGCGGGAATTATTTCCCTTTGACTTCTTCGAATTCCACGTCTGTGACGTCCTCGCCGTCGCTGCCGCTCTTGCCGTCGGAGCCATTGGTTTGGGTGGCGGATTCTTCGGCATGCTGTTGCGAGGCACGGTAGATTTCCTGGCTGGCGGCTTGCCAAGCGGCGTTGAGGCTGGCCGTGGCCTTTTCAACCTGCTCGAGGTCTTCGGCCTTGTGGGCCTTGCGGAGTTCTTCGAGCGCCTGTTCGATGGCGGAGCGCTTGTCGGAAGGTATCTTGTCTCCGTACTCCTTGAGTTGTTTTTCCGTCTGGAAAATGAGGTTGTCAGCGGCGTTGAGCTTTTCGATGCGCTCGCGAGCCTTGCGGTCGGCTTCGGCGTTCAGTTCGGCTTCCCGTTTCATGCGCTCGATTTCCTCTTTGCTCAGTCCTGTAGAAGCTTCGATGCGCACGTTTTGCTTCTTACCCGTGCCCTTGTCCACGGCGGTCACATTGAGGATGCCGTTGGCGTCGATGTCGAAGGTTACTTCGATTTGTGGCACGCCGCGCGGGGCGGGCGGGATGCCGTCGAGGATGAACCGACCGACGGTGCGGTTGTCTTTGGCCAGTGGACGTTCACCTTGGAGGACGTGAATTTCGACGCTCGACTGGTTGTCGGCTGCGGTGGAGTAGATCTTGGACTTCTTGGTCGGGATGGTGGTGTTGGCTTCGATGATCACGTCCATGACGCCACCGAGCGTTTCGATGCCGAGCGAAAGCGGAGTCACGTCGAGCAGGAGCACGCCCTGGGTTTCACCCGTGAGTACGCCACCTTGAATGGCAGCACCGATGGCCACTACCTCGTCGGGGTTGACGCCTTTGTGTGGCTTGCGACCGAAGAATTCCTCGACGATTTGCTGGATCTTGGGAATGCGTGTAGAACCACCTACGAGGATGACTTCGTCGATGTCTTTTGTAGTCAATCCAGCATCGGCGAGGGCTTTCTTGCAGGGCTCGATGGTGCGCTGAATCAGATCGTCGACGAGCTGTTCGAACTTGGCACGGGTCAGTTTTTTGACCAGGTGCTTGGGCACGCCATCAACTGCCGTGATGTAAGGCAGGTTGATTTCGGTTTCCATGGAGCTCGACAGCTCGATTTTGGCCTTTTCGGCAGCTTCCTTGAGGCGCTGCAGAGCCATCGGATCCTTGCGCAGATCGACGTTTTCTTCCTTTTTGAATTCCTCAGCCAGCCAGTCGATGATCTTGCGGTCGAAGTCATCGCCACCGAGGTGGGTATCGCCATTGGTTGATTTGACTTCGAACACACCATCGCCCAGTTCGAGGATGGAGATGTCGAACGTACCACCACCGAGGTCGTACACGGCGATGGTCATGTCTTTGTGTTTCTTGTCGAGGCCATAGGCGAGTGCGGCTGCCGTGGGTTCGTTGATGATGCGGCGCACGGTCAAGCCAGCAATTTCACCGGCCTCTTTGGTGGCCTGCCGCTGGGAGTCGTTGAAGTATGCAGGCACGGTGATGACTGCCTCCTTGACTTCCTGGCCGAGGTAGTCTTCCGCCACTTTTTTCATTTTTTGGAGGATCATGGCGGAGATTTCCTGTGGGGTGTATTCACGGCCATCGACAACCACGCGAACGGTATCGTTGGGACCCTTGACTACTTTGTAGGGTACTTGCTTGATCTCTTCGGTTACTTCGGAGTAACGACGGCCCATGAAGCGCTTGATGGAATAAATGGTGCGCTCAGGGTTGGTGATAGCCTGACGCTTGGCCGGGTCGCCAACCTTGCGTTCTCCATTGTCGAGAAATGCCACAACGGAAGGAGTGGTGCGACGTCCTTCCTCGTTTGGAATCACCACGGGGTCACCGCCTTCCATGACGGCTACGCACGAGTTGGTGGTGCCAAGGTCAATGCCTATTATTTTGCTCATGTCGATAAATTTTTTCGGTGAAAGGTTTTTCAGTTTCGAACTCGCCGCCTGTCGATCAATCGTTGTGCCATGGGCCAATTGCTGCCAAATCGTGCAAAAAAGGCAGTATGAACCCAACGACCTGTCAGGAGGTAACTGATCGAGCTGACAAAACGTCAGGCAAACGGGTGGCTGACTTGGTATGCTGCTGCAAAAGCAGAAAGAACGACCTCCCACCGGCGGCTGGGGACGGGCGCTCTCAGGAACCCTGCCTGCCGCGAGCCCTGAAACCAGACCAACCTGGAATCTGAACCCTACAACTCAACGATTCTTTTCGATTGTAACCTCGCGCTTACCTCTGCTGGGAAATGACCGCCAAGACTGGATAGACGGTCTTACTCGGCTAGGCAGTTTTTCGGTTTTGCCGCTCGCCTCCCTCCTTCCATTCAACATTACCCACCTATGCAATCAGTATAGGTGGATTGCAGGGGGGCAGGAGGTGAGGTGGCCGCCCAACTATTTAATTCTAAGAGTCCAATGCAAAAAGCCTTGTTCTATTGGTGTTGCCTGCAAGTATTGTTGGTTGAGAGATCTACCTGTTCGGCAGACAGGCCTGCCTGCCTGTCCGGCGGCCAGACGGGGCGGCAGACAGGGGTTGAGAGACGTTCTGGCACAACCTCTCTAAACCTCTCTAGACTTCTCTCAACCCCTCCTTACCACTGAGTGCACTTTTTGCAGTGCGCTCATTCTAATGACTCTTTAGAGCTCGCTCAGTTCTGCATCCTGCTACATTTGCCCGCAATTCAACCCTTGTCGTGGATATGTTGGAACAAATACTCAAAGAACTCGAACCGTATGGGGCCAAGTTGGTGGCCGTGTCGAAAACCAAGCCTGACGCAGCCATCCTTGACCTGTACGGCAGAGGCCAGAAGATTTTCGGAGAAAACTACGTGCAGGAACTCGTGCAGAAATACGAACGCCTGCCCAAGGACATCGAATGGCACATGATAGGCCGGCTACAGACCAATAAAGTCAAGTACATCGTGCCTTTCATTAGTCTGATACATTCCGTGGACAGCCTCAAAGTGTTGCTGGAAATTGAAAAGAGGGCTGGCCGTGTAGAGCGGCAGGTGGACTGCCTGTTGCAGTTCCACATTTGCACCGAGGAGACCAAACACGGCATGAACAGGCAAGAGGCAGAGGAATTCTTGGAGGCAATCGAGGCCAATCCATTGCAATGGGCCAGGATATGTGGGGTGATGGGCATGGCGACTTTTACCGACGATGAGAATCAAATCAGGAGGGAGTTTCGCTCGCTACGCCAGATTTTCGAAGACCTCAAGGCCAACCATTTCAAAGACCAAACCCACTTCCGTGAAATTTCCATGGGAATGTCGGGAGATTACAAAATAGCCCTGGAGGAGGGCAGCACCATCGTCCGCATTGGTACACTTCTCTTTGGCCCTCGAAAATACGACTGACGCATGGCTGCCAAAAGGCCATTTCTTGCGCTCGCGTCGTTTGGCTTTCGGATACCTTTGGCCTTCGTCATCGCAGGTGTGGAGCCGTGCTCCTCACCCAACGGACTGATGAATTCCAAGTAAAATTTTCGGTTATGAAAAGCTTTTTCACGCTCGTCTGTGGGCTGTTTCTGGCCCACCTCGCCAATGGTCAGTCCTTCAGCCGGATGTATATCCCCGTCGAATCAGGTGGGAACGTCCTGCACAATGCATGGGCTGGGGGCCTGAATGCGCCGCAATGGAGCCGTGCCGACTTGGACAACGACGGTGACCTCGACCTGTACGCCTTCGATCGGGTGGGCAATGTGCACATCGCATTCAGATACGATGGTTCGGTGGGCACTGCCGGATACACGTTCGCTCCAGAGCTCGTGGCACATTTCCCCCAGGGCATCTATTTTGCGCTGTTGCGCGATTTCAATACCGACGGCGCTCCCGATCTCTTCGTCCATGCGGGCGACATCGGCATCGCCGGAATGAAAGTCTTCAAAGGCTTTTTCGTCGGAAACGAGCTCCACTTCGAGCAGGTGCTCACGCCGCAGTGGATTTTCGATGTGCTGGTTTACAGCCAGAGCCCGGGCACTTACACAAACATCCTGGTCAATCTGACCGACTACCCTGCCATCGATGACATAGATGGCGATGGCGACCTCGACATCCTCAGCATGTCGAGCACGGGCAGTTACGTGAGCTATTATGAAAACCGAGCCATCGAATTGGGCTACACCGACGACACCATGCTCTTCGTCCTCAAGGATCAATGTTGGGGAAAATTCTACATCGCTCCGTTTTCCGAGGAATTCACCCTCAGCAGCAATTCCAGCCAATGTGCGCTGTTCACGGGTGAAGATCCCAACGACGACCGGGGGGGCCTCCACGGCGGAGGAACCCTTGCCACCTTCGATGCCGACAACGACGGAGACAAGGAGCTGCTCTACGGCGACCTCATCTACCCGAAAATCACATTTGGCTTCAATGGCGGAACCGCAGAAAACGCCTGGATCACCGACCAGGACCCAAACTTTCCGGCCTATGATGTGGCCGTACACATTCCCTATTTCCCCGCAGCATTTTACCTCGACTTCGACAACGACGGGCTGAAAGACCTGCTCGTCAGCCCCAACGACACCAAAAAAACACCAGATCGGGAAACCGTCTGGTTCTACCGAAATACCCAGAGCAATGAAGCGCCGCATTTCGAACTGCAACAGAAAGACGCCATTGGCAACACCATGCTCGACTTCGGCTCCGGTGCCCAGCCGGCCATTGCAGATGTGAATGGCGACGGCCTCCTCGACATCGTCGTCGGAAACTACAACTATTGGACGCCCGACGAACCTACCGTAGAGCCCGATGTCCCCGGACTGTACCTGCTGCTGAACACCGGCACTGCCACCGAACCCGCTTTCGAACTGGCGGACACCGACTGGCTCGGCTTCAGCATTTACAAAGAAGAGGCCTTCGCTTTTGCCCCTGCTTTTGGCGACCTCGACGGCGACGGCGACCTGGACCTGCTGGTGGGTGAGCGCTACGGCAGCCTCATTTTCATGGAAAACACGGCGGGTCCCGGTCAACCCATGACTTTTGGCCCAAGAATCAACAACTGGCAAAATATCAACGTAGGGCAGTATGCCACCCCATTCATTTACGACCTCGACGGTGACGGCGATCCCGACCTCATCATCGGCGAACGCAACGGCAACATCAACTACCTGCCCAACCTGGGCTCGGCCACTAACCCCGTTTTCCACCCCAATCCCGACGAGGCTCCCAACAACCGCCTGCTGGGCAAGATTAGCACCCAGCAGCCCGGTTACCCGACGGGCTACAGCGCACCGGTGATCCTGCCTTTCGAGAACGAAACCTTCCTGCTCACCGGCTCCGAATTCGGCTGGATGGAGGCCTACATCGTGGACAAAGACAGCCTGAGCAGCGGCAGTTTCCAACTGGTCAGCGAGAAATTCGGCAACCTCCGTGACGGACAGGAAACCCGCATGGCATTTGCCGACCTCGATGGCGACGACTTCCTCGAAATGATCATGGGCAACCGCCGGGGCGGTATCGGCCTGTGGCGCTCGCCCTTCCACGTCACCGGCGGGCTGACCGTGGCCACCCACGACCCTGTGCTGAGCCTGCAACTCCAGGCCTGGCCCAACCCCACTGGTTCTGAGCTCTTCGTCGCAATGCCGGAGGATGTATCGGGGACCATCGAGGCCCGGATTTTCGATTTGCAGGGCCGGCAATTGAAACAGGAGAACCACAGTGGCAAGCTGCTTCGTATGGATGTTTCCGGCTTGACTCCCGGTGTCTATTTCGTGCAGGTCATAGCGGGGCAGCGCTTCGGCACCCTGCGTTTCATCAAATCCTGAGCATGGCGAGTACGGGCAAGTTTTCCGAAGAAAAAAAATACGACCTCATCGTGGTGGGCGGCGGCGCGGCCGGCTTTTTCACCGCCATCAGGGTGGGGGAGTTGCGGCCCGGCAGCCGGATCCTCATCCTGGAAAAAGGAGGCAAAGTCCTGCAGAAAGTGCGCATCTCGGGTGGCGGCCGCTGCAACGTGACTCATGCCTGTTTCGAACCCAAAGAGCTGGTCAAAAACTATCCCCGTGGCAGCCGTGAGCTGTTGGGGCCTTTCCACCGCTTCCAGCCCGGCGACACCATCGCCTGGTTCGAAAACCACGGCGTGGAGCTGAAGATAGAGCCCGACGGGCGCATGTTCCCGGTCACCAACGATTCCGCCACCATCGTGGAATGCCTCACCCAGGCCGCCCGCTGGGCCGGTGTTCAGGTTCGCACTTCGTGCAACGTGGAGCAGCTACAAAAAGAGCCCGACGGTACTTTCACCGTCACCCTGACCGGTGGTGAGTCCTTCCGCAGCAAAACCGTCATGATGGCCCCCGGCAGCAGCCCCCGCATGTGGCAGTTGCTTCGTGAAATGGGCCACAGCATCGTGGAACCCGTGCCCTCGCTGTTCACCTTCAACTGCCGGGATGCCCGCATTGCCGAGCTCCCCGGTGTCAGCGTGGAAAAAGCAGCGCTGCGCATCCCCGGCACCGGCCTGTCGGAAAGCGGCCCCCTGCTCATCACCCATTGGGGACTCTCCGGACCGGCCGTGCTCAAGCTCTCCGCCTGGGGCGCCCGCAAGCTGCACGCACTGAACTACCGCTTCGACCTGCTGGTCAACTGGACCGGCGTGTACAACACCGAAGAAGTAAAAGAAGAACTGGCCTCGCTGCGCAACGGGAAGGGCAGCCGGAAAGTGCTGCAATCACCCCGGTTTGGCCTTCCTTCACGCCTCTGGCGCAAACTCTGCACCGCCGCCGGAATCGACGAGAAAAAGAACTGGGCTGACCTCAGCAAGGCCCAGTTGAATGTCCTCGCTTCGCAACTCAGCGAATGCCGCCTGCCCGTCACCGGCAAAAGCACCTTCAAAGAGGAATTCGTCACCGCCGGCGGCGTGGCCCTCCACGAAGTGGACTTCCGCCGCTTCGAAAGCAAGCGCATCCCCGGCCTCTTCCTCGCCGGCGAGGTCCTCGACATCGACGCCATCACCGGCGGCTTCAACTTCCAGGCCGCCTGGACGGGGGGATGGGTGGCGGGGGAGGGGGTGGTGAAATACTTGGAGTAAGGCAGTTTTTATAAGGCTGAATAGGCTTGCAGAAGAATGTGCGGCTTTTAGAGTGAAAAAATGCAGTACATATGACAAAACAGGGTGGCAAATAATTTTGAAAAAAAAAACTAATACCACCTTTGGCCTGACATTAAAACGCTCACTTTTTTAATTTTCAACCAATGAGAACTTTTCATTTATTCATTGCCTGTACTTTCATTTTAATTATTTCATGCAAAAAAGATTTACATGAATTTTCTTTGAATGATGATTCTATTAAAATTGAAGAAACCCTGGCTAAATTAAAGACGCCACAGGAAAGAAGGTTTTTCGGCCTAGACTATTTGTCATCACAAAATCCATATTTAAGACAAATTCCCCAGTCTCGTACAGCCGAAGAAGATAGCTTGGTTAAAAGTGTTTTGGAATATTTATTAATTGAAAATCAAAGTGAAAATTTCGTTCCTGGACTAATTGATGAAGTTGGCTATCCTGTATGGGATCGAAGCAGGGTAATAGTTGAGGAAAATAATCCAAATTCCAAGGTTGTACTAACTCCATTTTCAAAGGTGGATGAAGCTAAAATTGATGCATACGCAATGGCATTTTCATCAATAGATGCTAATTCTGCTAACTGGTCTTTTTTGATTGTGAATGAACAAGAAATAGACACACTTATTGATGATTCCAACTCTTGCCAAATAGCAAATTTAGTCTGGCACGTTGCCCAATTCATCAAGTTTGACGAAGAATTATTTGGTTACAGCCACGATATTTTTAAATCATGGTTAAGAGGATGTCAGGCTGCGCCGTTTTTTAATTCTCTAGTAGGTTCCGAAAGATGCCAGGTAGTTACATATGTCGAATGCCATCCCTATCCATTTAATGGAGAAATAATATTTGACAGGAGTGGTGATTGTGGTGATGGGTACTGGTCAACAAGTTATACTGTATGGATTGGATGTGGAACAAATTCACCTATCGGAGGAGGATTTTGGCTTGGTGGAAATAATGGGAGTGGAAATGGGGGCTCTACAGGTACAGGTGGAGGTGGTGGATTTAACTACTTCCAAACTTTGTCACCTGAAGTACAGCAAATTGTAACGCAATGTCAAGATTATTTGGCGGGTATGGAACCAGGAGGCACTGAATTGCCACCTGGTTTCAATCAAAGTACAGCCTGCAAATGCGAACAATTCATGAGTATTTACAATCAGGCCCCTTTGTCATCTGACCATTTGCAATGTCTCTATGATCAGGCTGCATGTGAAGGGATAACTACCACAAGTCTCATATCAAATTATGCAAATGGAACTGAGGTAGATGCTGACCTAATTTCATCTTTTCTAAATAGAACAAATTGTGGACAGGAAGGAATTGGGTTTAAACAGTTTGAGTCCCTTTACAATACGGTGATTTTTTTAAGGGATGAATTAGGATTGAATCAGGTTGAGGTGGAGTGGTTGCTAAGTTCTGAAGCGGGAGGGATTGCTCAAACAGTGAAAAACTTTTTGGAAGAAAAAAACTTTGATGACAATTCAAAAATTTCTAGTAAGAATATATTAAACGTAATTAAGAATGGTTGGCTACTTGGGCCATATCCCGAATCAGTTAGAGATGCTATTATTGAGGAATATGCATTTCCTGGAACAGAGCAATATGCACAGTATGTTACTTGGGTTATTATTTTGCATAATCAATGGTTAGTAGAACATCCCGGTGAAGAATGTGATTATCTATGTCTTACAGGAATTGCATTAGAATCATATTGGCGTACAATAAGTGGTGAAGTGCATACATTCCTTGATTTATGTGGATTAATACCTGCTGGTGGCGAACCATGTGATGCTTTAAATGGCGTGCTTTATTTAATCGAAGGTGATGGTGTGAATGCAGCGTTAAGTTTTGCGGCAACAATACCAGTGGCGGGATGGGTTGCTACTGGAGCCAAAAGAGCTTACGTTGCTATGAAATCTGCATCAGGTAAAGCGGTCACACTTTCGTTGAAATTTGTGAATGGAATAATCGAATTTGGCCCGAGAGGGGATTTACGCAAAGTTCTTGAAATAACAGATCAGACATTCGATGCTCATCATATCATTCCTTGGGGTAAATCAACTCATCCTTTAGTCCAGCAGGCTGCTAAAGCAAAGAGTGTACCATACCACATGAACCACATTAAGAATGGTAAAGCTGTCAAAAAGTACAGATTCGATATACCAGATGGTATTCATGCTAATCATCCTGCCTATGATGCAAAAGTTGAATCACATCTAAATTCTAGTTGGAATAATCTTGTTACACAATATGGATCAGAATCTGCTATCCCACCTGACGTAGCAAGCCAGGTTTTACGAGACCTTCAAAATATGATCAGTAACGTAATAGATGCAAACCCTGGTGTTAAGATCAATGATTTACAATTCTAGAACATCTAATTTTTAATGGTGCAATTGAAATCAAAGATATCCTTTTAAAACTGATCAAGCTTACCTACTTTGCTGCTCAATCGACTGTTGGTTACTTTTGCAGCAAAGTAGGTATTTAACAGGGACGTTGTTCTAACCGCGGTCTATTACAACAAAAAATCAAGTCTATGAATTTTTTTCAACTTAAAGCCAATCCAAATCAAATTGGACATGTGGAGGAGCTTGTAATAAACAAGGAGGGATATGACCCATGGTCTCCTGGGGGGATTTATACAATCCCACTGGAAGGTACTCCGCATCCGAATTTTTTTTTGCCTGATTGTTGTTTGAGCCCAAAGAGTCAGTACACGGATTTTTTGAATGTAGTTGCGTGGAGTGGAAGGATGTTAACTGTTAGTGAACGTGTTTACAGCTTGTTAACTAAATTAAATTTAGACTATCATTCGGTCTTCCAAACAAATGTTTACGATAAGAGGAGAAGCATGAATAAATCTTATTTCGGTATTTATTTTCATTGGTTCCGAAATCAATGCTACATAGATTGGCAAAAGACTACTTTTTCGATTGTAAAGGGTTTTACTGTAACTAATGAGTTAATTAAATTTGATGATTACAATCATTATAGACAATGGCGACATGAAAATTTTTCTCTAAAAACTTCTGAGTTAAAAAGTGCCAGGTTAAAAGATCTCTATCTTAAAGAATGTGTAATTGAAAAAGACCTTTTTATTCTAGACGATATAGAAAGGATATACATCGCATCTGAAAGAATAAGAAGCTCTTTTGAGGCAGCAGAAATAGCGGGGGTTGAATTTAAGGACCTTCCTACAATAGGGTGAGACAAAGTTAAATCTCATGGGGATTATTTTTTGAAATATGAATTTTTTGCTCAGGATTTTTTATTTTATACAGAGAAGGGTTGACAGTATTCCTATTTGAGTCATTACCCTGTACACCGAAACCTTGACTAGGTCTTCCCTAACTTAAGCACCTTGCCTAAAAGGACACGTTATGCAAAGAGACAAGACTTTCAAGTATCATACCTCCTTCATTCTCCTACTACTTTTCCCCGCTTTGCTGTTTTCGCAATCTCATACGTATAAAATTACTGGAAAGGTGTTAGATCATCAAACAGGTGAACCTGTACCATTTGTACATGTTTCTTGGGCCGCAGGTAAGGAAGGTACCGTGAGTAATGAGCAGGGAGAGTTTGTTGTCAAGATTGCGGCTTTACGCATTGGAGATTCGCTGTCTTTCAATTGCATGGGATATACCTCTTATGTGATTGCTTTTGATGAAGCATTGTCCGGGGATAGATCATTGACTGTTCGTCTTCTTCCTGCTACTTATTTACTTGCCACGGCAGAAGTATCAGCTGTTGACGGAAAAGAAGCTGTGCGTCAGGCGATTCTCTCCATCCATAAAAACTATGACACCAGGGAGTATGGTCTTCAGGGTTTTCTTAGGGAGCATGTAGTTAGAAAAGATACACGAGAGGACTTGCTTTTGGCTGAAGGAATTTTGCGCGTATATAAAGGAACTGTAAAAAGAGCGCCTTCACCTTTGCGAAATGATCTTGTAGCTATTAAGAAAGGGTATCGTAAAAAGTTAAATTATGAAATACATCTCAATGGGGTGACTTATGATCTGCCTTTAATAACGCAAGGAGCTTACGCCGCTGTTAAACTGGATGTGATAAGGGACCCAGCTTTTTTATATTCCAGTGAATTCATTGATAAATGTGGTTTTGAGTTTGAAAGAAAGGACATACTTAAAAGTAAGACTATTTACGTCGTGAAGTTCAGTCCTAAGGATAAAGAAGCAGGTCCACTTTTTCAGGGCAAGTTGTACATAGAGAAGGAAAGCTTTGTTATAGTGCGCGCTACATATGAATACACCCCTGGGGCACTTGAAACATTCAACCGGAACTTTGCAGATGCTGGACTTACTCTTAAAGAAAGGATATTTGATGTCCGATATTTTCGTAAAGGCGCAAAGTGGTATCTGCAAAGTGCTATTGTACGGTCTTCCTATATTCATGAAAAAACCTCGGTGCCATTGTTGGTTTCGATGGATTACGTTACAACGGTAGTGGAGGACAAAGTAAAGCGTTCAACATACAGTAAAGATCTTGTTACCAGTTCCCGTGCATTTGCTTTTGAAGAAGTTCTCGATGAAGTGGATGATGATTTTTGGGGCTCGGACAACATTATGCTTTCTTCGTCATGGTCAGATTCCATTGATTATCAAACGAGAATGTCAAATGAACGTGCCTTGCTTGACTTTGATAAATCCACACAGAGTTATTCTATCGAGGATGTATTGACCATTGATTGTTTTGTAGAGGACTTGGAAGCAAACAGGTTTGAACTATTGATTTACTCCCAGGATTCCATTTTATCTTTTCCTAAAAGGATTTCACCTGAGCGTATTAATTCTGGTAAAATTCGTTTTTCATTCAAATCAACACAGCCACATTTTTGCTCATTGGTTTATGAGAATACTTCCTTTCCAATTTTTATAAAGCCTGGAGAAACCATTACGGTCAAAGTGGAGAATTTAAATGAAGCAGGGTTACAGATGAATCATATCAGCGAGGTGTCTTCTGAAAACCAATTGCTGTTGGATATTACAAACTTGAGGCAAAGCCTTCAATCCCACGTTCAACGGGTACTAATCGAAGGAGATGCGAGTTTATACCTTAAAAAGGTAAAGATTTACAATGCTGCCTGCAGGCAATTTGTGATCCGTGTTGTTCAGCAAAATGGCGATCTCGATCCACGACTCCTCGTGTGGATACAGGATGAGATACGTTACAGCACAGCAAAAATGTTACTTACGTATCCGATGCTGTTTTCGATTTACAATAAGGAAGAACTTCCCCGGGATTATTTCCAACTAATATCTGAGGTTTCAATAATTAATGAGAATGCAATAAACAATCCAGCTTATCTAGAATTCCTTCTTTATCATTTTAGTTATGAATATTCAGCAACCACAAAGGGCCATCCTTTAGCAGCGTTTGATGTTGAAGGAAAAATTAAACTATCCTCTGAGCTTTTTTCAGGTACACCTTTGTATTATGTTCAGGCACAAATTTTAATTGAAGGAATTCAAAGCCGATATGATAAAATTGATAAGCTCTATCGAAAATTTCAAAAGAGTAATGCTCCCGAAGAATTAAAGGCTCGATTGAGAATTGCATATGACTATCAGGAGTATCCAGATTTTTGGTCATTACTACCTACCTCTTCACTTTTGCTGCCTGATGGTGATGTTTTAGACAGATCGTATCTATATGGAAAGGTGGTGTTTGTGGACTTTTGGGCTACATGGTGCCAGCCTTGCAGGACGGAAATACCTCACTCTATAGAAATGGTGGAAAATTATCGAAATGAAGATGATCTCGTTTTCCTGTTTGTTTCGCTTGACAGAAGTTTTGATACCTGGAAAGAATTTGTAGAAAAAAAATTCCCCAAAAGTAGTAAGGTCTTTCATGTCAAACTGAAAAGTGAACATGCAAATGAAATATTGGACAGGTTGGGAGTCATTGGAATTCCAAGGTATATGATACTTAACCGGCAAGGAAGAATCGTCAACAACAATGCTACACGTCCCAGTCAGGTTGGTGTATATTCCGAAATTGAAAAAGTTTTTAAGCAATGAAATGGAAGTTGGAAATGAATCGACGAGAAAAAGAACTGGGCTGACCTCAGCAAGGCCCATTTGAATGCCCTCGCTTCGCAACTCAGCGAATGCCGCCTGCCCGTCACCGGCAAAAGCACCTTCAAAGAAGAGTTCGTCACCGCCGGCGGCGTGGCCCTCCACGAGGTGGACTTTCGCCGCTTCGAAAGCAAGCTCATCCCCGGCCTCTTCCTAGCCGGCGAGGTCCTCGACATCGACGCCGTCACCGGCGGCTTCAACTTCCAGGCCGCCTGGACAGGAGGATGGCTGGCAGGGGAGGGGGTGGTGGGCAGACTTGTGGAGGGCTGAGCTTATGATGAGGGCTCTTGTGAGCTGGGGACATGGTTAATTCAAATAAAATCACAACTTCACCCGCAACCCAAACAACACCTCCTGAGGTAGCTCGAATTCTTCTTTTACTTCCCCAGTGGCTTCGTCCACAATGGTCTTGGTTTGGTTGTGTTCTTTCAGGAATTTTTCCCTTTCCTTCTTTTCTTTTATCAGTTTTTCTATTTGACTTTTCAGCTTAGTCCATTGCTCATCCACCGAATAATCGATTTTGGTGCGTTTGGAGATGGTCAGGGTCGAGGCGTCGTAGTTGATATTTTTCATGCCTTTTTCAATGGCCTTTTCCAGGGTGGGGTTTTTCAGGTGACCGATGAGGCTTTTCAAATAGGTTTCGTAACGCTTGAGTTCTATGTACACCCTTAGCAGGTCGTATTTCCCGCTTTCCACGATGCTGCGGGCATTTTCTTCTGCCAGTGCTTCGATGTCTTTTTTGTGAAGATGCCGCTCCAGGCTGCCCAGTTGTCGAACTATTTTGCTCATGCGATAGGTATTTGGCTGTTGCGATTCCCAAATTTAAGCAGTCATTTGAAAAACCGGACTTTCAGAGGGTGTTTCAATCTTGCAAGTCAATGTTTCAGCACGCCAGGATAATTCGTAAGCGTTGAAAAAAATCACCCCTGCAATCCCCTCAGTCTCTGGCATTCACAACAATCCGCTCTATCTTTCGCTCAACATTTGTGACCAAATAGCAGTGCTATGAGACCATCCGGTTTTGCAGGAGGATTGATCCTTGCAAGTCTTCTCAGTTTTCTCTCCTCAGGGGCCTCAGCGCAGGAGGTGCACCTTCATTACGTCGGTTCCTCCACCATCGGCAATTTCATTTCCGATGCGGATTCGGTGTACGAGGCTGCCTGGTTCGACCTGAACACGGCACCGGAAAGCGCTGGCGGGGAGTTGGCCATTGTGGAGGGGCGCTGCGACCTGGCCGGGGTGGCCAACATTCCTTCGGCAAAAACCCTGCAGCGGGGAGTGGCCAGCGCCCTCATCGGCTGGGATGCCATTGCGGTGCTCACCCACCAGGACAATCCGGTGAACAACCTGACGCTGAGTCAGCTGAAAGGCATTTTTACCGGTCAGATCACCAACTGGAAGGAGCTCGGCGGGCCGGACCTGGAGATTCACCCGTACATCACAGCCGTTGAGTCGGCGACACACAAAGTGTTCCGTTCGGTGGTGTTGGGTAGCGCCGATTATGCGGGCTGTGAGACCGTGGCCCCCGATGCAGACATACTGGAACGGCTCCAAAACGACCCCGGTGGAATCGGCCACCTCAGTTTTTCCTTTTTGACGAAGGAAGAAAAAGTAAAAGTGCTGATGGTGGACGGCCAACCCTTGCGGCTCACCAATCCCGCTTACCCCATCACCCGGCCGCTGTACCTGCTGTGGTGGCCCGGCAGAAGCGAGGTGGCGGCCTTTGTGGACTGGACCTTGTCGGCCGAGGGGCAACGGCTGGTCATGAAGCGCTTCATCGGGGCCCGGGAAGGCACCATCACCGTCAATGATGAAATGGGCAGCCTGGTGGTGTTCACGCCGACTTATGCCGTGGAGGACGGCGGCATTTTTTACTACCCGCACTTGCCTTACGAGATCTATACCAGCGACCGAAAGCTGGTGCGCAGGGTGTCCAACCAGCTGAGCCTCAACGACGAAACTCCCACCCGGGTGCAGTTGCCACCGGGCAGCTACATCATCAGGACCCGCAACCGGCAGGGCGAAGACCGGGAGGTGTATGTGGTTGTCGAAGCCGGAAAATTGACCAAGGTTGATAGCTGGCAGCCCGTTTTACCGAAGGAAGAACAAGCCGGCACCCAAAATCCCGAACTGCGCCAGCTTTCCGATGAACTGCGCCAGTTGGACCGCTACAAGTCGCTGCAACCTTACGGCGATCTGCGGGTAAGGGCCGAGCAGGACTACGGCGCCAACGATAACCGTTTCCGGGGGCGGCTGCGGCTGCGGGGTGGGGTAGGCGCCGTTATCAGCCCTTCGGTAAAAGTGGACGTGCGCCTGGTGACGACTTCCAATCCCGACGACCCCAATTCGCCCTATGCCAATTTCACCGACGGCTTCAACCAGGTGCAACTGGTCATTGACAGGGCCTACCTGCTGTACCAGCCCGTCAGATGGAACCACTTCGGCCTGTGGCTGGGCAAGATGCCCAATGTGCTGACCAACTCAGGCGTGTATTCCGAGTTGACCTGGGACGACGACATCCAACCCGAAGGCGCTGCCCTGACCCTCCGCAATCTTCAAGCCGGTAAAAACAGTCGCATCAGTTTGAGTGGGGGCCTTTTCCAGCTCTCTCAATTCCGCAAATCCGGAAAGGCGCAGTGGATGCAAACGGCTCAGGTGGCCTTGAATACAGCAATGAAAAATGGCTGGGAGCTCAACCTGGCAAGCGATGTTTACCATTTCAGCAATGTGAAGGACAGCGAACTGAACGGCCTCTCCTTTGATGCCAATGCCGGCAACGCTGTTTACACGAAGTGGGAGTTGGAAGGCTCCGACAGTGTGTTGACCACTCGCTACAGATCGGGCTTCACTGTTCTCGACAATTTTCTCCTTCTGAAAATGCCGCTCTGGGGGCAGCCACTTAACCTTAAGTCGCAGTTCATCTACAACCCTTCGGCAAAAAGGGAGAACACCGGCCTGGCGCTGGGATTCAGCTGGGGCAGCCTCAGCGAGGCGGGGCAGTGGCGTCTCTATTACCAATTCCAGTGCATTGAACAGGACGCCGTTTTCTCCCCCTTTGTCCAGGATGATTTCCTTCGGCAAACCAATTTCAAGGGCCACGTTTTCGGCATCGCCCGGGCTTTCGACAGCAAAATTTCCCTCCATTTCTGGGGCCTGGTCAGCCGAAGCCGGGTTCCCGATTCATCCAGCCAATCCCGCTTCCGGGTGGATTTGAATGTGAAGATTTGATTGGGTGAGGAACTGAAGAACTGAGGAACTGAGGAACTGAAGAACTCCTGTCTGCCGACCCGCCTGTCTGTCGACAGACAGGTCTGGCCGCCTGTCCGGCCTGTCCGGCTGAACAGACGGGCTGGACAGACGGGCCGGACAGGCAGGCAGGGAGGAACCGAGGAACTGAGGAACTCCTGTCTGCCGACAGGCAGGGAGGAACTGAGAGGGGGAGGGGGTGGTAGCACAGCCAATGCTATAGCCTTCACTCAACTTCCGTCATTAGTCCAGCCTGTCCTTGCCCTTGACAGACGAGCCTGTCAGGTTTGATCCAAGTTACACGGAGGTTCACACAGAAGCACTGGGACAATCAGCCTAGCGCTTTCCCCAAACCACACCCTAAACCCTACTCAACCACCACATTGTCAATCCTGAAAGAAGTGGTCAGGCCGGAGGTGCTGCTTCCGACGTATTTGAAGCCGATGAAGACCGTTTCGCCCTGCCAGGGGGAGAGGTCGATATCGCCGGAGGCAACCCATTCGTGGTCGGGGGTGCTTTGGTTGGCCAGGGTGGCTTGCAGGGGCTGCCAGGTGGCCAGGTTGGGATCGCAGACAAAGTCGGTGCTGATCCAGACGCTGAGGCCGTCGTGGGTCCAGAAAGCCTTGGCACTGTCGAAAGTGAGCACCTTGGGCGCATCGATGACAATCCCTGGTGTGATGAGCCAGCATTCCATTTCAGGGTTTGAGTCGTTGAAGGCAGTGGCCTGGGTGTAAACATTGCCGTCGAACACTTTGTAGATCCACAGGCGGGTGCCTTTGGTGGCTATGTTTGTCCAGCCGTTTAGCTCCACGTTGGCGTTGTTGGTACCGCTTTGGAAATCCTCGTCGATACTCGAGACAGTAACGACGTTTGTGCCGGCACAAGGATCGAAGCTGCAGCGATCGCCATCCAAGTGCAGATCATCGAGCGACCGGATGAGGAACTGGAAGTCATTGCGGAACACGCTGAGCACGCCAACGAAAGTACCACCGCCGTTGGGTATGGGGCTGCCAGCAAAGGATGCGTAGCCACTGGTTCGAACGATGACCTGGTTCATGTTGCAGTCTTCCAAATATCGGTTGTAAGCCGTGCGCGTCACCGGATCGGCAAAGGTGCGGGATGTATCGGCGGCAACGAATTGGACGTTGTCGAGCTGGATGAGCGTGCTGACGTCGTTCATCGACAGTTTGTCAATGGTGAGCACTTTGGGAGCGGGCGCACCCACTTTTTTTCCTTTGATGATGTGGTCGGTCACAGTAATGATGGGGCCGAGCGAGAGGTCTTCGGTGACATATCCTCCTAATTGGATGAGGTTGTTGTAATCGCCAAGCACCAATCCCTTGCAGCGGATGAACACTTGCCTGCCGATCGGATAGAGGACGTAACTGTCGGCAATGTCGGTGAGCACTTCGATGCCACCCGTTTCGTCCTGGAGCACGAAGGTGCGGTACCAGTTGCCCGATGCGTCGTCGGCCACCACGACCCCGCCGATGATGATGTCCTGGTCGATGGTTTCGAAATTGCCCATCGTATGCATGGCCTTCAGCTCGGCGATGCTCGTCGTGGGGGTGATGCCGGGATCCACGCCGTCAACGGGTGGCGTGTCGAAATTTTCATCGAGGCAAGCCGAGAGCCCCAACACCAGGGTAAGCGCGAATAAAAAGGCAAAAGATTTCATGCTGGCTGATTATGATTTTTACAAGTTTTCCAGTCCTTGGAGTCAATCTCCATTTCTCGCCTGTGGCGAGCAAGTACATCTGATCGAAGTCAAATCCTTCCTTCCCGCCATCAAAACCTCACAGCTGCCATGGCGAAGAAGTTGGTGCCATAGGCGTAGAAATACCGTGGGCCGAAGACGTTGATTCCCGTGCGCTCCACGTCTTGTCTTTCGAATCGCAGCTGTTCGTAGCCCCCAGTTATGACTTCAGCGTTCAGCAGGTTCGTCACGCCGGCCGTCAGGTAGAGGAATACGTCTCGCTCGAGGCGAATCGATTTGTTGGCAAACAAGTCCACCGTAAAGGCGTCTGGTACGCGCGTCTGATACACGATTTCCTTGTAAAAGTCCGACGCCGGGTCGAGCCCGAAGACCTGATCTGCTGTGCGACGCTCGGGGCTGAAATCGATGTAGTTCCTGTCGAAGTAATTGACCGTCACGCTGAGCGACCAAAACTTGGGCGAGCGATAATCGACGCCCAGGCTGGCGGCGGTTTGGGGCGTGCCCGGTACGTAGAAATTCTTGATGTAGATGGTGCCACGATCCTGGATGATGCCATCGTCATCCTGGATGAAGATGCCGTTCGGCCGGGAGGTGTAGATGTACTCGCCGATGCTGGCGGCGCCGTTGAGCGTGAGGGTGGGAGAGAGCTTGGCGGAGAGCGCCAGCTCGACGCCTGCATGCCGCCGGTCGAGGCCAGTGAGGATGTAGGTTCCGAAATTGGAAATGTCACCCGGCAGGAAAAAGCGGTTGATCTTCAGGGCATCGTTGATCTGGGCGAAAAAGAAAGTAGCCCTCGCCTTGACCGAAGGTGCACGCAATTGGTAACCCCCTTCTGCTGCATACACCCTTTCGTTGGTGAGATTGGGCACGAGCTGGTCGCGTTTGCGAGGAGAGGCGTAGGCATCGCGTGGATTGGGCGGTCGAGTGATGAAGGCGAGGTTGCCGTAGAGATAGTTTCTGCCGTCGATTTTGAAGGTGAGCCCACCCTTGATGCCGACGTTGGTGAATTTTTTTTCCTCAGATTTTCCAAAAGAACTGTCCGGGAAGCGGCCGTTGCGGTAATGGCCCGTGCGCCAGAAGGTTGTTTTCGAAAAAGAACCGGCAGCGAAGAAGTCGATCTTGCGGTAGCTGAACTGCCCTTGAAGCCAGTAGCCGGTGCGCCGGGCGTCGATGTCATAGTCCCAGCCGTAGGTATCGCCCTCATTGACGATCACATCGGGGTCGTTCAAGTTGAGCTTGGCCAGCTCCTTGTCGCCAAAATCCTCCAGTGCAAATCTGTCGAGGTTGAGGTAGTAATCGCCGCCGAGCAGATCGATGAGCTTTTTGAAATAATGGGTGCGTTCGTTCTGGTACTGCACGCCGCCGTTGAGGGTGAGGTGATCAGACACCACGTTTTGATAGGTCAGACTGGCATTGATTTTCCTCGTGTCGGAGCGGCTGTCCGCCACCACGTATTGCGACCAGATGCCAGGGGTGCCTTCCCATTGTTGGCCATGCATGGCGTTGGCCTCGTAGAGCTGATCCCACTGAATTTGTAGCAGCTCGGGGTTGTTGCGATAGATATCGGCTACCTCGGTTGCCAGGGAAGGGCTCTCGAGTGCGATATAGGAAGGCAGTTTGCGGTAGTAGTCGGCTCGTGGATCGGGGGCGTTGAACCAGTCCAGGCTGGATCTTCCATAGCGTCCCCATTGGGCACCCAGGCTGGTGGTAAGGGTCGTATTCGGCGACATTTTCCAGTCGTGGCGCAGGATGGTGAGGGGCTGGTGGGCATTCACTACGCGGGCATTGCGCTTTTTGCCAGCCTGATAACCCCAATTGGGGTTATAGAATTTGGTACCCGCCAGCTCATTGACTTCCTCGGTGCCGGCACCTTGCTGCCCGCGGCGCACCGGTGCCCCCAGAGCCGTCAGGTTGAGCAGGTGGCGCCGGCCAATTTTGCGATCCACTGAAGCGAAGTAAGCCCAGGCGTCATAGAACGTACCGGGCACATAGCCCTCAGCAGCTATCCGGCGGCTACCCGAAAGCGAAAATGCCCAGCCTGAGGGAAGCATGCCCGTACTCCAGGTGCCCATCCAGCGATGGGTATAGCTTCGATTGGAGAACAGGTAGGAAAAACGCTTTTGCCGGCGCTGTTCCGAGGCGCGAGTATCGAACGCCGTCACGCCACCCAACCCGCCAAAACTGTAAGGGCTCGCGCTGAGGTCTATGGTACTTTCCCTGTTGCGAGTCACATCGTTCAGGCCACCCCAGACGCTCCAGTACACGCCGTCGTCATCGAGATTGGTCACCGGCATTCCGTTGAAGAACACCTCGGTTTCGTTTCGATAGCCACGGATGTCGAATCCCCCGTTGCTCAGGTTGAAGGCGGCAGCAGCAATGAAGGGGTCTCTCGATGCCGAAAGGATGCCGCTGATATTTTCAGACGCCACGTCGCCGTCGTCGTCTCCTTCGGGCAAGGTGATGACGGGAATGCGGTCTTCGCCAGTAATCTGATCGGGGTCTATGCTCAGCGGGGTCAGGTAGATGGATCCAAGCTGCACGTTGGCCGACCCGCCCAACGGAACCTCCATGGTGAAAGGTAGGTAAGTGTTTGCCGAAAAACGCAACGTGACCGTGCCTTCCTCGGCGCTGAGGGCCAGCGCAAAGCGCCCCTCCTCATCGGTATAGGCGGTTTCGATGCCGGTGGTTACTTCCACTCCTTGCACCGCCAACCCCGAATTTGCGTCGAGCACTTGTCCAGTCACTTCGACGATCTGCGCTGAAATGGTGGAAATGAAAACAAGGCAAATAATAGTTGCGAGGAGAACTCTTTTCATATCGTGGCATTGAGTGCGCAAAGGTAATGGCTTCAACCATTCGCAACCCTCTCAAATGGGCTTTCACCCGCCAGAAGACAAAACCAATGAGAACAGGGCGGAGCGGCGCACCCTTTAGGTCCGGGGATACACTTTGAATGAACATGGCTTGATTCAGGGAGTGACGGATGTTCCCCCTCTGAACAGCTCAGAGGTACGGACACATGCGTCCCACCATGGCCTCGAGGGGGGCAACATGCTGACCTGTACCGTATTTCGGCCATTTCTTGGGGAATTGCCGATCGACAACAGCTTTTCAGGTTAGCAGTGGGCTTGCCACTGGAGGCTCTGGCCCGAGTACCCCAATGAGCTGCAAATAAAAAAGCCGGGCACATGGCCCGGCTTGTGTAGCCTGTTGGTAGGCAATTTTGGCCTTCAGTCTTCAAAGGCGCTCGTCGATTTCGCTTTCCAACTCCTGCATGGCGCTGCGGACGGACTCTTTGAACTGATCCCATCCTTCAGCAACTTGTTGACCGAGTTGGGAAAGCTTTTCATTCAAGCGCTTGCGGTCGTCTTCGAGCTTGTTGATTTTTTGCTCGATATCGGATTTGGCATCGGCACTTGCGTTTTGCAGGTCGTTGCGCAGTTTCTCGAGTTTGGAATCGATTTTAGAAATGGCATCTTTCAATTCCTTCTCGATTTCCTGTTTTTCCTTTTGCAGTGCATCGGACATGGCTTCAGCTGCTTCCTTGGTTTCCTCTTCCACTTTGCTGGAATCGGAGTTTTGGCAAGCAAAAGCAACGAGTGCGATCATGCTGATCAACAAAAAAAGGTTCTTCATACTTCAAAAAATTTTGAGGTGAACGTTTGCGGGTTTGTTATTGTCAAAAATGTTCAGGGAAATAGCTCACAGTGTGAATGCCATTAGGCAATATTCGATAACATCCAATTGTCATTTTGTGGAATATGCTCAGTCGGCACGGCCGCCGAGCACCCCATTGATGAGGGCAAGCAACAGCGCATATATGATGGCCCACAGCCAGCCATCGACGCTGAACCCGTCGAGCAGCCAGTCGACCAGCAACACGATGGCGCCATTTATCACCAATAAAAATAATCCGAGTGTGAGAATGGTGATGGGCAGTGTCAAAAACGTGAGAATGGGCTTGATGAAAGCATTGGCCAACCCCAAAAATATGGCAACCAAAATGGCCTCCCAATAATCTGAGATGTGAACGCCGGGTAGAATGAGCGCCAGTACGTAAACGGCCAGCGCATTCAACAACAATGAAATAATGATTCGCATGTCAGTATGGTTTTGGTTTTGTCCTGATTATTCTCAAAGTGCCGGATTTTCGTCCAAAGTAACGGATTTATTTCCCTTTCCAAATGTTTGAAAGCGGGTATTTGTTCAGGAGAGGCAATGATGCGTATAATTTTCGTAAAAAAACAATGACAAAATCAGCAGGTGTCGCGCCTGATGTTGGTGTCGTTCATCGATGGAGGTGAGGATAGGAATACTCGGCAATCGTCGTTCAGGAGGGTTATTCACGAAGCCTTCACTTTTCATTTTCCGAGGCCGTTGACGCAATGCTTACCTTTGCCAATCTTTGAAAAAAACATCCTGGATGAAAAAAGCAGTCGTCCTCATCTGCACGGTGATTTCCTTCACGGTCCAAGTCATTGCCCAACAATACCGGGTGGCATGCATTGGCTTTTACAACCTCGAGAACCTCTTCGACACCCTCGACGACCCACACACCTTCGACGAAGAGTTTACCCCTGCAGGCGCGCGTTTGTGGGATTCGACCAAGTACCATGGCAAGTTGCGCAACCTGGCTCGGGTAATTGCAGAGTTGGGTACAGACCTGAGTCCTGACGGGCCGGTCATCCTCGGCGTAGCTGAAGTCGAAAATCGACGAGTGCTCGAAGATTTGGTGGCCCAGCCTGCCATTGCCGCCCGTAACTATCGCATCGTGCACTTCGACAGCCCCGACAGACGCGGCATTGACGTGGGGCTACTCTATCAGCCCACATATTTTCGCCCCCTGGGTGCGCGCAGCATCCGACTCGATCTGAAAAACCAGCAAGGAGATTCCGTTTACACCCGCGATATTCTTTACGTGACGGGCCTGTTGGATACCGACACATTGCACATCCTCGTCAATCACTGGCCCTCTCGGCGGGGCGGTGAAAAAGCTACGAGGGCGTTGCGCAATGCGGCAGCTGCCGAATGTCGCGCAGTGAAGGACTCGCTGATCCGCCTGAACCCCGATGCAAAGGTCATCGTCATGGGCGACTTGAACGACGACCCCACCAGCCCCAGCGTAGCCAAGGTATTGCTCGCCAAACCGAAAAAATCGCAGTTGCGCCAAGGCGACTTCTACAACCCCTGGTATGAGCCCTATAAGAAAGGCCTTGGTACGCTGGCTTACCAAGATGCCTGGAGCTTGTTCGACCAAATCATCATCACCGAGGCCCTGGTCTCGGGGCGCAATGGTGGTTACCGATTCTATCAGGCCAGGGAGTTCAATCCGGGTTACCTGGTGCAAAAAACTGGACAATTCAAGGGATATCCCTACCGGACATTCGATTTCGACAACTACATCGAGGGTTATTCGGACCACTTTCCCGTATGCATATATTTGCTCAAACCCGTACCCTGACAATTTCAGACCCAAAACGGCCGTGGCTTGAAAACGGAACGCCGCCCATTGGAGCTCAACAGCGATTTCAAATACGCACTCGATCTGGTTGAAAAAACCGATTGCAGCCTTTTTCTGACTGGGCGAGCTGGCACAGGGAAATCGACCTTTCTTCAACTTTTCAAGAATACCACCAGAAAAAAAGCCGTGGTCTTGGCTCCCACCGGCATCGCCGCACTCAACGTGGGAGGCCAGACGATTCATTCCTTTTTTGGATTTCCACCGCGCTACATCAATCCCGATGACATCCGCGTAAGTCGGCAGCGCAAATGGTTCGAAAAAATCGAAGTATTGGTCATCGATGAAATTAGTATGGTCAGGGCCGACCTGCTCGACGCCATAGATTTCTCTTTGAGAAAACACAGGAAAAACGACCTGCCTTTTGGTGGCGTGCAAGTGGTTTTCATCGGCGATCTGTTCCAGCTGCCGCCGGTCGTTTCGAGCCAGGAAGAACGCTTCCTGTTGGAGAACCGTTACGAATCGCCCTATTTCTTCTCGGCCCACGTCATGGCCGAGGCCGAAATGGAAATGTTGGAACTGCGCAAGGTGTATCGGCAGGAAAACCGCCATTTCCTTCGCCTGCTCGATGCTGTCAGGCTCAATCAAATCGACTGGGAAGACCTCGAAGACCTCAATGCCCGATACAATCCTCGATTCGAAGCTCCGAAGAGCTGGATTACCCTCTCGCCATACAACCGCTCGGTGGATGCAATCAACCGCCGTCAGCTGGCGAACCTTCCTCCTCCTGAACACATCTACACCGCAACTTTGACAGGCGAATTCGACCCGCGACAGGCACCGGCTGAGGTGGTTCTATCGCTGCGTCGTGGAGCCCAGGTGATGTTCGTCAAGAACGACCCCGAGGGCCGCTTCGTCAACGGCACCATCGGCGAGGTAGTTGGCTTGGATCCCGACGAAGTAACCGTCCGTATCGAAGACCAAGGCAATCTCCGGGAGGTGTCAGTGGAACGGATGAGTTGGGAAATCATCAAGTACAAACCCTCGGAAAAAGACGAAAATGAACTCGTGGCTGAGGTGGTTGGCACCTTTACCCAATTCCCGCTCAAATTGGCATGGGCGATCACCATTCACAAGGCGCAGGGCAAGACCTTCGACAGGGTTGTCATCGACATGGGGCGTGGAGCTTTCGAATTTGGGCAAGCTTATGTAGCCCTAAGCCGTTGCCGTTCGCTGGATGGGATCGTGTTGTTGCGGAAGTTGAGGCCTGAGGATGTCAAGGTGGACGACCGAATCGTCGATTTTTATGAGCGTCATTTTCTACATTGAGCCCATTGCTGTGCTCACTGTTCAGAGACGAAACGAATCTATGAACCAATAAACCCTTCGATTATGAAGCACTTCATCACCTACTCACTTTTTGCATGCTTTATTGCAATATGGAGTCCTCATCATGCACAGGCTGCAAGCCGTTCGGCTAGCCTGGCCTCCACCGACATGGGTCTGCATGTCGATTATACAGCCGGCCTACATGCCAACAAGACCATGGATGGTAAAAAGGAAAAAAAGTTAGAAAAATGGAAAAAGAAGCTTTCCAAAAAAATGGCGAAATGGTCGAAAAAAGCGGAGCGAAAGGCCGAACGCCGAAGCCCTGCGGTGGCGGGTGATTACCTGACGCTTTGCATCATTTTCTTTTTGTTGGCGTTGATATTTTTTGCGATCGGCGGGCCTATTTTCGGCATTTTTGGTTCGGTGACGGCATTGGCAGCCGCCGTTTTCTTCGTGCTGTGGTTGCTTGATTATACGGGCAACCTGTAATAAGTCCGATATCTACATAAAGTCGAAAAAAGACTGCTTTGGCAGGTTATTTACACGCATTGTTTTCGCCATCTAAGTGCTTGTGCTGGAAGGGTAGGGGCATTCCTGGGATGTATTTCACAGTGGAAAGGCCCTTAGCCTTCCAGCCCTGGATTTTCCTCGAATTCTTCCTTTTTTCGGTTGCGCCACCACACATAGCCGAGGATGCCGACGACGAGGTAGGGCATCGACAGCATGAAGAGGATCCCCATGTTGAGCCCCCTTCCTGCGCGTCCGCCGTTCTTGAGGTTGCTTTCGACGCTTGCCCTGCACATGGGGCATTGTGCCTCGGCAGGTTGTATCCCGGCCGTGAAGCTCAGCGCAAATGTGAGCAAAAGCAGCAGAGCGTTTTTTTTCAAATATTTCATGTCTGATCAGATTGGGTTGCAAATTTAGGATGATGCGGCACAAGGCGAATACGTGATTGCCAGGCTGTTCTCAATGTGAATAGTAAGGTTTGATCATGAAGTACAAAATGGGGCCGGTGACAGCTACGTAGAGCCAGACCCAGTACACCCAGCGAGCCATTTTTCGGTGGCTTACGTAGTGGCCTGTGTAGCCCTTGATGAATGTGAACAGGATGAAAGGGAAGATGACGGCAGCCAGCACCACATGTGTGATGAGCAGGAAGAAATACACATAGCGGATGAAGCCCTCGCCACCAAATCTGGTTTCCTCGGTTGTGATGTGATAAAGGACGTAACCGGCAAGGAAGAGCAGCGACGAAATCATGGCGACCGTCATGGCCAAGGCGTGCTTTTCCCGTTGATTGCTTTTGATGAAGTACAACCCAGCTATGAGTACGAGGGCTGTGGCGGCATTGAGGGTGGAATACACGGCGGGCAAAAAGGTGAAATCGATTTCGGTTTCGATTTTGATCCTGCGCATCAGAGCCACCACGGCCAAGACGATTGCGGTGATGATCCAAGCGATGCGATCGAGTTTTTTCTGCAGCGCTTTATCCGGTTTGGAACGAATGAGCATGGCAATGAGGTTTTAGCGACGTCTGGGCTGTTTGGGGATGATCAGTGCGATGTGCTCCATGAGTCGCCCCATTTCATGATTGTCGTAAATGTTGTAGAGCTTGCGAACCATGCCGCTGGTATCGACGAGTGCCACATTGCGGGCAGGCACATGCACGTGGAAGGCCTCATCAAGCACTTGAGGTGCAGGGGCTTTTACCAATCGCCATTGATCGGCGTCTTTGATGCCGAGTTCGATTGCCAGGTGGGCGAGGTCGATTGCACTGTCCTGCCTGATGGCCATGATCAAAAGCAAGTCGTTCGTTTCGTCGTAGGCCTGGTGTACCACACCGAGGCGGCGGGTATAAAATTGCAAGGAATCACTTTGGTTTGGTACCGATGCCATCACGACCACTTTGCGGCGTATGCTTTGGGGAGTTGTCTGTCGGCCCATTTGGTCGATGGCCCTGAAATCGGCCACCCGCCCTAATTCTTGCAGTTCACTCAAGGCTTGCAAGCGATAGTTTTTGCCGGAATTCAGGAAATAGAGGGAAGCGGCAGGCAGGATGAACAAAACCAAAAAGAATAGGAGATACTGCACTTTCTTTTTTCTATCGAGGCCGTTTTGGTTCATAGCACGTGAAATTGGGCAGGGGAACAACAAAAAAGGCGAGCGGTTCGGGCTCGCCTTTTTCGCTTGGGGAAATCACCCCTCGAGCCTGTACAAGTCTGGCGTATCATCGTGCAGGCCAACGGGCTGCGTCGCTTTGTATTGGCGCAATTCCTTGACCTTTTCACGATTCTCCCTCCAAGCCGAGCCTTCCTGGAAGAAAGCGATCACAGCCCAAAGGAGCAACAGGGTGGGCAGCAGTACGCTCCAGCGCAAACTGCGCACCTCATGGGCCATGTGCATGAAGTAGTAAACGATGAATCGGGCTTTATACAAGCTGAAGGCTACCATGAGGAACATATAGACATAGTGCATGAAACCGGTAAACTCCACCCCAGGGATGAGGTGGCCTCGAGCCAACAACGCCACCAATACTTCCACAATGGTGATAATACCCAAGAGCTTCAAGCCGTAAAAGACCAGTTTCTTTTGCTCTTCGTAAGTCATGTGAGCTGCCATGTTTCAGCAATTTTTATTGTTCGAAAGTTGGTTCAAAGGAGGTAGAAAACGAGGAAGACGAAAACCCAAACGAGGTCCACGAAGTGCCAGTACAGGCCTATCTTTTCGACCATCTCATGGCCGTTCCTGCGCCGCAAGTAAATTCCACTGGCAGTATTGATGGCCACGATGGTCAGAAACACCACGCCACTAAACACGTGGAATCCGTGGAAGCCCGTGATGAAAAAGAACAGGGCACCAAAAGCAACGGGGCCAAACTCCTCTTTTTTGATCTCTCCTCCTTCGGTTTTGTAGGCACCCGGTTCGTACTGGTGGGTGTCGTGGTTGATGGTGATCAGGTAGGGAGTCTGGACCTTGAAAGATTCACCTGCGAAGGATTTTCCGAAATGATCGATCTTTTCGAAATAGCGGTTTTCCTCGATGTCGGCAGCATTGGGCGGCAAGTAATAAGTGGACTTGACGCCGTGGATCTCTTTCTCCACTTTGCTGAATCCGAGGGCTTCGAGTTCCTGCCCCGATAGATAGGTGCCCGCTTCAGTGTGGCGAGAGAAGGGATTGGTATGGATGGTTACTCCTTCTTTGGCGATGAGGGTGGTCCATTCCCAAGCCTGGGAGCTGAGGAAGATCAAGCCACCGATGATCGTAAATATCAACCATTTGACGGCGCCGTCCTTGTTTTCCCGATGACCTTCTTGCACCGCCCGCACCATCGTCACCGAGCTGGCGATGAGGACGAAGGTCATGAATGTCACAAAGACCAGCGGGGCTTTGGCGTGTTCGAAGAACGGCACCTTTTCGAAGACGAAATCTGCCAGCGGCCAAGTAGGACTGCTGAAACGCAGAGCACCATACGAAATGAGGAAACCTGCAAAGGTGAAGGCGTCGCTCAAGAGGAAGTACCACATCATGAGCTTGCCGTAACTGGCCTTGAAAGGCGATTTCCCACCTTCCCACAGTTGCTCATCCTGCTCGGTCGTGTGTTCCAAAACTGCAGCTTCTGAAGCCATTTTTCAGATGATATTGTTGGTTTTCAGTCCAGCGCAGAAGTGAGACTCACTCCTGTTCGCCAATTGCTCAACGATAAAAGCTCAAAAAGAAAAACAGATACACCCACAGGGCATCTACGAAATGCCAGTAGGTAGCACTCAATTCGAACCGGAGTTTGCGCTTCGGCGTCACCCGGAAGGGCAGCGCAAACGCATGGATCAACGCCACTGCCAGGATGGCCAAGCCTCCCACGACGTGGGCCGCATGCAACCAGGTGATGACGTAGAAGAAATCACCGGAGGGGTTCAGCGTAAAGGGCACCCCACTTGCCATGAGTTCCAACCAGCCCTGGTATTGCAAGGCAAGGAACGACAAGCCCAGCACGGCAGTCGCAACCAGAAATACCTTGTACTTGCGCTCCTGTCCGTTTTTGAAAGCGCGATACGACAAGTGCAAGGTCAGACTGCTCAGTAGGATCGTGACAGTGCTTGCCTTGAAAATCTCCGGCAGTGTAAACTCCAGCCAGTTACCGGCACTTTGTCGAACGATGTAGGCACTCGTCAGTGCAGCAAACATCATCAACAGGGAAGCGCAACCCACCCAAAGGGCGAATTTGTGAGGATGGATCTTGCTCCGTCCGGTATTCTCTTTCAATGTCAAATCCATTTTGATCAGTCAAAAATTGAAACCCGTGGTTTGTCAGACCGGCACTTTGTCGAGCCAGAGGGCACAAAGCACGACGGGTAGATAAAAAAAGGAACTGAACATGAGCCACAATGCCGCTTTACGGTCATTGCGAACCTGTAGGTTCCATCCAAACCAGGCATAGATGGCCGACGCCACCACTACGACGATGGCAGAGCCCAGGCCAGTGTATCCGTTGATATATGGCACCAGCCCCACGGGCACGAGGCACAGGCCATACAACATGGACTGCAAGCCAAGTGTGCTGTCGGGACGGCCATTGTGCGAGGCGATGAAGCGAAATCCCGCTTTCTGGTAGTCTTCGAAGCCCAGCCAGCCGATGGCACTGAAATGTGGAAACTGCCAAAAGAATTGAATGGCGAACAAAGCCATGGCCAGTGGCGTGACTTCGCCGTTCCATGCCAGGCTGCCTATGAGTACAGGCAGGGCACCGGGGAAGGCACCGATGGCAATGGCGGCAGGCGAGATCCGCTTCATAGGCGTGTACAGAAAGGCATAGCTCAACATGGCGACGGCTCCCAGTATGACTGTCCAAGGGTTGAATGAAGCCAACATCAGGATGCCGGATATGCTGAGCAGGCCTGCAATGATAGATGCCGTACCTACTCCCATTCGGCCTGCGGCCAAGGGCCTGTCGGCAGTGCGTTCCATCAGTCTGTCAAAATCCCGTTCGAGGATCTGGTTCAGCGCGTTTGCTGCTCCCGCTACGCAAAATCCCGCAAGGGCCAGTAATCCAACCGATTCAATCGATGCGTCGGTCGCGGTAATCAGGTAGGCCATTACGGCAGAGAACACCACCGTGAGGTTCAGCTTGAACTTCACGAGTACACCCACATCACGAACCCTGCTCGTCAGAGCCTCGGGAAGGACGGTCAAGGTGGTTCTCGTAGGTTTCATCTGTCTGGTGATGCGGGTGGTGGTTTTTGGGAAATGGTTTAGTGAACGGCCTTTTCATTGGGGCCAAGGGGTTCTATCTGCGGGATGAATTCCCGGCCATCCTTGCCGTAGTCATAAGGCCAGCGCTGCACGGTGGGCAGTTTGCCCGGCCAGTTGCCGTGGATGGGTTCGATGGGCGTAGTCCATTCAATGGTCGTAGAACCCCATGGGTTTTTGGTGGTCATCTTGCGGCCTTTCCAGATGCTGTAGAAGAAGTTCACCACGAAAAGCACTTGGAAGAAGAAAGTAATGATGGCCGCGATGGTGATGAACTGGTTGAGGTCTTCAAAAGGTCTGAGGTATTCGAAGCTGTCGAAACGGTAGTAGCGACGAGGCACGCCGGCCATACCCATGTAGTGCATGGGCCAGAAGATGGCATAAGCACCGATGATGGTACCCCAAAAGTGGATGCGGCCCAGGGTCTCATTCATGAAACGGCCGAACATCTTTGGGAACCAGTGGTAAATTCCGGCAAACATGCCGAAGAAGGCGGCAATACCCATCACGATGTGGAAGTGTGCCACGACGAAGTAGGTGTCGTGCATCTGAATGTCGATGGAAGAGTTGCCGAGGAAAATACCCGTCAATCCACCCGAGATGAACAGGGAGACGAAGCCAATGGCAAACAACGAGGCCGAGTTGTAGCGGATGTTTGCCTTGTACATCGTCGAAATCCAGTTGAACACCTTCACGGCCGATGGCACGGCAATGATGAGGGTGAAAATGACGAAGAAGTTGCTGATGAAGGGGTTCACACCTGCCATGAACATGTGGTGAGCCCACACGATGAAGGACAGGAAGGCGATGGCGAGAATGGAATACACCATGGCCTTGTAGCCGAAGATGGGCTTGCGGCAGTGGGTACTGAGCACTTCGGACACCAGACCCATGGCGGGCAGGATGATGATGTAAACCTCGGGGTGTCCCAAGAACCAGAACAAGTGCTGATACAAGATGGGGCTGCCACCCACGTGATCCAATGCCTGACCTCCAATGTAGATTTCACTCAGGTAAAAACTCGTACCAAGGCTGCGGTCGAACATCAGCAGCAGAAAACCCGACACAAGCACAGGGAAGGATAGCAAGGCAATGATGGCGGTGATGAAAAATGCCCATACCGTAAGGGGCAGCCGCCACATGTTCATGCCCTTGGTGCGCAAGTTGAGCACCGTGGTGATATAGTTGATGCCACCCAAACCTACTGAAATCACGAAGAGTGTCAAAGAAATCAGCCAGAGGGTCATACCGGCCCCCGAGCCATCGGAGGCTTGGGGCAAGGCACTTAGTGGAGGATAGGCCACCCAGCCGCCCGCAAAGGGCCCGGTACTCAAGAAGAGCGAGAAAAACATCACCACACTGGCAAGGAAGAAAAACCAATAAGACAACATGTTCAGAAATGGCGAAGCCATGTCGCGGGCGCCAACTTGAAATGGGATGAGCAAATTGGAAAAGGTCCCGCTCAAGCCTGCCGTGAGCACGAAGAACACGATGATGGTACCGTGCATGGTCACCAGGGCATAGTAGAATTCCTGTGAGAGCTTGCCTACTCCCGTTTCAGGGTCGATTTCGATCCACTTGCCGAGCAGGGGCTTCAACCAGGCCAGGCTTTCATCGGGAAAGCCCAACTGCAGGCGGAAGATGACCGACATGGCAGCCCCGATCAAGGCCCAAATCATACCCGTAATGAGGAACTGCCGGGCGATGATCTTGTGATCCTGGCTGAAGATGTACTTGGTGATGAAGTTCGACTTGTACTTGTCGCCGTGCTCGTGTTCGTGGAAATGATCGTCAAAACCCAGTTCTTCAATGAGGCGGGTTTCCTGATCCTGAGCGATGGTGGTTGTATGAGCCATATCTACTGATGTTTTGGCACCCAAATGTAGGGTAGAACAAATGCTTACTGGATGATTCGAACTTCGGTACGGCGGTTTTTCGCTCTGCCTTCTTCGGTATCGTTTGTGTCTATTGGCTGCGTGTCGCCATATCCTTTGGCAACGATTCGCGAGGCATCGATCCCTTTGGCCACGATGGCTGCTTTGACAGCCTCGGCGCGCCTTTGCGAAAGAGCGAGGTTCTCGGCGGGATCACCGGTGTTGTCGGTGTGTCCTGCCACCTCGATACGCACCTGTGGGTACTTCTGCAAAGCAGCCACGATGTTATCAATTTCATAGCGACTTTGGTCACTCAATTTGTCCGAGCCGCTTTCGAAAAACAGGTGCTTGAGTTGGAGCACTTTGTCCTTGGCATCGGTGGCGCTCACTGCTTTTTCGAAATCGGTGTCAAATTCTACTTTGCGCTGTTCGATCTCGATGGGAAGCAATTCGCCTTTGCGCGGATCTTCATCTGTGCCCCTGATGCTTGACAGGTAGTAAGACTGTTGCTCTTTCAGCCAAGCCTGGTATTCGTCTTCGGTCACGATGCGCACGATCTTGCGCATGGAGAAGTGGCCTTTGCCACAAAGTTCAGCGCAGGCAAGCTCGTAGTTGAAAGTTTTCCACAGCGGCTCGCTATTGGGATCGTTGGGGTCGGAGGGCACCTGGTATTCAGGGTATTTGCTCAATTCCTTGCGATACTCTTCCGTAGTCTTGGTCGGGGTGAAAACGAAGTACGTAGGCATGCCTGGCACGGCGTCCATCTTGACGCGGAAATGGGGAAGGAAAAAGCTATGCAGCACGTCGCGAGCAGTGATGCGCACGCGCACCTTCTTGCCAACGGGAAGCACCAGATCAGTGGGCTGGAAGTCATCCAAGTTGGCGTCGTCGTTCCAGTCTTGTCCCAGCGGATTGCGGCCAGTGATGAGTTTGTAATTGCGTTCGCCGAGCACGCCATCGGGGCCGGGGTAACGCAGATACCAAAGGAATTGGGCCCCCGTGGCTTCCACTTCGATGAAATCTTCATCTGGTTTCACATCGGCCATCACGTCATTCCAAACGACCAGGCCGCGAATGACGAGGAAGCACATCACAACGGCCGGAACAGCCGTCCAGATGATCTCCAGCTTGTTGTCGTGGGGGATGAAAGATGCGATGACACCCTTCTTGCCCTGGTACTTGTAGGCAAACCAGAACAAGGCAATGTGGGTCAGGATGAAGACCACACCCGTGAAGAACAGCGTCCAGTTGAACATGCTGTCGAGTTCAGGGCCATGCGCAGAGGCGGCTTCATGGGGACCGTAACCGAAGCAATAGTTCTTGTACTCGATGGCGCTCCACACCACGAAGACCATGAAACCAATGAGAAACATCAACATGAAAAGACCGCTGCGGCGGTTGGTTTCCAGCTGTACTTCCTCCTCACCGCGTATGCGCGCAGCCAGTTCCGTGATCTTGCCGATCTGCACCACCACGATGATGATGAGTATCAAGCTGGCCAGTATGATCAATCCGTTGCTCATATCGATTGAAAATTTTATCTCGAAACAGTACTTCGAATCTTTGGTTCCTCAGCGCTCCGATGGGGAAGCACTGATTTTTGTCATTCATAAGGCTGCACTTCGTGGTGCAGGCTTTCTTCCCAATAAGGATCATTGACCGGCTCGAGGGATGCCTTGCTCAGGTGGTGGAAAACTACGTAGAGGAACAAAGCCAAAAACCCGAGCAAGATTCCTATTTCGAGCAAGCCAGGAATGGTGAAACCAGGAACGAACCCTTGTGAGGCTGCATGGTGACCGGCCTCATGAGCACTGGCCACGGCTTCCTTGGCTGTGATCAGCGTGCCTGGCTTGATCATGTAGAAATAGTCCCACCAATGACCCAGGAAGACCAACATGGCAGTGAACACCAGCGTACCCTTGCGACGCTTGGTCGTGTTGCGCATCAGTATGAGGAATGGCAGCACGAAGTTGATCACCAGGTTGCCGTAAAAAAGCACGGGGTAGTTGGTCAGCCGTTCTTTGAAGTAGATGGTTTCTTCACCCACGTTGCCGTACCAGATCAGCATGTACTGGCTGAACCAACAATAGGCCCAGAAAATACTGAAGGCAAACATGAACTTGCCCAAATCGTGCATGTGCTCCACGGTCAAGTTGGCAAAATATCCCTTGTCTTTCAGGTAAATCAAAACCAGGATAGTGAGTGAGCATGCTGCCAAAAACCAGCTTGCCATGCTATACCAGGCGAAGAGGGTGGAATACCAGTGAGCATCCACGGACATGACCCATTGCCAGATGAGAGCAGGACCGGTGAATGCAGCCACGGGAAGGAACAAAGCCGCATACCAGCGCTGTTTGCGATGGTAGGCGAAGTTTTCGACCTTGTCTCCGTCGATGTCTTCCTGTACGGACAGTTGGCGCAACTTGCGGGCCACCCAGTACCAGAATCCACCGATGATGAGCGTGCCGAAGAAATACCAGTGGTTGTTCAAGAAAGCTGATTTGCCCGCTATGATTTCATCGTAGTTAGGGCTGGAAGGATCGGTGACGCCCGGCGCAGCCCAGTGATACAGGTGGTGCAAGTGCAAGTAATTGCCCAAACCAATGAGGGCAACGATGACCAGACCGACCAGCAAAAACAGACTCATGGCTTCCCACAGCCGCTTAAATACCACGTGCCAACCCGAGTAGGCCGTGATGAAGGCTGAAATCACGAAGGTGATCATGAATGCCATGCCCGTGAAAAAGACTGCATTGTGGAGCAAATTGCTCCAAAAGCGCTGGTGGAAACCTGCCTCTTCGATGATTTTTGGTTCGAACACGAAGGACAACAGCAGGCAAACCAGTCCCACGGCCATCATGCCGATGAGAAACTGTTTTTGCTTGGCTTCAAAAATGAACTGCTTCATTGTGCAGGTATTTTGATACCGGGTGTCTCCGGTGGCTTTTACGTTTCGTTGGTTTTCCGTCTATCAATGGTGCTCGCCTCCCGAGCCTTCCTGCTCATGGTGACTTTGGGCCTCCGAGGGTTGGACTTGCTCATCACTATGGTGGAGCGCCTCCAATTTCTCTTTGATTTGCTCGTATGGCAGGCCGAAGTCGGGATCGAGCTCATTGACCTGATGGTCATATTTGACTTTGAGCGATTTGGCCTGCAGCGATCGGATGTAGTGAATGACCTGCCAGCGTTCCTCGAAAGAGAGTTTGTCGGCGTGGGGGCCCATCACGTTTTTGCCATACATGATGGCGTGGTAGAAGCGGCCATTGTTTGAATGGACGAACTGGCTATCGAGGAAATTGGCCGGTTGCGCCAAGTACTTCGATTGAGGGCCACTGACGAGGTATCCGTTGCCATCTCCTTTGTCGCCATGGCAGATGGCGCAATAAATCGTGTAGAGTTGTTGGCCGCGGGCCAGCCCCTCCTGGGTGATGGGAAAGGGGTTGTATTTGATCTTGGCCGTGGCTTCAGCACGGGCTTCTTCAGTGTCGGCATAGGCGTAGGGCACGTGGCCGTTGGGAGGCAACACGCTATTGCCAGTTACCTTGCGGATGCTTTCAGCCGTTTTGAGCACGGCCTCCTCGGCGGAGTTGAACACAAGGTCGGGAGAGCCGATGGCTGCATAGCCGCGGGGGATGGTGCCTTTCACTGGCAGGTGGGGTTGGGAGAGTTCCCAACGGGTGCGGGTGCTCTCTTTGTCCCAGGTGTTCAGCGAGTAGTTCGTCAAGACGTTGGCTTCGTAGGCGATGGAGTGAGCCATGTCGGGGATGAACTCACTGCCGGTTTTGTTGCCGCCGGGTTGCTGGCAGGCGTTGAAGGCCAATACCAGGGCAACCAGCAACGAAGCATTGGACAGGGTTTGAAAGGATTTCATTTTCATCGAAATAATTCTTTCAGCGTTTTGCCCCCATTTCCCGCTTTGGTTGACCTGGGAAATTGGAGGACCGACAATGGGATGCTCAAATGGCTTTCTCATGAATTTCTGCTGCACCAGATTCTTTGAGGAACTTTTTCAATTTGCTCACTTCCGAATTGGGCAGTTCGTTGGTTTGAAAAGCCAGGCAAAACTTGTCATCTGTGATGCGCGGATCCAGCACCGGATTGTCCACCCCGAAGCCCATGCCACAGACGATGTAGAAAACCACCGTCATGGCGATGGCGGCAAAGAGCACCGTCATCTCGAACATGATCGGCACGAATGCCGGAAGGGAGAAATATGGCTTGCCACCAAAAATGATTGGGTAGTCGGTGGTGAAAATCCAGGTCATGCCAAAAAAGGCAGTCAAGGTGCCGATCATGCCAAAGACGAAGCCTACGATATGCAGGCGGCTTTCTTCCAGCCCGAGGGCCTTTTCCATGCCGTGGATGGGAAAAGGCGAATAGACGTCCATGATATCGAGGTGTTGCTCGCGAGCACTGCGGATGGCGCTGAGCAATTCTTCCTCGTCGTTGTAGAGCCCAAAGAGCACTTGTTTGCTATGACTTCCCATGTTCGATTGATTGTTGCTTTTTGTCAACGGATTCAATGGGCCTTTTCAGCCTTGTGGGCGTGGTGCGGCTGCGCATCAGGCCCTAAGTATTGATCGCCGTAGGATTTCAGGATGTGCTTCACTTCTGCTACGGCCACCACGGGAGCTACCCGGGCAAAGACGAGGTAGAGGGTGAAGAACAAGCCTATGGTGCCCAAGTAGATGCCTACCTCGACCCAGGTCGGCCAATAGTAGCTCCAGCTCGAAGGCAGGTAATCCCTTGCCAGGGTGGTGGCGATGATGACGAAGCGTTCGAACCACATACCGATGTTCACGAAGATGGACATGAAGAAGGTCCAGAACAGGCTGCGGCGGATTTTCTTGATCCAAAATACCTGTGGGGAGAGCAGGTTGCAACCCATCATGCCGATATAGCTCCAGTAGTAAGGACCAAGTACCCGGTTGTAGAAAGCAAACTGCTCGTAGATGTACCCGGAATACCAGGCGATGAAGAGCTCGATGAGGTACGCCGAACCAACCATGGTGCCCGTCACCAGAATCACCTTGTTCATGCTTTCGATGTGGTTCAGGGTGATGTATTCCTCCAATCGGAAGCATTTGCGGGTAATGACCATCAAGGTTTGCACCATGGCAAAACCTGAGAAAATGGCCCCAGCGACGAAATAGGGTGGGAAGATGGTGGTGTGCCAGCCGGGAATGACCGAGGTGGCGAAGTCGAAACTCACGATCGTGTGTACGGAGAGCACCAGCGGGGTGGCAATGCCGGCCAACACCAGCGACAAAGATTCGTGCCGCTGCCAGTGCTTGGCCGCCCCGGTCCAGCCCATGGCAAAGAAGGAGTAAATCTTCTTGCGAATGCCGCGGGCCCTGTCGCGTACGGTAGCCAGGTCAGGCACCAAACCGGTGTACCAGAACAGAAGCGATACGGTGAAATACGTCGAGATGGCGAACAGGTCCCACAGCAGCGGCGAGTTGAAGTTTACCCACAGCGGGCCGCGCGTGTTGGGGTAGGGGAACATGAAGAAGTCGAACCATGGGCGACCAGTGTGCGTAGCCGGAAAAAGACCGGCGCACATCACGGCGAAGATGGTCATGGCTTCCGCTGCCCTGTTCACACCCGTACGCCAGCGCTGACGGAACAACAGCAGGATGGCAGAGATGAGCGTTCCGGCGTGACCGATACCGATCCACCAGACGAAGTTGGTGATGTCGTAGCCCCAGCCGATGGTCCGGTTCAGGTTCCAGGAACCAATACCAAAGTAGAAGGTCCAGATCAGGCAAAAGATTCCGAATGCCAACAAGGACGAACTAAGGATGAAAGCCACCATCCACATCGTGTTCGGTGCCTTTTCCGTCGGGCTCACCAGGTCTTCGGTGATCTGGTGATAGTTCTTGTGACCCAGTACGAGGGGCTCACGTATTCTGGAAACTGGTGCACTCATGTTTACAAGTTGCTGTTTACCAACCCGGAGCGGCATGGGCCAACACCGGGCTATTCAAGGTTCTTCAGTTCGTTGCTTAGCCTCCTTTTCCGAGGAGGTGAATTTATGCTCAGGCCAATTCTTCAGCCTTGTTGATCACTTTCGCAGTGTACTGCACCGAAGGCCGTGTGCCTACCTCTTCGAGTACGATGTAGTTGAGTGGGTTTTCGTAGGCCTGGGCTACGGCGCTTTCCTTGTTGTTGGTGTCGCCGAAAGTAATGGCGCCGGTGGGGCAGGCCATTTGGCAGGCTGTATGCACTTCGTCGCCGAGGGCCCGACCTTCCTTCTTGGCGGTCAGTTTGGCTTCTTGCAAGCGCTGTACGCAGAAGGAGCATTTCTCCATCACCCCGCGCACCCGTACGGTTACGTCTGGGTTGAGCACCATTCGGGTGAGGTTGTCGGCCCCATAAGGCACGTTCATGTCTTCACTGGTGATGACTTCATTGGCGGGGAACAGGTCTGCGGTTGAATAGTCGAGCCAGTTGAACCGGCGCACTTTGTATGGGCAGTTGTTGGCGCAGTAGCGCGTGCCGATGCACCGGTTGTAGGCCATCTGGTTGAGGCCTTCCGAACTGTGGTTGGTGGCCGATACCGGGCACACGTTTTCACAGGGGGCGTTGTCGCAGTGCTGGCACATCATCGGTTGATAAACCACGTTCGGGTTCTCGTAGTCGCCGTAGAAATAGCGGTCGATGCGCAGCCAAGTCATTTCGTGGTGGCGATACACTTCGTGTTTGCCAACGACTGGTACGTTGTTTTCGGCCACGCAAGCCACCTGGCAAGCACCACAGCCGATGCAGGCATTGAGATCGATGTGCATGCCCCAGTGGTGTCCCTGGCTGTATTTCTCCGCCACGTACTTGTCGTAGGGATAGAGGGTCTGTTGGTTGAGGTGTTCGAAGTGTTCGCGCTCGTGGTGGAGTTCCTCGACGAATTGCTCGAGTTCCTTGAGGTTGGTGCGGCGGATGATGCTGCGTTTGGTCAACGAGCCTTGGAAGCCTTTGCCCAAGGTCATCAAGGCCACCTCGTCCACGTTTAGCGTCTTGTCACTGTCCTTTGTTTTTCCGGTAACGCCCATGGTGTGGTGATACTGGACACAGGCAAATTCTTTGTCGGTATCCACCTTACCAGAAACTTCCACACCCGTGGCGAAATACTGGGTATAGCCATCGGCGTCGATGCTGAGCCAAGGCATTACATCCACACCTACGCCCTTGCCACACACACCGGCTACGCGGCGGCCGTAGCCAAGGGCGATGCTCACCGTATCGGCCATTTGGCCAAACTGACGCACGCAGCTTACCCGTTGAGTCTTGCCGTTGATGGTCACTTCGACGATGTCGGCCTCTTTGAAATATTCATTTTCATTCAACCCCTTGAACTGACCCTGGCCGTGGAAGCGGCGATTGCCGTCGAACTCGATGGGGATGGCCATGTAGTTGTTCCATACACAGCGGTTGACAGGGTCGGGCATCTCTTGCAGCCAAGGGTTGTCGGCATATTGACCACCGCCGATGTTCACCGTTTCGATGAAAGACATTTCTATGCCGCCTTGAGCAGGTTTGGTGATCTTGGCGGCAGCGGCATTGACGTCGCCGGCGAACCCAAACTCGGGGGCCTCTTCTTGCGGAAGTTCGAATACGCCGTCGTGCAAGACGCTTTCCCAGAATGCTTCGAAGGTGGCGAACTGTTTTTGCCGCGGGAAGATCTGCTGTTGCCAGGCAGCTCTGAGGTATTCGTAGTAAGGCTGCTCGGCTTCGGTGTTCAGGTTGGCCGATTGGGCCCAGCGCAAGAAAGACTCTTCAGCCTGGCGCGTCTTGAACAAAGGAGCGATGGTGGGCTGCATCAGGCTGTAGAAACCAACTTTGGGCTCGGCATCACCCCAGCTTTCGAGGTAGTGGTGGGCCGGGGCTACCCAATCGCAAAGCACGGCGGTTTCGTTGGGCATGCCGGAGAACGAAACCTTCAGCCCGACCTTGCTCATGCCTTCGACGAAGGCATCGGCGTTGGGCAGTTCGTAGGCTGGGTTGGCCCCCCAAACGAAGAGCGCATCCACGTTGCCCGCTTGCATGTCCCGAATGAGATTCTGGACATCGAGGTCGTTGCCCTGGCGCTGGAGGGAGGCATTGGCGAAGGTCATCGTGTTGCCATAGCTGTCGAGCATGGCATTGATGGCGTTGATCAAGGTGTGCTCGCCAACGTTGTTGGTGCCGCAAACGACGAGCGCCTTGCCACGAGCAGCCCAGAGTTCTTCGGCTACTTTCTCGAGCGCAGCTGCGGCTTTGTCATTCGGCTTGGGCGCACTGACCGTCGGGTTGCCAGCCTTGCGGGCAATGGCATTGTAGAGCGTGGCAATGGCTGCCCCTATTTCAGAAGGTTTTACCAGGATCCGGTTGTCGGCGTTGGAACCTGTGAGCGTCATGGCGCTTTCGACCTGGATGTGCCGCGACATCGTGGCGCCTTTGACGTCTTTGATCTTGCGACGGCTGGCGTACTGACGGGCATATTCAACAGGCGAAATCCAGGTGCCCAAAAAGTCGGCACCGAAGCTGACGATCACGTCGGCCTTGTCGAATTTGTAGTTGGGGATGAGGCGTTTGCCAAAGCACGTTTCGTTGGCCTGCAGCATGGCAGCAGCTGACACGGCGTCGTAAACCACCACACTGGCATTGGGATATTTGGCGACGAACTCCTCGAGCGCCCGCTTGGCTGTGGGGCTCAATATGGTGCCCGTCACGATGCGGATGCGTGCATCGGGCGTGAGCTTGCTCGTGACGGCTTTGTCGAGTTCGTCCCAAGTGGTACCGACCAGCTGACCTCCCTCATTCTTCATGGGAGTCTGGTAACGGTTGGTGTCGTACAGGCTGAGCACAGATGCTTGGGCCCGGGCACTGGTACCACCGCCGGTCATGCTCGACAAGGGGTTGCCCTCGATCTTGATGGGCCGGCCTTCACGGGTTTTGACCAGCACGGGGCAGTAATCACCACCGTTGACGAAGGAGGAGGCGTAATAAGTGGCTACGCCAGGTACGATCTCATCGGGCTTGACCACATACGGTATTGCCTTTTTGACTGGAATGTCGCAACTGGCAGCGATGGTAGCTGCTCCCAAGCTGAAGCCGACGTATTTGAGGAAATCCCGCCGGGAAGTTTTCACCGCCAGGGCACCTTCATCGGCAAGCGTCAAGGGGTTGTCGCTGAACTCCTTTTCGATGGATTCCAGATAATGTGGATCGTTTTCGAGTTGTTCCACACCGATCCAGACTTCCTTGTTTCGAGCTTGATCTTTCATCTTATAAAGAGTGTGAAGTGGGATGCTGGTTTGAGGGTTTGAGGCATTGCGATCAATAGTGGCACTTTTGACACTCGGTGCCACCGATGTCTTCGACGGTCACCTTGTCGCGTTTGCGCTCCTTGATTTGCTCGTGATAGAGCTGGTAGTAGTTATCGTAGTACTTGTTGTCGGCAAATTTGACTTCGGTCTTGCGGTGGCAGTTGACGCACCAGCCCATGGACAGGGGGGCATACTGGCTGACCACTTCCATCTGTTCAACTGGGCCATGGCAGGTCTGGCAGGCAATACCGCCTGCGGTGACGTGCTGAGCGTGGTTGAAATACACGTGGTCTGGCAGGTTGTGGATGCGCACCCAGTTGATGGGCCCCTGGATTTTGTTATCGCCGATTTCTTCATCGGTAAGGGCTTTTACGATACCTTCCCATTGTTCCTCGATCATGCGTTCACCTTCTTCATCCAGCGAGCCTTTTTCCTGGATGTACGTGTCGGCAATCCAGCGGGTGTAAATCTTTTTGATGTCCTCATCACTGAGGCTCTCGTAATTCTCGACGTATTTGTCCGTGTTGGGGTCGTATCCGATGGAGGCGAAGATTTTGGTCAATTCGGCAGTGCCGTATTTGGAGCCCACCTTGATGGACTTGTGGCAATTCATGCAGGTGTTGGCTGCAGGAATGAGACCGTGCTTGCTGCGGCGGGCGCCGTCGTGGCAGTATTGGCAATCGATCTTGTGCACGCAGGCGTGGGTGATGTGCGAAAACTTGATGGGTTGTTCGGGTTGGTACCCTTGCTGCCGCCCCAAGTTGATGGCATTGTTTACCGTGACCATGCCACCGCTTACGACTGCTGCGAAGATGACGAAGCTGATGAAATTCTTGCTCATAAGCAGCTCGGTGAGAGTCTTGCGTTCGGCATGGCCCTTTTCGCGCAGCTCGGTCATGTATTGCAGATTGCTGATGATGCGGGCAAGGATCAACGACAACAGCACCAATGCGACGAAAAGGCCGAGATAGACGTAGTTGGTAGATTTCGTGACCGAAGGAGGCGTGCATTCATCCACGGCTGCCGCAGCTGGCCCGCCGGCCTGCTGGCCAGCGCCCGTATAGACGGCATTCACATAGGCCAGGATGTTCTCGATGTCTTGATCGCTGAGGTTGGGGAAGGGGTTCATCACCGTGGGCTTCCATTCGTTCCAAAGCTCCACGGCCCTGGGATGCCCTTCGGCAATCATTCCCTGCGAGTTGCGAATCCACTTGTACAAGTCTTCGCGGGGGTAGTCGGCCCAGCGTTCTTCCACGCCGCCAAGTGCTGGACCTGTCATCTTGGTCTTCATGTCGCGGCTGTGGCATGCTCCACAGTTGTTCTTGAAGAGCGTTTCCCCGGCGGCGAGGTCGGCTTGTTCCTGGGAATGTAGGAATTGAGGAGTTAGGATGAAAAGAACGAGAAGGGCACTAATGAAGTAAAGTCGCTTGAGTGTCATTGCAACAGGGTTGTTTTCGCCAACGGTTTGACAGATGATCACCCCTCTGTCAAAGTCGGCGCAAAGATATAATTCGGGGTATTTTCTTATGAAGCTTTTAAAATCGGCATACCTATTTAGATGGTGTTCAAATTGAATTTGAGATTTGGTTCCACCCGCTCAGGGCCTCAAAAAATTTGGAGTAGGCAGTTTCTGCCTGCTTTATTTTCGGCATTTGTTCTGATCGAGGTGTGTTTTTATGCACATTTCGATGCCAGTCAATGTGGAAAAAAATGTCATTGTCAGGTCACCAGCCTGTGCCGTGGGCATGGATTTAAGTGAAATTTCCCTTGCCGAGTGCCCAGCTGACAGCTTGCAGAAGTAGAATTGGTTGGGGGCCTCTGGTGCTGGAAGCCTCCTCATGTGCGCAACCAACAGTCATTCTGATGAAGGCCTGCGGCCTCGAGCCGACTCTTCCAACCAGAGCGATTTTTTGGGGGACTCATTTATCCAATAATGACTCCGCTGTAAAAAGTCATTTTCTAATGGAGTTGGCGTAAGTTCCGTTGTTTGAGTGACCTGCCTGTCCGCCTGCCTGCCTGCCTGCCTGTCGGCAGACAGGGCGGCAGACAGGGCGTCAGACAGGGCAGACAGGAGTTTGGCCCGCACTAAAGCCTTGGTTTTGAGGCGTTGCGCATTTTACGAGTGAGATTTCTAACTTTTCGCACTACAGTGCTTTCTTGCAGTGCGCCCAATAATTCATTTTCAAAAAATATCCCTGCATTACGGGTTTTGCCTGCCTCAATTCCACGAGCTGGATTGGAGCCGGTTTTATACGTTTGAGACTCCGAATCGACTGAATGAAAATCAAAGCATCGGATTTGCACCCATATTCAGTGGCTCAATTCCCCATTCATGCACGACGCCCTCCCACGATTGTCGAAACAGCTCGAAGGTTCACTGCATTGGGACGAGCTGACCCTTGCGCTTTATGCCACCGATGCGTCGGTGTATCGGCAACGCCCGCTTGCAGTGGCTTATCCTGCCAATGTAAACGACCTGAAGGCCTTGATTGCCTTTGCCAACCACCATGGAATCGGACTCATCCCCCGTACGGCTGGCACCTCGCTGGCAGGGCAATGCGTGGGCAGCGGCATCGTCATTGACCTCTCCAAACATTTTACCCACATTCTGGAATTCAACCCCGAAGAGCGATGGGTCAAGGTGCAGCCGGGAATCATTCGCGACGAATTGAACCGGTTCCTTGCACCACATGGACTGCGCTTCGGGCCCGATACCTCGACGGCAAACCGATGCATGATTGGCGGAATGGTGGGCAACAATTCTTGCGGCGCCTCATCCATCGTCTATGGCAGTACACGCGACCACTTGCTCGAGGTCAAGGCCCTGCTCAGCGATGGCAGTGAGGTGGTGTTTGGGCCGCTCTCTCCGGAAGCGCTCTCTCGCAAAATGCGATCAGATTCACTCGAGGGCGCCATTTATCGCCATCTCTTCGAAGAGTTGTCGAAACCCGAAGTGGCGGATCGAATCCGAAGGCATTTTCCCCGGCCGGAAATCCACCGTAGAAACACCGGCTATGCCGTGGATCTGTTATTGCGCATGAAACCCTTCGATCCCACGGGTCCCGACCTGAATGTATGTACCCTCCTTGCCGGCTCGGAAGGTACCCTCGCCCTGGTCACCGAAATCAAGCTCAATCTCGTACCTGAGCCTCCTGCCCATCATGTGCTGCTTTGCGCGCATTTCGAAGACATTCCCTCCACCATGAAGGCCGTCGTGCCTGTCATGCGCACCCAACCTTGGGCCTGCGAACTGATGGACAAGGTCATTCTCGATTGCACACGCGCCAACCCTGCCCAGCGCCGCAACAGGTTTTTCCTGCAGGGCGACCCGGCCGCCATCCTCATCGTGGAATACAGAGGGGAAGACGCCAGGGCCCAGGCATCAGAAACTGCCACTTATCTGCGCCAACTGGGGCTCGGATTTGCTTTCCCAATCGTAGAACCACCCGATACCCAACGTGTGTGGGAGCTGCGCAAGGCTGGCCTTGGCTTGTTGGGCAATCTGCCCGGTGACGCCAAGGCCGTGGCTTGCATCGAAGACACTGCCGTGGCCATCGAAGATCTCTGCGACTACATTGGGGAGTTCACAAGCATGATGGAGCGCTTTGGCCAACGAGCCGTGTATTACGCCCATGCCGGAGCTGGAGAAATCCACCTGCGCCCCATTCTCAACTTGAAAAAATCGGAGGATGTACGCCGCTTCCGGGAAATCACGGAGGAGGTGGCCAAATTGGTGAAGAAATACGGCGGCTCGCTGAGCGGAGAGCACGGCGATGGCAGGGTTCGCTCGGAGTTCATCCCGCTCGTCATTGGGCAAGAAAACTATGCGCTACTCAGGCAAATCAAGAGAACCTGGGACCCCAAAGGCATTTTCAATCCGGGCAAGATCGTCGATCCGCTCCCCATGCACACCCACCTGCGTTATGAACCCGACCAACCTACGCCCGAATATCCCACCATGCTCGATTTCAGTGCTGACGGCGGCCTGCTTCGCCATGCCGAGAAATGCAACGGTTCTGGCGATTGCAGAAAAAGGCATACCGCTGGCGGGGTCATGTGTCCGAGTTACCACGCCACCCTCGACGAAAAACACACCACCCGCGCACGGGCCAATGCCTTGAGGGAATTCCTGACCCATCCTCCCGACCAAGACGCACCATTCGGGGCTCAGCAGTTGCTCGATGTGCTGGATTTGTGTTTGTCGTGCAAAGCCTGTTCGGCTGAATGTCCCTCTACGGTTGATATGGCGGCACTGAAGGCCGAAGTACTCCATCAACACCACCAACTGCATGGCACACCCTGGCGATACCGATTGTTCGGACACATTAGTAGTATATACGCATTCGCTGTGGCCGTCGAACCCATCGCCAATGCGCTCTTGAGGTGGCCCGCGGCCGAGCGGTTTTTCAAAAAGATGGCAGGCATCCACCCCCAGAGAAGCCTTCCTGCCGTACCCACCCAGACCTGGATGCAATGGTTTAACCGGCGTAGAAAGCAATCGGGTAAAAGGCCCACCGGGCCTCGTGTAGTGGTGTTTTGCGATGAATTCACGAACTATACCGATGTACTCCCCGGGATCAAGGCCATCGAGCTACTCGAGGCGCTCGGCTATTCGGTGTCCATGCCCCCATGCCGAGAAAGTGGGCGGGCACTGATTTCGAAGGGATTGCTCGAGGCGGCCAGGCGCGTAGCCAATACGAACGTGGATTTGTTCAGCGATTGCCTCGCGGAGGGAGTCCCCATCGTTGGAGTAGAACCCTCTGCCATTCTCACTTTTCGCGATGAGTATCCAAAATTGGTCAGCCCGCAATGGCGACGTACCGCTAAACGCCTGGCAGAGCATGTTTTCACGCTCGAGGAATTTTTACTCAGAGAGTGCGAGGCTGGCCGCATTGGCAGGGCTTCGTTTTCCCAAAAGCAGAAAAGGATCCTGGTACATGCACACTGCCACCAAAAGGCACTTGGCGATGGAGGTGCCGTGGCGGCGGCGCTGGCCATTCCCGAAGGTTTCGAAGTGGAGCTGATCCAGGCTGGCTGTTGTGGCATGGCCGGTTCGTTTGGTTATGAATTGGAACATTACGAACTCAGCATGCAAATAGCTGGATTGGCCCTCGAGCCTGCCATCGAAAAGGCTGGAGAGGACGTTGCCGTGGTGGCACAAGGCACCAGTTGCCGACACCAAATTCTCGACGCCACGGGCCGTCGTGCTTTCCACCCGGCTGAATTGCTCGTCGAAGCCTTACCAAACCAACCTGCATGAAGGAGACACCTGATTTTATCGTCGTTGGCGCAGGCATCGTGGGCCTGGCCACGGCCTGGCACCTGCATAGAGTACGCCCCGAAGCGCATATCGCCATTCTCGACAAGGAGGATCGCGAGGCCAGGCACCAGAGCAGCCACAACTCCGGCGTGATACACGCAGGAGTGTACTACAAGCCAGGCAGTGCCAAGGCAATCAATTGCAGGAAAGGCTACACCCGCCTGCTCGAGTTCTGCGACATGTATGGAATCCCGTACCGCATTTGCGGAAAACTGATCGCAGCCGTGGAACCCTGGGAAGTGCCCCATCTGGACAGACTGCGTGAAAACGCCATTCACAATGGCCTGACGGACTTGCGCATCCTCTCCCCCGAAGAGGCCCGCCAATACGAGCCGCACCTCGATTGCCTCGGCGCACTGTGGGTGCCTCAAACGGGGGTGGTCGATTACGCCCTGGTTTGTAAACACCTGCGCTTGCTGCTCGAAAAAGCAGGAGCCACCTTTCACTTCCGGACCAGGGTTACAGCCATGCAAAATAGAAAGGATGGCGTGTTGGTAAGCACGGACGAAGGCGAACTCTTCGCCCGTCAGGCGATAAACTGCGCTGGGTTGTACGCCGACAGACTTGCCTGGAAGCACCCGGCCCAGGCCCCGCTTGCTGTGATCCCATTCAGGGGCGAGTACTACCTCATTTCAGAAGAGAAGAAAAACCTCATCCAGGGGCTGATCTATCCCGTGCCCAATCCGGCTTTGCCCTTTTTGGGTGTCCATTTCACCCGCCGCATAAACGACACGGTTGATATTGGCCCCAATGCAGTGTTGGCCTTTGCCCGCGAGGGCTACCAGTTTTCCTCCTTCAATGCCGGGGAGCTGTTTCAGTATTTGCGTTTTCCGGGTTTCTGGAAAATGGCCAGTCGTTATTGGAAGGTAGGCATCGATGAAATACATCGCAGTCTTTCGAAAAATGCCTTCATGCGGCGAGCCATGCGCTATTGTCCGGCCATTAGCCCAACCGACGTACGCAAAGGCCCTGCCGGTGTACGGGCACAGGCCATCGACCGCCAGGGCAAGCTCATCGATGACTTTTATTTCGAAAAACAAGGACACATCCTGCACTGCCTCAACGTGCCGTCACCAGCCGCCACCTCCAGCCTCGCCATCGGTGAAAAGGTGGCAGCCATGGCCCTTGGAGAAAAAATCCGCTCTTGAAACCTGGCGCAAATTGGAGAAGACAAGCTAACAAGCCTGAAGAGAGAGAAGCGAAAGGTGGTGGTACGTGGATTCGATCATCGATGGCCTGGAGGGGCACGAGCCAGACTGAGAGGCCGATTCAGGGTGGGGTGGGGAGTCGGAGAGGTGCCCGGGGCGGGACTTGAACCCGCACGGCCATTTCTGGCCACTGGATTTTAAGTCCAGCGTGTCTACCATTCCACCACCCGGGCGTCGGGTCGAAACCATCTTTTGATGGCTGGCAAGGTCGCCAAGGTAAATAAAAAAAGCCTTCACGATGGAAGGCTTTGAGCGGAAAACGGGACTCGAACCCGCGACCCCGACCTTGGCAAGGTCGTGCTCTACCAACTGAGCTATTTCCGCATTTCGCTTACCGCTTCTGGTTAAGCGGGGGCAAATATAAAAGCCCTCGTTTCAAACAGCCAAAATTTTTTCCAGGCTAAATTTTCAAATTTTTTGCTTGCCTCAGAATCCTTTGATAATGAGTGGCAAAACCTGCCAGCGGGCGCCTTCGTGCATCCGCAAAGCATACCAGCCTTCGGAAAAGGTGCTGCGGACGAGGAGGTGATAGTCCCTTTCACCAGCAAGCACGGCAAGTCGCTCTGAGAATACCTGGCGGCCCATGGCATCGATGAGTTCCAGTTGAACCGCTCCGTCATCTGCCGATTCCAGCCGCACGATCATTTCATCGGCCGTGACCATGCGGATGGATTTCAGCTTGACCCCTTCAGGCGGTCGCTCGACAACGACTACCTCGCTCAGTTGAAAAGTGCCGTCGAAATCTTCCGTGCGCAGCCTATACATGCAAAGCGAGGGTGGTGCCTCGTGTAGGAAGGAATAATGCCGGATGGATTCGGAGAATCCGGCTGCCGGAATGGTGGCCAGTGGTTTCCATTTTTCCCGGAAGTCGCTTCGAAACTCGAGTACGTGAGCGGCTGTGTTGAGCTCGCGTGCCGTTGTCCAGGTGATGAGATTGGACGGTCCGTCGGCATGGGCTTCGAAGCTCAGCAGCTCCAGGGGCAGGCCTTGCTGCTGCAAACTCACGTCGAGTACGGTGACGTTTCCTGGGCTCAGGGTGGCCTGGAGTGTTTGGGTGACGTAACCCGATTTGCTGAACACCACGTTGAACGTGCCAGCCGTGGGTTGTCCGGTTTTGTATTGGCCACTGGAGTTGGTCACGTCTTCGTTGAGCGGATCGCTGTGTTGTATTTCCACAGTTACCCCTGAGAGAGGCGAGCCGGAAGAAGCATCGGTCACGGTGCCTTCGAGGTAGCAAGCTGGCACATACGTAGGCGTGAGGATGTACAGGGCCCCGGTGTCGGGTCCCGAGCTGGTGTATTCATCGATGTTGGATACGAGCAGGTTGCCCGAGGGGAGGTAGGGGTACACGCCCCAGGCACCCTTGAAACCACTGCCACTGCCTGGCCAGGTGTCGTAGCGTCCCACTTGTACGAGGTTTTCCGGCCGGCTGACGTCCACGATTGTGACGCCGTCGGTGTACCACGAGGTGATGGCGTAGTGGTCTTTGATGTGGGTATTGTGGACGATGGAACCACTGCCGGGCGTGCAGTGGATCTGGTCTTTGAAAATGATGTTGCTCGGATCGTCGATGTCGAACGCTGCGAGGGTTCCGTTGCTTTTTTCATCGGTAGTGAAAAGGTAGTTGCCGTTGGCGCTAAGCCAGGTGTTGTGGGTGAAGGCGTTTGGTGTCGTCTGAGTGGCCAGCACTACTGGTGCAGCCTTGTTGGTGAAATCGATGATCGAGAAACGCCCCTGGTAAATCTCGGCGGCATACACGGTATCGTTGTGTGCGTAGCCATCGTGCACATAGGCTACATTATACTGCCCGGCGTAGGTGGGGTTATAGGGGTCGGCGTTCAGATCGAGTGCTACGGCGCCGCCGTTGGCGAGGCCCGTGGTTCCGTAGATGTAGGCGAAACCTTTCAGGGTATCGATGTGGAGGGCATGGGCGCGCTTGAGCAGGTTGGCGATGGGCCCGTCGCCGTGGTATTTGTGAAACGGAACCGGCAGCGTGGGCAGGTTGCTGAGGTTGGCGATACCCAAGCCACCTGCTCCAGATGGCGTAAGACCTTCAGAGGTGACATAGGCGTAAGAGCCAAAGGTCTTTACCTCGCGCCACAGGCTGTTTATGGTGTCGGTCAGTTGCGTCAAGAGCACCGGATTGTCGGGGTCGGTTACATCGACGATCGCCAGTCCTTTGGACGCTCCAACAAGGGCGTATTCCTTGCCGTTGGCTGCGTAGCCCCACACATTGGCAAGGGTTTGATCTGGAAAAATCAGCTTGGATCGAAAGGTGATGTGGTAGTTCTGCGCCCTTGCGGCAAATGCCCCTGCCAATAGAATGCACAATCCTGTGACTACCTTTTTCATGCCTCGGCTATTGGTTCACGTCGGTGTTTTCCACCTGGATGCAGTCAGTTGACAAATTTAGTCAAGCCAGCCGTGCACAGGGTTAGGAGGGGTTGCTCATAATGACACACAATGGGAGAAAATGTCTTTTGGACGGCGAAGGGGTGGCTGTTCGAGTGGTTGAATCCCGGTAAACCATTCTGACCCTGACCAATGCACCTAAGGAAACCCGGAGGACTCGAGAGAGGCAGGCAGGTCTTGCTTCCTGTCAACAGACAGGGGGCCAAGCGTACCCGACTCCCGACACGGAGGAGACATCCTAAAAATAAATCTTGACGACCACGGGGAGCAGGAGGGCTGCCAGCTTTGCATTCAGGATGAAATGAGAGGGGGCTTTCTTTCGCAGCGGGTGTGCCCATGGCTATTTGGGCGGCTTATGAAGTATTCCCCGAGCACCCAACCACTCCAATACCTCCGGGCATTTTTCCTCCTCTCTGCAAAGGCTTGCCTCGGCAATGACTTTCACTGTCATGTTCATGTTCAGGGCGTCGCTGGCCGTGTTCATCAGGGTTGTCTCCAATGGCACACCGCAAAGGTGCAGCTCTGTGATTTGATTCTGGATGAGATATTCCTTCAGGCCGGTTGAGCGTGGATTGCCCGTGTCGAAGAAAGCGCTGTGGGGAATGGCGTCAGGCTGTGCTCCCATTTCAGCCACGAACTCGAAGCGATCGGAGTGCAGTCCCGGGGCGAATTCCTCGCCGAAACTCCCTTTGACACAAAACATGATTTCCAAGGGTACTTCCACGCTTGCGATTTTGACCAATTGCCCTGGCTTGCGCCAGGGGTGGTTGGCGGCAAAGAGGAGGTGGTCGGCTGGCAGACTGAATTTCGCAGCCAGGACGTGCTCATACAAATCCATGCGCTGGTTGACAAGGGGAATGAGGGTGTCGCTGCGGGGAACCTCCATGGCTCCTCCTGGGAGCAGGTCCGTTTGGAGGCCCACGACAAGTAGTGCAGTGTTGGTGTGGTTGGGATTCATCGAGAGGTGGCCGTTCGGTCGAATGAGAAAAGTAAAAAGGGGGGTGGGCTCAACCATCCCGTCTGAAGCCCACCGTGCCGATGGGTTTTTGCAGTTCTTTTTTGAGTGCGGCCATTCTGATGGCAGTCACGGCGGCTTCGATGCCTTTGTTGCCATGTTTGCCGCCGGCCCTTTCGAGCGCTTGTCGTTCGTCGTTGGGTGTCAAGACGCCGTAGATGCAGGGTATGGAGGTGGCGGCGCTGAGTCCGGTGAGTCCGGTAGCGACGGCGTGGTTGATGTATTCGTTGTGGGAGGTTTCCCCCTTGATGACGCAGCCGAGGCAAATGACAACGTCGAGCTTGCGCGAGGCGATGAGGAGCTTGGCGCCAGTGGTGAGTTCGAAAGCGCCGGGCACCTGGATGGTGTGGATGTGGTCGGCCTGGGCGCCGTGTTTCAGCAGGGTGTCGTAGCAACCCTCGTAGAGGGCATGGGTGATGTGTTGGTTCCATTCTGAGACCACGATGCCGAAGTTGAATTCGGACGCATCTGGCACGGTCGATTCATCGTAGGCTGACAGGTTTTTCAGTGCGGAGGCCATGATGGGATCGTTTGGTGATGGGTGAGGGGCAAAAAAACAAAAAAGGCAGAACCACCGGCGGGTCGTTCTGCCTTTTGCCGATCAACGGGCTGGTCAGTCTTCGAGTCGGGCCAGTTGTTTTTCGGCGTCGGTGGCTTCCGGCGCGAAGGGGTATTTCTGCTTGACCTTTTTCCAGGCTTCAATGGCCTGCTTGGTCTTTTCGAGCTTGGTGCTCAGCATGGCGTATTTTTTCAGGTAGTAGGGTGCGGTGATTTCATTGTCGGAGGCGTTAGCGGCCTTTTTGTAGTAGCCGAGGGCTTTTTCCAGTTCGCCTTTTTCCGACCAGGCGTCACCAAGGGCGCCGAATTTGGTGGCTCGGGTGTATTCGTCGTTGGGATCGTAGTCGTCGAGGTAGGAGATGGCGGCGTCGTATTGGCCGAGGTTGAGGCAGCAAATACCGGCGTAGTAGAGGGCCACGTTGCCAGCGGGGGTCCCGCTGTATTGTTTGACGATGTCAGCGAATCCAGGATACCCCGCCCCTGGATTGGTGAGGGCCAAGGCGAAGGAATCGCGCTGAAACTGCCACTCGGCCTGGGCCATTTGTTCGATGGCTTCCTTGTTCTTGGGAATCTGGTAGGCATTGCGATAGATGAAGTAGCCACCCACCAGCACGACGAGGGCCGTGAGGCCGATGAAAATCTGCTTCTGATAGCGCTCGAGAAAATCCTCGGCTTGACCAGTCACTTCGGTAATGTCGAGCAGGACCTCTTCCTGCTTTTTCGTCTTCCGCTTCCTTTGGGCCATTATGTTTTCGATTTGATCGTGTGAAAAACTGCACTTTGCAGGCCTCGGCAGGGGAGGCCTTGGGGCAAAGCGGCGCAAAAATAAAGAAACTTGCCAGAGGCAAAAGTTGGGACAAAATTTAGGCGCATGGCCGTCCTCGCCCTTGGGTGAAATGGGAAAGCCGGGAAGTGTTTCCAACCTCCCGGCTTTTTCAAAATTCACTCATCATGAATCAATCTTTCATGAATGGATAATTGGGATCGACGTAGTTGTCGGTGTACAGTTCTTCTGGTGGGGGGAAGGGCGACTCGTCGGCAAATTGCACCGCATCTTGGATCTCGGCTTTGATCTTTTCCTGGATTTCATCCAATTCTTCCTGGGTGATGAGCTTGCTGTCGAGCATGACCTTTTCCACCATGGTGATGGGGTCTTTCTCCATGTAGGCTTTCAGTTCATCGCGGGTGCGGTAGGTGGCGGGGTCGGAGACCGAGTGGCCTTTGTAGCGATAAGTTTTGATTTCGAGGAAATAGGGTCCGTTTCCGGCGCGTACGTGTTCAGCGGCCCTGGCTACGGCTTCGTGGACGGTTTCGGGGCGCATGCCGTCCACGGGTTCACTGGGCATTTCGTAGGCGCAGCCGAGTTTGTAGATATCGGTGACGTTGCTCGTGCGTTTGACGGAGGTGCCCATGGCGTACTGGTTGTTTTCGCAGATGTAGAGCACGGGCAATTTCCAGGTCATGGCCATGTTGAAGCTTTCGTGGAGGGCCCCTTGGCGGGCGGCGCCATCGCCAAACATGGTGACGCAAATGTTGTCGGTGCCTTTGTACTTTTCAGCGAAAGCAATACCTGTTCCGATGGGAATCTGGGCACCCACGATGCCATTGCCTCCGAAATAGCGGTGTTCCTTCGAGAAAAAGTGCATGGATCCTCCCTTACCCTTGTTGACGCCGGTGATTTTGCCAAAAAGCTCGGCCATACACTCCCGGGCGGTGCAGCCACGCCCCAACGCGATGCCGTGCTGGCGGTAACCGGTGATGACGGCATCTTCCCGCCGGATGGCGGATTCCATACCTGCGGCCACAGCTTCCTGACCGATATACACATGGAGGAATCCGCGGATTTTTTGCTGGTTATAGGCCAGTAGCGCAGCTTCTTCAAAGCGTCGGATGCGCAGCATGAGCTCATACCAGCTCAGGTATTGCGCTTTGGAAAAGGCCAGGCCTTCTGCGCCTTTCACTTTGGATTTTCCCTTCTTCGAGTCTTTTTCAGCGACCATCGTGGTGAATTTTTCCTGGTGGGGTGAGGGTGATCGTTTGGTGGTGGAGTAGAAAACTCCATCGGCCTATCGTTTGTCCGATTGCCAAGGTGCTGCAAAAAAACCCATTTTCTCACAAAGCGTGAAGTGACACTGGTCTTACTTGCGACCTGAACGATCGATAAAGTTGGAACCGGCCTGCTGGGTACTGAACATGTAGATGTCCTGGATATTGACGTGGGGCGGCCGGGTGGCGATGAAGTAGATGGCTTCGGCGACGTCGCTGGCCTTGAGGGGCTGGAAGTTCTCGTAAACTGCTGCCGCCCGCTGCTCATCCCAATCGAATCGCACCCTTGCGAATTCGGTTTCCTCCACATGACCAGGTGATACCTGACTGACCCGCACATTGAATTTGTAAAGATCCAGGCGCATTGCTTTGGTAAGGGTTTCGACGGCGCTCTTTGTGGCACAGTAAACGTTTCCACCGGGATAAACCTCCTTGCCTGCACTCGAAGCCACGTTGATGATATGGCCGTTTCGTCGGGCCACCATTTGTGGTGTGATGGCCCGGGTCATGTAGAGCAGCCCTTTGATGTTTGTATCGATCATGGTGTCCCAATTCTCGGGATCGCCCTCGTGGATTGGGTCGAGCCCTCGCGACAAACCGGCGTTGTTGATCAGGATGTCCACTTGGCGCCACTCCTCGGGAAGGTTGTCGATGGCGGCTTTGACGGCCTGGGGATCGCGCACGTCAAATGGCAATGCCAACACCTCGGCGCCGTAAGATTCTTTGAAATGATTGCTCAAGGCTTCGAGTCTGTCCTGGCGCCTTCCCGTGATCATCACCCTGAAACCATTTTTTGCAAAAATTTCTGCCGTGGCCTTGCCTATGCCGGCAGTTGCCCCAGTGATCAACACCGTTTTTGTTTCCTTCTGCATGGGCGCAGGGGGCATGGCCTCTTGTCGCTCGATGGTTTCAGCGCTGGGTGCTTGCGTCGCAGGAAGTTCGGCAGCACTTTTTTCAATTTCAACCTCGGCCGTTTCACTCGCATTGGCCTCGGCACGGTTGTCGGGCAGGGCGAACACCCTGTCGTTTTGGGGGGTCTTCAGCTCGGGGTTGATTTCGATGGATTTTTGGTAGAACTGGTGTGCCAGCTGTCGCTTTCCCAATTTGAAATAAAGGACTGCCAGGTCGTACCAGGCGAAGGGGTGTCGGGGTTTGAGTTCAGTGGTGGACAACAAGTGTGAGATGGCTGCGGGAAAGTCGTGTTTTTTCTCGGCGAGCAAGGTTCCCAGGCAATAGTGCGCATCGGCGTTGTTGGGATCTTGGGTCACAGCCTTTTGGAAGTGTTCGATGGCCTGTTGACCCTTTTCCTCGAGGTGGAAGGCGCAGATGAGCCCCATGCGGTAATAGACACCTGGGAAGTCGGGCTTGAGCTCGGCAGTTTTGGTGAAACATTCCAAGGCCGTATGAAAATCGGTCGTGGACTCGGCCAACTCCCCTTTGAGGAACCACGCTTCGGCATAGTCAGGATTTTTCTTCAGCAAGTCGTCTACTTGCCGAATGGCTGCCTCGTGGTTCTGACCATAGCGGGCAAGGGCAAAGGCATAGTAGTACTGCAGCACGTGGTTGTCTGGTGCACCTTCCAGGGCGCCCCGAAGGAATCCCAATCCCTGGTCTTTTTTTCCTTTTTCGAAAAGGCCAATGGCTACCTGCAAGATTTCATCGGCTGAGGGTCTGGCGTCGGATGGGGAAAAGTCAGGCATGTCCATGTCGGATTCGGGGTTATCTTCCAGTTGATCGAGGAGAGGATCTGCTTTTTCCTCGTCTTCTTCGTCGTCGAGGTCAATGACGATGGCAATTTCTTCTTCCTCCTCTTTTTCCAGCTCATCGATGAGTTCTTCCGTTTTCACCGAGAGGTCTTTGTCGGGGTCTTCTACATTGGGTGCAGTTTGGATTTTTGGCGTATTTGAGGGATCAGCACCAGTGTTGGCTGATTGAAGTTCCTTGTTTTCGGCCATGAGATCCTGCGATGCGCTGGTGATGAAATCGACGAGGGAAGCATTCGACTGGTCCACTTCACCGCGCTCGAGCAAACGTTTGAGTTTTTCGTGGGCGTTCAGGTCGCCGATGCGTTTGAAGAAGAATTCGAAGGCGTTTTGGCGAAACTCGTCGATGGTGCAGCATTTCACCTCGCGCAGAAAATTGATCAAGATGCCGATGGAGGAGGAAATGGACTTGACTCTTTCGAGCTGTTGTTCGAGGCTTGGGTCAGGGTTGGGTATTTTCCTGATCTGTTGCCGGAGGTCGAGGTAGCGTTCTTGCCAGTGCTTGATGTACCGAAGCACGTCCTTGAGGGTGTGAAAAGTAGTGGGCACCTTGACCACCTGCCCGTTTTCCCATGATTGGCCATCGGCAATGACCGGAATGAGTCGGTCTTTGCGGTGGAGCTCTTCGAGCACGGGCAAGGACTCGTGCACGCATTCTTCACAGCGGAGCCAGTTGTCGGTGATGAGCAGGATGACTTGGCCGCGGGCTTCCAGGATTTTTTCGGAGAAAAAACCATCTTCACTGCCTTCCCCAAATTGGTACTGGTGCAGTTGGTAGCCAGCCTTGCTAAGGTCGGAAATGATCTCCTGCCCGAGTCGCTGGTTCTCGGAACAAAAGGCGAGTGCATGATTTCTGGGCGAAAGCATGAGCGGGAGTTTTAGCCACTAACTTGCCAGGGATTCCTTGAAAAAGGATTCTCATTGCACGTTTGTCGATCGCAATCGGGTCAGGAATTGGTGAAAATCCTCGGTAAATGCCTTGTATTCACTGGTAGCAGGGCCACTGAAACCAGTGTGTATTCTGACCACCCTGTTGTTTTGGTCAAGGATGATCATGGTTGGGTAGGCCAGCACACGGTCGAGCATGGGAAGGGCTCGTGCGGCGGCGTCCTTGTCAGCGGGGCCGGCGTATAGGATTTCCCAATCGAAGCCGAAGCGCTGCTTGTAGCGCCGAAGGGCTTCCAACGCTTGCTGCTTGTCCTTGTGTTTTTCAAAGGCCAGGGCGATGACCGCCACATCGTCGGGTTGGTAGCGCTTGAAATAGTCCACCAGGAAATTGGTTTCATCCCTGCAATTGGGGCACCAGGTGCCCATGATCTGGATGATCTTGATTTTACCGACGTAGGCGGGGTCGTCGGGTGAAATTAGTTTTCCTTCCGGATTTTCAAAAGAAAAAGTCAGTCTGTCATATCCGGGCTTGAGGAAGGTCAGAGAATCGGGATTCGTCAGTGTTGCTTGCTCATTGCGGTATGCCTCCCACAGGGTTTTGTAGTGTTTTCCGGAGTAGAATGCTCCGGTGAGGCTGTCGCCATTTCCGAGGATTTTTCCTTCGAAAAGGAAGGCATGAGAACCATCGAAGCAAGAGAGCCAGAATTTGTCGCCCTGGACGGTGCCTTCCAGGAAGCGATAATCACCCGTTTCGGTCAGGAATGTGCCGGTGAGATGATTGCCCTGTTGCTTGAATTCGGCCACGGCGGGGTAGGGGTGGTCGGTTTCGATTTCGAAGGTGGCAGCCCATCGGCCTGTCAAGTCGGCAGCAGGCGGATTTTTCAGGGTGGTGAAACGATGACTTTTGCCGTGGTGGGCCACAAAGGGTATGGCATAGTTGTCACGGGTGGTCACCACCCAATTGCCTTCGATGACACCGCCGGCATAGCTGCCAGTGATGTAGCTCGAGTAAATGGGGAAGTCTATTCGGATGGTGTCTCTGGCCCGATGCGTCGAACGGCCGAAGCGGATGTCTTCAGGAGGGACTACGAGTCGTTCTTCCCCATTGATGATCACGATGTGGAAGGTGCTGTCGTCGTCGTAAATGACTTCGAAGTTGAAGGGCAATTCACCGGGCTGGATGTCAGCGAGCCTCGTTTTTTCCGATTGCGTGTTGGGCTGGACGGGCTGGGTAGAAACAGCTTCGGTGCCGATCTTGAGCACCGCACGCCAGGGGCCGGGGGGCAATGCCGGGTACGTCTGCTCGGCAGTAAGACAGCTTTGCAGTGCCATTGAAACGACTACGAAAAGGAGTATTGGGCGAGGCATAGCGTCCTGGTTGGGTACGTGGAGCCAGTGGGGTTGCTGGCTTCAAATAGGTGGTTGGTCAAGGGGGTGCAAAGCAAAACAATTTTACTCTTTACCCTTCTCGCCCACAAAGTTATGCTCCTTGTATTTGAACAAGACGTTGAAGGTGGTCAGGCTTCCGTAGATGCGCGTGATGTATTGCTGCAGGTTCACTTTGTCTTCGTCACTGAGCAGGGGGCTGGAGTTGATGCGCTGCTCCATGACGCGCAGCCGGTCACGCACCATGACGATCTTGTGGAAAAAAGTTTCGATGGGGATTTCCTTGGATTTGAGGGTTTCATCCCCTGGTTTGAGGATCATCGTACCACCTGTCCATCTATCTCCCAGGGGCACTACTTCTGTGATGTCCGACCAAGTTTGCAGGATGCGCATCAGCGAGCGCTCAGCCTCGGTAAAAGTGACGGGCTCCTCTGCTGGAATGGCCTCGACTACTTGCCATTTGTCGTAATCCTTGCCCACCATTTTGAGGCCGTACAAAATGAAGCATACCTCGTAAGCGGCTTTGTGTAAACGAACGATGACTCCGTCACCGTAGGCCGGGTGTTTGACCCTCGAGCCCGGCCCAAGCAAGGAAGTTGTCTCTGCCATGGATTTGCGGTTTTTAGTAAACGGGAAGCTTTAAGTACGCAGAATGTTTACAGTGGTTGCAGGCTGAGCTTTGCGGCATAGCCATTCAGAAAAGCTGCTGCATCCATTTTCCTTCGGTTCTCTGGCTGCAATTCCAAGACCCTGACGAAGCCGTCGAGGGTGGCGATGAGCAATTCATGTGAGCCCCTTCGGGCAAAAGTACCTGCTGGGAGGTTGTGCGGTTCCGCCACCTTATCGGTCCGCAGGATTTTCAGCTCCTGAAAACCTTCCTGCGGAAAATGCACGATGGTCCAGGCACCTGGCCATGGGCTGAGGCCGCGAATGAAATTGTGCACCTCGACGGTGGTTCGTTCGAAGTCGATCCGGCAATCGCGGTGGTAAATCTTTGGGGCATGGCTGACAAGGGAGTCGTCCTGTTTTTTCAGTTCGTAGTTCCCGCTTTCGATTGCCTGCACCGTTTTGAGCACCAGTTGAGCACCAGCCACCATCATGCGATCGTGGAGTTCTCCCGCAGTTTCGTTTTCGCCGATGGGCATTTTCTCCTGAAAAATCAGGTCGCCGGTGTCGATTTCATGGCGAATGAAGAAAGTGGTCAGGCCCGTTTCAGTTTCGCCGTTGATGATGGCCCAGTTGATGGGGGTAGCCCCGCGATACTTGGGTAGCAAAGATGCGTGGAGGTTGAAGGTGCCCAGCGGTGGCATGCTCCAAACCGCTTCCGGCAGCATTCGAAATGCAACCACGACCTGCAGCTCGGCCTCGAGTGATCGCAATTCATCCAGGAATTCCGGCGCTTTGAGGCGGGGTGGTTGCAACACCCGCAATCCATGTTTTAAAGCGGCCTTTTTCACTGCCGACTGCAGCAGCTGTTTTCCGCCGCGGCCGCCGTACTTGTCAGTAGCGGTTACCACGCCCACCACCTCGTACCCATGTTCGAGGAGGATTTCCAGAGAGGGGACTGCAAATTCGGGGGTTCCCATGAACACGATCCGCATAACGGGATGCTTGTAGTTTTTTGAAAAAGGCAATCAGAAGGGCCACAAAGAACAGAAGATTCATCCGAAATGCGAGCGTCGATTGGCTTAGCGAGGAGGTTCTCGCACCAGCGATACCCCTCGTTCGAAATCGTAAAGTGTGAGGCGGCGCAGGTCGTAATAGCCCAACCAGAAATCGCGCAGGGCCCCGAGGTAAGCGGTGCGAGCCAGGACTTTTTCCTGAAGCGCCACATTCAACGCCAGCAGGTCGTCACGGCCGATGAGGTAGCGGTTGCGCGTCATCTGTTCGCGCTGGACAGCCACCTGGTATGCCTGTTGCGCCTGGAGTGCCTTGCTGCGCAGGAAAGAAAATTGGAGCGCTTTGAGTCTTACCTCCTGCTCGAGGTTCACCGCTTCCTGCTCGATGGTGTAAAGTGTCAGATCCCGATTGGTTTGTGCGGTTTCCAGGCGTGCACGGGCCTTGCCCCAGTCGAACAAGGGAATGGAGAATCCGACCCGCAACACCTCGTTGTCGAGGGGGTTGGCATAGGCCTGCGAAAACTCATCCGAGGTTTTTGACAGGCTGAACCAGGCAAAGATGTCCATCTGCAGGCCATTGTTTGCCTTGGCTTGTGCGATGGCCGCCTCTGATTCCAATTGACGCAATTGCCAGGAGAGGGTGGCGCTGCGGTTCTCGAGTGCCCTTTCAACGAGCACCTGCTCGTCGAGGCTGGCCTCGGGCAGCTCATCGGGCAGGCTCATCTGAAATGCTACCCTCGATTTGATGCCCAGGAAGTTGCGGAGTCTTTCCATGCTGCTCTGGAGGGCCAGCGTGGCCTCCTGTACGGCCACTTCGGCGTTCATGGCTTGGAGGCGGGCGTTGAGTATCTCACTTTCGGAGATCCGACCAACTGCGAAGCGATCCTCAGAAATGCGCACCAAGGTATCGGCATTTGCCTTGTCTTGCAGGGCTGCTTCGAGTTCGAACTGGGCGATGAGCACCTGGAAGTAGTGCTCCACAGCTTTGTAGGCCACTTCTTCCATCTCCTCTGCAAATTGCCGGGTTGCATATTGGTATCGAACAGGCTCGATGCGGCGGTTCCATTTCAGGGTGTTGAAACCGAAAAGCGGTTGTATAAGCCCAATGGAAAGTGGTGTGGTGTAATAGCTGACGATGTCATCGCTGGCCTCCTTGAAAATGTCCAGCCGCTGGATGCTGGAACCGAACAAAACCCGCCCCCCGGTAGCTGGGATGGGCTGCTCCAGCGCAATTCCCAATTGATTGCGCATCTGTGCGCGCTGCAAAAAGAGATCCTCGCCGTTGGGTTGGGTGATGATGTCGATACTGCGGTTGAGGTCGGGTAGTTGGCCCGTTATGCGTACAGCTGGCCGAAAATCAGCCAATTTGGATTGGTAATACCAGTAGCTGTTCTTGGCTCGCGTTTGGGCAATCAGCACATCCGGGGCATCGCTCTGGGCGAGGTTCACCAGGGTGGGCAGGTCGAGCAACAGTGTGTCCTGGGCAGTAGTCGATGTGCAGAAAATGACTGACAATGCGATCGACAGGCAGTAAATGAGGCGCTTCATGAATCCATATTTTTATTCGTGAATCATTCATGCAAAAAGTCCAGCAGTCAGCGGCGAATGAAACTTTTTCAAACAATATTTCTGAAGTGCTTTTAATGATAAAAGCACCGAACGACAAACAGTGAACATCCTCGATTGCACAAAGACCAACAACAACTCACGAAAAACCCCAAAACCCGTCCCTTCGGAAGGTGAAGAGGGTTAGTTCCCTCACGGTTGGTTTGACAAAAAAAACCATTCAAACCAGCCATAAAAAAAGTATTTACCGCGAATTAACTTTTACAGGTCATTCAAATATGCTTTGTTGCAGGACGTGGGGTCGGCAATTACTTGGGTCTTTCCGCCTGGCTGCTCAGGTATTCACGAGGATTTTCCAGAAAACCTATTTTTGTTGCATTCATCCGCGAGGATGCATTAACCTGCTTGAATTTTCCTCGTTGTCAACAGCCTGCCAATTGCAACCACCCAACCATGCAAAACAAAACCTTTCACAAGATCATCATTGGTGACGCCCGCCACATGCAGATCGAAATTCCATTGGCTATGTAATATAGAGCCGGTGATTCAGGGTGAATACATTTCAGGGCGGCTAGGCTCTCTTCGGTTTCGTCGGTTCCTCCCTGCCTGTCGACAGACAGGTCGGCAGACAGGGCAGGCAGGAAATCCTCAAATCCTCCCTGCCTGGCGGCAGACAGGAAATCCTCATATCCTCCCTGCCTGGCGGCAGACAGGCCTGCCTGCCTGTCCAGCGGCCAGACGGGTCGGCAGACAGGAAATCCTCATATCCTCAAATCCTCATATCCTCAAATCCTCATATCCTCAAATCCTCACATCCTCAAATCCTCACATCCTCAAATCCTCATATCCTCAAATCCTCACATCCTCAAATCCTCACATCCTCAAATCCTCACATCCTCCCTGCCTGCCTGTCCGGCGGCCAGACGGGTCGGCAGACAGGATATCCTCCTTGCATGATATTCATCTTCATTCTCCGGCGCTATAAACCCGGCATTCAGACCAATCATAGAGAAAAAATTGGGGATAAATGAACCTGACATTTTCAATGAAGCCTGCTATGAATTCATCACGCAAAAAGAGGGCAAATATTCCTATGAAGATGAAATTGCCAGGCTGCCATACGTTTTTTCTGATCCACATGCCCTAGACAAAAAAATCGACCCGAGAAAACGAAAATTTGGTTCCAGGATCGAAAATGGTGATGGAGGAAATGGTGTGGAATACTTTACCATGAAAAGGGTTTTAGAACCCAATTTGATTCAGTTGCATGATGGTACCCTTGTCAGGCTATTGGGAATAGTTCCCAATTCAAAGACCAAAGAGAAGGCCATAGCGTATCTGAACTCCAAATTGAAAGGTCAGCGAATCTTCCTCCGTTCGGACGAGCCCGCCGAAGACGATCAAGGCAACAAATTGGCGTATGTTTATTTGAAAAATAAAACCTTCATCAATGCCCATCTGGTGCGCACGGGACTTGTACACGTAGATGAGAAAATGAAATACAAATACAAAAAGAAGTTCCTCTAACGTATGATCCATCTTGGTTCCAGAAAAGAGAATATTATCCGCAGCAAATGGAGCAAATGTCAACTTGCCTTGGGCTTTTTATAGCCTCCAGTTTAGGGATGAATTCTGTTTGTGCGTCGGTTCAATCTTTTGGAAACAAGGAATCCAGCTCCCGTCTATGGAAGTGGGAGCTGGACTTGCTTTTTTCCAATTTGGACGCCTGAGGCTTCTCCAGTCGGTGAGGGCTTGGAGAAGGAGTCTATGCCTGGGCTGGCGGCGTGTTGAAGCTCATTGGCGGAAAGGGGGGCACATCATTTTCGTGGATGCTGCCGAACTGTGCTTCATATTTTTTGAGGTTTTCGGAGAGCGCTCGGAAAAAGCGCTTGGCGTGTTCGGGCGTAAGGATGACCCGGGCCTTCACGCGAGCTTTAGGCATGTTGGGAGCCATGCGGATGAAGTCAAAAACGAATTCCGTCTGATTATGCGTGATGACGGCGAGGTTGCTGTATTCGCCGTCGGCAATGTTGTCAGGGAGTTCGATTTGCAATTGGGGCGGTTGAACTTTTTTGTCGGCCATGGTGGTAAATTGATTTTTGAAAAATGACTATTGAGGATCGGAACTGTTAGCACAAAATTCCCGCCTGTTGACGGACGAGCAAGCTGTGCAAGTAGCTCGGGTTCCTGGTTTGGCTATGGGAATCGAGCACCTCGGCGGGCCATGCCTCGAAAAATAGCTATGTTGGCTCCCGACACGAGGCACCTGCGAAAGTACATTGTCCTGACTGATATCGACCCGTTATGGAATCACAATATTTCGAAGCCAATCGCAACCAATGGAATCGCCGGGTTGCTGTACACCTGCAATCCGCATTTTATGACGTGAGCGGATTCAAAGCTGGTCGCTCGGCGCTGACGCCCATCGAAACGGAAGCCCTCGGCTCCGTGGAAGGAAAGTCCTTACTCCACCTGCAGTGCCATTTTGGTCTCGACACCTTGTCGTGGGCCCGCCTTGGGGCACACGTGACCGGCGTTGATTTTTCAGAGGATGCCATCCACGCTGCCAGGGAGTTGGCTTTGGAAACTGGTTTGCCGGCTCGTTTCATTTGTTGCAACGTGTACGACCTGCCACAGCACCTGGACGAGCAATTCGACATCGTTTTCACTTCCTTTGGCGCCATCGTCTGGCTGCCCGATTTGGTTCGTTGGGCCGCAGTCGTTCGCCGTTACTTGAAACCGGGAGGTACCTTCTTTCTGGCTGAGTTTCACCCCACCTTGTATTTGTTCGATTTCGATTCTGGCCAAGTGGCCTACGACTACTTCAACACAGGGGTTTACCAGGAAAAATTGGAGGCGACCTACGCCGATCCAGCAACCCAGATCGGCGGGGTGGAGTATTTCTGGAATCACGCCATTTCCGAAGTGATCGAACCCCTGCTGGGAGAAGGCATGCAATTGCTGTCCTTGAAGGAATACGCCTGGTCTCCCTATGACTGCTTCCCGAACATGGAGCAAATCGAGCCGGGTCGTTACGTCTGGAACAAGACGGGCCGTTGCATACCCCATGTGTACAGCCTGAAGATGAAGGGCTGATGGGAGTGGTGGTCCCATCGTGTTGCATGGAGGCTGCTCAAGACTTCTTGAGTTCCTTGAAGGTGCCTGGCAGGGCAGCCTCAATGATCTGCTTCACTTCATCGAGAGTCAGTTCGGCAGCCTCTTCGGCGGTGAGTTTTTTTCCATCCTTTCGGGGCAAGGCGATGCTCTTCTTTTTGTAGCGAATGAAAGGTCCCCAGCGGCCATTTTCGATCGAGATGCCTTCTTTTTCCCACTGCTGGATGTAGCGGTTTGCTTCCTTTTTGATTTTGGCTTCGATGAGTTCGTGGGCCTGCTCGATGGTTATGTTGTCGAAGTCGTATTTCTTCGGCACGTTGACGTACATGTCGTTCCACTTGAGGAAAGGTCCGAAGCGACCTTTGCCTTTGGTGATGGGCAGGCCTTTATAGGTGCCGATGGGTGCGTCGGCTGCCTCTTTTTCTTCGATGAGTTTGAGTGCATCTTCGAGGGTGAGCTCGTGGGGGTCTTGCTTGCGGGGGATGGATACGAACTTGTCGCCGTATTTGACGAAAGGCCCGTACCGGCCTATGCCAACCGAAACATCCTTGCCCTTCCAGGTGCCCAGGTGCTTGGGCAGGCTGAAAAGCTTGAGGGCGTCTTCGAGGGTGATGGTCTCGATGGATTGGTTGGGGTTCAAGTTGGCGTAGCGGGGTTTTTCACCTTCTGCAAGTTCCTCGGGGATACCGATCTGTACGGCGGGCCGGCCGAAACGGGTCATTCGAACGATGACCGTGCGCCCAGACTCGGGGTCTTTGCCCAACACACGCTCGCCTGTTGCACGGGCACTCGTTTCGAGGGTGTGAACCACGTCTTGGTGGAACTGCTTGTAGAATTCGTCCACCATTTTGTGCCATTCAATTTTGCCCTCGGCAATCTGGTCGAAGCGGCCTTCAATTTCGGCTGTGAAGCCATAGTCCATGATGTCGGCAAAATTCTGCTCCAGGAAATCGGTCACGATCATGCCCATGTCGGTAGGGAAGAGCCGATTTTTTACAGCGCCCGTGATTTCGGTAGCTGTTTGCTTTTCGATGTGGTCATCGGCTAATTTGAGGATGGTGTATTGGCGCTCTTCTCCTTCCCGACTTTCCTTGACCACGTATCCCCGGTTGGGCTCCATGATTTTGGAAATAGTAGGCGCATAGGTACTGGGGCGCCCGATGCCCAGTTCTTCGAGTTTGCTGACGAGGCTGGCCTCAGAGTACCGGGCTGGAGGGCGGGTGAACCGCTCCAAGGCCGTCATTTCCTCGAGTTCCAGGATCTGGCCAATCTGAAGGGGGGGCAACATGCCTTTGGTTTCGCTTTCCTCGTCGTCGTCGCTGGATTCGAGATATACCTTCAAAAAGCCATCGAACTTGAGCACTTCACCTTCGGCGACGAGTTTGGCTTCAGGGTGGGTGCTGATGCCGATGGTTGCTATGGTGCGCTCGAGCTCTGCCTCAGCCATTTGGGAAGCTACGGTACGTTTCCAGATGAGCTCGTACAAGCGCTGTTGGTCGCGGTCGCCTGGAATTTGCTGTTTTTCGATGTAGGTGGGGCGAATGGCTTCGTGGGCTTCTTGGGCAAGTGCTTTTTTCGACTTGTAACGCCGCACGTGGACGTAGTTTTTACCGAATTGCTTTTCGATCTCTTGGGCAATGGCAGCGAGGGCCAGCTCGCTGATGTTGGTGGAGTCGGTACGCATGTAGGTGATGAAACCGGCTTCATACAGCTGCTGCGCCACGCGCATGGTGCGGCTGACCGAGAAACCCAGTTTTCGGCTGGCCTCCTGCTGGAGGGTGGAGGTGGTAAAAGGCGGTGCAGGCTTGCGGCGCGAAGGCTTGACCTCGATGTTATCGATGGTGTAAGTAGCTCCGATGCATTTTTCCAGGAAGGCCTTTGCCCCTTGCTCATCTTCGAATTGCTGGGGTGCGTCGGCTTTCAGAGTGGTGGTCTTGCCATTTTGCCCAGCCACATTGAACAAGGCGCTTATTTTGAAAAAAGGAGTGGGAGTAAAAGCGTTGATTTCCCGTTCCCGCTCTACTATCAACTTGACGGCAACCGATTGTACCCGGCCTGCGGAGAGTTTTCCTTTGATTTTCTTCCACAGCAATTCCGACAGCTCATAGCCCACGAGTCTGTCCAATATTCGGCGGGCCTGCTGGGCATCTACGAGGAACAGATCGAGCACCCGAGGCTGCTGGATGGCCTGCTGGATGGCCGGTTTGGTAATTTCGTTGAAAACGATGCGTTTGGTGCGCTTTTCATCCAATCCGAGTACTTGGCAGAGGTGCCAACTGATGGCTTCCCCTTCCCGGTCTTCGTCGGTGGCGAGCCAAACCTCATCCACCTTGCTCACCCATTCCTTGAGCTCTTTGACCACCTTGCGTTTGTCTGGCGGGATTTCGTATTTCGGCGTGTAATTGTGCTCCACATCCACACCCAGTTCGTTCTTGGGCAGGTCGCGGATGTGGCCGTAGCTCGATTTGACCACAAAGTCTTTCCCGAGGAATTTCTCAATGGTTTTTGCTTTGGCTGGAGACTCGACGATGAGCAAATTTTTAGGCATGTCGGCTATGGTGAGTTTCAGTAATCAGTCCGTTTGGACGGAAGGGTTGTGGGTTGAATCAGCTGGATAGCTCCAAGCTGGATGGGGCTTGTCGTTTCGCCTGTGCCAGCTCTCTGCACGGCTGACGACAGGGCGGCAAAAGTAAAAATTTTGACCCGCGGGGTAGGGGCAGTGCAGTTTGTATGATTGACATACGGAAAGCTTTAGCGGGGGTTGCGGCCATCGTTTCCGTTCCCCTCGCGCTTGGCTGGATCGACCTTTCGGGTTTCCTGGTAAAGAATCTGCCCTTTTTTGAGGCGCTCTTGCTTCCTCTTTTCTTCTTCTTCCTTGACTTGTTTCAGTAGGGCTTCGATTTCGAGCGGCTTGCCATTGAGACTGCGGTGAAACAGACGAATCATGACCCGCACCATGTCGTCGGGGTGGTGGATGCCCATCTGTTGCAGCGACACAGATAAACGCGAACCCTCGTACAATGACCAGTTGTGCGTCATCCAGCGCCCCAGGCTGAAAAAAAGCTTGTGCACGGCGTCGTCTTCGCTCATGGCTTTGAACTTGGCCTTCGATGCTGCATCGGTCAGCTTGTGGAGTTGGACCAGGGCGTCGTTCAGATCGCGTGGAATGTACACGCCGTAAAGCACTTCCTGCCGGATGCGCCATTCGTACTTTGCTTCTTCCGAATCGGTTTGCTGGGCGCCGACCGGGAGGGAAACCAGCCAAACCAGCAAGATGCTCAGGGCGGTGATTTTCATCGAAGGTGTGATTTGGAGCTCTTTTCTTTGCGCAAATTTCATGCATGCATTCATACTGACAAACCTTTCTCCCGTGGGTGAGGAAAGCCCGCCAACTTTAAAGCCCATGCCAGCTCGCATTTTGCTCATCGACAGACCCCACGAGATACTGGTCCAAAAACTCAGCGAATGGGGATGCCAGGTTGAAGAAGATTATCACTCCGACCCGGCGTCATTGATCCCCAAACTGGCCAATGTGGATGGTATTGTCCTGCGCAGCCGCATTGCCATTTCCGAGTCGTTGATACAAGCCAGTCCAATGCTGCGCTTCGTTGCGAGAGAAGGCGTCGGCACTGAACACATCGACCTGGAGGCCTGCCGCCGTCACCACATCACCGTTCTGACCTCTGCCGAAGGAAGCCGAGACACGGTGGCGGAACACACCATGGGCCTTCTGCTGTGCCTGATGAACCGAATCGCCACTGCCGACAGGCAAGTGCGAGCTGGACAGTGGCTCCGAGAACCAAACCGGGGAACGGAGCTCCTCGGCAAAACCGTTGGCATCCTCGGCTATGGTAACATGGGCAGTGCCTTTGCCCGCCGCCTCACCGGTTTTGGCGTCAGAACCATTGCCTACGACAAGTACAAGTCCAACTATGGAGATGAGTACGCCGAGGAGGTCTCTTTGGAACAATTGCACGAGCAGGCCGATGTGTTGAGCATTCACATACCCTACATGCCCCAAAACCACTACTTCATCGACGGTGATTTTCTCGACAGATTCCGCAAACCCATTTTCCTGGTCAATACGGCCAGAGGGTTGGTTCTGAAGACAGACGACCTGGTCGAACGACTTGAAAGTGGCAGGGTAACTGGGGCCGCATTGGATGTGCTGGAATACGAGGAGCAATCGTTCGACAAGTTCAGCCTGGATACGCTACCCCCTGCTTTCGAATATCTGCGCAACAGCGATAGGGTTGTGCTCACGCCCCACATTGCAGGATGGAGTTTCGAGAGCAAACGCAAACATGCCCAGGTGTTGGCAAGGAAAATTGCCGAGCTGCTTGGCAAAACGGTGGACGACGAAGGCATGCGCGCCGGGTAAAACGCGTCTGTGAACGGATAATGCAAGTGCCCAGGGCCTGATGCCGAGCCCGTTGATGCTAATGGATGCAAGTCCGCAGGCTGTACGCAGCTGGCGGCGCCCAAATAAATTTCCTTTCACTGATTTTTTGCCGTGGCTGAAAAATTGGTTGAAAGGCTGTCACTTGCCCTTTGGGATTATGCGCGGTAGGAGGTCATTCCTTGCTTTTGGCCTCAACCTCGGCTGCTCGGCGCGCTGCGATTCTGGCGCGCAGGGCTGCTGTGATGACAGGGATGATGGTGACGACGATCATGATGAAAACGATCAGGGAGAGGTTCTTCTTCACCCATTCGATTTGGCCAAAGAAATAACCCAGGAATCCAAAGATGAGCACCCAAAGCACTGCTCCCCAGACGGTGTAGTTGATGAACTTGCTCCGGGTCATTTTCGACAGCCCTGCAACAAAGGGGACGAAGGTGCGGAAGACGGGCAGAAAACGGCTCAGGATGACGGCTTTCTGTCCATGCCTCTCGAAAAAATCGTGCGTCTGATCCAGGTAGTGTTTGTTGATCCACCTGATCTTCCCCACGTCGATGAATCGCCTACTTAGGTATAAGCCGATGTGATAATTAACCGTATTGCCCAAGATGGCGGCGATGATCATCACTACTACGGCGATCCAGATATTGAGTGCACCTGAGCTGGCAATGACCCCTACGGTGAAGATGAGGCCGTCGCCTGGAAGGAACGGTGTGACAACGAACCCCGTTTCACTGAAAATGATCAAGAAAAGCAACAGGTAAATGAGTGCCCCGTATTGGGCCACCCAATCGAGCAGATACTGATCGGTGTGAATGATGAAATCAATGAGTTCGGCCATCGGTATGATCTTGTGAATAGGGGATAGGCAGGGCGGTCAGTTGGTACGGATTCTTGCTTTTCCATGAAACCAACTTCCACGTTGGGTTTAGGGAGCGGCAAATGTAGAAAATGAATGGAGGTGAAAGAGAAGCCACGGTTTTGCCACCGATAAAAAAGAAAACAGGCATGGCGAGCACCATGCCTGTTTTCAAAATGGTGTTTGCAAAAATTACTGAGCCTGTTGCTGGGTGGTGTCAGGAGTAGCTTCGTTGGTAGCTTCCTGCGTTTCAGCAGCGGGCTGCTGGGTTTCTTCAGCAGGAGCTGCTTGCTCAGTCGTTTCCTCAGTGCTCTGAGTGCCGGCATCGTTGCGGCATGCGCTGAACAACACTGCACCGAAGAACAGGGCGATGGCGAAAATGCTGAGAATCTTTTTCATGTTGGAAAGGTTTGAGTTTGTACTTGTAGTGTCAGCAGATCCGACCCACCCGGCATGGGTGGTTTCAGTCGGTAAATTGACCATGCAAAAGTAGAATGGTCACGGTAGAGACCAAATCCCGGTTAAAAAAATTTTAAAAACGGGGTTTTGTCAGCTCAGCCCAAAAAATCTCAGAAAGTCCGGGAGGCTCAAGCAATTGACGCAATGTCGTTTACTGAGGCCACCCTTCCGGGCGGCGTACACACCGTAGCGGATGTCGTCGATGCCTGTGGTACTGTGAGCATCCGGATTGATCGATATATGAACCCCTGCTTCCACGGCTGTGGGAATCCAGCTCCAGTCCAGGTCGAGGCGATAGGGGTTGGCATTGAGTTCGATCACGACGCCATGGCGGGCACAGGCCTCGATGATGCGCTGGTGATCGATGGGATAGCCTGGCCTGGACAACAGCAATCGTCCTGTGGGATGGCCCAGTATTTTGGTAGCCGGGTGCTCGATTGCTTTGAGCAGACGCTCGGTGGCCTTCTTTTCGTCCATCTTCAGATTGGAATGAACCGAGGCAATGACGATGTCAAAGGACTCGAGTACGTGGTCGTCGTAGTCCAGTGATCCATCATTTAAAATGTCCGACTCGATGCCCTTAAAAATCCTGAAAGGAGCCAGTTCGGCATTCAACCTGTCTATTTCTTCCCATTGCTGATGAAGCCTTTCTACGTCAAGGCCATTGGCATAAAAAGCCGAACGCGAGTGGTCAGAGATGACCAAATATTCGAAACCCTTGGCGATACAAACCACGGCCATGTCTCGCAGGGTGTTGATGCCGTCGCTGTAGGTGCTGTGGGCATGCACGACGCCGCGGATATCTTCCCGTCGAATCAATTCCGGAAGGGCCTGCTGTCGCGCCAGGTCTATGTAGCGTGGGTCATTGCGCAGCTCCGGTGCGATGAATGGAATGCCGGCTTTTTCAAACACCTGCCGCTCATCTGGCAGGTTTCTGAAGTCCACCCCTTTGAAAGTTTCTATGAAATGGCGCAAGAATTCTCCGCTTCCAGTAAATCGAAATTGTTTGCTACCAAATTCACGTGGGTTGCTCAGGTAAATGGTTACTGGCGTTTCAGCCGCAGCCGTTTTTCCACGCAGCACGGACTGATCGGCCACTTTGCTAGGCTTCAATTCTGCGAACAGCTCTCCAGCCTCCAACTCTCCTGAGATGATCAGCTCCACTTGGGAGAGAACGGGGTCCCGACGGCGGAATGCGCCCGTGATTTCAATATTCAAATCTGGATTGAGGGCGCGCAATTTTTCGAGGAGCGATTCTGCTTCATCTTCTACCGAGGCGTATAAAAATTCCGATTTGTGTTTTTCGTAGTACAGGAGCTTTTGCCTGAGATCTTCCTGGGTTTTTTTCCCAAATCCTTTCAGCTCGATCAGTCGGTTTTCGTTGCAGGCATACAGCAGTTCGCCAGGAGATTCCACCCCCAGTTCCTTCCATAGCACACGTACTTTTTTGGGCCCAATGCCAGGCACTTGCAACAGCTCGCGAATACCTGGCGGGGTGAGGGCTTCGTATTTCTCGATCGCTTGAAGCGTGCCCGTTTGAGCCAGTTCTTTGATTTTTTTTGAAATGGCCGATCCGATTCCTTTGATGGAAGCCAATTCTTCCTCGCTCATGGATTCCAAAGGCTCAGGCCATTTGCGCAGGGTGAGATAGGCATTCCTGTAAGACCTGATTTTGAAAGGGTTTTCCTGGTGGAGCTCCATGAGGTCGGCCAGGTAATCGAAAGCCTTTGCGATTTCTTTGTTGGTCATGTCGGTTGGGTTTGAAAGTGCCGTTCCTTCAGGAAATGCTATTGCCGGTCTCCACGAAATCGGAAAGATACTGGAAACAGGGGCCTAGTTGGCCTTCGATTGCCACGGTACCTCTCCTGATCATTTCGCTTTGGGGGTTCATCAGTTCTGGCAAGACATGTTCGATCAGCCGTTCGCCGAAGGAATCACTGGCATCGCGTGGCAATTCATTGGGCAAGTTGTCGATGGCCATGACATCCACGGTACCGGTAGTGTGGGGGGGCACCTCCACCCCTTTACAAGGGTCGAAGCCATAGACAGGATCAGCGATGGTGCTGGGCCGAATGGTAGAGGGCACACTTGCAGCCGGGGCTATGTCACAGGTCACGTCGGCAATTACTTCGATCGAAAAGGCATCGTCGCACATTTCCTCGAGGGTAAAGAAGGCCGGAGCACGGGGATCCCAATAAATGCCATTGATGAAAATTTGTGCCTTGTGGGCAAAAGGGAGGAAGGCACTTTCGAAAAGTGCTGGCTGGCGATAGAATGTTTCCTTGTCGAACGGAGCACCGTCCTTTCGCCTGACGTATTCCTTGCTGCTGAGCTGGGCGAAGACGGCTCGATCGAATGTGCTTTCCAGGAACGCTTGGGCAGTCACGCGTTGAATCCCCATGTCTTCCAATACCTGGGCGGCACCATTTGCCACTCGGCCGGTACCGGTGAGGACGATTTTCACGGCTGGTAGCTGGAGATACTGGCGGTACCATTGTACAGCATCCTCGTAATGGGGAAAGGTGTACATCCGGGGAAGGGTAGGGGAGAGATTTTTCCTGCGCTGCCACGTCCACACGGCATTGTGCGCTCCTACCATCCCAGCAAACTTTCCGAACGCAATCACCCGCTGGCCCTTTTCATCCGTGAGTACCTCGTAGTCTATCAACCGGATGCGCTTTTCGAGAATGGCCATCAACAACTTGCGGTTGTATGCCTGTTTCTTGATGGTATGGGAAAAGAATAGGTATGTTTTGCCAGCTATCAAGTGGTTGATGGGCACCTCTTTCACGCCAAACAAAATGTCACAAGGCGTCAAATCTTCTGAGACCACAATACCCAACCGCCTGTATTCATCGTCGGAGAAACACCGGTGAGGGGAAGGCTGTACGATGATGTCGAGGCCAAAAAGCGCTTTGGCCCGAAGGCATTGCTCAGGCGTAAGAGGAGTCCTGGAGTCTGGTGGTATTTTGCCCTCTCTGATTATTCCAATCGTCATGATGTTGATTTTTTTGTTGAAATGACCACGTCTTTGTCCTGCATTTCGCCACACAGACACATTTTTCCCGTCACAATTTTTTTTTCGAAAATCGGACAGCTGTGTAACCGATCTTGAACGGTCCGAATGGCGAATCGGGTGAACTTCCCGCCGGGCAAAATCCGTGCTCGTGCTTGTAAATACTGGGATTTTGCCATTCCAGCGGCGCAAATGTAAAGCAACCTAATCTGCTTCATCGGATGGACAATTGCCAATTCAGCTGATATTTCGTTGAACTTCCTCTATTGCCTTGCTAAGCTGTCTTGGTTAGTTTTGTCGTCCCTCCCGCAACATACCCCCCTTCCGAAGGCGATTTCCCCCCTATGAACTTACACCAAAACTTGCTGCTTTATGTACCTACTTTGCTTGGCGGTCATAGCAGGCGCGCTCCTGCTCTCCGTGGTCAATTTTCAGGGGGAGCAAGCCAAAGCCGGCCCTGACCAGAATTAATAATTCAAGTATGGCAATAATTCGACACCAAATCTGACGCTTCGAAATCGCCCCCTCCCATGGATATGTGCTCCTGATCGATCTCCGGGTTGACCCTGGGTGAGTGGGTTTTGCATTTGTTCGGCAGATCTGTGCGCCGTTCAAACCATTTTTCATTTTGCCGGTTGTTATCTTTGTCGTCCCGAAAGGGGCAGTGTTCATTGACATGGGGGTGTATTGGAATCGACAGGAATGTCAATCTGTAAGTAAGCATGCCGGAGCATGATTGCTCATCTCCGTTATCAACTGGCAATCGACCAATTTAAATGGCAACTATCAGTATGCCATGGCTGCCTAATTACGAGAGTAATTAGCGCCATTATGCCGTACGCTTGATGCCTGCTACACAGCGTACCGCGTATCATCCATCCGCAGGATAGTCAACGGGAGGGCTCCGGCCCGTTGGCGAAACTCCCGGAGCTAAGGTGCAAGTCAGGTTTGGTCTGTGAACCTACCTTGCACCCGACATCCCAATCACAGACTAAGCATGTAGAAAGCTTGCAGATGCTTTCTCTGGACGCGGGTTCGACTCCCGCCACCTCCACAACCATTAACCCTTCAAAGCCTCATCGTCCAGATGGGGCTTTTTCATTTGAAGACTCGCCATTTTGTCCAATACCTGTGTGTCGATCCAAAACCGAGAGTAAGGATCGCTCGCTCCGATATCAGGTTCATCGGAAAGCACCATTTCACTTGTACCTTTTGTCTTTCTTTGCCCCCAAAACCACCGGTATGGCAAAGGAAACCCGACAGACCACCCGCCACATCCTCATGGTGCGCCCAGCCCGTTTTGGGTACAATCCGGAAACGGCATCCAGCAATGCCTTCCAATCAGAGGATAGAAGCCTGCGCAGCAACGAAATCAGAAAAATGGCCCTGGCTGAGTTCGATCAATTGGTTGAAACCCTCGATTCCGTTGGCGTGCATGTGATCGTTGCCGATGACACTCCCCAACCTGCCAAGCCCGATGCCGTTTTCCCAAACAACTGGATCACCTTCCACGAAGACGGTACCGTTGTTACCTACCCCATGTTGAGCCCCGCTCGTCGCCTGGAACGACGGGAGGACATCATCGAATTGGTCGGTCGGCAATTCCACATCACACGCCGTGTCAAACTGGAACGATTCGAGGAGGAGGGTAAATTTCTCGAAGGAACAGGCAGCATGATCATCGATCGGCCCAATGGAATCGTGTATGCTTGTCAAAGCCCCCGTACCCATCCCGATTTATTGGACCACTTTTGCAAACTCATGGGGTACCAGTCCGTTCTGTTCAAAGCCGTCGATGCCGAAGGAATGGACATCTACCACACCAACGTCATGATGGCGCTCGGAGAATCCTTTGTCGTCATTTGTCGAGACAGCATCCCGGAAGGCAAAATGTGGAGCCAAGTCCAGCAATATTTTGAAAAAACAAACAAAGAAATCATATCCATCTCCCTTCCCCAGATGATGTCATTTGCCGGGAACATGCTGCAGGTGCGTGCTGCAGAAGACACCCCCCTGCTCGTCATGTCTTCCCAGGCTTTTGAGTCCCTTACGCCCTCCCAGTTGCTGGCTTTTGAAAAACATACCAACATTATGCACGCCCCCATCCCTACCATCGAAAAATATGGAGGCGGATCGGTGCGCTGCATGATGGCCGAGGTGTTTTTGCCGGAAAAGTAAGGAGGGGATGATCTAATTCAATGAGCAAGGTGCCCAGATCTGTAGAGAGTATGGTATAGAAATACCCCCTCCTAACCTTTCTCAAACCCTCTCTCAACCATCAAGCAAGATTAGCTGACAGCCATGCTTTTAGTTCCGGTAAATACTGTAGAGTAGAATGGGGTAGTGGTAGTTTGTTGCGTGTTGCAATTTTTGAATGAGCTCTATTTCATTTTTACAATGTACACGCTAACTTTGTTGCGTTGTCACTTAACACATCTCTTCGACCAACCACATTGCACCTGCATCGTACCTTCCGTTCGCTTCAAGAATGGCTGGCTTTGATTGAAAGCCTTGCAGACATATTGAACTCGTCTTGCGATTGAGAAGTTGGGAGTACTTGTACTCGATCATTGTCAGGGTATTGTATTATGTCAAACACTTGGTGCCTTTCTACATGTAAGTAGGACGGTGCTTATTTGATTGTATAATAACAACCTGAATCGCCATGAAAAAGATTGTTAATCGCACTGTCAGAGTCGAGGATCTGTTTCCTCTATACTCTTGTTTTTACATTTTTTTCATTTTGGAATTGGCGACATTTTCATTTCAGTACGATAGGGATGAACGCTTTATACTACCACCCCCCTCAAATGACCTGTGCGAAGATGCAAGTGAGATAGCAATCACCGGAGCAGGATTCGATATTGGCATTTTTCATTCGGATACATTTGACATGACTGGAGCGACCAAATCGCTCAATGAATATTTCGATTTTCCCATGCAGGGGGCTGGTTTGGATAAAAAATCTATTTGGTTCAAGTTTTCGATACCTACTGTAAGAGAAGTAACCGTTACTTGGTTGCCAGTTGATTTTCAAATTACTCCCGATGAAGTGGGATTCGTGGTATACAAGGTAGAGAATTGTGCCGAAGTTGGACCGGCTACGGTTGGTGCCCTTCCGGCAGCAACACAGTTAGGAAGTTCGAAAAATTTGTGTCTCGCCCCTGGAACGTATTTTATTCAAGTATGTGGTAAGGATGTGACGAGTGGAGAAATTTACCTCGAACTAAATTTACAATATCCATTTACCTCATCCCCACCTGGCAATGCACCTTATGACCTTCCTTCCAATGCTTATGATTTTGGAACGTTAACTCAGGACGAAACTTCTACGACATATTCAATTGGCTGCCAAAGTATAGACGGAAGCTGGGAATACGAGAACTTGCCCGTTGCCGTTCCTGAGGAATATACCAAATCCACTTGGCACGTTTTCACCATCGATGGAGGGTTGGACGTGTTAAGTATAATTTTAGAAAATACAGGTGGTGTTGCTTTGCCAAAGGATATTGGATTTCGGCTTTTCGAGGGGAACGTGCAACAAGTTGCCCCAGCTTCTCTAACCGTTTTAGAGGATGCCAAACTTTTGAGTACTTATGATACTCTCCGCGTTCGTGAGTTCATCTGTGAGAATTTATTTCAGTCTGGGAATACATACAGCTTTCAACTTATTTTCCCGCAAAACTTTTACACGGACAATTTTTCAATCCGTATCTGCAAGCATGGTGTGGGTAAAACGGGAGGGGCGATTCCGGATATCGATGCCATGGACAGTGGAAATATATTGGGTGTTCTCCCTTCCAGTTCTGCAGGAGAAGTGACAAAGCTCATTGATTACTTTGGCTGTGATGCCAGACTGTCATTGGCAATGAATCAATGTGGAACTGTCAATCCCGCAGGTGAAGTAGTCATTGGTAGTAAACACTATGACTTGACACTATGGGCTTTTTTCCAAATCGAGTCGCCAGCTCTGGTTACCTTCAAATATGAAACCAGTGATCCTCAATTGAGCTATGCACGTATTTTCGAAGCTCCCACCAATGATGATTGTAGTGCAATCGATGCTGTTGAAGACTTATTCGCACAATTCAAAGACACACTCGCCATTCCCTGTATGCCCCCCGGCCAATATGCCATTCAATTGCTAGGAAATTCTATGATGTTGAATAATTCCCCAGGAACTCCACTATGTGACGTAGGGTTACTTGGACGTGCCGTGGAGCTCAGAATCAAAGTGAAATCCTTGCCTGAAAAAATAAGTTTGGACTATGGGATGCCAACGCGGTTGATAAAATGAATGGATTACAGCCACTACAAAGTGGTCTGACATATAATGCCGAACCTGACACGTTTGCATGCAATAACACAGTATTGCCAGAAAATGGTACTTGCAACGATTACACGAAGGCAATGTATCGTGTTTTCAATATTACTGATACTGGATATGTCCAGTTGAAAGGATTGAAAACCATACCTGGAGAAAGTTTTAGATACAAATTGTTCCAAGGCAGATTAGATAGCCTTGCAATAGAGCAAAACGCCTATTCCGATACCAGTCTCATAGCAGATGCTATCGATGTTTTAGAAGGAAATTGTATAATGAGCAGCGGTGTAGGTAGAAATTACTATTGCCTATCACCATCGGAATATACACTCGTTACGTATGGTGGCATCAATCAATTGGGTAAGGCAGATGCACCCGCTGTTTATTTCAAAAAAGTGCAAACCAAGTATCACTCTCGAGAATTGGCTGAAGACTTGGGAGATCTCGTTCCTCCGCCGCAAAACGTAGAAATTTTGGATTGTTTTGGCCAGCCTACAGGATTTGTTTTCATTAGTCCGAGTAAGACATACACATCAAACAAGGACACTTTTTCCTGCATGTCCAATCCTGATACCATCGGGGGTCTCGCCCCCTGCGGCAGCTATCCGAACAATGCAAAACTGATTTACCGACAATTTTATTTGAGTGAACCTCGAATAGTCAGAATTTATAGACAGGGTGATTTAGCCCCTATGAATTTATTTAAAGGAAAGGCCACGGATTTGAACGACACGCTCGTGCCTTGGATAGGCAAAAATAACTCTGGCGCAGATTGGGCTTCGTGTTTTTATGATCAAACCACGAGTCCTTGTGATCCATTGCCCCCTGGGTGGTACACGGTTGTTTCATATGGATATGGGGCAAGTTATGACAAACCTTTTTTGAATAATGCAGATGGCTTCAGGCATAACCTTGGAGGAATTAATTATATCACAATAGAATCCAATCCCTTGAGTGACGAGCCCTACGACACACCGACGGAAGCATACCAGATCAACAGTTGTAATCCAGTGGATTGGAATATTTCGGCAGCATCGAATGATTATCCGAATACCAGCCTTCAATACAATTTGAAAAACTTACAATTTGGTTGCATTAGTGATCTTCCATGGAGCGATCACCCTATTTTTCCGTGTAAATCGGATGATGAACATGTGATTTATTCAGTTTTTGAGGTCACACAGCCATCCTTTCTCAGAATCCTTGGAGTGCCCGATAATTTGACGAGTGCAATTTATCCCGGGAATTGTATCGACAACCCTCAAATCTTAGTCGATTCACTGCCAATTTACCCTTGCTCAGATCCCTCTTACCCCGAGTTGCAAATCTGCAATCTACAGCCAGGTTATTACACCTTTGTCGTATTCTCAGGGCCAGGTGACCCCAAAAGTTTTAAGCCAACTTTTATAGTCGAACGCGTTGGATACTCGCGTTTTGATCACGCCGTGAATGCTTATGACTTTGGCCTCATACCACCGGATGGTGTACAAATATGGGGCAAACCTGGTGATGTACATCCTTTCAACCCCAATTTGAAACCAAGCAACGACTTCATCTATTGTACAACTGGTGCTCAACCCAGTGACCCAATCCAAGATTTGTGTGTGTTGTCCAACGGTAATAAAAACCTCATTTACAATCCACTTATATACAGTGGAACAGTGAACATTCCATTGTATCTCGACACGCTTCCCTCCCCAGCCTCCGGCCAAAGAAAATCTCTGAGAAATCTCTGGTACACCTTTGCTCTTGCTGGATCAGGAAAAGTGGAAGTAGAAATAGATAAGGTCAGCAGTTCTAAAATGCCGCGTGTTGAAATATACAAAAGCGATGTAGATGGATCCATTCCATTTGAAGAGCTTGTGGCATATGGTGGTATAGACTCCACGTTGGCAGATGGACTGACTTTCGTAGCAAGCAATCGCAATGGATCGACCAATTGCAGACAGCGCGACGGAATGATATCCTTCGAAAAAACACAGTGCGACTCGGATACAACACGTTATTACGTCATCGTAACTATGTGGGATTGGGGAAATTACTCATCAAACCAGATAGAACCCAATCAACAGGTTGAGCTGGGCATCAAGTATGAGGGGGTAATCCATCAGCCTGTGAAATACGATCATTTCCAAGAGGCAAATGTGATCAATGGATTGAATGAAGACAAGCCTCCTTACACCGCAATTGCGCTGGGAGAGGGAATTTATTTTGGAGCTCCGGCCAGTTTAGAATGTGCCACCAGAGATGCTGAGGATCCATACAACAACATGTGCTATCTGCGATCGGTATGGTACAAGTTTACTGTAACTGGGACAGGTACCATACGACTCGCTCATGAAATACCAGGCCTTCCAAATTCCCAAGGTGCCTCTTCATCCATGAAACTTTACCGAGAGCTCGTCCCAGGTGATATCAAATCATTGGTCGAAGTCAAACTCGTCGATTTCCCCGCTGATCACCCGAACAACAATACAGGTTACAAGTGGCGGGAGGGTTGTTATGAAGCCGGCACTTATTACATCTTATGGATTGATTGCGATCCTGCAAGCTTCAGCATTGTAAAAACCTATCGACCTATCGTATGGCTACTCGAAAACCTCGGTGATTTTTGCCACACGGCAATAAACGTCAATGTGGATGGTCCAGGAATATTTGTTGGTAAAACACGGGTAGATTGTCATACCATAGGTACGGACTTTGGCGAAAATGGCTCAAACATGGGATGCTTATCGGGGCCATCAGGTTACAAGTCGACTTGGTTTAAATTTTCACTCCTTGGCACAACGAAACATGATATCCAGTTTAATTTCGATGCAAGTCAATTGATTGATCCTGCTGGACCTCCGATAGATCCTTCACAGGTTCGTGCGAGAATATTATATGGTAGCTGTGATGCCATGACAGCGGGTTCTTGCCTGGCAAGTTCTACTGCTTCCATTAAACTTTATTGTCTGGGACCAGGAGACTATTTCGTGCAGTTGACAATGCCCATGAGTGCTAAGGGCGAAATATCTGTTACACTGACCGTCGACTCATCGCTCGATCAAACTTGCAATCCTTTGGATCCAACTCACCCATTTGCCAATTTTTCGGCTATGCCGAGTTGCGATTCCGATTCGATTGAAATACTCAATTTCTCTACGGCTGGTTCCGCTGTTCAATATCTCTGGAATTTCCCTGGAGGATATACCAGCAATGCATTTGTACCGCAATGGTCGTACCCCAAGTCGACTCAACCACAAATCATTGAAATTACTTTAAAAGTACTCAACACGAACAATGGGCTCATCGATAGCGTCACACAACAAATCCTGATACCGCCCAAATCTAACGCATTCCCGACGGATACGATCGAAATATGCAACTGCGCTGACACACTTTTGATAGCTCCTATAACGGGAGTCAATTTGTCGTGGCAAAATGGCTCGACCAATCCTGTCTTGCAGGTGAACGAACCGGGAGTTTATTGGGTAGATATGAAATTTGGCAATTGCTTGATACGGGATACCACCGTCGTTGAAGGTGTGAGTTGTGAAATTATCGAGACATACTTTGTTACCCTCTGTAAGGGCGAACCATACAATGGCATTTATTATCAAAACGATACCGTTGTCACGAGTACCTACTTGGATGGCTGTCAAAACATAGTAGAGGAAAAATTCATCATCGACCTGCTCGATACAGCGCTTGTCTTGTTGCCGGATATCACGCTATGTGAAGGTGATACGATTGATTTCGCAGGGTTGAAAATATGGCAACCTGGAATTTATGAGGCAATTCTGAGCAATTCGGTGGGCTGTGACTCCACCGTCGTTTTGCCTGTCACGGTCAAACCCCCTGCTTTGACTGTAGATACCTTGCGGTTGTGTGAGGGTGAATTATTTTTAGGGAATATAAGCACCGACACTTTGGTGTGCGAGTCATTTACTGATTCAGATGGATGTGACTCTACACATTGTACTTACGTCGTTTTTTTGGACACATTCTCTATCGTGCAACAAGCTTCGATTTGTGAGGGTGAAGTGTTGGATTTCAATGGAGAACCTTTGAGTACACCGGGATATTATTGCAAGACATTTTCGAGTATTAATGGATGTGATTCGACTGTTTGCATAGAATTGATGGTTCTGGAAAGTTCTATTGCGACCATTTCTCCAGAAATATGTGCAGGAGAATGTTACATCGTCGGCGATTCATGTTTTTCCAATACAGGGTTACACGTTGCAGTCTTGCAAGCTGCAAATGGTTGCGACAGCATCGTATTTGTCTCGCTGAAGGTGCACCCCTTGCCTGCCGTATCTATTTCAGGGAATAAATTGTTCTGCGATGGTGACTCTATTTTATTGGATGCAGGAAACAATTTCAGTTCCTATTCTTGGTCGAGTGGTGAATCTACTCAATCCATTTGGGTAAAAACTTCAAATAGTTACTCGGTAACCGTGGAAGATGAATTCGGTTGCAAAAATAGTGATATTGTGGATGTGAACGCCATCCAAGTGCTGGCCGACATAGAAGTGTTGTCTTCTTACAATGGAGCCTCCATCAGTTGCCATGGAGCATCAGATGCATCCATTCGGGCAGTTGCTACTGGTGGGGTTGGTAGCTATGTTTATTTTTGGCAAAATGCTGCACAAACACAAATATTGTCCGGGATACCAAGCGGGCATTATTTTGTAACCATCACGGATGGAATCGGGTGTCAGGACTCTGCCTCTATTGAAATAAAGGATCCTGAAGCCATTGAATTGATTGTAGATTCTCAACAACCAACCTGCTACGGGGATGAAGATGGCAGGTTGCAAATCCTCGCAAATGGTGGAACTCCTCCTTATCGGTATTCCATTGATGGACTGAACTGGAATACACAACCAGTGTTCGTGAATTTACCAGCCGGGGAGTACTTGGTGAAAATCGCCGACGGCAATGGCTGTCAAATAGAGACTTTGGTGATTTTGGAACCTCCGACAGAGTGGTTCCTTGAAGTCATACCTGACTCGGCTGCAATCCGATTGGGTGAAAGCGTGGAAGTGACTTACATAACCAATATGGATGCTCCCGCCATCATTCGGTGGATGCCTGAAGATGGGTTGTCATGTCTGGAAGGGTGCAAATATTTTATTGCATCACCCACGTCTTCCACAGATTATGTTCTCACCTTGATTGATAGCCTTGGCTGTGCCGTATCCGATGAATTTCACATAAAAGTTGATAAGCGAAGAAACGAGCTGTATGCACCGAATGTCTTTTCGCCCAATGCTGATGGGATCAATGATTACTACACAATTTTTGGTGGACCTTCTGCATCAAAATTGAACGTACTGCGCATTTACGACCGCTGGGGTGGGCTCGCTTTTCAAACCTTCAACATACCCCTCAATGAGCCCGAACTCGGGTGGGATGGGTACATAAATGGAATTGCTGCGCACGCCGGTGAGTATGTTTTCATGGCTGAAGTCGAATTTAAGGATGGTTCTAAAAAAATCATCAAAGGAGGATTCGTTTTGATCCGTTGAGATTTTCTTCAAAATGATTTTATCGCAGGAAGGCGGTTCAACGAATTCACCGTGGAGTAGTCCATTTTGACATGTTGTACTAAAGACTGCCAGGGACCAACGTTCCAAACCATGTGTGGAAACTACCGTGTCATTTCTAAATAAACTTGGTCATTTCCTGAAAACCACCTCGGTGGCACCCCAGCCGAAGCGGGGGTGAAATTCGTTTTTGAACTGCTGCACTTCGGGGGTTTGAAGCAGCCGGGTGGTAATTTCATCGCGGAGTTTGCCCTGTCCTACGCCGTGTATGATGAAGACCCGTTCCACGCCCAGGCGTATGGCCTCATCGAGATATTTTTCAAAAACCTCCAATTGTTTTTTGAGGATTTGTGATTTGTTCAACTTCGATGGATCGGCCACGAGCCTGTCGATATGGAGGTCGATTTCGAGGGGGAATGCTGCCAATTTATTGGGGTCGAAAATTTCTACCCATTCTTCACGTACAGTGTCATAATGCCACCTGCTTTTCCATATTTTTTTAGCCACGGATCGCAAGTCTTCTCTTTTTTTTTCTTCTTCACTTTCGAAGTTGGGCAAGCCGGTCAGTTGAAGCAGATGCACAGGCATTTTGAAATACCTCAGGCTTTTTATGTTTTTAAAAAAAGACTTTGCTCTGATTTTCAGGGTAGTCACTTTTTCTTCACTATCGCGTTCGGTGCTGCTCCACCGATGGGTGAGCTCCACTTCGGGTGTTTCGTTGAGTTGATCGTGTAGCAAGTATCCGATCGAAATGATATTTCCAGGGGGTATTGCGCCGTCCCATTTGTGTGGTTTACTCTCGTCAAAAAATATCCGAAAGGCAAGAGCAGCCGTGTAAGGGCTTTCATTGATCAAAAACATTCCATAGCGCACGGGCAATCCCTCGTTGTCGTGTTCTGGCAAAAATGCAATGGACAACCCAGCCGGTGCGGCCACACCTGCTGCGCTGGCTACCTTTTCCGAAGGGGGTATATCCTTTGGAGAGCGGGGTTGAGTTCCTTTGCTGACGGAAGCGCCCTGGCTCGGGAGGTCGATGCGCCTCAAATCCGACTCGAAGACAGGGATTTCGAGGTTGTTTTTGTCGAGAACCACCAGCACCATGCCGTTGCCAAGCAGTTTTTTCACCGTGGCTGTCTGGCCAGTTCTATGGAGGACCACTTTTGCACCTGTTCCGAGGAGCATGGGTTATTTGTTTGTTATGGCGTAAAAAACATTTGAGAGCAGACGTCCAAAGGTACACAGTGCACCGGGGAAAGGCCTTTCTATTTTGAGTGACGGTGAATGTAGGAAAAGGTAGGCCCATCTATCTTCGCAGCATGAAAACCCGTTGGCATATTGCCCAAGCCACTGAAAGTCTCTGGTGGCGCTGGTACCTGCATCGGCGCAATCCAGCCGATTACCTCCAATGGAAAACGGAATACTGGCGGCACTTTTTCGAGCGATTCGAGCTCGACCTGCAGCCTCAAGGCGCGTTGCTGGAGGTGGGTTGTGGTCCGGCCGGGGTGGGTTTGGTACTCCCATGTGAAAGGCTGACGCTCCTCGACCCGTTGCTGAAGCGCTACCAAGAACTTTTTCCAGCCATCACGCAACGAAGCCTGGCTGGTTGCAGGCTCGTCTACCAGCCATTGGAGAGCTGGGAGACCCATGAGAAATTCGAACACATCTACTGTTTTAACGTGATAAATCATTGCCAGGACCTCGAGCGCTGTGCCCACAAATTGACATACCTGCTACAGGACGGGGGTAGTCTTTATTTGAGCACCGATTGCCATCGGCACGAAAGTTTGAAGCTCCTTTTCCGACGCATTCCTGCGGATGTGCTGCATCCGCAGCAATATGACCTGGGTGATTACGTAGCCCTGTTCGAAGGCAAAGGACTGGAGTTGCAGGCTACTCACTGCGTGCACAGGGGGCGGATTTTCGAGTATCAACTATTGATTTTTAAAAAATGAAACGACAATGCATTTCGAGTGGGGCTCCTTGGGAGTCCATCGTAGGTTACAGCCGGGCCGTCAGAGTCGGATCCGTAGTGGAGGTTTCGGGCACGGCCCCCGTCGAAGAAGGCCGAGTAGTGGCGCCGGGCAATGCTGCCGAGCAGACGCGGTGCTGCCTGCGAATCATCGAGCGGGCATTGCAGCAAGCTGGTGCTTCATTGAACGATGTGGTGCGCACACGCATTTATGTTACCGACATCGGCCATTGGGAAGAAATAGGTCGCGTGCACGGCGAATTTTTTGGCTCTATCAGACCGGCCACGACCATGGTGCAGGTGAGTGCCCTGATCGATCCTCAAATGTTGGTCGAAATAGAAGCGACGGCCATCGTCGGTGAATGATGAAACAAGCGAAGCGATACAAGGTCAAGGAAGTTTTCTACACCCTGCAAGGGGAGGGAGCCCAGAGCGGACGCCCGGCCGTCTTTGTCCGTTTTTCGGGCTGCAACCTTTGGTCGGGGCGCGAGGAGGACCGACACAAGGCAATATGCCAGTTTTGCGACACCGATTTCCGGGGCACCGACGGTTTCAACGGGGGTACTTACACGGCCGATGAACTCGCTTCACTCGCCGCATCACTGTGGGGCGACATGCACGCCGGAAAACCCTTCATAGTCTGCACAGGTGGCGAACCCTTGCTGCAACTGGACGAACCGCTCGTCGAGGCTTTTCACGCAGCGGGTTTTCAAGTGGCCGTCGAGACCAATGGCACCTGCCTGCCACCATCCAACCTCGACTGGATTTGCGTGAGCCCCAAGGCCGGTGCTCCGCTCGTGCTGAAACAAGGGCACGAGCTCAAATTGGTCTTTCCCCAACCTGATGCTCCTCCCGAACTGTTCGAATCATTGGAATTCGAGCATTTCTTCCTGCAGCCCATGGACGGACCACAGATCGAACAGAATACACGATTGGCCGTGGAATATTGCCTGAAACACCCGCGTTGGCGTCTCAGCCTGCAGACCCACAAGATTCTCCACATCCCATGATGATGGCCCGTGGTTCGTGTTCCAGTGGTTCACTGAATGATGAGCCGTTGGATCCGTTGGCCTTGGCTTGAGCGCAGCCGAATCAGGTAAGTACCCGCGGGCAATTGCCCCAAGTCGAATGCCAGGCGGTGCTCTCCGGCACTGAGGGCTCCCCGGTGAAGTACCTGCAGGGGGCGACCTTGGGAATCGAGTACGTCAATCGTTGCTTCAGCAAGGGGCGCTTCGAGCGAGAGCTCCACGAAGCCATGCCCTTTGCCTACGTTGGGGAGTGGTCGGAACAATGCCAGCTGTTTCAATTCCGTCGAGGGGGATCCGATCTCGACATCGTCGGTGCCCCATACGTTCACTAACTCGTATTTCGAACCCGCCTTTTTCCAAATGATGCCATAGACGTGGTAGTCGTAGCCGGTGGGGTCGCCGATGGAAAGGGCATATTTTTTCTGAAATGTGCTTCCAGCGGTGATGGTACCACTTGTGAGGAGTTCACCAAAGGAGTCAGGAGTAAAGGAAGCTTGGAGCACGTAGCGATGGTCGGCATTGTTTCCCTGGCCCTGTTGGTAGGCCATGACGTGGTCTTCTACGAGATATACCCCGAAGAAAAAATCGCCTTCGGCTTCTTTGAAAAATTCAATGGTTGCATCGACGTGGATGGCACCGTCGTAGTAGTTGGCCGTGAAAGTGCTGTTAGCCGTGGGGGTTGCCACATAAGCCGAGTCAGTCAAGTGTTTGAAATAGTCCCTGTACTGGGCCATGGAAAAGGGAGTGACGGGTTGCTTGATATGGTCAAAGAAAAATTCCGGTTGATAACTGCCACCAAAGTTGTTCGTCAGATCGGCAGCCACTCCCCTTTCCAGCGCACCACTGTAGTGAGCTGCGAAGAACAAGGCCTTGTCGTGGTTGTCACTGATGAGATCGTGGAAAAAAGTCCAGCCCCAGGAACCACAATTGGGACACCAGGTGGCGGTTCGCTTGGTGATGAGGCTTCGCTGGGTGTACTCTACCTGTTGGGCCAGGGCAGTCTGGCTGGCGATGGCCAACACGAGTAAAAGGACGAGGTACGGCTGTTTCATTGTCGAGGATTTGAACGGAGATTTAAGGAGGAGTTGTCGGGTGCAAAGGTATTGGGCATGAATACCACTTTCAAAATGCGGCGAGTCGCAGGACAGACTTTTACCCGTTCATCGGGGCGGTATCCTGCCACCCAGCAAATTTTTTGGCGGTCTTCGAGAATCCACACTTGCTCCTTGTCGAAGCGAGTAAGTTTGTTGTTGGTGAAGAAGTCCTGCAGCTTTTGATGGTGGCCTTTCATGCCGAGAGGTTGGAACACGTCACCGGCTCGCCACCGGCGCAATCGGAGGGGGAATTGCACTTTGTCGGCATCCATGAAAAGGGTTCTGTGGTCGAATTCGAGTTGCTCGGGTGGTGCATCCAGCCATTCGAAGCGGAATGTACCTTCAGGCACTTCTACTTCGGCCGGGACTTGCTGAATTTCAAACTCGGTATCACTAGGCGGGCTGAGAGGAACGATCTCGAGGTGTTCGCGATCCACCAGCAGTTCATGGGTATCGCTCGAGAACCGGGCGCCAGGCTGGTGTTCGAATGCCTGCAGAATTTGACGAGTTTGGGAGGGGTTGAAGCCGAAAGGAGCCAACAGCTCGTGCATCAGGGTCTGGTTGGCGGGGCCGTAGGTAAATGCGCTTTTTTTGAGGCAAAGACGACCGGAAGACCAATAAAATGCCTGGTCGCGAAATTGGGCGAGGAAGGCATCGAAGATGATCTCCGTTTGGCGGAGCCTTTCCATGGTTTCCACCAGATTTTGGCGGAGCCTGGGATGTACCTTTTCCATGGCCGGAATGACTTCCAGCCGGATTTTGTTCCTGTCGAAGTGGGTGGAAGTATTGGAGCTGTCATCTCGCCAGCTCAGATTTTGCATCCTGGCCCATTCCTCCAGTTCAGACCGAAATGCAAACAGCAGAGGCCGGATGATCCTACCATGCCGGGGTCGGATACCGTGCAATCCCCTCAACCCACAGCCCCTGATGAGGTTGAAGAGCATGGTCTCGATGGAATCGTCAAGGTGATGGGCGGTGGCTATGTGCTCGAAACCTTTTTCCCGACTCAAAAAACCCATCCATTCGTAGCGAAGCACACGTGCAGCCTCCTGCAAACCGAAGCCTCGAAGTTTGGCAAAAGCCTCTACATCGAAGCGCTTTTGATAGCACTCGACTCCCAGTGTTTTGGACAAGGCTTCGACGAATTCGGCATCCTCGTCGCTTTCTTTTCCGCGCAATTGAAAGTTGCAATGAGCAATTGCAAACGAGAACTGGGCTTGGTGAAAGAGATGCGCCATGACCACCGAGTCGAGTCCGCCAGAGACGGCTAAAAGCGCTGTTTGCCCAGGCTTGTGCAAGGCGTGTGCTTCAATGAAGTCGAGGAACCGTTGGAGCATAGGGCTTGTCTGTATGCAGCGTTTACAAAGGCCTCCAAAGTAACTACGATCCCGCCAGATCCAAAAATCAAGCGGAGGCGTGCTGCCGGAGCTGCTCGGTGGACTTTACTATTTTCGCCCCGTTTTTTCCAGGCCTGGATGGTTCACCCAAATCAAATCCATCATGATCAAAGCATGCATTTTCGACCTCGACGGAGTCATCGTCGATACGGCCAAATACCATTTTCAGGCCTGGCGAAGGCTGGCCAACGAGTTGGGGTTCGACTTCAGCGAAAAAGAAAATGAAAAACTCAAGGGCGTAGGCCGCATGGAATCGTTGGATCTGATTTTGTCCTGGGGTGGGGTGCAGAAGGACCAGAAAGAGAAAGAGGCCCTGGCCGCACGCAAGAACCAATGGTACGTGGAGCTGATCGAACACATGACCCCGGCGGAAATTTTGCCTGGGGTATTGCCCTTTTTGAAGGACTTGAAAAACAGGGGTATCAAGGTAGCGCTCGGATCGGCCAGCAAGAATGCCCGCACCATTCTTCGCCGCATCGAGCTCGATCACGTGTTCGATGCCATTATCGACGGCAATGCCACCACTCGCAGTAAACCCGATCCGGAAGTGTTCCTGCTCGGTGCCCAATCGTTGGGCGTGGAGCCAAAAGAAACCGTGGTTTTCGAAGACGCCGAAAAAGGCATCGAAGCAGCGCTGAATGGCGGATTCTGGACCGTAGGAGTGGGTGACCCCACCGTTCTCGGCCATGCCCACATCGTCATTCCTGGATTCCAGGGCTTCACTTTCGAGGAGCTGGAAAAAAGACTCGCCCCCTATTTGGCTGGCGATGCCTGAAGTTTTCGTCCAACTGTACAGCAACGAACCTCACCTCACATTACAATACCATGAAGCAATACCTCACACACCACGAGTGGCAAATCATCGAAGAGGGATTCCACCCCGAATACAATGAAATCAGCGAAAGCTGTTTCAGCATCGGCAACGGCCGCATGGGGCAGCGGGCCAATTTCGAAGAACAGTACAGCGGCAAAACGCTCCAGGGACATTACGTAGCCGGTGTTTACTATCCGGACAAAACCAAAGTGGGCTGGTGGAAAATCGGGTACCCGGAATATTTCGCCAAAGTCCTCAACGCGCCCAGCTGGATTGGCATAGACGTGCTCGTAGAAGGTGAAGTGCTCGACCTGGCCACTTGCCGGGTGCTCGAATTTCGGCGCGTGCTCGACATGAAGAAGGGCTTGTTGGAGCGTACCGCCCTGGTTCGACTCGTCAGCGGTAAAGAACTCCGCATCCGCAGCCAGCGGTTCTGCAGCATGGCTGAGCAGGAAATCGGTGCTATACGCTACGAGGTGGAACCGCTGAATTTTTCGGGAACCATCACCTTCACTCCCTATGTGGATGCGGACGTGGTGAATCGCGATGCCAATTGGGACGAAAAGTTTTGGGTGGAAGTACAAAAGGAAGTGAGAAAACGCTCGGCCTACATCACTGCCGAAACGCGCAAGACGGCTTTCCAGGTCTGCACCGGAATGAAGTTCGACGTGTATCGCAATGACGAACGCCTCAAACCCGAGGCTCTGCCACAAATAGAAGAAAAGTATGTGGGCTTCAGTGTGCCAGTGAAATGCAAGCAAGGAGACAAGTTGGTGCTGTACAAATATGCCGGGGTGGTGTCTTCGAGGTACCATGAAAAACCGCTCTTGCTCGAGCACTGTCGGGCGGTGGTCAATGCAGCATTCGAAAAAGGCTTTGACGCGTTGTTTGAAGCGCATGCGGCGGTGTGGGAGTCGAAATGGGCCGAAGCCGATATCGTCATCGAGGGCGATGTAGCGGCCCAGCAAGGCATCCGTTTCAACATCTTCCAGCTATACCAGACCTACACCGGTGACGATCCCCGCCTCAACATTGGTCCCAAAGGCTTCACGGGGGAGAAATACGGAGGAAGTACCTACTGGGACACCGAGGCCTACTGCTTGCCCTTCTACTTGGCCACAGCAGGCCAGGAAGTAGCTCGCAACCTCCTGCTCTATCGCTACCGCCATCTGCAAAAAGCCATTGAAAATGCCGAAAAATTGGGTTTCACCGGCGGGGCAGCCTTGTATCCGATGGTGACCATGAATGGTGAAGAATGCCACAATGAGTGGGAAATCACCTTCGAGGAAATCCACCGCAACGGTGCCATCGCCTACGCCATTTTCGATTACATCCGCTACACCGGTGATTGGGATTACCTGCCAAGTTGCGGCATCGAAGTGCTCGTGGGAATAGCCAGGTTTTGGGCGCAGCGGGTCCATTGGGCAGAGCCCAAGCAGAAGTACGTCATGCACGGAGTCACCGGCCCCAACGAGTACGAAAACAACATCAACAACAACTGGTACACGAACTATATCGCACGTTGGTGTTTGCAATATACCATCGAGAGTTTGCAGCGGGTCAAACAGCAAGCTCCGGAACGCTTCGAGCAGCTCGTCCAGACCCTGCAGCTGGACGTCGAGGGTGAAACCCGGCAATGGCAGCACATCATCGACTACCTGTATTTCCCCGTGGATGAAGCGCGGGGCATCTTTCTTCAGCAGGAAGGCTTTCTCGACAAGGAATTGCGCTCCGTTGACACCCTCCGCCCGGAAGAGCGCCCCCTCAATCAGCACTGGTCCTGGGATCGCATTCTGCGCTCTTGCTTCATCAAGCAAGCCGACGTGTTACAGGGGTTGTACTTCTTCGAAGACCACTTCGACCTCGACACAATCCGCCGCAATTTTGAGTTTTACGAGCCGATGACCGTCCATGAAAGTTCTCTGTCGGCCTGCGTACATGCAGTGCTCGCAGCCCGCATCGGCAATTACGAAAAGGCCTACGAAATGTATCTGCGCACCGCTCGGCTCGACCTCGACGATTACAACAACGACACCGAGGATGGCCTTCACATCACTTCCATGGCCGGTACCTGGATGGCCCTGGTCGAAGGGTTTGGTGGCATGCGGGCCGAAACGGACCTGCTTTGCTTTGATCCGCATTTGCCAGCCAAGTGGAAAGGTTACACCTTCAACGTGAGATGGCGCAACCATTTCCTCAAGATCGAAGTGGACGAAACGGGAGCCCGCCTGACCAACCGCTGCGAAAAGCCGTTGCAAGTGCGCTTGCGTGGTCACATCACCACCGTGCCCCCAGACGGAACCGTCTCGTTCTGAGTGCATGAGGACAGTTTCAGCCGGGCAGGTCCATGAGCCCTCTGGAAAAGTGCACATGCCAACTGAAAGCAAAAGCCGACAAGTGGTCCCTCAACCAGTTGACGCTTTGAGGTCTGGGTTTGCGGGTACTGGCCCAAGGGGGTGCCTGCCCTGTCCGTTCACCTGACAGGTTCAAATAATTCGCTCTTCCATCCAGCAACATGTACAAGCACAAGGGTTAGGGGACTCTGTCCGTGCAGGCAAACCCATTTCCCACTCAGGGCGTTGGTTTTGCGAATTGAATAACTTGCAACCAACCAAACCATCATCCACAGGCCATGGCCAAATTGAAAATACGGGCAAAGGACTTGCGGGGGCTCAATTTGCCTTCCGACAAGGCAAAGTCCATTCTCATCAATATTTCTCGCCAACACTTCAAGCGCGGCAACAAGCGCGAGGTGCTCGAGCTTTTTGAGGAAGTACTCGAGGATCCCGAGCGCTGGCGCGACGACCCCCGGTTTGCTCCCTTGGTGGAGGCGTTGCTCGAGCCTGGGGAATCAGACGGTGAAGAATCGATTGCCGGGGTCGCCCGCAAAGTCAGCTTGGAGTCAGCCCCAAAACACTACAATGCCTTTGGCCTCGAATGTATCGAGCAAGGGGCCATCAAACAGATGGACATGGCCATGCGGCTGCCCATTGCAGTGGAAGGAGCTCTCATGCCCGACGCCCACCAGGGCTATGGCTTGCCCATCGGCGGTGTACTGGCCACTGAAAACGCGGTCATCCCCTTTGGTGTCGGAGTCGATATTGGCTGCCGCATGTGCCTCAGCGTTTTCGATATTGATCCGACATACCTGAAGAAAAATCGTGAAAAGCTCAAGGACATCCTGGTCGATAACACTGCTTTTGGCCACCGCGAATTGGACAGGCCGATGGATGATCCCGTGCTGGAGCGACCAGAATTTAGGGAAATAAAAATCTTGCGCGACCTCAAGGACAAGGCCGCTCGCCAGATTGGCTCCTCTGGATCTGGCAACCACTTCGTGGAGTGGGGCTTCGTTACCATACTTGCGCCCGACAACCCTTGGGGTGTGGAGCCTGGCGAATACCTGGCCTTGTTGTCCCATTCCGGGTCGCGCAACCTCGGAGCATCCATTGCCAACCACTACACCAAATTGGCCATGAAGCTGTGCGAGCTTCCAAAAGAAGCGCGTTTCCTGGCCTGGCTCGATCTCGACACCCACGAGGGTCAAGAATATTGGAAAGCCATGAACCTCGCTGGTGACTATGCTTCGGCATGCCACCACCACATCCACCGCCGGATCGCCAAGGCGCTCGGAGAGGAGCCCCGCTTCATGGTAGAGAACCACCACAATTTCGCCTGGAAGGAAAAACTGGCCGATGGCCGCGAGGTGATCGTGCACCGCAAAGGAGCCACACCAGCAAAAAAAGGCGACATCGGAATCATCCCCGGCTCCATGATCCACCCTGGCTATATCGTGAGGGGGCTGGGTGAACCGGCTTCGCTGCAGTCGGCCTCCCATGGAGCCGGTAGGGTGATGTCTCGCCGGCAAGCCATGAATTCCATCACCCGAAACGAATTGCTGAAAATGCTCCAGCAACACGACGTGGAGCTTATCGGTGGAGGGCTCGACGAAGCTCCCATTGCCTACAAGAATATCGACGAGGTCATGAATTTCCAGAAACACCTTGTAGAACCGCTCGGAGTCTTCATCCCCAAAATCGTTCGCATGGATAAATGAAAGCTCGAAACGTCGTTACCTTTCCCTTTTGCCATCGATGGTATAGCGCAGTTTGAATAGGCTGCTCTTTTTGAGTGCAATGCGCAGCTCGAGCGCCGTGGAGAGAGGTATGTCCTTGCTCAGCTTCAAGTCGATGACGGGAGGCTCTTTCTGGCCAGGTGTGTTCAAAAAGGACAGGCGGAGGCGAGTTTCCAAACTGTCAATGGGCACGATGATACCGCCCACGAGCACTGTGTTTTGATCGAGCACCACCATTGGCAACACTGATTCGGTACTATCCACAATACTGCCCTGGAAAGCGGGAGCCTGGGCACATATCCTTTCCGGATTGGGCATCAACCACAACAGGCAGATCACGAGGTTGGCCTTTTTCAAAAAGGTCCTCCTTGAAAACGGTTGCATAGGTTGTGGCGAGGAGATGGCCATGGTCGGTTGGGTTATTTCAGTCCTACACCTATGTAAGTATGTGGGGAGAGGGACTTGAGTTCATTTTTCACGGCATCAGAAACGTCGAGGCTGTCGATGAAAGCGTGCAGTTCTTCACGTCCAATTTTGTCGGTTCCTCGGGTGAGGGTTTTGAGTGCTTCGTAAGGTTGGGGGTAGCCTTCCCGGCGCAGGATGTTTTGGATGCCTTCGGCAACCACCATCCAGTTCTCCTCGAGGTCGGCACGGAGGCGGGGCTCATTCAACAACAATTTGCCCAGGCCCTTGTCGATGCTTTTGAATGCGATGAGTGAGTGGGCCAAAGGCACTCCGATGTTGCGCAGGACGGTGCTATCGGTGAGGTCCCTTTGCAACCTCGAAACGGGCAGTTTGTCGGCCAAGTGAGCAAACAAGGCGTTTGCCAGGCCGAGGTTGCCCTCTGCATTTTCAAAATCGATGGGATTCACCTTGTGTGGCATGGCGGATGAGCCCACCTCACCGGCTATCACCTTTTGTTTGAAATAATCGAGGCTGATATATGTCCAGATGTCGCGACACAGGTCGATGAAAATGGTGTTGATACGCATGAGTGCATGGAATAGGGCTGCGAGGTTGTCGTAGTGCTCGATTTGGGTGGTGAAGCGAGCACGTGTGAGTCCGAGCTTTTGAACGAACTGGTCGGCGAATGCAGGCCAGTCGATGTGAGGGTAAGCGACGATATGGGCGTTGAAGTTGCCGGTGGCGCCGCCAAATTTGGCTTTCAAAGGGATGGCCCGCAACTGCTTCATTTGTTCGTCGAGTCGTTCCACCCAGACCATGAACTCCTTGCCCAAGGTAGTAGGTGAAGCAGGTTGGCCATGGGTGCGGGCGAGCATAGGAACGTCTTTCCATGTTTGGGCCATCTCTTCAAGCTTGGTGCGGAGCTTTTCCACCCAAGGAACCCCGACGTGTTGAAGTGCATCCCTGAGCATGAGGGGCGTGGCGGTATTGTTGACGTCTTGGGAAGTCAGGCCGAAGTGGATGAATTCCCTGTAGCTGCTTAGTCCCATGGCGTCGAATTGCTCTTTGAGGAAGTATTCGATGGCCTTGACATCGTGGTTGGTCACTGATTCGATTTGTTTCACACGTTGGGCGTGGGTTTCGTCGAAGGCCTTCACGAGGAGATCGAGCTGCTCGAACTTTTCGTGCGGGAAGCTTGCCAATTGAGGGAGGGGTATCTCACACAAAGCCTTGAAGTAGGCCAGTTCTACCAAAATGCGATACCGGATCAAGGCAAATTCGGAGAAGTATTTCGCCAGTTCGGCTGTTTTGTTGGCGTATCGGCCATCGATGGGTGATATGGCTTTGAGCATGTCGTCGTGATGTTGGGTCATGTGTGGCGCAAATGTAGTGGAATGTCCATGGTGCACAGGCAAAGCCTTCCTGGAGCCACCGCAAGTCCGCATCTCACCGGGTTTGCCCCCGAGTCCCTCGCTAAAAGAAGGTATGATGAAAAAGGTGGGCCACCGTCTGTGCAGCCCATTTGCATAACTCCTGTCTGCCTGTCAACGGACAGGTAGGCTCCATAAGAGCCTCCATTAAATTATCCATCGGCTGCAAGAATTCAAATCCAAAAATGGTTTGGCATCCCGATCCCAACCATGAAGTCCGTTAACCAAATCTCATGAAAACCGCCTGTCTATGGCTGCGACATCTTTACATGCCATCCTGACCACGCCGAAGCCCCATGCGGGGCTCCTTGCTTTGCAAACCATCACGGTATCTTTTGGCACAATCATAGATTATGGGGAAATGCCATGTGAGGAAATTGGCGGCATGGGGAGATTGCCCTCCTTGTGCGTTCAAAGTGAAAGACAATCGGGGCTGAGCAAATTAGAGGAAAACTTTTTCGTATCCAGTCACGGAGGGGAATTTTTTTACCTTTGGCCCGGCTTTAAACTCATGATCCCATGAACGGATTACAGACCTTGTTGACAATCCTGCTTACCTGTTTGAGTGTGAGCACTTTCGCACAACAGCTTTCCCTTTTCACCCAATACAGGGAAAACCTATCCATTCTCAATCCTGCTGCGGTAGGTTCCTCGTTTTTCACCGACGAGGAAAATTTGTCTTTCGGAGCCTCGCATCGCGTGCAGTGGCAAGGCATCGAAGGATCCCCCACTACGTCAACCCTTCGAGGAGAATACCTCTACGATGGAGGTAGTGCCGTGAGCTTGCTGAGCGGTGGGTATTTCATCAACGACCAGACTGGTCCCACCGGCTTTACAGGTATCTACGGCAGGGTAGGGGGCCTGCTGAGCAACGACCCGGTGTATGGCGGCGTGGCCCTTGGTCTCACTGTAGGCCTGGTGCAGTACAGGGTGGATGCCTCTGCGATACGCCTGCGCGATCAGAACGACATCCTGGGCACCGAAGACCAAACCAAGCTCTACCCCGACGTCGGTGTGGGCGTGTTCGGATATACCCTGCTGGACGGCGGCTTTTTCGACGACGACTACCTCTACGGTGGCATCTCGGTCCCCCAGGTCTTCGGATTGGACCTGACCTTTACGGGGCAAAACGGACAGATCCACACCAAAAGGGTTCAACACTTTTATGGTATGGTAGGTCTGTACAAGTTCTTCAGAGACGACAGCTTCATCGAGCCTTCCATGTGGATCAAATACGCCCCGAATGCGCCCGTCAACCTCGACTTCAACATCCGCTACCAAATGGCGCAAAACTTTTGGATTGGGATCGGTGGCGCCACCTCCCAGTCCATGCACCTCGAAGCAGGCGTCATACTGGGAGAAAACCTTGGTTTTGACAACAGCTTGCGCATCGGTTACGGGTACGACTACTCCTTCACCAAATTCGGTCCGTACACCGGTGGTGCCCATGAGCTGAACATCTCCTATTCCCTGGAAAAGTAAGTGACACCAGCCCTGTAGTCATTCGCAAGGATTCACTCCCTTGCGATGAGTAACAACCAGTGTTTTCGTCCCAAAATCAGTTACAAACCACATCATGAAGAGATTCACCCTCTTTCTCGTTTTCATCCTGGGCTTTTGTGTGGCAGGGGTGGTAGCCCAGCCGACGTTCAAATTCATGCCCCAGACCAGTGTCGTCGATGCCGGTCAAACCGTCTGTCTCGATGTACGTGTGGAAGATTTCACCGACCTGCTCGGCGTGAAGTTTTCCATCAAATGGGATACTGGAGTGGTCAAGTATCAGGGGATCCAGAACCTGAACCCCAATGTAACTGGCCTCGACATGGCTGACTTTGGGCTGGGCCAAACAAACGAAGGCATCGTGGTCTTCAATTGGTCCAACGGTCAACCTTGTCAGGGCGCCATTTCAGGGGTTACCCTCCCAGATGACGCCGTCCTTTTCAGGATCTGTTTCATCGCCACAGGCGAATACGGCAATCACACCTGGGTGGAAATTACCGACATGCCCCTCGATCGATACGTGACGCGCTTGAATGCCAATTGTAACGACATCGGGGAATTCGTTCAACCGGGCTACATTTCCGTGGGTACTCCTCCCATCACGGTCAATGTCTCCTCGGCCGACGGCTTCACCGACGAAATGGTCTGCCTGGATTTCACCGTCGAGGATTTTGATTCCATCCTTTCTTTCCAATTCAGCATACGCTGGGATTCGAGCAAGCTGCAGTTTCACAGTGTCACTGGCATGAACTTGCCCGAATTCGGCCCGGGCAATTTCGGCAAGGAATTCGTCGAGAATGGCGTACTCATTACCTCCTGGAGCCCGCTCAATCCCCCGCCCGTGGGCGTTTCTCTTGCCGATGGCACGCAGATCATACAGGTTTGCTTCAAAATCATTGGCGCCTGCGGACAGTCCACCCCAGTGTACGTCTCCGATTCGCCAACCCCGATCGAAGTAGTCAACTTTACGGCTGGGGGTAGTTTCAACGGAAACAACATCGGCCTGCTTCAAAATGAAGGACTGGTTACAGTCAAGTGTTTCAACCCCGATGGTATTACCGTCGAGGTGGAAGACAAAGACGTTTGCCCCGGCGAGGTTTTCACGGTAGATGTGCGAGTTTCTGATTTCGACCAAATTGCTCGGCTGGAATTCAATCTGCAGTACAACCCCAATGTGATTGCGTTGGTCAATCCAAAATTGTCTTTCCCCCAAGCCGGTGGCTGTTTCAATTTCAACAACGGCACTGTGGTCAACGTCAACACACCTGGTCTGGTCAAAGTCAACTGGACCATGGCGGGATTGCCATGCACACTGCCAGATGATTTCATCTTGTTCAGGCTGCACTTCATGGCGGTGGGGCCGAGTGGATCGAACACCAACATTTCGGTGGTCAATCCCATCTTCGTGGACAGATTCCTGGGGCCCATCGAAAACATAGGCATCAACAACAACAATGGTTTCGTCAGCATTTGCCAGATCGATAGCCCCACGTTCGTGATCGCCTCGCAAAATGCCAATCCAGGTGATACCATTTGCCTCCCCGTGACTATCAAAGATTTCGAGGACATCACTCGCTTGCAGTACACCATTTCCTGGGAGCCCAACTTGCTGCAGTTCATAAGCATCAATGGCATGAACATCCCCGGGCTCAGCATGGCCAATTTCTACACGACCCAAGCCGTCTCGCTGGGTTTGCTCGGAATGGAATGGGAAGATGCCGGCGGAGTCACGCTTCCGGATGGCACCGTCGTGTTCGAGCTGTGTTTTCGAGTCAAGGGCAGCCCCAATAACTGTGGCGACATCATTTTTTCCGACTGGCCCTATCCAACCGACGTGCAAACCCTGCAATCCAACAACACCAACATTGGCATCAATGGGCAGCCATCGAAGGTGTGTATCGAGAATCCTTTCATTTTCGAAGTGCAGTTGCCCGACGTCATCAATGGCCCCAACACACAAGTGTGTGTAGATGTGAAAGTGAAAAACTTCAAGCAGCTGACACATCTGAAGTTCAAGGTGGTTTGGAATCCTACCATCCTCCAATACGACACGGTACTCTCTACGGCCGCCTTGCCAAGCTTCACTCCGGCCAGTTACGACGATAGCCCTGCGCTGACCCAAAATGGCGAGCTGCAAATCGACTGGGATGCACCCAATCAAATTCTCGGCGTTTCCGTCCCCGATGGGCAAAGCATTTTCCGGATTTGCTTCACCCTGATCGGAAATCCCGGTCAATGTTCGCCACTCAGCGTCCCCATAGGGCCCGGCCATATCACCGAAGTCAATAGCGCCACTACTGGCGATGCCAACCTCAGTATGACAGTGGATGCGGGCTCGGTGTGCCTGAGCGCCGTACTTACCTTGGTGGATGCCCAAATCACCCATGTGGACTGCCCGGGCCAACCCACTGGAGCCATCGACATCACCGTGGCGGGCGGCAGTGGCAACTATACCTACCAATGGACAGGACCAGGGGTAGTACCCGATGCCGAAGACCAGAGCGGCCTCGACGTGGGTACCTACCGGGTCACAGTGACTGACGCCAACAACCCCGGCCTTTTTCTCAACCTGACCTATACCGTTGGATACTCGGCGAATGCAACCATTGCCGACGCAGGAAATGACACCACATTCGCCTGTGGAAACTTCTTCTTGACCTTGAATGGTTCCGGATCCTCCTCCGGGCCTGACATCGTCTATTTCTGGGAAAGTATTAGCGGTGGCGGGCTCGTATTGCCCGGTGAGCAGAACAAGCAAAACCCCAAAATCATCGGTGGCCAATGTTACCGGCTTACGGTGACCAATCTCTCCACGGGCTGCGTAGCTACGGATGAAGTATGCATTGCAGCACCAGTCCTGCCCGTCCCAGAAGCAGAATCTTCGCCCGTTGGTCAAATAGACTGCGTACACGACACCATCGAACTCGATGGCTCACTCAGCACCTTTGGTTTCCAGGTGCTCTGGACAACTGACACCGGGCAGATCGTCCCTGGTACGGAGACGCTACTCACACCCAAGGTGACCGCCCCTGGCTGGTACTATTTGACTCTATCGAATCCAGAGACGGGCTGCAGTGCCACTGACAGTGTGTATGTGCCCGCCAACCTCGCCGAACCCGTCGCAGATGGTGGAGTAGATACCATCTTGGGGTGCAACGACAATTCAGTGGTCTTGTCAGGCCCCGGCACCAGTGCTGGCCCCAACTACATCTATGAGTGGCAGGCCATTAGTGGAGGCGAAATCTGTGGCTCTTCCAACCAGCCCTCCGTGACCGTTTGCGCACCCGGCCAATACCAGTTGGTCGTCACCGATACCACCAATGGCTGTACAGCCTCCGATGTCGTCGTCGTGGAAGCTGACACACTCAAGCCCGTGATCGATGCGGGGCCTGATACGGTGCTCACGTGTATCGTTTCGTCAATACAGCTACAAGGCACCATCTTTTCAGGCAGCGGTGATTATGACATCCAATGGCTGGATGGAGGTGGGAACATCGTAAGTGGGCAAGGCACCCTACAGCCCATCGTGGATGCCCCGGCCACTTATACCCTGCAGGTGACGGATCAAAGCAATGGATGTATGGCGTTTTCAGAAGTGGTGGTCGATGCCAATACCGATCTGCCCACCGTGGCGGCATCTGTCGATGGCCCCATTTCTTGCCTCGATCCGGAAGCCAAATTGAGTGCTGCAGGTTCTTCCATGGGCTCCATTTACACCTATGTCTGGCTGGATGGGCAACAAAATACGGTGTCCAATGATACGGCTGTAGTCGTGTCGGTGCCTGGTACGTACAAGTTGGTGGTTTCAAATACGAGCAACGGCTGCAAGGATTCTACCGAGGTCGAAGTGGTTGATTGGACCACACCTCCCATGGTCGACGCGGGAGATTCTGCTGCCATCACTTGTGTCATCGATGCACCGACCTTGAGTGCCACAGTGGATACCGGCAATCCCAACCTCGTGCTGCAATGGTCGGGCCCCGTAGGAAACTGCATTCAAAACGGCAATTCCCCCAATCCAACAGTTTCTTGTATTGGCACTTACATTCTCACCGTCTACGATTCCATCACCGGTTGCATTGCAAAAGACACTACCTGGGTCATCGACGATATGCAGCCCCCGGGAGCTGAGGCAGGACCCGCTGATACATTGACCTGTGCCAAACAACAAGTGCAACTCCAGGGAAGTACCAATGCTGCCAACATACTGGTGTCTTGGGAATCAGTCCCACCCGGTTTGCCCATACAGAATCCAACGACCTTGACTCCCACTGTGAGCACGGCAGGTTCGTACGTGCTTACCGTTACCTCGCTCGACAACGGTTGTACGAGTACCGATATCGTCAATATTGGAGTGAATACTACTCCCCCCATGGCTGATGCTGGCCAAAACGATACCACGGATTGCCAGAAAACCCTTGGCACACTCGATGCCAGTGCTTCTTTGAACGGCACCACACAAATTAGCTGGAAAGCGATCAGCGGCTCCATCGACCCCGGCGACATCAATGAGCCGGTCATTTCCGTGGGCCCTGGCATCTATGAACTCACTGTGGTATCCCTCATCAATGGTTGTGAATCCAAGGATACCGTGCAGGTCGTGGACAATAGCCAGAAACCAGCTGTCAATGTGAATCCGGAAGTTTCGTTCGGCTGTACCGACAGCCTTGCATTGCTGGATGCCACGGGTTCGGCAACCGGGCCCGCAATTTCTTATGCATGGAAAAACGACTTGGGAATGACCATTGGCACTGAACTCACCCACGAAGTGGATACCACGGGTACCTACGTCTTCGTGGTTATCGATCAGTCGAATGGATGCAGCGACAGCGCAGTGGTCAATGTTGTTGCGGTCGTTGATGGAGAGCCTGCATTGGCAATGGCCGATGCCGATCCATGCTCCTCTGAGGCCATGTTGATAGGCAATCTTCCCGCAGGTGCCACTGGCGTGTGGACGAGTACGAGTGCCGCCAACATCGAAGATCCCACGGCAGCTACTACCCTTGTAACTGGTCTTTCACCAGGTGACAATGTCTTTACATGGACACTTTCGATTGGACGTTGCATCGCATACAGCTCTGCAGAGGTGGTGGTGAGCCTAAACGAAGGACTGGTGACGGCCAATTTCGACCAGGCAACAGTCGATCCAACGGTCTCCGACACGCTCTCCTTGAACCTATTGGCCAACGATGTGTATTCGGCGGGCGCCGATTTCTACCTCGTCACACCTGTGGAACTGGTGCCCGGCCTGACAGTCGGTGAGGGTGGTCAGATCCAATACGTGCGTCCTCGGTGTTTTTCAGGCACCTTGGAATTCCAGTACGCATTGTGTAGCATGGAATGTCCCGACATGTGTGATACGACCAATGTGAGGATTTTCGTCGAACCCGACGAGAACGAGGATTGCAACATGGTTCCAAACGGCATCACTCCCAATGGCGACGGGGTCAATGATGCCTTGATCTTCGACCTGATCCTCAACAATCCAGGGAAATATCCCAACAGTGAGATCATCATTTTCAATCGCTGGGGAGATGTTGTTTACAAAGCCAGCCCATACAACAACGACTGGAGAGGTACCAACAACAGCGGACAGGATCTACCGCAAGGAACCTATTACTACATCCTCAACCTGAATATCGCCAACAGCGAAATCATTCGAGGAAACGTGACCATCATCAGGTAAACCGACTCCCGAGTAAGTGATTCGAAACGGGGTGGATCCCAATCCACCCCGTTTTTGTTTGCAACAACTTCCGCACGCATCCGTACCATCAGCAGAGCTCGACTTCGACTCGAAGAACATTGCTAATGGGGAGTTGATCATGTATGCGTGAAATGCCCCTAATAGGGTAAATGTGAGTCGGCACTTTGGTTTTGACCATCGATAGAAATACCTTTGGTTTGGTTTTTACAACACTACACCAACAGGAATCGCAGCCAAAGTTGAGCTGGCACTGAATCAAACCTACACTCCCGGATTCCCAAATTCCGCTTGCAGCGAATAGTGCGAACACCCTTGCCACCAGGTCAATCGGCTGTAGGATATCTCCAAGAGATTGCTTCAGCCAGCCCAGGCCAGGAATTTTGAGAAAACTTGCATGCACCACCTGAAAATTGGTGTGTGCTATTCGATCGCAAGCCTATGAACCTGATTAACCAAAACTTACACGTCCTACTTTTGGTCGTCCTCTTCGGCCCGATCTGGTTCATGCCTTCCAGCGTGGAAGTCTTGCCCGTCCATCATTTTCTACCCCCCGATACGGTGCTCTCCTGCAATGACTTGGTCCACGTGTCTCTCGATGAGCATTGTGAAGCCCTCATAGAACCCGATGACATCCTGGAAGGATACAATGGCAACTGGAACGATGTAGCAGTGACTATCTATGACACCCTCTGGGCCGAAGTACCCAACCCGGTCAATGGTAACTGGTTAGGGCGCATTCTCATTGCTGAGGTCACCCATCTCCCTTCCGGTAATACCTGCATTGGAGAGATCAGCATCGAAGACAAATTTCCCCCCACCATCACATGTGACACCCTTCAAATACCTTGCTTCCAGGAACTCGATGGTCAATTGTACCCCGAGGCATCAGACAATTGCGATTCAAATCCCCAGGTAGAGCTGGTCAACTTCGAAGTGGACAACAGTAATCCATGTGGAGTCGTGACCATCCGTCGCACCTTCGTAGCACGCGATCACTGGAACAATTTCTCTGGCCAGTGTGTCCAACTCCTGACCACCTTCACACCCGGCCTGCCATCTTTCCCCATCGATACTACCTGGGAATGTGACATCTTCGAGCAATATCCCAATGTGATCGATCCTACGCCGCTGACGGGCATACTTGCAACTACCGGTTCCGGTCGGCCCGACGTGGCCAACGGTCAATTTTGCACCTTCTCAACGAGCCACAACGACGTCATTCTGCAAGGGTGCCAAGGGTTGTTTTCCATCGTGCGAACCTGGACGGTGATGAATTGGTGCACCGGCGAAGTTTTTACCAATGGAGCAAGCGGAGAAGACAACGTCCAGCTCATTGCCGTCAAGGATCGCACACCACCCCAGATCGTATTGGGTCAAGTGGAAGTAGGGGCAAACATTTCTGATGGAAATGGCCCCTGCAAGGCGATTGCCTACTTGCCACCGGCACTCGTCATCGACAATTGCCACAATACTATCCAACGGATATTCACACCCATAGGAGAAGCTGATTACCTGAATGGCCAAAACGGAAATAATGGAGGTCTGATACCCGCTCCCGGGTTGCCACTTGGAGAGCATATCCTGGTTTATCAGGCGACCGATGCATGCGGTAATACCGATACCATCCACGTGAAACTGATTGTTAAAGACCTGACCGCACCTGTGGCCGTTTGCGATGAAATTACTTCGGTTTCACTGAGTAGCGACGGATACGCCACCCTGATGGCAGAATCCGTAGATGACGGTTCATACGATGCCTGTTGTCTCGATTCCTTCGCCATTCGGAAAATGAATGCCACCTGCACACCTGACGACACGGTCTTTTCTTCCAGTATTCAATTCTGTTGTGTGGAGGCAGGAGAAGAAATCATGGTGGTCTTTCGAGCATTTGACTGCTCGGGCAATTACAATGATTGCATGGTGAGTGTGCTTGTTGAAGACAAGCAGGCGCCTTTGCAGGTGCATTGCCCACCTATGCGCTCCACCACCTGCGATTTTTTTTCTGACAGCTTGCAAATTCCTTTGCAGGAAGGTCAGTTCGAGGTGTTGGATTCTTTTGGTTTGCCTGATTTAGAGGACAATTGTTCCATCGTCATGCTTTCCGACACGGCTTGGTGGGATCTGGACCAATGCCTCAAAGGTGTTATATGGAGGCGTTGGGAGTTCACCGACAATGGGCACAATGACACACTCAACTGTACCCTCGTTCTGCAGGTGGATCACGTTTCGGACTGGGTCGTAAAGTTCCCTGCCGACCTGACGGTGGATTGTCAAAGCAATCTTCCTCCCACAGGGGAGCCAGAGGTGTTTTTCGAAACTTGTGAGTTGGTGGCCGTTTCGCACAGCGATGCAGTGTTTACGGTAGTTCCGGATGCCTGCTATAAAATCGTTCGCCATTGGAAACTCATCAACTGGTGTATTGTCAATACTCCTGTCCAGAACATCGTCATCGAATCGAGTGAAAAGACGCTTGGCATCGACCTCGACGGGGATGGACAGCTCAGTTCCAGGGTGTTTCAGGATGGTCTCAACAGCTCCAATCTGAATGTCGCCATGCCACTGAGAGGAGCTCAACCCGACGGAATCATCGAATGGGAACAGGTGATCAAAGTAATCGATCAGACTTCACCTTCCATGACTTGCCCGCCTTTCCTGGAATACTGCATCGAGTCCAACGAATGCACCACTACGGTTCAAATGCCATTGATGCAAGTCGAGGACTGTAGTGGAAACGTGCAGCTTTCCGTGGCAGGGCAATTTGGCAATGGGCCGGGCCCCTACCACGATGTTGGCCCAGGCCTGTATTCGATGCAGTACTATGCCGAAGATGGGTGCAACAACGGGACTTCTTGTGAAGTACTGGTGCTCGTCAAGGATTGCAAAGCGCCGACACCCTACTGCATCAATGGTCTTAGCATCACTTTGGAACAGGATACCTCCGTCACCGTTTATGCAGAAAATTTCGATGCAGGAAGCTGGGACAACTGTGATGGGCCTTTGAAGTTTTCATTCACTCCTGATGTATCGGCCACTTCGATGAGTTTCGACTGTTTCGACCTGGGTTTCGTCATCGTGGACATCTACGTAACCGATGCCAGTGGTAACCAAAGTTTTTGTGAAACATTCGTTTTCGTCGATGACAACCAGGGCGTTTGCCAAGGCCCGCCACTCATTGCTGGCAAAGTGCAGACCGAATTGGACAAACCTGTAAAAGACGTCGTACTCAACCTCAACGGTCCAATTACAAATGCTGATACAACCGGCTCTGCAGGCATCTATAGCTTCCAGGTGGAATACGGAAAAGATTACACGGTGTCAGGTCGCAAAAACAATTTTCCGCTCAATGGCGTGACAACTTTCGACATCGTCCTGATCAGCAAACACATCCTTGCCATCGACACACTCGACAGCCCCTACAAGATCATCGCCGCCGATGTGAACGGTTCCAATACGGTCACCACGGCTGACCTGGTCGAAATTCGAAAGCTGATTCTCCAGATTTCCAATTCATTCCCCAACAACATGCCTTCCTGGCGACTCATTCCCAAGAACTACGTGTTTCCAAACCCGTTCAATCCATTCGATCCTCCATTTCCAGAGGTGTACAACTTCAATGATCTTTCTGACGCCATTCTCGATGCCCATTTCGTGGCGATTAAATTGGGAGATGTCAACCTCAGCGCCGATCCGCAGAAGTGAGAGGCAAATTGGATGAGTCCTTGCCAAAAATCCTTTTGTGTAAAGAGCGGCCGGTAAATTGTTTTACTCCTCGGGGGCTGGGGGGAGTTAGGAGGCAACTTCCATCATATTTCAACGCAACCTACCATCGGGGGATCTTCTTGAGTTCAATGATTCATGCGTTGCACGTACCGATCGATGAGGAATGGACGTGGATCGGATGCTGCTGTGATACCCAAAAAACAAAACGGGTGTGCACTTTAGCACACCCGCCCGGCTTTCAGGATTATTTCGGTTTGGGAATTATGGTAAAGGAGATCGGTTGCCGTTCATCCCGTGGGAAAATTTTCTCGAAGCTTGATGCCGCTTATGTATTGTTGCTGGTTGCGACGGTTGGTGATCAACTCGATAGAGATCGTGCAATGGTCAAAGTTCATCTGGGCTCTCTGGCTTTCGAAAACGGGTGACAGGTGTTCACCGGCCTCGATGATGAGGCCACGAAAGCGACCAATTTCATTTTGAAACTGTTTCAACACTTTTTTTGCTTTGACCAAGGGGCTGCTTTCTTTGGCCGAGTCGATCATGGCCACTGCAAGAGCGAGATTGATTTGGCGGATATTCATGGTCGCTATTGTTGGGTTGGAATTAAATAAGCTGAGTCGATAAACTGCGCTATAAACCCATGCGACCAAAATTGTGTTGTCGAAATCGGGATTAAATTTCCGTTAAGCCTGCTACACGACTCTCGAGCGCCATTGGAATCGAATGTGCTGCTGCATTTTGCTGCTTTTCCGCCATCGAACTTTTGCAGAAGGACGGAAATGGTAGTTACGTGGCAATCGTGCCGTGAGGTCCTTCGGTTAAGTGTCGGAAAATATTTCTTTACTTTGTTTTGGTTTTGGCAAGTATGGTGATGGCGTTTGACCATTAACCAAACTACAAGAACATGATCCGGCACATCTTTTCGGGAGTGGTTTTGTCACTCATTTCGATTGCCCTCCATTCCCAACAGATTTTCCTACAATTCGACAATGCGTGCATGAACAGGATGGAATACAAAAGTTCATCCTTTTCATCTTCATATATCTCCTATGCAACCATGCTACAGGGAGGTGACTTGCTCGTGATGGACATCGGCACATCAACGCCCAAAATGCTTCGCACGCGCCCCTCGGAAGTGTACTCTTGCACGACCTTCAGTGTTTCGACAGACTTGGTCAAGAAAATCAACAATGGGGAAGCGAGGCTTGCGCTCTTTTTTGAAGATGGTGGAAGTCCAAGCGTCCTCGAAGTGGACAAGGTGACGCTGTTTAGAGCCGATGGGAAACGAATCAAAGTATTTTCTCAGGATGTGAATTTCTTTTTCAACCCCGATTCTTTGGTTTCAGGAGTCAATCTCGCCGATGCCGATTCCAAACTCCAAGTTTTTCTCGAAGGGATCATTCAAGTGCAGTGTGCCAAAGGATATATTTTCAGAAAAAGAGTCAACCCCCGGTCTTTGGAGTATAAAGAGTGGGTTTTTCTGCCTGAAATAGGCATCATCGAAAAATCTTCCGGAGAGGCTTCTGGTTTCAATTCAGAGGAACGAAAAACCACGCTGAGGCTCGACAAAATTGACGATGTTCCCTACCACGATTTTCTCACCTCCTATTGCGATCGTCTGCAAGCCGAAATGTATGACAAGACGACCGCATCCAAATCTGCTGAATCCACTCTTTCTTCCACGGACGTAGGAACCTCCACTAAAAGCACTTCGCAAATAGGAGGCCCCTCTGTTGTTTCTTCACCCGACCCTTGCAACACCCCTGCCGGTGAGGGTGTCCACATTGTACAAAAAGGTGAAACCCTCTATGGCATTGCCAGGCGCTACGGCATCAGCCTCGACGACCTCAGACGCTGGAACAATTTGGTGAACTCCAATGTGATCAACGTCTGTCAGCATCTCTATGTGAGGGATCCCGCAACTGTGGGTACAATGTCGGCAGTAAACCAGACCATCCAACCCAAGGGGAATAGCAGCAACCAACCTGGCACCACTTCCCCCAATGACCAATTACACATAGTCAAACCGGGGGAAACCGTGGCCATGCTTGCCCAACTGTATGGATATACTGAGGAACGATTTCGGAAAATGAATGGGCTTGCTCCCAACGAAGAAATCGTTCCAGGTCAGCGGCTCCGCACCTCCGATTGTGTGTGCCCTCCCGCTGCGGAGTCAAGCTCCGAAGGGGCAACTACCAATGCCAAAACGGCTGAGCCAGAAAATTTCTACAAGCCCATCAAAGTCCACGTCGTAAAGAAATCCGACACGCTGTACAGTATTGCCAAACAATACAACACCACCCCGGAGCGGATTCTCGAGTTGAATGGCTTGAAAAAAGGCGACAGCATTAAGCCCAATCAAAGACTTTACGTGCAGTAATTTGCCACCGATGAGTAATTCCCAACCTCGTACACCGCATGGAACACACCCCCCAGATACTCGATGAAGCCTACTGGTCGCAGAGATATGCGCACGACGATACGCCGTGGGACATAGGCAACATTTCCCCACCCCTGAAAGCAATCATCGATGGCCTCAGTGACAAAGGCATGCGCATACTCATACCCGGAGCTGGCAAGGGGTATGAGGCAATTTATCTTCATCGCAAGGGATTTTCAGAGGTTTATGTGTGCGATTGGGTGGCTGCAGCGTTCGATACCCTTCAGGAGCAGGCGCCTGATTTCCCCGCCGAGCACATGTTGATTGCCGATTTTTTCGAATTAGATTTACCGGGCTTCGATCTTATACTCGAGCAAACATTTTTTTGTGCCTTGCTTCCCTCACAACGACCAGCGTATGTGCGCAAAATGTATGAATTACTGAAACCGGGGGGAAGGCTCATGGGGGTGTTGTTTGCCCATGAATTTCCATTCGAAGGTCCTCCATTTGGAGGAAATGAGGCCACCTACCGCCAATTGTTCAGCCCCCTGTTCGAAATCGAAAGAATGGAGCTTTCACGTTTGTCAATTGGCCCCAGGGCAGGTAACGAGCTCGAATTTTCACTTCGAAAGCCCTTCAAATGAGCTATTTACCACTTTAACATCCACGACCATTGCACATTAAAAGTGAATTTTATCTTTGTGGCTGCGAAACGAGTCGAACAATCCCGTCTGATGCTATGACGGCTCCTCAAAATCGACGCGATCCTGGAGCTGTTTTCCGTATCCCAAATGCGTAAAATTTTCAACACACCCAATGGCTGAGATTGGGTAGTAATTTTTTTGACGAAAAACTTCAGACTGTGAACAACTCGAACCCAATGATGGAACAGATTACCGGCTTTTGCAAACGCCATTTTCGTTTGGCAATTGGTGGGGTATTCGTGGGATTAGTGCTTGTCTCTGCATTTTTCACCTCAAAATCCAGCTATGAAATGCGCTCAGGCATCGTGCCTGTCAGCATGGTCAACGAGCAAATTTTGCATGCCTTCAGCCTCGAGATGCCGGTGATGAAATACGGCTTCGTGCTCAACCATTTCGATGTGGATGAGGGGGTTGTCGATAGAGGAGAAACATTTGGTCTTTTACTTTCGCTCCGGGGTTTTTCCGACAAGGAAATTCAGCAGATTCTAACTGCGGGAAAAGAAGTCTATTCAATTTCGAGGAATTTTGTCGTCGGCAAAAAATACGTCTTGCTTACACGCAAGGGCGAAAATCGGCCTGCCTACTTCATTTACGAGCCTAATGTGTATGAATATATCGTGTACGATTTGACAGCTCCATATTCGGTGAAAAAAGAAGAGCGCCCTGTAGAGGTACGTGAAGCGAGCTACGCTGGAGAAATCACATCCAGCCTGTGGAATGCCATAGAAGCATGTGGGGCAGGATACGAAGCCGCTGCCAAACTGGAAGATGCTCTCGAAACTTCCGTTGACTTCAGTCACATCCAGCTCGGAGATCAGTTCAAAATGATCATCGAGGAGAAATACATCGAAGGTGAAAAGGTGGGTACGGGCAACGTCCTGGCCGCATATTACAAGCAGAGTGACAGGGAGCACTACGTCTTTTGGTTCGACAACGGAGGGAAATATAAAGGTTACTACGATCGGGAAGGTCGCCCGATGAAGAGTAGATTCTTGAAGGCTCCAGTCAAATATACCCGCATATCATCCAGGTACAACCCCCGAAGATTTCACCCCATTCTAAAGCGCACGCGCCCACACCTCGGGACCGATTATGCCGCTCCGCACGGCACTCCCATTTATGCTGTTGGAAATGGAGTGGTAGTTGAAAAGGGGTACACCCGCGGCAATGGCAACTACATCAAGATCAAGCACGACAAAACCTACCAGACGCAGTATTTGCACATGTCGCGCTTTGCCAAAGGCATCAAGAAAGGCAGTTACGTTTCTCAGGGGCAGGTCATTGGATATGTGGGCAGTACGGGACTTGCCACTGGCCCACACGTCTGTTTCCGATTTTGGAAAAATGGCAAACAAGTCAATCACCTGAAGGAGTACCTGCCCCCAGCCCCTCCGCTGCCTGAAGACATCTTGCCCGATTTTTTCAAAGTGAGAGACAAGTACTTCCAGTTGCTCCAGCATCGGACCGAGTCGGTTTGGGGTGATGATGAGCCCTTCGTTTCGTCGCCGTAACCCGCTCCACGAGCCCGCTTTTGAATGAGTTGTGAAAAACTCTGACGAAGGGGCATAACAGATAATCTCAACCCGGCGAAGGGGTGTCACGAATCTGGCTTTTTCAATTCATCGAGTAAGGCTTTCACCTTACTGGCTATTTCCCTGTCTTCCACGAGTTCGGGAGCATGATGCGGTTTTTTCCTCGCGTCGATGATGAGCGCACCCTGACAAGACCAGTGTTTGAATTCAAACTTTTCCACGATGCCGTGTATATCGTGTGATGGGTTGGCGCGGGTAAAAGTGACCCAGAGAAAATTGTCAAACCTTTCAGTGGTAAAATCGGCATCATCCACCAGCACGATCAAGGGAATGTGTTTGTCGAAATACCCTGCGTGTTTTTCCAGCTGACGCGCCAGAAGTCGCACATCATTGTAGCCTTGTAAATCTCTGAAGGCGGGGCCGGATATGGCCATTACCCCAGGCATGACGAACGAGACTTTCGAAAAACCTTCAGGGAGGTGGAAAGCTGGCGGCAAGTCTGTTGAAAGCACTCTTCGCCTGGGGCCGCAGCACGCTATTACCACCTTGCTGCCTTCGTTCCAGCCGCTTCCGGAATAATCCAATGTGTCGATGGTAGTCCGTGTCTGGAAATGCAGGTCGCGCGCCAGGTCGATTCGTTCCAAGACATGCTTGAAGAAGGCAGGGATATCGTGCGTAGTCAGCTCAGGATGGTCAGTGCCGTCGGCAATGAAAAGGAACTTGGCCAGTGAGGTTTGCCCTTTGCCCAACAGGTGGTTGGCTTGAATGAGAATCTCTTCGGGTTTCTTTTCTCTAAAAGGCATGTATCGTTCCGAACCGATGGCGAGCAACAGAGGATGTACGCCAGCGGCATCGACTGCGTGAATCTCTCTGATGCCGGGGAACTCCTGTTCGGTGAGGGGCTGTACGAGCTCATGGATCAGCCATCCGAAGGAGGTGTCTTCTTGTGGAGGGCGCCCCACTACCGTAAAGTGCCACAACGGATTTTTACGACAATACACATCGTGCACCTCCATATAAGGAAAATCATGTTGGAGGGAATAATAGCCGAGGTGGTCACCAAATGGACCTTCCGGTTTCTTCTCACCCTTTTTCACGATGCCAGTGATCACGAAATCAGCGTCGGCAGAGATGGGGAATTCATTTTTCCAAAGGTACCTGAATCGGCGGCCAGCCAGCATGCCGGCAAAAGTTAGTTCGCTAAGGCCTTCCGGCATGGGCATGATGGCGGCAAAGGCATGAGCCGGTGGCCCGCCCACATAAATGGCTACGCGGAATGGTTCCTCTGAATGATTGTACATCGTGTGGTGAATGCCTATGCCGCGATGCAATTGATAATGGAGTCCGATTTCCCGATCCAGGGCATATTCGTTGCCAGAGATTTGAATGCGGTACATTCCGAGGTTCGAGTGCATCATGTTCTTGTCACCAGGCGGCAGGGTGAGCACCTGCGGCAAGGTGATGAATGCCCCACCGTCGAGCGGCCAGGACACGATTTGCGGCAACTGGCTTATCCTCGTCTTTTGGTACAAAACCGGCCCTGTTCGCACCCGCATGGGTAGGGCTGTGAGCGCTGTCAGGGGCGTGCCGAGATAGTCGAATGGTCGCTTCAAAAAGCGCGTAGGGTCCCGCTTGAGTTCGATGACCGTTTTGACTTTTTTCAAGGTCTTTCTGAAAATGAATGCCGTGCGCTCGAAAGTGCCATAGATGTTCGAAACGGCTTGAAAGGGACTGCCTTTCACCTTTTCGAAAAGGATGGCCGGTCCTTGACGCGCATAAACTTCCCGTTGAATCTGGGCCATTTCCAGGTGGGGATCCACTTCGGCTGAAATGCGCAACAACTGGCCATTCCTTTCCAGGTCGGCCACGCATTCCCTCATACTTTTGTACATCTTGGCAATGATTTGTTCAGGAAATGGATTCCGCCATTCGCTTGAGCCACCGAGGTACTTTGAACCGCTGACCATGAGCGCCTTCAAGTGCCCGACAGTGGGTAATGAACTGCTCGAGTCCGAAGCTGTAAATGCATTGCATCACGCCACCCTTGAAGGCCGGGAAGCCCCAACCATAAATACTACCCACATTGGCCTCTTCCACTGTACCGATGACCTTTTCCTGCAGACACCAGATGGCTTCTATGCATTGTGCGAAAAGCAGCCGTTCGATGATCTGACCAAACAGTTCGACTCGGGAGGCGTCGGAAGGGAAACGCTCTTCGATGCCTCTCCACAGCACGGGCACTTCACTACGCCATTCATAAAACCCTGCTCCTTTCTGCCGTCCGGGGCGTCGGGCTTCATCGAGCATGTACTGGAGAACCGCCACGGCAGGGTGCTGAACATACTTGCTGCCATAATGTTCCGCCGCCTGGTTCTCATATCGCAGCACCAGCTCGAGTGAAAGCTCGTCGGCCAGTTGCAAAGGGCCGATGCCCATGCCGGCTCGCATGCCAGCGTTTTCGATTACGGCCGGTGGAATGCCTTCTTGCAACATGGTCACCCCTTCGAGGATGTAGGTGTTCAGTACGCGAGAAACGTAAAAGCCCCAGTCGTCCTTGACGATGATGGGCGTTTTTCCAATTTGGAGCACGAAATCGAAGGCTCGGGCAATGGTTTCGTCGGAAGTGGCATTCCCCCTAACGATCTCGACGAGTTTGCTCGATTCAGCGGGTCGAAAGAAATGGAGACCTACGTACTGCTGCGCGCGACGTGCATTTTCAGCCAACTTGCTGATGGGAATCGAGACGGTGTTGCTTGCAATGATGGCATAGTCGTCGAGGTATTCCTCGGCTTCTCGAGTCACTTTAAACTTGAGCGGCTTGCTTTCGAAAACCGATTCGATGACTATGTCGCATTGACTGAATGCCCTGGAGTCTTCTGTGGTGGTGAGTTTTGCCAAAGCCTTTTGGACCCTTTTTTCGAGTTGTTTTTCGGAGCCAAAAATTTTCTTCAGCAGGTGCTCGATGCGTTCCCTGCTTTTCTCAGCAATCATTTTGGAAGCATCTTTCAACACCACCTCCATCCCATGTGCCAGACAAGCTGCCGCAATGCCCGACCCCATGGTTCCCGCCCCTATGATTCCAACTTTGCGGGGGCGGAACCGACCATAGCCACTGGGGCGACTCAGGCCAGCGTGAATGGCGTTGAGGTCGAACCACATGGCCTTGATCATATTCTTGCATTCCGGGCTGACGAGCAAACTGGTGTAGTTGCGGCTCTCGATGCAGCAAGCAGTGTCGAAGTCAACTTTGCTGCCTTCATTGAGTGTATTCAAAATAGCCTGAGGGGCCGGAAAATTATTTTTCCACCGAGCCGTGATCGAAGCACTCAGTTTGGCAATCTTCCTCGCCATGGAAGGATCGTGGGCAGTTCCCCCCGGTATACTCGAGCCAGGCAAATCCCACGGACGACGCCCCTCCCTTATCTGAAGCAGCCACTGCTTGGCCATTGGTATCAAGTCCTGTTCACGCACTGCCAGTTCATCTACGATTCCTGCCGAGTGTGCGGCTGAAGGAGACAATTTTTCACCTTCTAACAGGATCTCGAACGCCTTTTCGATGCCCAGTAGCCACATCAGCCGGATGACACCGCCATTCCCTGGCATGAGGCCAAAGTGTATTTCGGGAAAGCCCAACTCGATTCCTTCATCGTCAACGACGATGCGTCGGTGGCAGGCAAGCGCCAACTCGAAGCCTGTGCTGAGTGCACTGCCATTGATGGCCGCTACTACCGGTACGCCGGGGCTTTCGAGTTTCCTGAAAAAAGCCTTCAACTTTTGAGCATACTCAAAAATGGCCTTGGGATCGCTTGCCCGGTACAGATACTCGAAATCTCCACCCGCTAAGAATGTGCGCTTGGCAGAGGTAATGACTACTCCTCTAAGTTTCCCAGATTCTTTTTCAGCTATGAGGTGATCGAGCACCGGCACGAAGCGGTCCACCAACTCATGATTCAATATGTTGTCAGCACGCCCCTGCATGTCGAGCGTCAGGGTGACGATATTATCGGTGTCTTTGGAATAAAGGATCATCTGTTGGGCATTTGATCGGAAATTGCTTCGGTGGTTCTGGCTTTCAACTTAGCCAGGCCGCATGTGCGTGGTGCGCAAAGGTAGGAGCAGGAGCATTCACCATCCCAGCGAAAAACACGATTGATTGTTAGGACCTCTCTGCCGTACTGACTGGATTGGGCTTGGGAGGCCATTGAAATAACTTCAGCTCCAAGATTTGCCCTCCTCCCGGACTGGACTACATCCTGAGCCCTCTTAAAAAGACACTTGATTGCGACAAAACATGGAATCTCACTCCTACTAACACACCGAGTGCTTCATTCCAAGTGCTTTCAGGAGTAAAAGGAGGACTCTGCTTCCAGAGAAATGCTAAATTCGGCCGGACGTACCTTCGAGGTTCTCTCCACCAAATACTTTCAGCGTAGTGCATTCCGAAAACAAACCCAATCGCGCCATGTCGGATCGCAGAGCTTTCGTAAGAAAACTGGCTGGAGCAGCCGTCTTGATGCCTTTCTTTTCCACAGCGGATGGAAAAACGCTTCTCCGCTTGCTCGATCAAAGTACCCATCGCCTTCCCGAAGAGTTTACCACCGACGAGGAGTTTTGGTATTACGTCAGACAGGCTTATACCGTCTCAGCCAACATCATCAACCTAAACAATGGAGGTGTTTCCCCACAGCCCAAGGTGGTCCAGGAAGCAGTCGAGCGATACAACCAGCTCAGTAATGAAGCACCGAGCTATTACATGTGGCGTATTTTGGATCAAGGGCGAGAGCCTTTGCGGGCTAAATTGGCAGACCTGGCTGGCTGCGATCCCGAGGAAATTGCCATCAATCGCAATTCCTCCGAAGCCATCGAAACCGTCATTTTTGGCCTCAGATTGAAGGCTGGCGACGAGGTCGTACTTACCAGACAGGATTACCCCAACATGATCAACGCCTGGAAGCAAAGGGCTCACAGGGATGGTATCGTGCTCAAGTGGATCAACTTCGATTTTCCAATCGAGGACGAGCAACAAATCGTACATGCCTTCGTGGACGCCTTCACCGACAAAACGCGTGTGGTTCACATCACACATGTCATCAACTGGATGGGGCAAATTCTTCCGGTGAGGGCCATCGCCGATGAGGCTCACCAACGAGGTATAGAAGTACTCGTGGATGGAGCACACAGCTTTGCACACATCGACTTCAAGATTCCCGACCTGCATTGTGACTATTTCGGTACCAGCCTGCACAAATGGCTGTGTGCCCCTTTTGGCAGCGGCATGCTGTATGTCAGAAAGCAAAAGATTCGCCATCTGTATCCGCTTTTTGCCGCACCCGATCCCGAAAGCGACGACATTCGAAAATTTGAAAGTCTGGGCACCCGCTCGTTCGCCATCGAACAAGCCATCGGACAAGCCGTCGATTTTCACCACATGATTGGTTCGAAGAGAAAACAGCAGAGACTCCACTACCTCAAGAAATACTGGACCGAGCGGGTGCTCGAACTGCCAGGGGTGTCGATTGGAACCTCATTGAAACCCGAGTTTGGATGTGCCTTGGCACTCTTGAAAGTCGCAGGTAAAGAGCCGCAAGAAGTGGCAGATTTCCTTTTCAAGGAATACAAGATTCACACCGTGGCCATCAACTGGGAAAACATACACGGTGTGCGAATTACTCCAAATGTGTACACTTCTTTGAAAGATTTGGACACGTTGGTCAAAGGAATTACCCACCTTTGCAAAACTTAATTCGCTGTAAGCAGTTTACAGTTTTGATTTTCGTATTCATCTATTTTTTCTAACGCGCCTGGCTTTTGTTGTAGCCCATCGATTGCAGGCGTCAAAATTTTCGAGTAATGCAAGTTGGTAAGAACACCGTCGTCACCCTACACTATCGTTTGCAGATCGACAACGCCGAAGGGGACCTCGTAGAGGAGACTTTCGGTAGCGAGCCGCTCAGTTTCCTTTTTGGAGCAGGCCAAATGATCCCTGATTTTGAAAACAACCTGGAGGGAAAGAATCCTGGTGATGAATTTTCCTTCAAGATCGCAAGTGAAAACGCATATGGCGACTACAACCCGCAAGCCGTTGTCAAGCTTCCGCTCGATACTTTCAATGTGAGTGGCAAGCAGGCAAGTGAATGGCTCGAGCCCGGCATGACCATCCCCATGGCTGATGCACAAGGGAACCGCCTCACGGGTGTGGTCCAAGAAATCTCCGACGACGGTGTCGTCATGGATTTCAACCACCCCATGGCTGGACAGGACCTATACTTTACTGTCAACATCCAGTCAGTCAGGGAGGCAACCGATGAAGAACTTGCCCACGGGCACGTACACGGCGAAGGTGGAGTCGTCCATTGAGACGCCGTCTTTGACTAATTGAAAAGAAACAGGCCTGCAAGCCTGGGAACCGCTTCGATGCCTTTGTAGGCAATCCGACAAAGCGACCCATGGCTTGCAGGCCTTCTCTTTTATCTTTGCCGCCGTTTGAAATTGCTCTCTCTTGGTTGATCCGGCCTGCTCCGGCCAAATTCGATGATATGAAAAACCACCTGCTACTTGCATTTTTCTCCCTGGCTTTTATCGTCCCCAGTCTTGCTCAGAAAGGAGGCACCATCAGAGGTAATGTGTACGACAAGGCAACTGGTGAGCCGATCATTTACGGAACGGTATTTCTCGAAGGTACCACCATTGGTACCAACACCAATGAGGACGGCTTCTTTAGCATCGGAGGCGTGCCTGCGGGGGAATATGTGTTGGTAGCCACCTACGTGGGCTATGACAGCGTCAAAGTAGCAATCACTTTACCTGAAGGGGGTATCGTGAATCAGAACTTGCTCATGCAGGAGAGTGCCGTTCAGCTCGATGTAGTTGACATCTCCGCCCGCAGGGAGAAGGCACGTTCGGATGTGCAAGTGTCCAAAGTAACCGTCACCTCCAACCAGATCAAAGCCCTGCCAAGTACTGGCGGCCAAACCGACCTTGCACAGTACCTGCCCGTCTTGCCTGGCATCATCTCCACGGGCGACCAGGGAGGCCAGATCTACATCAGAGGAGGATCTCCAGTGCAGAACAAGATTCTGCTCGATGGCATGACCATTTATAACCCATTCCACAGTATCGGTTTCTACTCCGTCTTTGAAACGGAAGCCATCAAAACAGTTGACGTCCTCACCGCCGGCTTCAACGCAGAATACGGAGGAAGGATCTCCGCCGTGATCGACTTGAAGACGCGCGAAGGCAACAAAACGAGATTTGGAGGGCTGGTAAGTGCCAATCCCTTCCAGGCAAAAGCCCTACTGGAAGGACCCATCAAAAAGTTTCAGGAGGGTGGGGGAAGTACCTCTTTCCTTCTGACTGCGAAACATTCCTACATCGACAAGACTTCCCCCTACTTGTATTCCTACGCCATTGACACGACCTTTTACAAGTTCAACAACGACACCCTCAGCGGCGATGATGTCAATCGCCTGCCTTTCAGTTTTACCGACCTATACGGCAAGCTCTCCTTCATCACTTCCAATGGCAGCAAATTCAATCTTTTTGGATTCAACTTCACGGATGACGTCAATTATGTGGGCGTAGCCAAATTGGGCTGGGACACCTATGGTGGCGGGTTCAATTTCTCGGTCATTCCACCCAGCTCAAACCTCGTCATTGGAGGCACGTTTGCTTTTTCCAACTACGACATCGAACTGCGAGAGGCCAATGAAGCTCCCCGCACCAGTGGCATCTTCAGCTACAATGTCCTTCTCGATTTCACCTATTTTGGACTGAACAGCGAACTCAAGTATGGCTTCGAAGTCAATGGCCTCGACACGAAGTTCAGTTTCAGAAATTTCGCAGGTGTCACCATCGACAAAAACATCAACACAAACGAACTGGCAGGATTCATACGCTTGAAGCAGAAAAGTGGCGATTGGATTCTCGAGCCAAGCCTGCGATTGCAGCTTTACCCCAGTGTGCCTGCTACCTCCATCGAACCTCGTTTTGGAGCCAAATACAACATGACTGAAAATTTCCGCCTGAAACTCGCTGGCGGTGTATATTCCCAAAACCTCATCAGCAGCGTCAACGAACTCGATGTGGTTAACCTGTTCGTCGGCTTTCTTGCAGGAACAGACGAAGGGGTTAAAGAACCAGATGGTGTCACGAATGCCCCGCACAGGTTGCAGAAAGCCATTCACGGCGTCGTAGGGGCCGAAGTGGACCTCTTTCCTTGGCTCGAGCTCAACGTAGAGCCATATTACAAGCGGTACACCCAACTCATCCAACTCAACCGAAACAAACTGGAACTCAGTGATCCCAATTTCGTGACCGAAACCGGGGATGCCTACGGCTTGGACATCTCCTTGCGCTATGAACACAGTGACTTTTTCGCCTGGGCTACCTACTCCATTGCAAAGGTCACGCGCTTCGATGGCGAACAGACTTACCCCACCATCTTCGACCGCCGCCACAACATCAACTTACTGGCAGTCTATCAATTTGGCGCAAAGGATGAATGGGAGTTTGCCGCTCGCTGGAACTTCGGCTCCGGTTTGCCTTTCACTCTCACCCAAGGATTTTACGACCGAATCGACTTCATCGGTGGGCTCGGGACGGACCCCCGTACAGCCAATGGCGAACTTGGGGCCGTGCTCGATTCCAAACGCAACGCCGGCCGCCTGCCTTACTACCATCGCCTGGATTTCTCTTTGAAATACTTACTGCAGCTCGGGCGCTACACCAGTCTGGAGGCCGTGGCGAGCGTCACCAATGCCTACGACAGAGACAACATTTTCTATTTCGATCGCTTTCGCAACCAGCGTGTCGATCAGCTACCAATCCTGCCCAGCCTCGGTGTCACGTTCAATTTCTGAGAGGCTTGACGAGCGGTTGAAAACCCTGAACCAAATATTTTCTTTTTGCTATCGAGGTACGCCAGTATGTGTCATTCTTTTGGATGAGCACTTTTGGAGAAGTAGTTGTTTCTTCCGAACACCATCGGTGATGGAGTTTTCATTCCAATCATGTGGTTCGCCGTCAACACCTCCTTCCTTTCGAACAGACATTTGGCCAAGTTGGGCTCCTGAATGTAGGCTGTTTCCTTACCTTCGCCCCGCTTTTTCAACAAAAAAACTGGAACGATGAATTTGCATGAATATCAGGGCAAGGAATTGCTCAAACGCTACGGAGTAACCATACAGGAAGGAATCGTGGCACACACGGTCGAAGAAGCCATTGATGCATGGAATAAGATCAGGGAGCAGACAGGAACAGAATACGTCGTCGTCAAGGCTCAAATCCATGCTGGCGGCAGAGGCAAAGGAGGCGGCGTCAAGTTGGCTAAAAATCTCGATGAGCTAAAGATGCACGCAAGCAACATCCTCGGTATGATGCTCAAAACCCCGCAAACACCTGGGGGGTTGGAAGGCCCTGGCAAGCTCGTCAGGAAGATACTCATAGCCGAAGACGCCTATCGCCCAGATTTCAATGCCTGCAAGGAATATTATATCTCCATACTCACCGACCGTGAAAAGAAATGCAATGTGATCATTTATTCCACGGAGGGAGGCATGGAAATCGAAAAAGTAGCAGAAGAAACACCTGAACTCGTTTTCAAGGAATATATCGATGCCGAATTGGGTCTGCAGGCGTTTCAAACGCGCAAGATTGCCTTCAACCTGGGGCTCACCGGTCAAGCCTTCAAGCACATGACGAAGTTCATCGGGGCTCTGTACAAGGCTTTCACCGAATCCGATGCTTCGCTTTTCGAAATCAACCCTTGCGTAAAAACGCCCGATGATCGGATCGTCGCGGTGGATTGCAAGGTAACCCTCGACGACAATGCCCTGTTTCGTCATCCCGACTTAGAGGCTTGGAGAGATCCCGATGAAGAGGATCCCATCGAGCGCGAGGCCAGAGAAAGTGGCCTGAACTACGTGAAACTGGATGGCAACGTCGGTTGTATGGTCAACGGTGCCGGCCTTGCCATGGCAACGATGGATATCATCAAACTTTCCGGTGGCGAACCTGCCAATTTTCTCGATGTAGGAGGTACGGCAGATGCCCAACGAGTTGAAAAGGCTTTTCGAATCATTTTGCGCGATCCAGCCGTAAAAGCCATTCTCGTCAACATCTTTGGAGGCATCGTCAGGTGTGATCGAGTCGCCCAAGGGATCGTGGATGCTTACAAAAACCTCGGCGGTGTGGATGTGCCTATCATAGTCCGCTTGCAGGGTACCAACGCCGACCTCGCCCGGAAAATCATCGATGAGTCGGGATTGAAAGTGTATTCCGCCACATTGCTTCAGGAAGCCGCTGATTTGGTACAAAAAGTACTGAAGGAAGCTGCCTGAACGACCAAGAGGGGTGATTGAAAAAACAATTGCCGCATTCTCTGTCAACTGAATGCGGCAATTTTCATTTGATCGCCTGGGTCAATCGAAAATAATTCACCCCGCCATCGCGACCAATGTGGCACTTTCTGAAGGAGGGCCAAGCCCGGATACACATCGAGGTAGGTCACTTTCGCTACCTTGCTTGGGCTCGCAAGCATCACATAAAACAAAAGCCACCGAATTTTCGGTGGCTTTTTGGTAGCCCGTACGGGAATCGAACCCGTGTCTCCACCTTGAAAGAGTGGCGTCCTAACCCCTAGACGAACGGGCCAGCTTGAAATGGCTTGTGGACTTTTCCAAAGCGGCGGCAAAGATAGCTCCAGGAACAAAAACGCAAAGACCCGGTTCAATTTTTTTTGAAAAAAATCACTCCAGAGGGTGCCGGACGATTTCATTACCTTTGCCCGTCCCTCGCGGCACACCCTGATCAGCTTTCCAAACTCCAATGCAAGATTCCCACTAACTCTAAACAATGCTGTCTTCACCATGGCAAAAAAAATCGCTATCAACGGCTTTGGCAGGATTGGCCGTCTCACCATGCGAAACCTGCTGAAAAAAAAGGGTCTCGAGGTCGTGGCCGTCAATGACCTGACCGACAATCATACCCTGGCCCATCTTTTCAAATACGACACCATGCACGGCAAATACGCCGGCGAAGTCTCGGCAGATGACGAATACTTGTATATCGACGGCAAGAAGATCGTCTGTTCCGCCATCAAGAATCCAGCGGAACTTCCCTGGAAGGAACTTGGTGTCGATGTGGTGCTGGAATGCACCGGTATTTTCCTTACCAAGGAAAAGGCGAGTATGCACCTCGAAGCTGGGGCCAAAAGGGTGATTCTGTCAGCTCCTCCCAAATCTGATGACGTACCTACTTTCGTCATTGGTGCCAATCATGACCAGATCAAGCCCAGTGACACGATCATTTCGAATGCTTCTTGCACCACCAACTGCCTCGTACCCTTGGTGATGGTACTCGACAAAGCATTTGGCGTAGAGCAGTTCTTCATGAGTACCATCCATGCCTATACTTCCGACCAAAATATCCAGGATGGCCCCCATCGGGATTTGCGGCGAGCAAGAGCTGCTGCGGAAAACATCGTACCTACGTCCACAGGTGCTGCAAAAGCGGTTGTGCTGGTTGCCCCACACCTCAAAGGCAAAATCGCAGCGCATGCCATTCGGGTGCCGGTTGCCACGGGTTCCCTCACCGACCTGACCTGTGTGCTCAAAACCACTGACATCGATGTGGAGAAAATCAATGCCGCTTTCAAGCAGGCTGCCGAAGGTCACCTCAAAGGCATTTTGGAATATTGCACGGATCCGATCGTATCGAGCGACATCGTCCGCAATACCCATTCCTGCATCTTCGACTCCGGCTTGACCCAAGTCAACGGTAACATTTGCAGAGTGGTAGGCTGGTACGACAACGAAGCGGGCTATTCAGCACGCCTTGCCGACCTGGCTGAACTCGTTGCCAATCAATAGTAAACTGAATTAGTATAAAAGGCACTGCTTCCAGAATTCGAGCTGGAAGGGTGCCTTTTTTTAAAGTATCACCCATGGAACACATTGATTTTTCCGGAAAAAAGGCACTGATAAGAGTCGATTTCAACGTCCCAATGGACAAGGATGGGAACATCCAGGACGACACCAGGATTCGCCTTGCTCTACCCACCATTCAATATGTGCTCGAGCAGGGTGGGGCGGTGGTGCTCATGTCCCACCTGGGGCGGCCTCAAAAAAAGAAACTCCCTGACGGAAGCCTCGACCGGGAAAAATTTACCCTTCGGCCAGTGGCGAAGTATTTGGAAAAATTGCTCGGAAGACCTGTCAAATTTTGCCCTGAAGTGGTGGGGCCAGAAGCTGAAAAAATGGCCTCCCTGCTCCAAGCGGGAGAGGTCATGATGCTGGAGAATACGCGTTTTGAACCGGGCGAAGAAAAAGGAGACGAAGAACTCGCCAAAAAAATGGCCGCATTGGCTGACGTGTACATCAACGATGCATTTGGTGCAGCTCACCGGGCGCATGCATCCACGACCGTAGTGGCCAAATTTTTTCCCCCAGACCGAAAGGCCTTTGGCTTTTTGATGAAAAAAGAATTGGAAAATGCCAACAAAGTCTTGCAGGACCCGAGCCATCCTTACACCGCTATCGTCGGTGGAGCAAAGGTTTCTGACAAAATTTTGCTGTTGGAAAGATTCCTCGACCTCGTCGATCATATCATCATCGGGGGCGGCATGGCCTATACATTCGTCAAAGCCCAAGGGGGGCAGGTTGGAAAATCACTCGTGGAGGAGGACCGCATAGACCATGCGCGTCAACTCCTGGAAAAAGCAAAAAACAAAGGTGTTTCCATTCACTTGCCACCCGACACGGTTGCTGCGAAGGAATTTGCCGACACCCCGGAGTGGAAATGCTTTGCCACCAACCAGATTCCCGATGACTACATGGGCCTCGACATAGGTGAATCGGCCCGAAAAAAATTCTCTGAGATCATCCGCGATTCCAAGACCATTGTGTGGAATGGTCCCATGGGAGTGTTCGAGATGAAGAACTTTCGAGGAGGTACGGAAGCTGTAGCCCAGGCAGTAGCAGAAGCAACACGCAAGGGTGCTTTTTCCCTCGTAGGCGGAGGCGACTCGGTAGCAGCAATAAATCAACTCGGGTTGGCAGATGCTGTAAGTTTTGTGAGTACTGGCGGGGGCGCCATGCTCGAACTGCTTGAAGGGAAAGAGTTGCCTGGGGTCAAAGCCATTCTCGAGCGATCATGAATCTGCAGTTTCGGTTTTCATGGCCATGTAAAACCACCCGAGGAAAGGAAGCATGATGAGCGCAGCTCCAATCAGCCAGGGCCAAATCGGACCAGCATTTACATCGATGGGGTTCATGTCTCCTACTGGAATGAACGCCGCCCAAAACAGCGGGTGCGCCCGATAGGAATGCTGATTTGCTCTCAAGTACTCGAGTTTGGCTCTTCTCAATGCGCCACTTTTGGAACTTCCCGCAGCTATTTCACGGTAAAATGATTCCATGATTTGCGCAGTTGCTCTGTCATCGATGTTCCACAAAGTGGTGACGAGACTCTTGACTCCGGCGTAAAAAAAGCCTCTGGCGAGGCTCACAATACCTTCACCTCGTTGGTACTCACCGACACCTGTTTCGCAAGCACTCAAAACTGCCAATTCGGCGTTTAGCTGCATATTGTACAAGTCACTGACGAAGAGCAATTCACTCTCGCTGCCATTATTGCGCTGGTAAAATGCCAAGTAGGAGTAGGCCCCATTCTCGTCATTGGCCTTTCCGTGGGTGGCAAGGTGGATGATGTTGGCAGCGGATGCATAATTGAGAAAATTGTCTTTCGTAGCCATTGAATCGAGCAATAGTTTCCCACCAATGATCCGATGTATTTTTTGAACTTCTTCTTTATTGTAGAGTAATTGCTTGAGCACCATGTTCATGGCCTGCCTGCGCAGCGAAATGGTATCACCGTGAAATGAGGGAGCCACGAGCAAAGGACGGAGTCTGCTGCGCCGTTCTTTTTCCTTTTCGAGTAGCAGGCTGGTTGCATAAGTATAACCGATTTCGTACTGATGGATCAAAAATTTCAATTTGCCATAATCCGAGAAAGATTCTGGCATTTCGGATATAAGAGCCTCGAAAGGAAGATATCCCAGTACTCCTCCAGGTATGATGATCAGCCGTTGGCCTTTGATAAAGCTTTCGACCGGTTGAATCAAAGCATTGTACAGTTCCTGGGCGAGGAAGACATATTTTTGATTCTGATAGGAGACGTCGCCCCCTCCGGGATTAAATTGCCTGATAGTTTTTATGAAATCTTCGATCCATACTTCCAGCGGGAAGTTTTTTTCGAGGTGTAACATGTGTATTTCAGAAGGCGAAACACAAAAAATGAACATGTTTGATTCTCCCACGAAATATGAAATGAGCGTTTGTTGTCGGTCGAGGAATTGCCGTACCTCGGGGAGCATGTTTTCTGGTGATGCATAGCGCAATCGGAAATAGGACGGAAATTGCATCCTCATCATCGAACTAAGTTCCTGGAGTTGTCTTTTGAGCGTAAAGAGTTGGTGCTTGATTTCTTCTGTTTTTCTCGCAGTTTGTGGACTCGGACCTTGGATTGCTGTCAATAATTGTTTTTCCAAATAATTAATTTTAATCCTGAGCTGACGCTCCTTTTCGATGAGCGTATCAGGAATGCCTGAAAACCTACTGGCTGCTGCTGCATGGATGGCCTCTGTAAGCAAAACCGCATTGCTTTTTTCCGCAATGTCGAATGCAGTTGAAATGAATTGCGGGTCGTTCTCTTTTTCATAAGATTTATAAAAAATGAACAATGACTTTTCATACAATGGGAAAAAATTGTCGAGCAAAATACGTTTTGAGGAAAACTCGTCGAGTTCGTATCGTATTCTGTCCATGAGGGCTACGGCAGCCATGGCTTCTTTTCTCGCCCGTTCCCAGTATTGGCCATTATCGTATTCCAGAGCTATTTTCGTCAAAATATTCAATTCTGCATCGTATACCCTGAGTAGAGCCAAGGGCGCATTGGGGTAATCTCTGTCGTTTTGGTAATTTTTACCGTATTCCAACGCGGAAAAAGCCTGCTTACAATAATGCAATGATTTTTCCATGTCGGTTGGCCAGGCAAGGGCCATCTGTGCGTACGTTTCGGCGATTTGGGGGTGAAATTCGCCAAAGACAGACTTGAACTTTTCAAGTGAGATTTCAAGCGTTTTCCGAGCCCGGATATAATTTCCATTTCGAATGTACAGGGTTCCTATTTTTCTCAATAATTCGGCTTCGTCTGCCGGGTCAACTGCTTTTCTCTTTCTGAGTAATTCCAAGGCTCGCCGATGGTATTTGAGGGCTTCATCGAAGTTGTTCAGTTTTTCGAAATACTCTCCTATATCGCTTAGGTTTTGGGCTATATTGGAAGGATCAGCATCAATGAGCCGAGAATAAATTTTTTGGGACTCCATTAACAATTCATAGGCTTCGAAAAACTCACCCCTTTCCAATAGCACTCTCCCAAGGTAGTTTTTTGTCTTGGCCACGAGCGGATGTGTTTCGCCAAAGGCAGCTATTCTTATGTCATGTGCTCTTGAAAGAAAAGTATAGGCTCTCTCCCAGTTTCCTTTTTCCAAATACACTATTGCAAGGTTAAACAATGCAAAGGCGACTTCTGGATGATCAGGGCCGTAAAATTTCTCGGTGATGTACAATGCCTTGTTCAAATATTCCTGTGCTTTGCGCAAATCCCCCTTACGTTGATAAGTTGTTCCGAGGTTGTTGTATAGCGCTGCAATGTCGATGTGATCTGGGGGAAGTAAACTATCGAGGATCATCAGGGTGGAATCAAAGTAAGCAATGGCCAGATCTATTTGGCCTGTACCGTAGGAAAGGGTACCCAAATTAAAATAGTTATTGCTTACTTGTTCAGTCCAAAAGCCAAAATGCAGTTTGTTGAAATTCAGAGATTGGGTGTAACATAGCTCGGCAGAATCGTAATCTGCTATTTTTTCATAGGCAATGCCGAGGTTGTTGAAGTGTTGGGCAGCAAGAGCAGGGAAATATTTACTCGAAATTTCGAGTGCTTTTTGAAACCATTTTTTGGCAGAAGAATAATGGCCGAGGACCAGGTCGAGAATGGCCATGGCATTGTATGTGCGCACCCGTTCCTCTGAACCTTCCGGCAGGTGATCCTCTGCAAATTGGATGGCAGTGCGCAGATAGGTCCGGCTGAGGTTGAAATTCCCGGCTCTCCTTGCGTAGTAGGCCAACAAACGATGGAGACGGACAATGTTAGATGGATTCGCTTGGCTATCTGCTTGATAAATATTCAGTGCTCGCCTGGTCAGTCTCATGGCTTCTTCGAAATGCCCCTCATTTGCAAGGCTGTCGGCCTGCCGTTCTAAAGCGGAAATGATTTCACCTGCTCCTGTCTGCCCCCTCGCCTCCTGAGTACAGTGGGATAAGAGTAACAATATGATCAGAGCTGCATTCCGAAACATGAGTACTTGCCTTAGATTTTTTTCCAGGCCGAAAGTTACTTTTTTTGCTTTCGCCGTGGGGACGTAAACGTGATATTACAAGTGGCTCGTTCCAAAAAAAGCAGAATCTGTTTCCCAACTGCAAGGAATCAAACACATTTGCATGCATTTGCCGGTATGAGAAATCTCCGGGAAGGTTGAACTAAAATCGAACATCATTCAAAATGAAAGTGCTCATTACTTGCCCGCCCATGCTCAAACAAATCGAGGAGTTCAGACCCTTGTTCGATGAAAAGGGGATCGAGTTGGTCATCCCCAATGTAGTTCAAACCCTCACTGAAGACGAGTTGATCGAAATTGTACCGCAGGTGGATGGATGGATCATTGGTGATGACCCAGCCACTTTTAAAGTGTTCTCCGCGGGGAAAAAGGGCCATTTGAAAGCCGCCATCAAGTGGGGTGTGGGGACTGATAATGTGGACTTCAAGGCTTGCGAAAAACTCGGCATTCCCGTGGACAATACACCGATGATGTTCGGTCGGGAGGTGGCTACATTGGCCGTCCATTATTTGATTGGCCTTGCCAGACACACGTTTTACATAGATCGAGAAGTGCGCAAAGGCAACTGGGTAAAACCCACTGGCATTTCTTTGATGGGTAAAAAAGTGGCCATCATTGGTTTTGGTGACATCGGCAAGCACACAGCTCAATTCCTCCACGGTTTTGGAATGGAAATATTGGTTTACGACCCCTTTGTCAAACCTACGGCAGAAGAGAAAGCCATGTGTACCTTTTATAATTGGCCTGAACACATCGACCAATCGGATTTCGTCATCGTTACCTGTGCACTCAACCAATCGACTTTTCACTTACTCGATGCAGAGGCCTTTGGGAGAATGAAGCAGGGAGTGAGCATCATCAATGTTTCTCGAGGCCCAGTCATCGATGAAAGGGCTTTGATCGATGCGATTCAGGCGGGCAAAGTAGGAGGCGCAGCCTTGGATGTATTCGAACATGAACCATTGCCTATGGATTCACCATTGAGGACATTCGACAATTGCATTCTCGGCACCCACAATGCATCAAATACCATCGAGGCAGTGAGAAGGGCAAGTCACGAAGCCATCAAAAAACTGTTCAAAATGTTGGAGGTCAATTAAATGGCAGCTTCGCACTGAAACCCAAATTTAGCGCTCATGAAAAACGTACTCATAACGGGTGTTTTGGGAGGTATCGGTTCGGCCTTGGCTCGAGCTTTCCGCGCCAACAAATATTACGTGTATGGCTTAGACGTCAGGGAGAAAAGCGAAACCCACTGCGACAGATTTATTCGATTTGACATCAATCAATTCGTTACCGATGTAGATTACCGCATCCGCTTCACCCAATTGTTCGATGAATTAATTCCTCGCCTCGATGTGCTCATCAACAATGCAGCCGTTCAGATGCTCGATCATCTGGAAGACATCAAGCTCGAAGATTGGCAAGAGTCACTCAATGTCAATCTTACCGGCCCCATGTTGTTGTCCAAACTGTTCCTCGATAGGCTCGAAGAAAGCCAAGGGTGCATCATCAACATCGGAAGCATTCACCACCAACTCACCAAGCCAAGGTTTGTGACTTACGCTACGACCAAAAGTGCATTGATAGGGCTCACCAGAGCACTTGCGGTCGATCTCGAAGGTAGGGTGAGAGTAAATGCAATCAGCCCTGCCGCTATCGAAACCGAGATGTTACGCGCAGGTTTCGAAGATGATCCCGATGCAATCGAGAAGCTCAGAAGAATCCACCCCGTTCAAAGAATTGGGTATCCTGATGATGTGGCCAAACTTGCTTTGTTTCTTGCTTCGGAAAATACTGGATTCATCCACGGTGCTAATTTGCAATTGGACGGAGGAATTGGATGTGTCTTGAAAGACTTGTAAACACTACAAATCATGTCACGACCACATGGAGCGCTCTTTGGCTTAAATCTTTTTGGAAAGAAAAGTTTGGAAGATCCTCAGGAAGAAATGCCAAAAAGGCCCAAGCTCCTCGAAGCTTGGGATTTCCTGATATGGAAACTTCGCCATGCTCCTCGACTGCGGAAATTCTACAATGCTTTTCAAGGACAAGACTGCTTCGTCATTGGCAATGGGCCTTCCCTGAACAAGATGGATCTGAGCCCTTTGGCCAACTTTCACACCTTTGGACAAAACAAAATATACCTGCTGTCAGACAGGGTTGATTTGAATCTATCATTCTTGGTGTCGGTAAACAGGTTTGTCATCGAGCAAAGTAGGGAGCATTTCCTGCAAATGAAATGTCCCATCTTTCTGTCTTACACCGCCTCCAGGCACACCATACCGGAACGCCCCAACATTTACAGATTGCATACTCAAAACGTATGGAGCTTTTATGACGACATCACCCACCCCATCTGTGAGGGACACACTGTAACCTATGTCTCCCTGCAACTTGCTTATTACATGGGTTTCCGCAGGGTAGTTCTCATCGGAGTCGACCACAACTTCAAGCAAAGTGGCAAGGCTCATGAGGTTCAAACCTACGAAGGTGAAGACGAAAACCATTTTCACCCCGATTACTTCAAAGGCCAAAAATGGCAATTAGCCGATGTTTATGGATCAGAAGTTTCTTACCACTTGGCTCAGTATCACTACCTGAGGGATGGAAGACAAATACTCGACGCCACAGTCGATGGAAAACTCCAAGTTTTTCCAAAGGTCAAGTACGACGCAATACTTGGCTCCTTGACACCGAAAGGGAAATAGATGGGCCAGAGGTTTGCAAAACAGAAAGAATTCTCATTTCTTTGTGACACAGTTGCAGCCTCTAACAGATTAGCCCATGAATACATTGGAACTTTCCAAAACAGTTTCTTCCTCGACAGAAACCATCCACGCCGTCATCATAGAAGACGAAGACCGGGGCATCGCCAATTTGCAAAACCTCTTGGCCGAGCATTGCCCCCAAGTCAAAGTAGTCGGTATCGCAAGAAGCAACGAAGAAGGCAAGATCCTTTTCGAAAATCTCAAGGTCAGACCCGATGTAGCCTTTCTGGACATCAGCCTTCCAGATGGATTGGTTTTCTCCTTGCTCGACAATCTCAAGCCACTTTCTTTTGAGGTCATATTCGTCACTGCTTACGGCAACCATGCCATCAAAGCTTGTGAATACAGCTCCATTGGGTATGTGCTCAAGCCAATCAACCCCAATGATTTGATTGAAGCCGTCAAGCGCATCCGGCTTCACGAATCCAGACAAATGGAGCAACGCCTCGAAGTATTCAAAAACCAACTCCAACAACCCAATACATTTGACAAAATGGTCGTCACCACCTTGGACGGCTATGAGTTGATTAGTTATAGCGACATCATTCGACTTTCTGGAGAAGACAACTATACCCGGATTCACTTGAAGGGCAAGGAGCCCATTCTGGTGTCCAAAACAATAAAGTTTTTCGAAGAGATTCTTGAAAACAAGAATTTCTTCCGAGTGCATAAAAGCCACATCATCAACCTCAACTACATCAGCAAAGTGGTGAGGGGTGATGGCGGCTATGTCATCATGTCCGATGGAGTCAAGATCGTCATCGCTAAACGTCGGCGTACCTACTTCATGGAAATGCTCAAAAGCCTGGGAACGGGCTTGGCATGAAATAGCATTGGAAACTTCACGCACGCATGTGCTCGGCCTCGTGACGTTTTGGTCTTCGTTCGTGGGAGGCAACTATAACGAATGCAAATAGGTAGTTCTGCAAAGGGAATAGTTTTCGAGCTGATTCCTTTTGAATGATGAGCTATTGAACTACCTTTGAACGCAGAGGCAATGCATGCGTGCTCAAAACTGAGCGCACTATGTTACACTGGTTCAAAAATTCCGACTCTATGAAGGAAACTACTACAAAGAAGTTGGACGAAAAGTCCAAGCAAAGAAAAACACTCTCTCGGAGTGAGATGAAAGAGTACACGGGGGCGAGTGACAAGAAGCCTAAAAAAGGGTTCTTCTCCTCTCTGTTCTCATCACATGATCCCTGCGAAGGCAAGCTCCCGCATTGAGCCGACGGGTCCATGTGAGAAACTGAACTCGAAATGCCCCTAATTTCACTTCTCGAGGGGATGGAAAGCTGTTGATACAAAAGAGATTGGCTCGAACAGTCAGTCTCTTTTGTCGTATCATAGTGGAACATTTATTCGCAACCTTCCCTGATCCATGAGTTCCATCGCTGTAACAAAAACCAAGGATGACATACAAGCTCTGCTGGACCAAGTCGAGCAGAACGTCTTTACTGACATACCTGTAGCTCAGGATCTGCTCGCATTGGTCTATAAGGAGCTCAAAAAGTTGCCAGATCCTGAAGTGCGTTTTCGCTACCACCTCAATAGTGCATTGGTAGAAAATCACAAATACAATTTTGAACTGGCAGCCAAACATTACGAGCATGCAATCGACTTGTTCGAGAAAGTAGGGGCGGGAGCAAAAGAAGTAGCAGAAACATATATCGACTATTCCGCAATATTGATCAACATAAACGATGAGAAAAAAACAAAGAAATGCCTAACAGAGGCGGCCAAAATACTGGAGTCATTTCCCGATAGTCGGTTGCTATTCCGCTTGTATTGCAGAGAAGCATTTTATATGCTCTACTTTTTTTCAAATCATGTAAAGGCCCTTGAAAAATTGTATCGATCCCAGGAAACTTTTGAAGAAATACCTGCCTCGGATCTCACTGTGAAGGATTATTATTTTCTCACTTTAGTAAAAAGTGGCCTGGGAGAAATTTATAGGAAAACCGGAGAGTGGGAAAAAAGTGCAGCGGCCCACCTTGAAATTGTGCAGCTATGTGAGGAGATGGGGATGAAATCTCGCATGGCCTGGCATTACCACAATTTGGGCAATGCATACATGCTGCTACTCGATTATGACAGTGCCTCAGAATATTTCACCAAAGCGATCAAAGCAACATACGACGTGAGCCAAAAAGTGAGAGCCCTGTCGTATGCAAACCTTGGGTACTGCTTTGCCCAAAAAGAAAAATACAGGGAAGCCATCGAGCTTTTCAAGCACGCTGAGATGCTGATGCAGGGAGACGCAACGAACCTTGGCAAGATAGAACAGTGGAGAGCCGATATTTACAATAAACTCGGGAGAAGAAAGTGGGAGTTGAGACATCTCAAGCTCGCCCGTAAATACGCTTTGCAAGGCAAAGACAAAAGGTCACTTGCTTCCATTCTCAAAAAACTGGCGGCATGGTATGCCCAAGAGCTGGAATTCGAAAAAGCCTATGCATTTCAAAAAGAATACGAAACGGTAAGTGAGCAGTTCTATTTGGAAGAAAAAGAAATAGAACTTAGAGAATTGGAAATCAAGTATGAGGCCGAACGAAAGGAAAAAGAAGCTGAAATGCTTCGATTGCAAGCAATCGGGCTACAAATGAAAGCACTCAGAGCCCAGATGAATCCGCATTTCCTGTTCAATTGTCTCAACTCCATCCAGTCTTATATAACCAGTAAAGATGCTGGAAAAGCCACTATATATCTGTCCAAATTTGCCATGCTTATCCGGCACAGTCTCGATTATTCGGAACTCGAGGTAATATCAATTGCCGATGAAAAGAAATTCCTCGAGGACTATCTCGACATAAATGAAAAACTTCGTTTCGAAAACAAAATGCGATATGAAATCAAAATGGATGATGAAATAGATGACGATTTATTGGGTATTCCTACAATGATCATTCAGCCATACGTAGAAAATGCAATCGAGCATGGAATTAGTCCCAAGAAAGATGGTTTGGGTGTGGTGTCACTCGAATTCGTACTCGAAGATGACGAAACCATCCTTTGCATCATCGAGGACAATGGGATCGGAAGAGATGCCGCTCGACGGCTGCAAGCGGAGAGTGGATACAAGAAACATACCTCGCTTGGAACAAAAATAACGCGCGAACGACTCGAATTACTTTGGAAATCTTTCGGTGAGAATGTGATGGAGCCTGTCAAAATCGTTGACCGATACACACCGGAGGGAACTCCCTGTGGTACGAGGGTGGAAATCAGACTCCCAATCATGGAACTTCCGATCTCTCCACATCGCAACCACAAGGAGCTTTGAGTGCAGGGTGAGAAAATCTTGAACAATGAAACCCCCTTCTATGCTTTGCATTAGAAGAGAATAACATATATTTGTTCAAGTTTTCTCATAGTATGTTTGTTTAATCTTCCTGCACCTATAGTTCCCTCCTGGGGTGCAGGAATTTTTTATGGGACAGCTTGCTGTCTCTGTTCGAAGGCAACCAAGCTGGGGGTGTAGTTTCCCATGAGTACCTCAGTGCTTCCTTTGAAACAATCGAGTAATCGTTGTAGGGTAGGGCAAACATAGTGAATTCTTACAAAACATTACCGCTTCCTAATCAAAATTGCCCGTTTCCTCAATGGAGGTGGCCGTTTCCTAATCCATGCTTCCTGGGCGAAACAACTGTCTTTAGCTTAGCGCCAAGTTTTCTCATAGTATGTTTAATTCTCCTACACCTTTGTCCCTTCTGGGGTGTAGGAATTTTTTTTTGAGGGCTTTTGTTTGATTTCCCAACCTTTTCTCTAATAGACCTTCCCCGTTGCCTTCTCCATCATTGCCGTTTCCTAAATACTGCTTTGGTCGCTATGGAGCCAAGCATACTTTTGCCCTGTGTAGTTTTCTCATAGTATGTTAGTGCTCCTACATCAGCCAAAGCCTCCCCGATGTAGGAGTTTTTTTATTTCTGACGGATGGTGAATGTGCAAGCGGCGGTGTTGCCTTGTTCATCGACCACAACGAGCCGATGAAAACCTGCTTGGGGTGAGATGCTGATGGTGTGCAGTCCTTTCGTGGTGCCCACGTAATTATTGTCCAGATGCCAGTGTACCAATGTTTCCGGTTGGCTATGATGGGCTCTTACGATCAAAGGTTTGAGATTTCCGCCCAGATCAATTGGCGTGAAAATGACCTCAGCATCCAATGGTGACACAATCGCAAGTGGAGATTGATCATGTTGCACACTACCCACACAAGCGGGGTGAAGAGGTGGAATGGCCTTGAATAAAGGATCGCGTCTTTGATAATAGTATGCTTCAACGGGCGGGATTTGAAAAAACACCTTGGGTTCAAGCAATGTACCTACCAGACAAGTTTTATCTGCCCTGAACCTTTCATTTGGAGTTACGAAATACAGCCGATGATATGGACACGGCAAGACCGCTTTGCACGTTTGAGGAACGAGTTGGCCAGTTTTGTCAGGACAATACTTAGAAGCAGGTAAACCTGATTTGGTGCACAGTTCCATCCTGGTCAACTCATCGTTTGGCGGGGCAAACCAATGTCGATCCGCTGGCAATTGGCGAAACAAATCGAACAAAATGGGCGCAGCAACTCGAACTCCAACCAAACCGGGTCTGCCTTCCCCGTCAGCATTACCTACCCAAACGCCGACTGCATAACGCGGTGTGACCCCAACGGCCCATGCATCCCTGAAGCCGAAGCTGGTGCCTGTTTTCCATGCTATCCTTCTTTCGGTTGAAAACAATTGCCATTCTCCTAACTCCGATGGCCTTTCCAACTTTTCCAATGCCTTGAATACTTGCCAAACCGCTCCTTTACCAATGAATTTGCGATAGTTCTTTGAAGATTCCCCCTGCCTCGCCCAATCCCTGAAAACCACTGCCTGTCGCAAGCATTCTGCATAGTTGGGTTCGGTGGACAACAAGATCCTTGCGAGCGCTGCGTAGGCATTGGTAACGTCCCATAAGGTGCACTCTGCTCCACCCAATATGAGGCTGAGGCCATAGTGATCTGCAGGTCGGTCTATTGTGGTAAGCCCAATTTGTTGAAGCTTATCAATGAAACGCTGGGTACCGTACTGCTGAAGCATTTTCACGAAAGGAACGTTCAGCGATCGGGATAAAGCACGGCTGGCTCCGACCATCCCATCGAATTGGTTATTGAAGTTTTCCGGCTGAAAACCCTTCAGTCGAATTGGGATGTCAGACACAAGGGCATCTGGTGTAATCTTACCATCCTCCAACATTAGTCCATAAAGGAATGGCTTGAGCAAACTCCCACTGCTCCTTCGAGCTTGTACGATGTCCACGTAATAGCTACCATTTTCTCTGTCATCCGTTGCGTTTCCCACATAAGCAAGCACCTCGTTCTGCTGTACATCAATTATCAAAGCGGCCGCGTTGTGTATTCCTTCAGACCCCAAGGTGCGAACATGTCTTTCAAGAACATCTTGTGCCTTCGCTTGCAGTGCCAAATCAATGGATGTGTATATCCTTCCTTGCAATTTTTTTTGCTTGGCATAGTCCAAAAGATGAGGGGCAAAATGTGAGTAGTTTTTTGGCGCTGAGGGTAGGGGTTCCTCGAGTGCGTGTCGAAGTTCCTCATCATCCAATTCGCCTTTCCGATAAAGTCGGTTGAGGAGTTTGTTTCTTTTCAAGAGCAGCAAGTCCCTATTTTTTCCAGGATGTATCAAGCCTGGTTGATTGGGTAACACGGCGAGGGTAGCCGCTTCAGCCCAAGTGAGATGCGAAGGTGGCTTACCGAAGTAGCGCCAGCTTGCCGCTTCCAGTCCCACCACATTACCACCAAATGGTGCGTGGGTTGCAAAGTGGGCCAATATGGTTTGCTTGGAGTATTTGAGTTCAAGGCGTATAGCCAGGAAGGCCTCGATGATTTTTTCCCAAAGGCTTCGATTTTTAGCATTGCGGCTGAGACGGATGACCTGCATGGTGATCGTACTGGCACCGCTAACTATTCGCCTATGACGCAAGTTTTGAATGATCGCCCTGCCCACAGAAAGCGGGTCCACGCCAGGATGGACAAAAAACCGCTTGTCCTCATAGCAAACAATCGACTTGACAAATTTGTCGGGTACCGTGTCCAACCCTGGAAACCTCCATTGTTGATCAGGTGCAATTCGGGCATCGAGCAGATCTCGATTCCTATCCAACAGCAGGGTAGAGGGTGATACGTCAAAGAGGGGATCTGGTAAACAAAACAGAAATACTGCGAATCCAATGTATGCACCCACCAAGGCAGCAGTCAGAGGGATCTTCTTAATGAATGTAGTTAGGCTAACCATTTAGCTCATTTGTTGGCACAATACCTTGGGACATACTCCATTGCCCCAGAGTAAAGCAAAAAAGGTTTTGCCATAGAGGCAAAACCTTTTTCCCACGACCTTAGGTAAGCCAATTGGCTTTGGATCAATATTCGTCCTCGTTGAATAAGAAGTCGTCTTTGCGTGGATAGTCGGGCCAGATGTCTTCTATGCCCTCATACAATTCTCCCTCGTCTTCCATTTCCTGGAGGTTTTCGATGACTTCCATTGGTGCCCCTGAACGAATTGCATAGTCAATCAACTCGTCCTTGGTAGCAGGCCATGGAGCATCCTCCAAATGAGAAGCCAATTCCAGGGTCCAATACATAGTAAAGTAGATTTTGGTTTACAGGTTAAAAACTCGAGAGGAGCGTGTAGCGTCCGATTCATTAAACCACGAGATGAAGTATGGTTTAACCGCCCCCCCGAAATTGTGCGCAAATGTATAAAACGGGTTTGTTAGACGCAATAGTCCTTCAAACGGTCACTCACGATGGTTGAAGCCACCGTGTAGGATGCCTTTCTGCCGTCAAATAGTTAGAAAAAGAAACTCCCCATGGTTTTCAAGTGTACTTCCATGGGCACAAATGATTGCACCTGGATGGTCTCTATCGAAGGCAAGCGAGCCAAAATTGACCACAACTCCCTGATTGTTGAAGTTCACACCAAGGGTGCGTTGAATGGTCAGTTCGCCCCAGACTGTGATTCGCCCCATGTTGATCAAGCCATTTTCCGTTCTGTTGAGGCCATCGATACACAAGCGACCAGTTTTGGCAATAGTTAAGCGCCCTTGTTTCTCGATTTTCAAGCCAGCGATGTCATTGACGAAAGATGAGATGACCGGGTAATTACTTTGAAAGGTATAAGCTGGGGAAATGACAACGAAGTCAAACCAACCGGGGACGCAGCGATTGTGCCAGTTACTTGGTACGGTCCACTCGAATTCGAGACCAGGGGTGCCTCCTTTCCAGAAAAATTTTGCGCTCACGCGTTTGAGAGAACGCCCCCCATCACCGAGCGATGTCGGGTGAAAGTGAAAATTATTCTTCATGGTTTGTTCAATAGTGCTAGTGGTCAATTGGTGTTGTTGCATCCAGCTCTTGCGGACAAAAAGCAAAAACCAATTATTGAGCCACTCAGCCTCAATCAAAAAATTGGACAGGGCTTGAAGTCCTCGGGAGGCGGAACCTTTGTGACGATATAATGGAGGAATAATTCAGGTCCACCTCGACCGCCAGAGGCTACCTTCCACGGCGAAGTGTTGAAATCGAAACTTACACCTGCAGTCCAATTGCCAATTTCAACTCCCACCATAGGTATCCAGGCATCTTTTATGCGGTAGCTCAAGGAAGCGAGAGCAACTCCTGGCAAATGGGTGGTCAACGTAAAATGATACCGTAGTCCTGCACCCACTTGTACCTCTCTATAGGCATCCTGTTTACTCAATTTCCCCATTCCTGTAAGGTCCCATTTTCGACTCATCTGTTTTGATGACCAAATGTTTAGGTTCAGCCAGGTCGGTATTCGGATAGAGGGATCAGTGTAAAATGACACATGCGGACGATTCAAATGCTTGGCTGCCAGACCGAAAAGTAGTTTGTCTCGGGTGGATTGAGAGCCATAACTCAAAGCAATGCCTCCTCCAATGGAGGCAAAGGACAGGTTGATACCTGCAAAGGATTCCCCTGAATTAAGGCTCGGATCAAACTGGTCGCCATTGTATTGGCTTTCCCAAGTGGCATTTTCAGGATTTGCTGATCGGGTGAAGAAACTACCTGAGAACCCAACTCCTACGGTCCATCGCTTGCTAAAAGGATGCTCCAATTTGCTAGAAATGGAAAAAATGTTTGTTCTCATATTGGCATCACCGGCAGCATCTTTCACCATCGACAATCCAAGCCCCACACGTGAGGATTTACCAACACCGAGAGCCATATCGAAAGAAACCAAAGCAGATTCATAGGGCACTGGCACAGATTGCCATTGAGACCTATAAGCGAAAACGACGCGGTATGTGCCGTCGAAAAGACCGGTGTAAGCCGGGTTGTAATGGGCTGGTAGGTAGGAAAAATTTGAAAAATGGACATCTTGTGCTGTCATAGGCTGCAAACCGAGCAAAAAGGCGATGACCGTTGCAATGCCTCCAATACAAGTTTTTTCCCTGCAAACCCTCGTTTGATTCATGCATCCTAAGTTTGGAGTTCGTGTTCAGCATCATTGCCCAAGGTACGAATTGACGCGTGTCAATGCAATGGATGCTGGCAATTCCAGCCAGTGCTGCAATTTCCGTGACAGAGAGAGAAACCGGAAGCGCTGAAGCGACTGGTTCATTAAGGGGTTAGTTGCGTTAAACGATGAAGTATGAAAGTTGGAATAACGGGAGGGATTGGAAGTGGCAAGTCCACCGTGTGCCGCATTTTCGAATGGCTCGGCGTTCCCGTCTATTACGCCGATCAAGCCGCCAAACGATTGATGAGGGAAAACCAAATGCTAAAGGAAGCCATCGTGGAGTGTTTTGGCGCCCAAGCCTACTTGGATGATGGCGAGCTCGACCGCGCTTACCTGGCCAAACAAGTTTTTGGTAATGCTGATAAATTGAAAATGCTCAACGAGCTCGTGCATCCAGCTGTCGCCAAAGATGTGGAGCTGTGGTACGCAAGGCATTCAGAAGCCCCATATACGATCAAAGAAGCTGCTCTGATTTTCGAAACTGGCAGCTACAAGGCGCTTGACAAGGTGGTTTTGGTTTATGCTCCGATGTCATTGCGAATCAAACGAGTGATGGCACGTGATGGGGTGGGAGAGGAGGAGGTGCTCAAAAGGATCAAAGCCCAAATGCGTGACGAGCAGAAATTGCCCCTTGCCGACCATGTCATCATCAACGACGGCGAGCTCTCAGTGTTGGAGCAAGTATGGAATTATCACCAGATGTTCATGAGAGAGAAAGGTTGAACACATTGTGCTTTTCTTTAAATGGTATAATTTTTGACCCACCCGCAGCAGACCTTCAAACACTTCTGACGAACACACTCGACACCAGCATGGGTCCGTGAAAATCAATTGCGGGCTCAATTCACCTGGATTACCATCCCCCTCCTGTTTCCTCACGAGCCGAATTCTATCACTCCTATTGTTTTGAAAAAGTAAACTATGAGATTACTGCCTTCATCGACCGAATGGGGTCAGGGGGAAAAAGGCATTTTCCACCCAAAAACCTGCCGAGTAAATTTTTCGATCGTACTGACACTCTTGTTCATTGTCGGGCTGGGATCTACAGCCCTGTGCCGAAAACCAGTGGACAAACTTGTCTTGAAAGATGCGTCAGGAGAGGAGATTACCATTTGCCTCAATTGTGACAATGTACAAAACGGAGGGCTCGTCGTGGGTGACGAGTTTGGGTGCCCCTCTCCTGAATGGGATCCCTCGCCAATCTTGAACGTCGAATTGCCCACAGGGGGTAGCGGGGCACTTGAATTCTTGTGGATTTATACCACAGATGATCCCAATGATCCATTTTCTCAATGGACGCCAATCCCCAACTCGAATGCACCAGACTACGATCCAGGTCCTATTTCTGTCACTACTTACTTCAGAAGGTGCGCTCGAAGGGCTGGATGTTCGGATTATGTGGGTGAAAGTAACATCATCATCAAGGAGGCTATTTGTTGTGACAACGTACTCGATGGAGGAGAGATAGGCTTGGATCAAACCACCTGTTCCTTCCCATTCGATCCTGACCTCATTGGTGAAATTTCCGCTCCACAAGGAGGTACTGGTGCGCTCGAATTTCAATGGGTGATGAGCACCACGGGAACGCCCTATGACCCATCCAATCCAGATTGGGTCGTAATACCCGGCGCCAATTCCCCTACCTATGATCCCGACACCCTATTTCAGAATACTTACTTCATCAGATTGGCCAAACGACATGGTTGTGTGGAATACGTGGGCATCAGTAACATGGTAAGTGTCTATTCGGTCAATACACTCCAAATCGACACGTTGGAGTCCTTTTCACCCACGTGTTTCAATGGCTCTGATGGCTCGATCAACCTGGCTGTAACTGGTGGCACCCCTCCATACTTTTTTCAATGGTCACCACATGGAGGAAATGTCGAAGATCCCACAGGTCTTGCACCCGGCACATACTACCTTACCGTGAGCGATGCCGAAGGATGTGAGATTTACGACAGCATCGAAGTGGACAATCCTGCTCCAATGGACGTTCATTTTACCGCTGTGCGCGAGACCTGTCTTGGAGCCAACGATGGACACATCCACATCGACAGTATTTCACAGGGGCAAGCGCCATTCAGCTACCAGTGGAATGATCCTTCAGCTTCTTCGAGCAGCTCCATCTTTGGATTGGCACCGGGGACGTACACCGTAACAATAACCGATGCCCGAGGCTGCACAACAGTTGTTGATATTGAAGTTCCACTTGGCAATGCGCTGCAACTTCAGCTTTCTTCCATGCCCCCAAGTTGTTTTGGTGAAATGACTGGGTCAGCTTCTGTGGACCAAATCACAGGGGGTACACCTCCTTATACTTACGCCTGGGATGATCCAGCATTTCAACAGAGCGCAACTGCAATTGGATTGGGTGCTGGAACTTATACCGTGATCGTCACTGATTCACTGGGTTGTGTAGGGGTTGATTCGGTGACACTCGATGAAGGAGCACAGCTATTGACCACCATGGCTGTGTCGAATGCGAGCTGTTTCAATTCACACGATGGTTCAGCTACCGTTTCGGTAAACGGTGGTCAGGCACCATATCAATACAGCTGGGACGACCCCTCCCACCAATCCACAGAAAATGCCTTGAATCTACCACCGGGTACTTTCACTGTGACAGTGACGGACGCCAATGGTTGTTCCGCTATTGATACTGCTGTGATCGATGGTCCAGCACCTATCATTCTTCAGCTTGCCAGCGTTCCCGTTTCATGTCCTGATGCACACGACGGCAGTGTCAGTGTACAAGTGGTTTCTCCAACCGGTGGAGTCTTTTCCTTTCAGTGGGATGATCCTTCGAGTTCAACTTCCGCCCACGTGTCTGGGCTTGGAGCCGGCACGTATACAGTGACAGTCACGGATGAAACGGGCTGTAGCGAATCGGCCAGCGTGACAGTAGGATCTCCTCCCGGCTTGAATTTGGATTTTATCATTACACCTGCGAGCTGCCCCAATTCCAGCGACGGTTATGCAGAGGTAGTTGTCAGTGGTGGAACCCCCGACAGCCTCGGCAACTATTCTTACCTGTGGAATGCTCCCGGCAATCCCGCTGTTGCATCACTCGATGACATTGCTCCAGGAACTTATCAGGTAACCGTCACAGATTCGAGGGGCTGCAGCGCTGTTGGAACCGTGCAGATTCCCGGGCCTTCCCCTATGGCAATTGCGTTCGAAATTGATCCCATCAGTTGTTTTGGAGCAGCTGACGGTGGTTTGGCCGTCACCGTTGCCGGAGGTACCGCTCCATATACTTATTCGTGGGGCCCACCTATTATTGGCGGTTCACCTTCAGTAACTGGTTTAGCTGCAGGTGAGTATACCTTGACGGTTACTGATGCAAACGGCTGTATTTCCAGTGCCAGTATCAATATCTTCGATCCCGAACCTCTTGGTTTGACCATCCAGTCGCAAGATGTCTTATGCCAGATGGATTCAAACGGTACGGCCACTGCGCTGGCCAGTGGAGGAACACAACCCTATCACTTCAATTGGTCCAATGGCCAAACTACCCAGACTGCCTCTGGGTTGGTTCCTGGAAATTATACCGTGACAGTGACCGACGATCATGGCTGCCAGGTTACGGGCAGTGTGTCGATAGAATACAGTTCTGATTTGCTTTTGATTACCAGTGCTACGGATGTCAATTGCTACGGAGGTTCTGACGGCCAAGCAGGCGCTATTGCATCCGGGGGAGTTTTGCCTTATTCCTACCTCTGGAGCAATGGTGCTTCCACGTCACAAGTGTCTGGGTTGGCGAGTGGCACGTATGTAGTGACTGTAACGGATGGTGCAGGCTGCTCCCTTGTCGCTGATGTTCTCATCGGAGAGCCAGCCGTGTTGAATTGCAGTGCTGCGGTAGTTTCACCCATCACCACACATGGAGGAAACGATGGAGTGGCGAGCGCATCCGCAAGTGGAGGTGTATATCCTTACCAATTCAGTTGGGACAATGGAAGCACTATCGATACAGCATTCAACCTCGGCGCCGGGCAACATACGGTGACTGTAACCGATTCAAATGGCTGTAATTGTGTGACGCATGTTTCACTCAACAACCCATCTAAAATTGGCAATTTCATCTGGAACGACCTCGACCAGGATGGCGTACAGGATCCCAACGAACCTGGCATTGGGGGTGTGTTCGTCCAGCTCACTGGCAACACCTTTGGTGGCAACCCAGTAAACATGAACACCACCTCTGACAGCGCAGGATTTTATGCTTTCGATGGTTTAGCAGCTGGTTTTTACACTGTCCATTTTGGACTTGTCCCCAATGCGGTTTACACAAAACAAGATCAGGGCAGCGACTTGCTCGACAGCGACGCCGATCCAAATACGGGTGCCACTGCGGGTTTCCCTCTTGCATCGGGTTATTACAACCAAACAATCGATTGTGGGCTGATCATCCTGGATGAAAAGGTGGACGTAGGGGACAGGGTGTGGCTCGACACCAACAGAAATGGCATCCAAGACCCGGGTGAAGGTGGCATACAAGGAGTCACCGTGCGCTTGCGCTCCGTACCTGGCGACCAAGTCATAGCCACCACTGTCACCGATCAGCTTGGAACCTATCGATTCAAAGGTGTAATTCCAGGAGATTACTACATCGAATTCATGCTCAACAGCCTACCCAATGGATACTTGGTTTCACCCAAAGATCAAGGAGGGGATGATACGAAGGACAGTGATGCAGATCCGCTAACCGGTAAAACGGCCACCTTTACAGTCGCGCCTTTCACCCTGGACATGCTGCATTTCGACATGGGCGCATACAAAGAATGCGACAACGTGACAGACGGTGGACTCATTGGATACGACGAGGAGCTCTGTGGCTTGGGATCCGATCCGACAGAAATCGTCAACGTTCAATTACCCACCGGCGGATTTGGTACGATCGAATACTTGTGGCTTTCGAGTTCAATCCCCATTTACAACGGACTCGGCGATCCAAATTGGACGCCCATCCCCAACTCCAACTCCCCGAATTATGATCCTGGTCCGCTGAGCCAATCGACCTATTTCATCCGATGTTCTCGTCGGCAGGGCTGCACGGAATACTTTGGAGAGAGCAATGTGGTTTCGAAAATCGTGACGCCCTATCCACTCACGCAAATCATCGACGAGCCTGGCACGCTGTGTGAAAACCAAGGTGGGCGCTTCGAGGCTGCCATTGCGGGTGGTGGAGCCACCTACTTCTGGGAGTTCGAAGGAGGCACACCTGCCACTGCCAATAGCCGTGTGGTCAATGATGTGACTTGGGCCACGCCGGGACTCAAAGATGTGACCCTGACAGTTACGCGATTTGGTTGCTCCAGATCCATTTCAACCACGGTGCAGGTGAACAATTGTTTCCAACCACTGATCGTGATCAATGACTTGCAAGGTTCCATCGATGGGAACAGCATCGAAATCACATGGCATGTCAATGGCCGAGTGGATGATGTTATCCAATTCGTCGAACGCTCCGAAGATGGGGTACAGTTTCAGACCATAGGTGTTGTTGGTAAGCAACACATGCTACCCGGTGGGTGGTTTGAAGTCGTCGATGCTGCACCTGCATTGGGGGAGAACAATTACCGCATACGCTACAAATCACTTTCGGAATCCGACATGGCAGGAACGTCCGAAACCATCAGTGTCTTCTATCAACCAGAGGATATGGGCCTGTCAGCAGTTTACCCCAATCCCACCAGGGACATCCTTACATTAGAACTGCTTCGGCCGGATTCGAATGAAGTGAAAGTGCAGATCGTCAATCCCTATGGCCAGCTGATACGAAACTTCACGCTCGAGGCCCAAACAGACCGGCACGAGTTGGACCTGAGCGGCTTACGTGCTGGTGTTTATTTGCTGACGATCGATCAACAGGGTTATCGTACGATGACCCATAGAATCGTGAAAATAGAGTAGTAAGCACATTAAAGCACTTTTTCATTACATGGAGCAAAGTGAAGGCTGCCGTTTCTGGCAGCCTTTTCGAATGTGTGGACTACTGGATGGCTACATTTTGGAGTGCAACTTGCAATACCATACACGAGCGATCCCTGCCAGGCTTTCTGGAGTAGGAGCAGGGCCTTCACAAGGGAGGCGCTGAGGTGCCCCTCAGAAATTCAGGAGAAAGATGAAAAGCTGTGTCACGCCAGGCCGGGGTGCTCTCGGGGTCCCGTCTGCCAGAAGGCATGGAACTGGGGCCAGCTTACAACCCGTCAACTCATGCCTTTGGAACGTGCAGCCTGCGTACTTGCAGTGGGGAGAAGCGATTGACGAAACGACGAGCCACAGGAATTTGCCAAGGCTCCGAGTTGAATACCTATAAAAACTACCGGGCTTTTGCATAAGTCTATCTTTGCACCCGATAGACAGAGGGGATACACGCAAAATCAGCACTCCAGATGGTAAATGAGTGCATACCTCGTAGCCCTTGAATGCTCCAAAGAGGAGTTTCACAATCACCTCCAAAAATTAAGGCTTTGAAAAAAGAACGCGTCCTCATTACCGGTGCTGCCGGTTTCATCGGTTCCCATTTGTGCGACAGGTTCATTGCCGAGGGATATCACGTCATCGGCATGGACAACCTACTGACGGGCAATCTGGCCAATATCGAACATTTGTTCCCCCTTTCCGAATTCGAGTTTTACCATCATGACGTCACCAAGTTCGTTCATGTGCCAGGCGAGATCAAATACATCTTGCACTTCGCCTCACCGGCCAGTCCAATCGACTACCTCCAAATGCCCATCCAAACATTGAAAGTTGGGGCGCTTGGCACGCACAACCTCCTCGGTTTGGCCAAAGCAAAAGGAGCCAGAATCTTGGTGGCATCTACCTCGGAAGTGTACGGAGACCCCTTGGTGCACCCACAGGTTGAAGAATATTGGGGCAATGTAAATCCCGTTGGCCCCAGAGGTGTCTACGATGAAGCCAAGCGCTTCCTCGAGGCAATTACGATGGCTTACCACACGTACCACAAAGTAGATACCCGCATCGTTCGCATCTTCAACACCTATGGGCCGCGCATGCGGGTTAACGACGGACGCGTTTTGCCGGCATTCTTTTCACAGGCCATTCGGGGTGAAGGGCTCACGGTCTTCGGCGATGGCTCACAAACGCGCAGCTTTTGCTATGTGGATGACCTGGTAGATGGAATTTATCGCTTGCTCATGAGTGATTACACCCTCCCTGTCAACCTGGGAAATCCGCAAGAAATCACAGTGCTCGAGTTTGCCAGCGAAATCCTCAGGCTCGTCAACAACCCCAAGGCGCACATCGTGTTCAAGGAATTGCCAGTCGACGATCCCAAACAACGCCGACCCGACATTACAAAAGCCCGTACCATTTTAGGCTGGGAGCCCAAGGTCGATCGGGAGGAAGGCTTGCGGCGCACCTACGAGTATTTCAAAAAGGTTGTCCCGGTAGAGGAAGGAGCTGCCAACTGAATCAAAACATCATTTTGTATGAAAAAAAGTATTCTGATCACTGGAGGTGCAGGTTTCATCGGTTCGCACCTCGTTCGCTTGTTCGTCAACAAATATCCCGACTATTTGATAGTCAACCTCGACAAGTTGACCTATGCCGGCAACCTGGAGAACCTCAAAGACGTCGAGGGCAAATCAAATTACCGCTTCGTAAAAGGGGACATCGTCGATGCAGCTTTGTTGGATGAATTGTTCCACACACATGATTTCGATGGGGTCATTCACCTGGCTGCCGAATCACATGTGGATCGCTCTATCGTGGATCCCATGGCTTTCATTCAGACCAACATCGTCGGCACAGTGCAATTGCTCAATGCCGCTCGCAAACACTGGGACGGGCATTTCGAGGGCAAGCTGTTCTATCACGTGAGCACTGATGAAGTGTATGGTTCTTTGGGTGAAGAGGGTTATTTCACAGAGACGACTCCTTATGATCCCCGATCACCCTACTCTGCTTCAAAAGCAGCTTCGGACCACCTCGTCAGGGCCTACTACCATACCTATGGCTTGCCAGTAGTGATTTCGAATTGCTCCAATAACTACGGTCCATACCAATTTCCCGAGAAGCTCATTCCCTTGGTGATCAACAATATCAAGCACAACAAACCCATCCCGATTTACGGCGATGGCAAATACACCCGAGACTGGCTGTGGGTTATTGACCATGCTGAAGCAATAGATCTCATTTTTCACAAAGGGAGGACCGGCGAGACGTACAACATTGGCGGAAACAACGAGCGCAAGAATATCGAGTTGGTACAAACCCTTTGCGACATCATGGATGAACTGCTTGGCCGCCCCATCGGCCAATCGAGATCACTCATCCGGTTCGTCAAGGACAGGCCCGGGCATGACCGCCGCTATGCCATTGATTCAACCAAACTCCAAAACGAGTTGGGATGGAAACCCACCATCGGTCCAGAAGAGGGCCTGCGATTGACAGCCCAATGGTATTTGGAAAACGAGCAGTGGCTCGATCACGTCACCTCTGGTCAATACCAACATTACTACCAGGAACAGTATGCGGATCGATAGGAGTGTGCCCTCGACAGAACAATGGGGTTGCTGCCTATGACTTACTTTTACGCCTCTTCAGGCAATTCTTCTCATACATGGCCAAATTCAGAACCAACTACAGTCGCAGACGAGGCGGAGGAGGCATGATCGTCCGCATTGCTTTGTTTGCAGTGATCGTAGTCGTTTTTCTGATTGCTTTCAAACAATTGGCTGAGCAGCAGCAGGAGGCTGCCGCCGCAGTTGAGCCGGATTACCCTTCCCTGGAGCACCTGCCCGTCGATAGCATTTATTTTCTTCCTTCAGTGAACAGGGGCAGTATCATCGTGCACAAATACTATGCGCTGAGCTATGTGGAAGAATGGGAACTACCTGAGTGGGTGGCTTATGAACTCACGGGAGAACGACTGCGAAAACCATGGGTGCGACGCACGAATGACTATCGCCCGGATCCCAAAGTGCCGGAGAAATCTTCCCACAGTGCCGATTTTCGAAGCTTGGAATTCGATCGCGGACATCTGGTACCAGCAGCAGACATGGCCTTTTCAGAAGAAGCCATGTCCGAGACTTTTTTCATGAGCAATATGGCTCCTCAGCGTCCTGGTTTCAACAAAGGAATTTGGAGGGAACTGGAGGAACTGACCCGCGATTGGGCAAAGCGATTTCACCACCTGTATGTTGTTTCCGGACCCATTGTGAAAAGCAAAGAACCCAGCCGCATCGGCCAAAATAGGGTAGTGGTGCCCGACGCATTTTACCGAGTATTACTCGATCTGACCGAACCTGAATTGAAGGCCATTGCTTTCATCATTCCCAATCAAACGTCTGATGTGCGTTTGAAAGAATATGCCGTAGCCGTGGACTCAGTCGAAGCGCTGACCGGGATCGATTTTTTCCACAACTTGCTCGAGCCAGGTCTGGAGGCCGAACTCGAAAGCAAGTACGACATCGGCCGTTGGCCTTTCGATGAAAAGAAATATCAAAAACGAGTCAATAGCTGGAATCGAATGGATTGAAGGTATCTTGCGAAGCTTTGACCCGTCTCCAATTCTGTCTCTTTGCCGTTGAATCAACCCCTCGAATGTATGAACAAGCTGGAAAAATTCAAGGAACAGATAATCCAAGGCTACACCTTCAAAGGGCCGAGCATCGTGCTGGGCGCAGCCACGCTCGACAAGGAACCCGTGACCAATCTGCTGGTGCGGGCACCCTTGAAAACCTTCAATCGACACGGCCTCATTGCTGGAGCAACTGGTACGGGGAAAACCAAAACCTTGCAGATCCTCGCAGAACAGCTTTCCGCTGTCGGTGTACCCACGCTGTTGATGGACATCAAGGGCGACCTGTCGGGCATTGCCGTTCCAAGTCCAGGGCACCCCAAGATCGACGAACGTCACGAGAAAATTGGCATCCCTTTCACCCCTTCGGGCAGCCCGGTTGAATTTCTGTCCCTCAGTCAGGAAAAAGGAGTAAGGCTACGGGCTACCGTATCTGAATTTGGGCCGGTGTTGTTTTCAAAAATCCTGGGACTCAACGACACCCAGGGAGGTATCGTCGCCGTGGTTTTCAAATACTGTGACGATCGCCAACTCCCTTTGCTCGATTTGGCCGACTTCAAAAAGGTCTTGCAATATGTGACCAATGAAGGCAAGGAGGAGTTCGAAAAAGAATACGGACTTATTTCGACCGCCTCTCTGGGTGCCATCATGCGCAAGGTGGTCGAATTGGAGCAGCAAGGTGCCACCCTCTTTTTTGGTGAACCCTCCTTCGACGTGAACGATTTGTGCCGCTTCGATGAGCAAGGACGTGGCATCGTTTCAATCGTGCGCCTTACCGACATACAGGACCGGCCCAAATTGTTTTCGACGTTCATGCTTCAGATGCTGGCAGAGATTTACGCCACTTTCCCCGAAGAAGGTGATCCCGACCAACCAAAGTTGGTCATGTTCATCGATGAGGCACATTTGGTCTTTGATGAAGCATCCGATGCTTTGCTCGATCAGATCGAAGCAATTATCAAGCTCATTCGATCCAAAGGTGTAGGCATCTTCTTCGTGACTCAAAACCCTGCCGACATTCCCTCCTCCGTGCTGAGTCAATTGGGATTGAAGATTCAGCATGCCTTGCGGGCTTTTACGGCTCGTGACCGCAAAGCCATCAAATTGGCTGCCGAAAACTATCCGCTTACTGAGTTTTACGATGTGGATCAATTACTGACTGAATTGGGGATTGGTGAAGCCCTCATAACAGCTTTGAATGAAAAAGGCATTCCCACCCCATTGGTGCATACGCTTTTGCGCGCTCCGCAGTCGAGGATGGACATCCTCACCCTGGAGGAAATCGACCTAATCGTTTCCAAGTCCAAATTGATTCCCAAATACAACAAGGAAATCGATCGAGAAAGTGCTTACGAAATTCTCCAGGCCAAAATCGAGGCAGCTCAAAGTGAGGAAAACCAGAAAGACCTTAAAGAACAACTCGAAAAAGCCGAAAAAGTCTCCTCTCGTCGCTCTGAAAAAAGTACGCTCGAAAAGGTCCTCAACAGCCCCACCACCAGGCAAATTGGTCGGACTGTATTCCGGGAAATTACCCGAGGGCTCCTCGGGGCGCTTGGCATTAAGACCACTACTCGCAGGCGCTCCAGTAAAAGCCGCAGCTCTTGGTTCTGAGACAATCCTGCGGTGTCACCTATCGAGGACTTACCTTGCTACCAGTGAATGCCTTGACACCACGGGATCTATTGCCAATTGAAATGAATTATAAGGAGAAGATCTGGTCATGAAAAAAAGGGACACGTTCACCGTCGGAACCTGTCCCTTTTGTTTTGAGCACTTGCTCGGCCTGTTTCAAGATACTGAAGGGGTTTTCAATTGCTTTTTCTGAGCCGCACTCGAAAATTCCTGCGAAGCCACGAAAGAAGTAACCATTTGGGAGAGCATGTCAGCTGCTGCATTGGGGGCATTTGGCAGCAGGATCAAAGTGGAGTTGGATTTTTCTCCGAGTGACTGGAGGGTGTCGTAGTGTTGGGTAACCACGATGAGAGCCGAGGCTTCCTGGCTGTTGATTCCCACGGCATCGAGCATGCGCACGCTGTCCTCGAGGCCTTTGGCAATTTCTCTCCTTTGGTCAGCGATACCTTGCCCCTGAAGGCGTTTACTTTCGGCTTCTGCTTTGGCTTTGGCCACGATTCGGATCTTTTCGGCTTCCCCTTCGTATTCGGCAGCAATCTTGCGCCGTTCTGAGGCATTGATGTGGTTCATGGCAGCTTTCACCTCTGCAGCCGGATCTATATCGGTAACCAGCGCCTTGATGATACCATAGCCGTAATCATTCATGGCGTCTTCGAGTTCGTTTAGGATAGCCAGGGCAATGTCATCCTTGCGTTCAAAAACGTCATCCAGTTTCAACTTGGGAACTTCGGCCCGGACCACATCGAACACATAGGAAGTAATTTGTTCGGTGGGGTTTTGAAGCTTGTAAAAGGCTTCGTAAATGGAATCTTCCAGAATGCGATACTGCACCGAGACCTTGATGCCCACGAAGACATTGTCCTTGGTCTTGGTTTCTACGTGCACATCGAGTTGCTGGATTTTCAGGCTGATTCGCCCTGCAATGGTATCGATGAGTGGAATTTTGAAATGCAGACCAGGGTGCCTGACACTGTGAAATTTTCCAAAGCGCTGAATGATGGCTGCCGTCTGTTGTTTGACGGTGAACAAACCAGTGTAAAGGAAGAAAAGACCTAATGCTCCAACGACGATGATCGGTTCCATAATCAAATGTTTTTATTGACTCGATCCAGCAATAGTACTGGTGGCGGGAAATTCGCACGATGTCGGCTGTCCGAGAGCCAAACATCCACGAATAAAGGTAGAAAAAAGACGAGGGGAGGTGGAGCGATCAGGAGAAGAGAAATAAAAAAAACCACACAAGTACGTGAGGCGTTTTAGACCCCAAATGCGATAGGAATAAGGCTGTTGGAGTGATTTCGGTAATCCCCTTGTTCTTTGAGATCCCAATCCACTGAGACCTGAAAGAAACCGGACAAGTCAACGGTTGGGGCCCGCCCTAGTCGCACTCCAAATCAGACCCTAACTTTTGTCGTGTTGAGTCAAAACTGTTAGGTGTACTTGTGCGGTTGTTTTTTTTACCGGCACCTCTTCTGGCGCCGAAGCACGGCCAAGATAAAGCCATTTTCAAAAAGAAAAAAGCTTGCCAGAGCTGTTTCGAATGTTAAAAATTTGGTGACTCTGTCAATTGGTTGAAGGTCAATCAATCGCTTTGGATCGATGGTTCCGCCAAAGTCGGAGTGCGTGTAATGGGGCTCGTGGGCTGCAAATGCAAGCGCTCACTTCTTCGGGCGAAGATCGAGTCGCAGCGATACCACATGAGAATACCTGTTTTGGGAATCGCCTAAGTCGGTAAATGCGTAATCAACCAGCAGGCTGAAAAGCTGAATCCCTACTCCTACGGAAGGGCGAGAGATGAAATGGCGCTTACCATCGAACTTCGATTCCTTTTGAAACTGATCGATTCCAGCCCGTAAAAAAAGGAAGTTCTTGTAGTTGACCTCTACTCCCAAACCGGGATCGAGGCTTATGGGGTCTCCGCTCACGAGGGTGTTTCGCTTTCCGTCGGTGGTCGCTTTGACGTCCAATTCGGCCAGAATGCTAAAATCTTTGAAGGGAAACGACCTGGCCACCCCGAGGATGATCTGAGGCTTGGTTACTTCGAGGGAATTGATGTCGGGCAATTCATTGCTCGTGGCGAGGAGTACATCCTTTTCCTCTTCTGTAAAGCTGACGTGCCAGGCATTGAATGTAGAGGTGATGTCACGGCCCACGGCACCAAATTGCCAAGGCCCTTTGCGGTATTGGATGCCGAGGTCGAAACCAAAACCCCAAGAATTGGCGAAACTTCCTATGACTCTTCGGATGATCTTCACATTTCCACCCACGAAGAGGTCACCACTTGTAGAGGTCTGAATCCGCTGCCCGTAGCTACCCAATATGGCATAATCGGCTGCGGAAAAAGCGACGATGTTGTCGTAGTTCACCGAACCGTCGTCCTCATAGAGGCTAAGGGTGTTGGGTATGTCATCGATGCCAAAGCGGATGACCGATACGCCCAGCCTGCGATGACCAGTGGCGAACGGAAGGCTCACTCCCAGGTAATCGAATTTCCCCACTCCCGCAAACCATTCGCTATGCATGGCTGCCAATTGAAGGCCTGCCGTGGAACCCAGAGACGCCAGCCCCGCTGGGTTCCAATACCCCGCCACGACGTCATCGGTGCTTGCCACCACGGCATTCCCCATGGCTTGTGCCCTGGCTCCCACACCTATAGACAAAAATTCATTGCTGTATTTCTGTGCAGGCAACTCCCCGGGCAGGCTGAAGAAGAAAAATAGACATCCCAAACAGGTATAGACTAACGATTTGACCATGTTGTTTGAAAATTTCTTGCTCAAACGGGTTGAAGGCGTACGCAGTGCCCGTTTAACGACGACTGCCACAAATGTACCAATGTCGCCCTCGCTTTGGTGTCGCAGGGCATACCTTAGTTATTTTACTAATTTGCACACCCAAAGCAAGCCACAACCATAATGGAAAAACAAGCACTCATCGCTGCCGTCAGAGAATTGATTGGTGAAGCAGAAATCAAACAAGCCATCGATCTGTTGGAACAGGAATTGGCCAAATCGCCTGCCTATGCTTCACTTTATCGGGAAACCCTCGAAACCGGTGCCCTTTACAACAAGACGAGGCAAGACGAAACCCGAGGCGTCATCAGCTTCGAAAATGCCCAACTCAATTACAACCGCGTTACCGATCGGCTTCTGGACATCCTGGACCGCCTCGAAAAAGACGACCTCGAGCCCGAACCCCCTGGCCGCAGCAAAAGTTCCCGTAGGTATCTGCGGGTGCTTTACTATGGATTGCCTCTGTTACTCATTGCAATCGTAGCAGTGGTGAAAAAGCCATGGAATGTGCCGCCCAAAGAACAGAACCCTTGTCCTGCTTTCAAAGGGGATGCCCTCAAGGTTCTCGTACTCCCCTTTTTTAGGGTCAATGAAGATGCTGGCAGGGCTGAAGGGTTGCTCATTGAAAAAATTGAAGATTTCTGCCGCAAATGCGATTTGGAGGCAGAGGTGGCATTGATGGAGAATCTGTCGGTCAATAGGTTGTTGGACTTCGACGATGCCGCCCGAATAGCTGCCCCTTGCAAGGCAGATTTCGTTGTGTGGGGGCGATCCGAACGTGCCAACAACCGCAACATCGTCAAGACCCGCTTTCGCTACCTCGGTCCCAGAGCCGATGATATCCACTTCTCCCGCCTGACCTGGGGTGAATCCCAGATCGATACCGTCGAAGTCCTTTCCAACATCCTGACGCGCCGTGAATTCACTGCCGATTTGGAGCACATGATGCTATTGGTGCTTGGGGCTGGTGCAACCATGAGGAACGACCCAGATCGCGCATTGTGCGTGCTCGAAAATGTGCCTTCCTCCGACACCAGTCTCCTGCTGATGAAAAACATGCTCATGGCAGAAAATTTCCTTCAAAAAGGACAGCTCGAAACTGCTTTGAAAATTTATGACGAGGCACTCGCAACGCACCCCGATTACTGGCTGGCCCTCAATAACAGAGGAGTTCTCCGCATGAAAACAGAAAACTATCTCGGTGCAATAGAGGATTTCTCGGCAGTGCTCCAGCACCGGCAAGACCCCGACGTTTTGTTGGCGAGAGCCTATGCTTTCAAAAATTCTGAACAATTGATCAAAGCCAAGATGGATCTCGAAATGGTGGCCAAGCAATTTCCGCAGAAGCGTGCCCAAGTGGCCCCTTTGCTGAAGGAAACCAACGTTGCCATCGAACAGGAGCAGAGGAAACTCCAGGAAATCGACCGGCAGAACAATGTACCATCCCCTCAATTGAACCTCACACAAAAGGTCGATATATACCGAAAACTTGGTGACAATGTGCAAGCCTATAAACTCGCGGAAAAAGGACTACAATTAAACCCCAACGACCCCAAGTTGCTCGCCACCCAGGTGGAATCACTCCTCAAAATGGGCAAGGAAAAAGAGGCCATCGAAACCCTCAAAGCCGCAAAAGACAGAGGTGTTTCTCCTGGCACCATTGCCCAACACAGCAAGGTGGTCGAAGTGTTTCTCAAAGACAAAAAGGTTCAATGACCGTAACGAAATGGTCAGCGCCCTTTGATCAACAAATGCTTCTCGATAGCCTTCTTGTTTTCGACAACCAATAAATAAGGCCCTTCGGGAAGGTCTGCCACGCCTACAGTGCAAGTAGAGCTTCCCGCTGGAATCAGTCCCTTTAGTGCTCGTCGCCCATACATATCGAAGAGTTCAAAAGGAATAGCGTCCTCCGTTGTTTCCGGTAGCAGAATTTCAAAGTAACTGCTGAATAGGGTAGGAAACACCTGCAGCAGATGATGGCCTCGATGATACACGGAGATAACGGGTCCGACCATTGCAGTGCCATCGAAATCTATTTGCCGCAACCTGTAATAGTTGACCCCTCGAGAAGGGAAGGTATGATGGTATTGGTACCGGGTGAGCGAGCTGGTCGACCCCCTGCCCTCTATGCGTCCTATCATCTGGAAGTTGTTTGTTGTCGTACCATGTTCGATTTCGAAATGTGAATTGTCGCGTTCAGAAGCGGTAGTCCACGTGAGCATGATGCCATCCTCCCATGCACGGCCTTCAAAGCTGACAAGTTCTACTGGCAAGATGACATTGGAAATGACCACGTCGTCGAGGCCGAATTCATCCCGACTGCCCGTTCCACTAACATCATCTCCGGTCCACTTCAAATAGAGGAAACTTCCGTTGGGTACGTTCAGGCCAGTGAGGGTGGTGCTTCTACTTTCCGTAACCCACGAGGGTGAGGGATCTGCTTGGCCGGGTGAGGCGTAGTCCAAGGCGGGTACTGGTGTGTATGTGGCGTCATCCGTGGAATAGGAGAAATTGAAAGAATTGCTTCGGTCTTGATCATTTCTCACTTTGATCTCGTAACTGATCTGGAGCTGGGTGATTACTTGACCGGTGTTGTTCTGAATGCGCAAGGTGAAATCACCCGGAGTAAAATCATTTCCAGTTGGCTGGATACCCAAGCAATAATCACCTGTTGATGTCTGAAATGCATAAACACCCCCAGTAGTCTCGTTACCATTACTCTGGCCTCTGGCAAAGTCACCCGAAGTGTGGGTGCCACCCCAAGTACCGTCCCCATCTGATAGGCCTGTGACGCGCCATGCGTCGGAGTCCAACTGGCCCGCTGAAGGTGAAGGTGCAAATCCCGCCCCTGTGAACTGGCCATTGTTGACTCCAGAAACGGTGTTGTCGAAATCAATTGTGTAGGTGGCGGAGGGGTTGGTGATTACGAGCTGGGCAGATGCCAAAAATGGAAGAATCAGCACCAGGTGGGTAAATAGTGTTTTCATAGTGTCAGGAATTTGAATGAAAGAAAAAGTACGATCCACAACGGTTTTGAATAATAGGGTTAGGAAGCCCCATCGCTCTATCTGCAGAGACGACCAAACGAAAATAAACAATACACACACGTTTACAGGCATCAGTCAAGAGCCTGTAAAGTGGACGACATTCATAGCCTGGAAAACAGCGATGGAGGAGTGAGACCGATGTAAAATCAACCTTTCAGGATGCGACGCGAGATTACAATTTTCTGGATTTCGGAGGTACCCTCTCCGATGGTGCAAAGTTTGGCGTCGCGATAGTGTTTCTCCACGGGAAATTCTTTGATGTATCCGTAGCCGCCAAATATTTGGACGGCTTCATTGGCTACCTGGCAAGCGATTTCCGAAGCATACAACTTCGCCATGGCAGACTCCTTGGTACAAGGCATTTTCTTGTTTTTGAGGTCACCAGCACGACGGGTGAGCAGTTCTGCAGCTTCGATTTTGGTAGCCATGTCTGCAAGTTTGAAAGCAATGGCCTGGAAGTTGGCAATGGGCTGGCCAAATTGCTCCCTCTCTTTGGCGTACTGAACGGCTGCCTCGTAAGCACCTTTGGCAATGCCAACCGACAATGCAGCAATGGAGATGCGCCCTCCGTCGAGCACTTTCAAAGCCTGGATGAAGCCTTCACCCACTTCGCCGAGGACTTGCGATTTGTGGACGCGGCAATTGTCGAAGATCATTTCAGCAGTTTCAGAAGCCCGCATGCCGAGTTTGTTTTCCTTTTTTCCGGCGTGAAAACCAGGCGTCCCCCTTTCCACGACAAAGGCGGTCATGGCATGGTAGTCGAGCAACTCACCGGTGCGAGCAATCACCACGGCAACCTCCCCGGATGCACCGTGGGTGATGAAGTTTTTGGTACCATTGAGGATGAAGTAATCACCATCTTGTACAGCCGTTGTACGCATGCGAGCGGCGTCACTACCGGTATTGGGTTCGGTGAGGCCCCAGGCGCCCAACCATTCACCGCTGGCGAGCTTGGGCAGGTACTTTCGTTTCTGGTCCTCGTTCCCAAATTCGAGAATGTGGTTGGTGCAGAGTGAATTGTGCGCGGCAAGGGAAAGTCCAATGGACCCACATACCTTGCCGATTTCCTCCACGATGGTTATGTATTCATGATAGCCAAGTCCTGCGCCTCCATATTCTTCGGGAACAAGCACACCCATGAAGCCAAATTCACCCATTGTCCTGAACAAATCCCGGGGGAAATGTTGGCTTTCATCCCATTCCATGACGTGGGGCTTGATGTGCATCTGGGCAAAATCCCTGGCACTTTCTTGGATCATTCGGAGGTTGCCAATCATTTCGACTTGCATGCTATCGAGTTTTTTTTGGATCAGGGTTGTTGGTTCAGTCCCAAGCATCGTTCCATGCGGGCATGGATCCCGGTATTCTCATATATGCCCCTGAACAATTCAGCACCGGGGCCATAGGCGAAAACCGGAACCATAGTAGCTGTGTGGGCATTGGTTTGATATGTGTATTCCACCTTTGCAGCGTTTTTGGCGGCCTTCAATGCCAACCCTCCAGTCTCATGATCGGCCGTGACGATCACCAATGTTTGGCCATCGACTTTTGCCCAACGAAGCACTGCCAGAATGGTTTCCTCGAAATCGCGCATTTCGAAATCTAACATCTTGGCTTGGTTGGAGTGGCCTGCCCAATCGATTTGGGAACCCTCCACCATCAGGAAAAATCCCTTCGGACTGCGCTGCTTGAGGTAGTCGATGGCGAGTGTAGCAGCGTAAGGCAAATAATCTCTGTCCTGCATGGCGGGCAGGGGTTGGTTGTCGGCAGTGAAGAAGGCGAACCGCTTGTTTGGATTGGGGCGTACGCTATACAGATCCGAATGGTAATAATCATAGACTGCAAAACCAGCCGCCCGCAACTCGCCGATGAGATCTCGATGGTCTTGTTCCCTGCGGCTGAAATACTTTTTGCCACCACCAACGAAGAAATCGATTTTGCTACTCGGGATATACTCGGCAATGGTCTCGTAATCGTATCGAGTAGTCGAGTGAGACACGAAAGCTGCAGGAGTAGCATGCACGATGGAAGAAGTAACGACCAATCCCGTGGCAAGGCCTTCATCAGCTGCTTCCTCTAATATCGTTTTTAGAACCACTCCTTGCGAGTCCAAGGCAATGGAACTGTTCGTGGTCTTCACACCGGTGGACATAGCCGTGGCACCGGCAGCTGAATCCGTCACCAGATTATCACAGGAGTGGGTTTTTTGAAACCCGACTACAGGGAAATGGTCGAAGGCGGTTCGATCCCGATTGAGGTAAAGGGTGGAAATCTGGGTAAGTCCCATTCCATCCCCTATCATCAGGATGATGTTCTTTGGCTTGACAGCAGGTGCCCCCTCCAGGGAATTCGAGAGGTGGGACATATCACCCTGCCCGTTCGTTGGGGTCCAGAAGGGTAATAGCAGCGCAAAAAGAGCAATTCGAAGCAGGTTCATCTAGCCGTCAAGTTGAGAGGCGAAGTTACGATTCCAGATGCTTTCTCCGAGAAGTCAGTCATTATGCGAGTTCGAGCTCTTACCAGTAACACTACCATTACCAGACTTTTTCCCCAAGAATTTTGGTTGTCGTGGCCTGCCAAATAACACAAGTGAGCCCACTGAAGGCTTTTTTTTACGCAGGTACTTTGAAATAAGAGTGTAAAGTTTTTACCTTAGCTGCGCTTTTCTTCTTTGATTATCGAGAAAGCCAATATGTCCTTCTTTCGAAAAGGGCATTCGGCAGTAAGAAATAAGGCAGCCTCAAAAAAACGGCCTGCCTGAAAGACTTGGTTTTTTGGGGTTAAATAAGCTGGCTTCCTAAACTGGAAGTCGGCTTTTTTATTTGGCAGAGCCATCCTTTTTTATCCAATTCGCCCATTACTCGCTGCGTGGCACCTTGATTTCGTGTCAAAAACTGGGTGACCACATGTTTGGCTTCTTCATACCTCTCATGGTTGTAGAGCGTATCGATCAGTCGGCGCAACTCCCCAGCCGTACTAACCGCAAACGCCCCTCCTGCTTGGAGCAACTCGGAAGCTTCCCTTGACTTGTGATAATTTGGACCAAACAGCACTGGTATGCCGTATGCGGCAGGCTCGAGTACACTGTGAATGCCAGAAGTTCCTAGTGCTCCACCAACCCACGCCAGGGTGGAATAGCGGTACAACTTTGCAAGAATTCCCATTTGGTCGACGACCAGCAGGCGGATGTTCGGTTGGATGTCCTGTTGGTGGCGCATTTTGCTGTAAAAAGTCGCATCTGGCCTGGCTTGAGCTATCCGGTGGAGTTCTTTTGGATCTAATTCATGGGGAACCAACACCAACGTCCAATCGAGCAAATCGGGAGAGGAAAATGTATCGAGAAGCAGGTCGTGATCGGCGGGCCAGGTACTCCCGGCGATGAACAATTTTCTTTTCACTGCCAGCTGGTCGAATACTGGATCGGAATGCACTGTAGATGCTACTTGCAGCACCCGGTCCATGCGAGTGTCACCTGCGAGGGTGGCGTTTTTTACACCAATGCCTTTCAGCAACTGCAAGGAGTTGGCATCCTGGACGAAGATGTGATCAAAACACTGGAGCATTGCTCTGTAAATGCCCCCATACCATTTGAAAAAAACCTGCCCAGCTTGAAAATGTGCTGCAATGAGCACCAAAGGGACGCCGGCCTGCCGAACGGCGCGCAGGTAATGGTACCAAAATTCGTATTTCACGAACAAGGCCAGATCCGGTTTGACCAGGCGGATAAAGCGTCGGGCAACACCGGCTCTGTCTTCAGGGAGATAGGTGACGGCATCTACGAGGTCCTTGGCACGAGCGTGGAGTTTGCCCGAAGGAGAAAAAAATGACAGCAGCAAAAATGTGTCGGGATGCTTTTGCCGGATTGCTTCCAGAACTGGTCTTCCCTGTTCCCATTCACCCAGCGACGCACAATGCATCCAGACGAGACACTGGCCGGGCTTTCTGGCCGAAAGTTGCTGCTCCAAATCCGTCCAAAGCCCTTTGCGCTCTTGGATCCACTTATGGGCTTTGGCGTGAAAGGGAGCAATCAGTCGCATGCCCAGGAAATACATCCTCGAGCCCAATTCGTAAAGCAGCTTCGATACAGCTGTTTCCATGTACGAAAATCAGTACTGGATTTCATCCGGGTTTTCCCCAATGTAGAAGGGGAGTGTCCACCCCAACCTGATTCCCCAAAGCAAATCGAGGCGTTTGCGGCTGTCGGTCTGGCGGGTGTCGAAGTCAAAGCTTCGTCTGCTTTGAGTCCAGGCCTGGGTAAATTCCAGCCCAACGGTGAAATTTAGAAGGCGGTTTTCGGACAGGTTCTGGTAGCCGATGAACTCGGTCAGGGAGAAGCCATTCGTCAGCCGATCGTATCCCTTCTTGTAGTCGCCATGCAATTGAGAAACCTTGCCGAGAGGGTCATCCTGTACCCTGATTTTATGTTGAAAAAAGCCCACCCCCAGGGTGGTGCGCCAGCCAGATCGGTGCGATTTGGCAACTCTGAACACCTTGCCAAGGACAGCATCCAGGCGGATGCCTCTTTCCCGCAGACGCACATCTGCCGGAAATATATCGTCGTTGAAAATCAACCCATCGGATCCTCGCAGGCTGGCAAGTACATCTTCCTTGACATCCTGTCCGAAAAGCAAAGACCCTTGCAATCCAAACAGGAAACTCTTCTCAGTGAGCAATTCCAGCCCGCCACCAAATCCGAGCGTCAACCCAAAGCGGTCCTTGAAGTCCCCCCCTGGCAAGTAAGTCCCATAGTGGAATTGCGTCAGCAGCATGGTTCCTTCGTTAGAACGCATCGTTTCAAACCAGCGCTGAGCCGTGAGATTGGCCACGGCTCCAAGCAGGAAGAGTACAACAAATCGGAGCTTTTTCATTGAATGAATAAGATTTGGAACCTCTAGGGACTACTGGGCCAACTATGGTTGTCGGGTACCTTCTGACTCACATGGGCCCTCCTCCCAGCGCAAGACTCCAGCGTTACGGGCTTGGCAATCATTGGTGTAGGTTACGCCATTGCATCCGCAAACTGGTGCGTAGATATCTGGACAATCAACCCTTTTTTCGGGGGGTCGCAGGCATGCCCCCTGTTCAATTGCGGTCTTGCGATGGCAACCCGCCGTCGAGGCTATGATCCAACCCAACAAAACAACGAAAGATGCAAGAGAATTGGCGCTCATGTCATTGGTTTGAAGGCCTTAGGTAATCCAGGTGACGAGTTCCAGGGGCAAAGCAGGTATTTCAGAGGCGATTGAAGGTCTTTTTTCGAAGAATGAAATATTGAAAAACGATGCTTTTGGGCAGGATGCCATAGCGGTTGGGTTGAGGAGAAATGCGCAGTCGCTCAACGAGGTGGTTGACATCCATGCGTTTTTTGATGAAGGTGACCAAAGCGAGCAAGAATGTAAAGAAGGCCCCAACCACTGCTTGGGCATGCAGCCACCTGCCATTCACCAGGAAGGTGACCATTGCCACGAAATCCAAGCATAGTCGAATGGGCAACACATAGGCCAGCCGAAGCACCGACTCGTTTTTGAGGAGTGTGTAATGGCTGTTCCTAAAGTTGAGATAAGTCTTATAGGGGCTGTGGTAACCAAGCGTTCCTCCTCCCAAATGATAGACGTGCGACTGGGGACAAAACATCACCTTGTACCCAGCCCGCTTCATCCGCCAGCACAGGTCAATTTCTTCGAGGTGGGCAAAAAACTCGTTGTCAAAGCCACCAAAGCCATTGAAGAGCGGACCTCTGACGATCATGCAGGCACCGGATGCCCAGAAAATTTCACAGACCTCATCGTATTGCCCGAGATCCTTTTCCACTGTATCGAAGATCCGACCCCGGCAAAACGGAAACCCCAAAAAATCGATCCAACCACCAGCCGCGCCAGCATATTCGAAGTACTCGGGCTGTTGCAGGGAGCGAATCTTGGGCTGTACCGCAGCGATGGTCCTGTCCTTTTCCATCATTTCGATGGCAGGCAAGAGCCAATTCGTCGGGGTTTTCACATCGGAATTGAGCAGTACGAAGTAGTCGTGATCGAGGTCTTGCAAGGCCAGGTTGTAGCCTTTGGCGAATCCATGGTTCTTGTTCAATTTGATGATGCCAACTTCTGGAAAGTGCTCCTTGACGAAATCGACTGAGTCGTCGGTGCTCGCATTGTCGGCTACGTAAATTTGGAAATTCGGGTAGCGCGTCTGAAGGACGCTTGGGAGGAATTGCTCGAGGTATTTGCGTCCGTTGTAGTTGAGAATTACGATGGCAACTGCAGGGCGCGTGTTTTGCTCCCATTTGCGCACTTGCTCGATGGCTACCGAGAGGATGCGTTGTGCTTCTTCCTTGTCTTCTTGTAGTTTTTTCCTGAGTGCATCGAGGGTTTCGAGTTCGGCGTCTTGGCGAATGTAATCGACCACTTCGATGGTGATTTCATTTTCATAAATCACGTCATTGAAGTCGAAAATGTGCATCTCGATGCGGCGCTCTCCTCCGCCCTTCACGGTGGGCCTATTTCCGATGTACAACATTCCGGGGTGCCGAGTGCCCTCATAGATTGCAAAAGCTGCGTAGATACCATCAGGAGGGATGAGCTTGTATTTGTCGCTTATGGCAATATTGGCCGTGGGGAATCCTATACTCGTTCCTATTTGCTGGCCTTTGACAACTTTGCCACTCAGGCGGTAATAATATCCAAGCAGGCGGGAGGCCTCCCGGATTTTGCCCTGGCTTAGAAAATCACGGATTTTCGTGGAACTGATGGCCAGCTGATCGATCTCGGCCTTGCTGATTTCTACCACTTTGTAACCCGCCGATTCCTCGTACCAGCGCAAGTAATTGATGTCGCCCTGCCGGTTGAACCCGAACCGATGATCATAGCCAATGACGATGTAGGCGGGATGAAAATATTTGACGAGGAAGCGCTGGATGTATTCATCGGCGCTCATCTGCGAAAATTCGACCGTAAAGGGCACTATGACGAGGTGGTCGATACCGGTTTGTTCCAGCAAGGCAATTTTTTCCTCGATGGTGGTCAGCAAACGCAGGGTGTGGTCTTTGGGATAAATGATCTGCCGGGGATGTGGATGAAAGGTAATGGCGACACTTTCCCCACTGTTGGCAATGGCGAGCTGTTTGACTTTCTTCAGTATCTTCCTGTGGCCAAGATGGACACCATCGAAACTACCGATGGTGATCACCGCATTTTTGAATTCAGGCAGATTGGCGAGGTCTCTGTGTACTTTCATGGGCGCAAATGTAGGAGTGTGGGTGAATTTCCCTCGAGGGTCGTACAAAATTGTAATTCCCATCAAAAGTTCTTCTCGCAAGTCCTTGGTGTGCTTTCGTCCCAGTTCCTCAGGGTTGCCATGCCCGTTGCATCGTGAGTGTTTACCTTTGCGCCACACCAAGCGTCTTTCCAAATGACAGAAGCTGACATCCTCACCATACTTCGTTCCATCGAAGACCCCATCAGCGGTAGGAATCTGGTCGATGCAAAACGCATCGAAGACCTGAAAATCAACGGAAACGACATCAGTTTCAAACTGGTGCTGCCTTCTTTGAAACATCCCAAAAAAGACGAACTCATCTTTCAATGCATGGGAGCCATCCAGGAAAAACATCCCCATGCAGAAGTCAACATACACGTTACCACCCAATCCGAATTGGCCGCTTCCAGGCAAGCCGAATCGAGCATGCCCATACAGAACATCATTGCAGTGGCATCAGGAAAAGGTGGAGTCGGAAAATCGACTGTGTCCACCAATTTGGCATTGGCACTTCATAAAAAAGGATTTCGCGTCGGCCTCATAGATGCTGACCTCTATGGGCCTTCCATTCCCACCATGTTAGGGCTGAAAGGAAAGCGCCCGCAGGTGCGCGAATACCAAGGGCAACCCAAGATCTTCCCACTTGAAGCTTATGATATTCCAGTCATGTCGATTGGCTTCATCATTGAACCCGAACAGGCCGTGGTGCTGCGCGGCCCCCGTTTGGCCGGCATCATCCGCCAATTTTTCAATGACGTGGTCTGGCCTGAATTGGATTATCTCGTCGTGGATCTGCCCCCCGGCACTGGCGACATCCAGCTGACGCTCGTTCAGACCGTCCCTGTCACGGGTGCCCTCATCGTCACTACTCCCCAACAGGTGGCAGTGGCTGATGCAGTCAAAGCCATGAACATGTTTCTGTTGCCTGCCATTGACGTGCCCATCCTCGGAGTAGTGGAGAATATGTCCTGGTTCGTTCCCGAAGATTTGCCCGACCGCAAATACCCCATCTTCGGCCAGGGAGGCGGCAAGCAATTGGCGGAGCTCGGAAAAACCCGCTTGCTCGCCCAACTACCCTTGGTCATGGATGTTAGAGAATCGAGTGATGAAGGAATGCCTGTGGTTCTGAAGGAAGGCAGTCTGATGTCGAAAGCATTCTTGGATTTAGCCGACGCCCTGGTAGAACAGGTGGAGCTGCGGCACAAAACCAAAGACCCCTCACGCGTGGTGCAGGTTCAACAAGAGTAAAGTTTCTACTTATGACCTCAGAGCAAAAAGCAGCTTTTATCAAGCAGATCGACGAAGCCCTCGATGGCATTCGCCCTCACCTAAAGGTGGATGGTGGTGACGTAGAAGTGGTGGACATCACCGACAACATGGTGGTGAAGGTAAAATGGTTGGGCAATTGTGAAAATTGCTTCATGTCACTCATGACCATGAAGGCTGGCATCGAAGAAGCCATTCGCAGTAGATTCCCGCAAATCAAGCAGGTCGAAGCCATCAATGGCATCACCATGCCGTAAAGGGTAATACCCCTCCATTTACTCATAGTTTCCTTGCAATGACCCGCAAAGACCTCGTCGATCGGATTTTTTCCTCCAAATCCTTTTTGTGCATTGGCCTCGACCCAGACTTGGATCGACTGCCTTCCCACCTACTTGCCAGTGAAGATCCTGTTTTCGAATTCAACCGGCGGATCATCGATGCCACCCACGACTTGTGCGTGGCTTACAAACCCAACGTAGCATTCTACGAAGCTTTAGGTGCCGCCGGCTGGCGCTCCCTCGAAAAAACGCTCGCATATATTCCGGAAGGGCATTTGAAAATTGCCGACGCCAAACGCGGCGACATTGGCAATACGAGTGCTCTGTATGCCAAGGCTTTTTTTGAAACCCTCGGTGCCGATGCCCTCACCGTAGCCCCCTACATGGGAGCCGACAGCGTAAAACCATTTCTGAACTATCCCGATAAATGGGTTGTGCTGTTGGCACTCACCTCCAATCCTGGAAGTGCCGATTTCCAGCTTCAACCCCTTCTCCACGATGGGTTGCTGTTCGAAAAGGTGATCGAAACGGCGGTGGGGTGGGCTTCACCCGACCAGCTCATGTTTGTGGTAGGTGCCACCCATCCCCAGCAACTCGAGCGGATCCGCCGAGCCGCACCAGACCATTTCTTGCTCATTCCGGGAGTAGGTGCCCAGGGCGGTGATCTCGACTCAGTCTGCCAGAAGGCCATGACGGATGAGGTGGGCATACTCGTCAATGCTTCCAGAAGCATAATATATGCTGGCAACGGCTCCGATTTCGACCTCGCTGCCAGGCAAGCGGCGCTCCAGCTGCGCAACCAAATGGCTTCTCATTTGGAAAAGGTGCTTAGTTAAGCCTGGCCAACTGCGTTAGCTGAACTTGTCAGTAGCGTTTTGGGCATGTCTTCGAATTCATTCACAACAACAGCAATCAACATTACCATGAAGCGATTCTTTCTCGTTGCAATCCTGACCACTGTCGCCACGGCCCTGGTCCATGCACAGCACTTCGAAGCGGGTGTAATGCTGGGTGGAGCCAACTACTTGGGCGATCTTTCAAATAACTCCAGCAACCTTTATCTGAAGGAAACAAAACTGGCAGTGGGAGGCCTGTTGAGATACAACATAACTGATCACTTCACGGCGCGGCTTTCCCTCAATTGGGCAAGGGTGGCTGGTTCAGACGCCAATGTCAACAATGACCAGTTCGTCAGGGAACGCAACCTGAGTTTCCGCAGCAGCATCACAGAACTGGCCCTGACAGGTGAGTTCAACATATTGGGCTATCAACCCTATGCACTCTACAGTCCTTTTTCTCCGTATGTGTTTGCGGGGGTTGCACTAAGCCACTTCAATCCAAAAGCTCGTTACCAAGGGCGCTGGGTCGAGTTGCAGCCATTGGGAACGGAAGGACAGGGCATGCCGGGTTTCGCTGACAAATACAGCCGTACCACGCTTGCCATACCCTTTGGCCTGGGCCTCAAATACGCCCTGACGGACAAAATCAACTTGGGTTTCGAAATCGGAGCACGACCTACATTTACTGACTACCTCGACGACGTCAGCGGAGCGTACGTGTCTTATCCCGAGTTGCTCGCAGGAAATGGAGAACTCGCAGCTGCTCTCGGCAATCGAACCGGTGAGCTGAAAGGCGGAGATCCGGTCATCGTAGAAACAGGAACTCCAAGAGGTGACGATGCCCGTCGCGACTGGTATTTCATCGCTGGCATCACCGTTTCCTACAATTTCCTGGACAACGGATTGATGGGCAGCCGCCATCGGCAGAAGGGCCGCCGCGGTTGCTATGATTGATCGAGTTGCCCCAACTCACGGGCTCTTTTCAATGCCGCATGAGCCCCAGCTTTGATGTCGTCGTATAGATTGGTCGAAGAAAAAGTGGCTAAAGCGGCCTCGGTGGTTCCCCCTTTCGAGGCCACTTTTTTTATCCACTCTTCACACGAAAAATCGGACTGGTGGAACAGGTCGATGGCTCCTTTGAAAGTCTGGCTGACCAGGAGCTCGGCTTCACTTTCGTTAAAGCCCATTTCCAGCGCCCCTTCGATGAGGGCTTTCATGAAATACCATACGTATGCAGGTCCACTACCTGAAATCGCAGTGGCTGCATCGATCATGGATTCGTCGTCCACGTAGAGGCTTTTACCGGTCGTGTTGATCAGGTTTTGCACCATGACGAGTTCGATGCGTGTAACGGCATCGGTGGATGTGAACACTGTCATCCCGCCGCCAATCTGGGCCGGAAGGTTGGGCATGGCCCGGATGATTTTATGCGCTCCGAGCTGCTTTTGGATGGTGGCAATCTTGACCCCTGCCATGATGGACAGATAGACTTGTTGTTCGTCAACGAGGTGCCGGATGGTGTCGAAAAGGGCCGGAGCATCTTGGGGCTTGACGGCCAAAATGATCAAATCGGCTCGCTGCAAGCATTCCTCTGGTTTGCCGTACACCTGAAAATCCCTGAGCTTGGCCAGCTCGGCAGATTTTTCAGGTGACTTTTCCAAAATCATCAAGTTGTTTCGATCGGTAACATGTGAGCGGATGAAGCTATGGGCGTAGGTCATGCCCATGTTCCCTCCACCGATAATGAGGATTTTCATTTCTGGAACTGGTTTGTATGGCCTTACTCGGTTGGGCTGGAAGGGGCAAAGGTGCACAGTTTCATTTGTTTCGTCTCTTCCCGCAGCAGAAGGCTTTTAGTAAAAATCATACCTTGCGGCTCGCCTGGTGCGGGTGTCACGCTTTTGGCGAGACCAGCGGGTTCTTTTACTGACAATCAATTCAATCGTTATGAGGACCTCCATTCGAATCTCCATTCTTTGTGCCATGTTCACAATCCCATTGATTGGCTGCGAGCAACAAGCGGTGGAAAAAGCAAATTCCTCCTCTTCTCCTGACCGACCCGAGTATGCCATCGTCATCCACGGGGGAGCGGGAACGATACTTCGCTCCGAGATGACCCCGGAGCAAGAAGCTGCCTATACTGAAGCACTCAACCAAGCGCTCGACATTGGAGAGGAAATTCTAAAAAATGGGGGTACGGCATTGGATGCGGTCGAAAAGACAATCGTTTACCTGGAGGACAATCCTTTGTTCAACGCAGGCAAGGGGGCCGTGCTCACAAATGCTGGTACATGTGAGCTCGATGCTTCGATCATGGACGGAGCCACTCAAAACGCAGGTTCCGTGGCTGGTGTAAAACACGTCAAGAACCCTATCCGCGCGGCCCTGGCGGTCATGCAGCAATCTCCTCACGTAATGCTCGCTGGCGAGGGAGCCGATCAATTTGCCCTGGAACAGGGGCTCGACACTGTTCCAAACTCCTATTTCATCACCGAGCGCCGTCTGGAAAGCCTCAAACGGGCCAAGGCCAAAGAGCAGAAAACCGGCATGTCTGCCGAAAATGCTGAATCCAAATTCGGCACCGTCGGCTGTGTGGCGCTCGACAAACACGGCAACCTCGCCGCAGGCACCTCCACGGGTGGCATGAACAACAAACGTTGGGGGCGCATCGGCGACTCACCCATCATTGGCGCTGGCACGTACGCCGACAATGCTACCTGCGCCGTTTCCTGCACGGGACATGGAGAATACTTCATACGCTACACGGTAGCCGCTGACGTCGCTGCTCGGATGGCCTACGGCGGTGCCTCCTTGCAGGATGCAGCCAATGCCGTAGTCATGAAGAAGCTCGTCGAAAAAGGCGGGAGTGGCGGTCTGATTGCAGTAGATGCAAAGGGGAACATTGCCATGCCATTCAATACCGAAGGCATGTACCGGGGATATGCCAAACCCGGCGAGCGCCTCGTAGCGATCTATAAGCAATGATTGAAAAGGGACGTGTGCTGCGGCACCAATTTTGCCTGGGGAAGTGTGACTCTCTCTCAGAAAATACGCTATGCCCGCATCCCGTCCCTTCACATTCGTGCTGCTCTTGGCTCTGGTTCTCCTCCTTCTCAGAGTGGCAGAAGCCATTCTCTTTCCTGAGAATGCTTTGAGCCCCGGTTGGATGCTCATTCTCATCGGGGGGATGTCGGCGGCCTGGTGGGTCGGACATCGCTCCAGTGGCAATGCCTGGTCGATGGTGGAGCTCCAAAAACAGCAGATCACCGCTCTCAGAGGCCGGCTCGGGAGGGTAGAAACGGAACTCCACAACCGCGAGAAGGCACTCACGATCCTCGAAGAAAAGCTGCGAAATGCCCTGGCTGAAAAGGAGCAACTTCAAGGGGAGCTGCAAAGCCAAAGTCAATTCCTCGCCCAAGTAGCCCAGGAAATGCGCCAACCTCTGCGAGACATCCTCTCTGCTTTGAAATCCTTGCAAAAAGACCACACCACGACCAACATCGAGATCGAGCAGGTGGCTCAACGAATAGAATTGGCAGCCAGTGATGTGGCTGGGTTGACCAATGAAATGCTCGAATATTGTTCGGTGGAAGCGGGCAAAGTGGTTTTCGATGAAAGGCCTTTCCGCATTAGGCCTTTGCTCGAGCAGGTGTCGCAGCACTGGCAACCCGCCTTGCACGAAAAATCGATCCCTTTGCAAATCGAAGTACATAGGCGCGTACCTGTGTCGATAGTGGGTGAATCCATCCGATTGAGGCAAATACTCAACAACCTTTTTCACTGGGCACTCAGACAAAAAGACTTGACCGGAGTGCATCTGCATGTAGCTCCCCAGGACCTTTTCCTGCGCAATGCCACACTCAAGTTCACCTTGCTGATGGGATGTAGCTCCAGCCTCGACGACAAGGCTACACTGGCCGATGAGCTTCGCTCCGTAAGGCGCCTGGTCAGGTTGCAAAATGGCCGGGTCGAATTTCGAGCAGAAGCCCAGGGCAAGTCTTTACTCGTCCAGATTTGGCTGCCTTTCAAACTCGATTCCCTATTTTCCGACACAGAACAAGAGCCATTGAACAACAGAGAGCATTTCCTGAAAGGTTGTTCCATCCTCGTAGCCGAGGATAACAAAGTCACGCAGGCAGTTGTGAGCAAGATACTCAAGGATAGAGGCGCCCATGTTTGCATGGCATCCAATGGCCAGGAGGCCGTCCACCTGTTCGAGCAGCAACATTTCGACGCCATCATCATGGACATTCACATGCCTGTCATGGATGGTTACGAAGCCGTGGCAAGAATCCGACAGCGCGAAGGGCAACAGTACCATACGCCCATTGTGGCCCTTACTTCTTCGATGATGCTGACCAACAAAGAGAAAGCCATGATGTATGGCATGGATGAATACGTTGGCAAGCCATTTTCCATAGAAGACCTGCTCGACAAGCTTTATTTCCTGATAAGTGAGCAAAGGCAACTGACCAAACAAGCTTCGCCAAAATGAAAGGCCATCCGCAGTAGCAGATGGCCCCTTGATCTTTTTTGAAAAAATGCCTTCTGGCCAATATTAATTGCCCTTCCGTTTGAAGTCTTCCCAACTCGTGGTTTCGTAGTGTTCTTCAGCCACGAATTTGAGTTCCTTCAACAAGTCTGGAGCAGGTTTGTAACCTGGTGAGATGAGAATACGCTCATACGTCGGAGTCAAGTACACGTAGCTGGGATAACCCAACCTGCCATTGAGCAATTCATAGGCGAGCGTGTGTACGCCATTGCGGCCGCCAGCTCGCCACTTGAAAGTGCGTCCCTGGAATACGATGTCCTCCTTTTGTTCGGCATTGAACTTCACCGGGTGGAAATTGGCATTGATGTATTTGACCACTTCGGGATCTGTGAATGTGGTATTGTCCATGCGCTTGCACCAACCGCACCAGTCGGTGTAGAAATCGATGAAGAACTTTTTCTTTACCTTCTCGTTGGCCTTGACGGCTTCATCCCAGCTCATCCACTTGATTGCTGAATTGGAAACCTGCGCTTGCGTGGTATTTCGGGCATTATTTGCCACAAGCACTACGACTGCGGCAAGGGCAAGACCCAATACCAGAAAAATGGTCTTTTTCATGAACGATAAAAGTTTTGATGATGAAAAACGATGCCTCTCTCTTTGCTGAGGCAAGGCGTGAAACTAATCTTGCAAGCATCAAACCAAATGCTTTGCAGCAAATTTATACTTCTCCTAACGCAAACAGGTATCCATGCAAAAGGTCGTGGTAGCAGCAGGAGGTGCCAGCGGCGCCATTTATACCAAAGTGCTCTTTGACAGACTCCTCGCTCTGCAAGACCAATGGGAGGAGATCGGTGTGGTCTTTTCCGACAATGCCCGAGTGAATTGGGAACTGGAACTGGGCGACTTCGTGCCAGAAAGGTACCCTTTCCGTTTCTTCGACAAAACTGACTTTACTGCTCCTTTTGCCTCTGGCTCGGCCAAATACACCTCCATGATCATCTGCCCTTGCAGCATGGGACTAATGGGCAGAATTGCCAACGGCCTGTCCAACGACCTCACTACGCGAGCTGCCGATGTGATGTTGAAAGAACGCCGCCGACTCGTACTCATCACTCGAGATACACCACTCAGCCTCATACACATCGAAAACATGAGACTGGTCACACTGGCAGGGGGGGTCATCCTGCCAGCTTGCCCCAATTTTTACAGCAACCCGAGCACCTTTGAAGACCTCGCTGCTACGGTCATCGATCGGGCGCTCGACATTTGCGGCTTCAGCGTTCAATCTTTCAGATGGGGGGAACCCGACAAAGCCTGAATTGACAATGAAAGGATTCTACGAACTCATTTTCGAAGACGAACACCTCATCGTGATCAACAAGGCACCAGGGGTGCTCACCCTGCCAGACCGGTATTTCCCAGAAAAAACCAACCTCTTCGACCTGCTGAACCGAAAATATGGACGCATTTTCACCGTGCATCGTCTGGACAAGGAAACCAGCGGTTTGCTCGTGTTTGCCAGGGACGAAGCATCCCACCGGCACCTTTCCCTCCAATTTCAAAACAGGCAGGTGGAGAAAAAATACCTGGCACTCGTCGACGGTGTGATCGATGCGGACCAAGGGAGCATCGACAAACCCATCGCCCCTCACTCCGCCCATCCTGAACGCATGGTCATTTCCCAAAGGGGCAAGCCTTCCCTGACTACCTTCACCGTGCTCGAAAGGTTCAAAACCTTTACCCTCGTCGAAGCTTCTATAAAAACCGGAAGAACCCACCAAATCCGGGTTCATTTTCAGAGCGTGGGGCATCCCCTGGCAGTGGATGTGATCTATGGTACAAGAGAGGCTATATACCTGTCGAATTACAAACGGCACTTCAACTTGGGCCGCAATGAAGAAGAACGGCCACTGATGAGCAGGGTGCCGCTCCATGCCCATTACATTGCCTTCGAACATCCAGCCTCGGGCCAGTGGGCCGAATTCAACGCAGAGCCACCCAAGGACTTTCGAGCCCTGCTCAACCAGCTCAGAAAATGGAGCAAATAGACCGGTCTCATCCATTCCCGATTTCCGGAGCTCCTGTACCCGCAATTCCTTCGAATGAGGCCCCGTGTCCACCTCGCCTGTAGCTACCTACTTTTTAGGGGTCGCTCGGCCGGCGTCTGGGGCACTCAACCAACAATACTTGCAGGCAACTCCAATCGAAAATGACTTTTTGCAGTGAACTCATGAGTCATTTTCTTTAGCGGACAATTGCTCGATGTACTTGCGGAAATCGATGTAGAACCCGAGGGCATGGGGGTTGCGCATCGACTCAGGCGTGGCGACCTGTTCCACTGGTTTGCCGAGGAGTATTTTCTTCACTGGCGCCTCCATCTTTTTACCGCTGATGGTGTAGGGCACCTCGGGCACAGCAATGATCTCGTCGGGTACGTGTCGGGGTGAACAGGCTTCGCGCAGGGCGTTTTTGATGGTAGAAATGAGCGTTTGGTCGAGTGCGGTTCCCTCTTCCAGGACCACGAACAAGGGCATGTAGTCTCTTCCTCCGGGCAATTCAAGGCTTACTATCAGGCTGTCACGGATGCCAGGGATATTGTCCACCACGCGATAGATCTCAGCAGTCCCAATTCGAACGCCCTGTCTGTTGAGGGTGGCATCGGAGCGCCCCCAAATGATGATAGTCCCCCGCGAGGTCAGCGTGATCCAGTCCCCGTGTCGCCAGACACCTGGAAACATTTCGAAGTAACTCGAGCGATATTTTTCAAAATTCTCATCACCCCAGAAAAACACGGGCATGGAGGGCATGGGTTGGGTCACCACGAGCTCTCCTACTTCATCGATGAGGGGGCGTCCTTGCTCGTCCCAACTCTCGATGGCAGCGCCTAAGCATCTACACTGGATTTCACCCTCGTAAATGGGCAGCATGGGGCATCCACCTACCCATGCCGTACACACATCGGTGCCACCGGCCATACTGCACAACCAGACATCCTTCTTGATGTGGTCGTACACATAATCGAACGCTTCGGGTGGAAGGGGTGAGCCCGTCGAGCCGATCGAACGCATGGTGGAAAGATCGTACTGCGATGAGGGCTGGATACCAGCCTTCATGTTTGCCACCAGAAATGGGGCACTGGTACCGAAGTGAGTAATGCCGGCATCCTGGGTGAGTTGCCAAAGTCGATTCAGATCGGGATACCCCGGACTGCCGTCATAAAGGACGATGGTAGCTCCTGCCAAAAAACTGGCCTGGACGAAATTCCACATCATCCATCCAGTGGTCGTAAACCAAAAGAATCGCTCGCCTGGGTGTACGTCGTTGTGGAAATGGAGGTATTTGAGGTGTTCGAGCAGGTTGCCGCCATGGCTGTGTGTAATGGCCTTTGGTATGCCAGTGGTTCCAGAGGAATAAAGCACATAAATGGGATGGTCGAACGGAACCGGAGTAAACGCCAGGGTTGATGCAGCGTGAAAAGTGTCGTTCCAGTAGAGCGTCTTTTGTCTGTCGGTTAGGGTAGGGTCATCGTGCAAATAGGGCACCAGCACCACTTTTTGTAAAGTAGGCAACCGCTGGATGAGCTCTTTGATGGCACCGAGTTTATCGAAGGGCTTGCCATTGTAGGTGTATCCATCCACCGCAAACAAAACTTTCGGTTCGATTTGTGCGAAGCGATCCACCACGCTATTGACGCCGAAATCAGGAGAACAACTCGACCAAATGGCACCAATGGAACAGCTGGCAAGGAATGCAATGGTTGCTTCAGGTATGTTGGGCAGGTAGGCCACCACGCGATCGCCCTTTTGTATGCCCTGCTCCTTTAGCCACCGTGCCATGGATGCTACCTGTGATGTCAACTCCTCCCAGGTGATTTCCATGGGATCTTGTCGTTCACTTGCAAAAATGATCGCTGGGTATTGGTCATTGCGTTTGCGAAATACGTGCTCGGCGTAGTTTAGCGTACTTCCTTCGAACCAACGGGCGCCGGGCATGATGCGCTCACGGAGAACCGCTTCGTAAGGCGCATGGGATATGACAGAGAAATATTCCCAAATCGATTCCCAGAAATCCTCCAGCTTTTCCACGCTCCAGCGGTGCATGGCGTGATAATCGTCGAAATGCAACCCTTTATGGGTCTTCAGCCATTGCTTGTAGTGAAATAGATGCGACGAATTGATGAAAGCTTCGGAGGGTGTCCAAAGCACGGGAGGTACCTTCTTTGGGTTGCTCATATTCTTGCTTTTTGTGGTGGTAAAAATAGAAATCCTCATTGCCGGCGGAAGGAATACCAAAACACTGAAAAATCACCTGTAGGAAAAAAATTACTTTTGAACCGCTACTGGATCGAGATGGGAGCTTTACACGCAGTTTTTTTGCGCATCCATCTGGGACCCATCGATTCACTCACCGTGCCGGAGTTCATTGTCTTCAATTCCCAGGTTGCATTGCAATGACAATCGAGACCAACGCACTGGGCACCGCACGGGCATGCATGCGGGCCGCTGAGCGGCGTGTACAGGATTTTTTCTCAAAAAAAATGGACTATGAAAAAATACACTCACATTTTGCTTTGGCTCGCGGGCTTGGTGGCATTGGGGCTTGTATCGTGTAAAGGGCCCACCTCTGCTGTAAATACGCGGGAGGCTTCCGCCAAGGATACGGCCCGCATTCAATTCATCATTTTACAACTCAATGATGTGTACGAAATCGGCCCACAGGAAAACGGCAGGGTAGGGGGGCTTGCAAGAGTAGCTACGCTGAGGGAGCAATTGTTGAAAGAAACCCCCAATGTCTTGACCGTTCTGGCAGGAGATTTCGTGAGCCCTTCACTCATCGGCACGCTCAAACTGGACGGAAAACCTATCAAGGGCCGTCAAATGGTGGAAGTTCTCAATGCCATGGGCCTCGACGTCGTAGCGTTTGGAAACCACGAGTTTGACCTAAAGGAAGAGGAGTTGCAGGAGCGGATCGATGAATCGAAATTCACCTGGGTAGCAACCAACGTTTTGCACAGAACTGGCTCGAGGATCCAACCCTTCGTAAAGAGGCAGCCCAATGGCACGACGAGTTTTTTACCCGAAGCCTTTTTGTGGAACATACCGCACGAATCTGCCGGGGCCTATTTCACGGTAGGGATTTACAGCGCTTGTATCAATGACAACCAACCAGACTATGTGTACTTCGAAGATCCCTACCAGGAAGCGCAAAAGGTTTATTTGGAACTTTTGCCGAAAACAAGCGTAGTGCTTGGCCTGACACACCTCGAATTGCCGATGGACCTCAAGTTGGCTGGCATGTTGCCCAAAACGGCACTAATCATGGGGGGGCACGAACACGACCACAGCATCGATACGGTGGGCAGTGTGTTAGTGACCAAAGCCGATGCAAATGCAAAGACGGTTTGGGTACACCGATTTGACTGCAAGTTTCCCAAAGGACCGTGTGAGTTGCGTGCTACCCTCGTCGAGATCGACTCCTCATTGGCCTTCCATCCTGCCGTTCAACCCATTGTCGAAAAATGGGAAAAGGTCATGGAAGAGCGAATTGCCCAAATCGTACCCAACCCCAAGGAGGTGATATACACGGCTCGGGTGCCGCTGGATGGGCGGGAGAAGAGTATCAGGAACAGACAAACCAACCTCGGACAATTGATTGCCCACAGCATGGCCTTTGCCACGCGCTTCAGGGTCGATGCAGCAATTTTGAACAGTGGTTCGGTGCGCCTCGACGACCAACTGGAAGGTCCCATCACGCCAGTGGATATTTTTCGGGCCTTGCCTTATGGAGGCAAGATCTACGAGGCTCGCATGACAGGGCAGTTATTGAAGCGGGTACTGGATGCCGGCATGGAAAACCGAGGCAAAGGTGGGTACCTGCAATGGTACAACATCGAATGGGACGATGCGAATCAACGTTGGCTCATCGGAGGCAAACCCCTGGATGTGACCAGGGAGTACGATGTCGCCATGGGGGATTACCTGTGGCAAGGGAAAGAGGCAGGCCTGGAATTCCTCAACCCCCAAAACATGATTTCTTGGTCCACGGCCGATGATAGTGACTCAGGGGATTTGCGCACCGACATACGCAAAGCTGTCGTTGCATACCTGAAAACGCTGAAATAGACAGCTCAAACTTTAATTTTTGAATTGCTCATGGTAAAGTCAATTTTCAAACTGCTCCTCTTGCTCATCATTGGGATCATGATATACAATTACTTCATGGGCACGCCCGAAGAGAAGCAAAACGTGGAACGCATCGTGTCCGAATTCAAGGATTTTGCCGGGTCGGTTGTGGACCTGGTGAAATCGGAAAAAGAAAAATTTGACAAGGGCAAGTACGATCAAGCGCTGGACAAGATTGGGGATACCCTCGACAAGGTGAAGGAAAGCGTCAAACAAAACGATGCATATCGCAAGGATGTAGAGAAACTCCTCTCTCAAAAAGAAAATTTGCGAAGAGAGCTCTCCGAAATCGACGATTCCCAGGAACCGAGCATCGATACATCGAAAATCAAAAAGGAACTGGAGGAGCTCATCCAACAAACCGAACAATTGTTGAAACGGCTCTCAGAGCCTCAACGCTAAACACCCAAAATGGCCTATACACCTGCCACAAAACCCAATTATCTCTATGCCATCATCGGCGTATCGATGGTGTTGTTCCTGGTTGGTCTGCTTGCCCTCCTCATTTTGCAAGGAGACAACCTCATTCGGCATTTCAAGGAAAAAATCGAAATCGTTATCGAACTGAAAGATGGCTCCACCCCTTCCGATCGAAGTCAGATTGCCAACCTACTTACAACCTCCGGCATGGTGGTCGATCAGTCGATCAGGTTCATTCCGAAAGAAGAAGGTGCTATCATTTTGGCGCGTGAGCTGGGCGATGAGTTCAGTGCGCTCGACATGGCCAACCCCTTGTACGACGTAATGATTTTCAACGTCAAGGCCAACTACCTTCAGAGCGACAGTCTCAGCCTTTTGCGCAGTCGATTGAGGGAAATGCCATACGTCAATGATGTGTACTTCCAAGAGGACGTAACAGAAGCCATTAGCAAAAACCTTCGGTCATTCACCATTGTAATGGGAATCATCGGCTTATTGGGCTTACTGGTGGCTGTGGTGCTTATCCACAATACCATCCGGTTGGCTTTGTACGCCAATCGCTTTATCATCAAAAACATGGAACTGGTGGGTGCCACATGGGGGATGATCAGCAGGCCATATTTGATTCGCAGTATGCTTCATGGGGCAGTGGCCGGCCTTTTGGCTTGTGCAGCACTCTCAGGCGTGGGTTATCTACTGCTGGAGAACGTGCCAGAACTATACGAGATGATTTCCTGGGAAGTGACTGCAACGGTGTTTGGCGGCATTACCATTCTGGGTGTACTGATATCCTTGTTGAGCACTTACTTCGTCGTCAACCGATACCTTCGCATGAGGGTCGATGATTTGTACTGATTTCCCTCCCAAAAAAGCTCCGTTGGTGGGAGAACGCCAGTCCCAGGCATAGCCACGGAACTAATGGACAGCAGGTGATGCGAAGGCGCAGGCTGCTTGCACCAAGGGGTTGGAAGGCATGGACGCGAAAAGCGTCCGAGAGCACCCGACCCCGAACAGATGGCCAGCGAACCTCGAGGAGGCGGTAGATGGGAAGCCTCAACGCATTCATGAACTGCTGACTTTGACCCCGTGTTCCTCGTACTGAAAGCGTGGTCGGATGTGGTTGTTTGTTTTGCAATACCTTTGCCGCCAATCATTCAAATTCCAGCTTGACAGATTGAAAAAAGTATGTCCACATGAGTACTTCCAAGAAAAAGAAGGTCATCGTCACCACCGCCACACCGAAGAAGGCGCAGGTGAGCACCCGAAGGAGCCGAGAAGCTGCAGATTTGGCCAAAAGGCAATCAGAACTCGTCTTCGGCAAGACCCATTTCCTTTTAATGGCTGGGGGCATCGTGCTCATTGCCTTGGGCATGGTGCTCATGACCGGTGGAGCGATGCCAGATCCCGACACATGGGATGAAAGCCTGATTTACAGTCCACGTCGTATCAAGCTGGCTCCTACCATCATACTCCTCGGCATCATTCTCGAGGTCGTCGCCATTTTTTACAAACCAAGTGTGGCCAAGGCCGCAGATGAGAGTGATTCAACTTCCTGAACGTCATGAATGAGCTACTTATAGCCGTCATCCTTGGCATCGTCCAAGGACTGACGGAGTTTTTGCCAGTGAGCAGCAGTGGTCATTTGGAGTTGGCCAAATTCCTGCTCGGCGATCAAAGCTTGCCCGAACAGAGTTTGATGATGACCGTGATCGTCCATTTCGGTACGGCCTTGAGCACCTTGGTGGTTTTCCGCAAGGACGTCTGGCAAATCCTGCGTTCTTTTTCATTTACCCGCCTCAACGAAGAAACCAGCTTTACACTCAAAATCATTTTGTCGATGGTGCCGGCAGTTGCCGTGGGGCTTTTGTTCGAGGATGAAATCGATGCGCTTTTCGATAGGCAATTGCTGTTGGTAGGCATTTGCTTGCTGATCACGGCAATCTTGCTCGTGTTGGCAGACCTGGCCAAGGACACGCACAAATCCGTTGGGTTCAGCGCTGCTTTCATCATCGGGATTTCGCAAGCGATAGCCATCCTGCCCGGCATCTCGCGCTCAGGGGCCACCATTTCGACGTCTGTCTTGTTAGGTGTGGATCGCACCAAAGCAGCCCGTTTTTCTTTTCTGATGGTGGTCCCATTGATATTTGGGAAAATTGCCAAAGACTTGTTGAGCGGTGACCTGGCCGCAGCTGGCAATCACCATTGGCCTGCCCTGCTGATAGGCTTCTTCGCTTCTTTCTTGACCGGAATCCTTGCATGTAAATGGATGATTCAACTGGTCAAGAACAGCAAATTGAAGTACTTTGCAATCTACTGTGCCTTGGTCGGCATGATTGCCATTGTGCTCTTCGCCTTGCAGGGCTGAAGCCCCCGAAATGCCACGCAATAAGAGAACTCAAACAAACGACGAGAAGATGGAAGACCCTTTGCCGTGTAATGAGCTCATTCAGGGAAAATGCTTGCTGGTGGACAAACCCCAAGGATGGACTTCTTTCGATGTAGTAAATAAAATCAGAAGTACGATCAAACAGCAATGCGGGGTGCGAAAACTCAAGGTAGGTCATGCCGGCACACTCGATCCCCTCGCCACAGGCCTATTGATCATTTGCACAGGTAAAAAGACCAAAAGCCTCTCTCTTTATCAGGATATGCCGAAAGAATATACAGGCGTCATGAAGCTTGGCGCCGTTTCTGCGTCCTATGATGCCGAGACGGAACCGGAGCAGTTCATGGAAATCGATCACCTGACCGAAGAGCAAATCCTGGAGGCACGCAAACACTTCATCGGCGAATTGGAACAATATCCGCCGGTATATTCTGCCATCAAGGTTGACGGCCAACCTCTGTACAAACATGCACGCGCCGGAAAAGAAGTCGAAATCCAGCCGAGGAAAGTGATCATATATGAGTTGGATATTACCAATATAACCCTCCCTTTTGTGAGCTTCAGGGTCAAATGCAGCAAGGGCACGTACATACGGTCACTTGCCCACGATTTCGGCCAATATCTTGGAGTTGGCGCTTTTCTGGCTGAATTGCGAAGAACGAAAATCGGTAACTACAGCGTAGATGAGGCCTGGAACCTCGAAGCACTCATCGACGCCATCACGACTGACCCATCCATCTCGAGCTGATGCATCCTTCTGACGACAGTTACCTCACCATAGCCGCACCCACTACGGGCGAATTCAAAGACAGAGGTAGCAAATTCATGGCTTGGGCTTTTCCAGTGCACAATGAAGATGAAATCGACTTGCATCTTCAAGACCTTCGAAAAGCGCATCCCAAGGCAAGGCACCATTGCTTTGCCTGGAGGCTCGGATCGACTGGCGATTTGTTCAGGGCATACGATGACGGAGAACCATCCGGCACGGCTGGCAGGCCGATATTGGGGCAAATCGACAGCTTTCAACTGACGAACACCCTCGTAGTCGTGGTGAGGTATTTCGGAGGAACGCTCCTTGGAACTTCAGGGCTTATCAACGCATATCGCTCCGCTGCTCGCGCCGCCTTGGAAAAGGCCCAAACAATCAGGGTTTATGAGGAAGTCAAAATAAAGATCGATTTCGATTATAGCATCATGGGAGAACTCATGAATGCAGTAAAACAAGTGGATGCCAAAATTCTTGAGCAGTATTTCGACGATGATCCCTCGATGATCATATCAATCAGGAAAGCAAAAGTGGAGGAGGAATTATCCAAGGTCAAAGCCATATTGCTGAGGACATCGGTCGAGGAAGTTCAGCACATCATCCAGATTCCGGGTATCGAATTCCACGTAGTCCAGGATTGAATAGCCCAAGCATCCGACGCTTCACTTGCTCCTCATTACAAAGGAGAAAATCTACTGATGTTTCTTGCTTTGTTGGCTGATTTGCTTACATTTGGGCGTCCCATCTGACTGTTATTCCAAACCCCAGAACATTGCTGTAAGGAAAATAACAAACACTATCGAGCCATGCCAAAGCTTGCCCTTTTGCCTATAGGTGCATTCATCATCTGGGCATACGTCTGTCAACAGTGGTACGTCTGTTCCATTAAGCAAAAGTGTGGACCGGAAGCCGACTCAACCATTGCAGTGGTAGATACTTCACAAGTACAGCAGGCGGGAGAGCAGGCACCCGCAGTAAATACTTATCCCCTCGGTTTCAAATGGAATTCCAGCCAACCAGAAAAGGGGCCTGGCTTCGACGCACGTTTTCAACAACTCATCGATTCGCTTCCCAAGGATTATTTGTTCGAAATCGTTGGAAAATATTATGGCGATGAAACTCCTCCACAGGGATATTCAAATATGGGCCTGGCACGTGCTGATGCTGTGAAGAAGATGTTCACTGGAAAAATCGACTCATCCCGTATTGTGGTCACCTCCCGAATGATTGGGTCAGTAACCCCTGAGGCGCAGAAAACGAGTTACCTCGATGGCATTTCCTTCAACTACAAGGAAGTCCCCAAAGGGAATGAAGTCGAGTTCATAGAAATTGAAAATCAAATTTCGATTCTGTTCCCTTATGGAAGTGCTCAACGCGAGGCTGATCCACGCGTGGACGAATACATCGAGAAACTCGCTCAACGTCTCAAGCAAACAAATGAGACGGTGTCGATCACAGGCCATACCGACTCTTCTGGTTCCGAAGAATACAATGAAAAATTAGGCCTTGCCAGAGCCAGGCACATAGAGCAGCTGCTGATCTCGAAAGGGATCGATAAATCCCGGATCACCATAGCCTCCAAAGGTGAAAAGGAACCCGTTGCCAGCAACGATACCGAGGAAGGACGTCGGCAAAACCGACGAGTCGTGCTGGTCATCAATAAACCGCAATAAAGGAAGCCGCGAGTCTGGCTGCGGCAGCGAGAACCACTACGTTCCACCAAATCGAAAGACTATGTTCGAAAACACTTTTCAAGGACCTGGTGCAGGTACTTATACTTCGCACACGCTCGAAATCCTCATCATGCTCCTGGTTGCCTTTTTGCTTGGCTTGTTGCTGGGCTACATCCTATGGAGCAGATACAAAAGGATGTATTCCGATCTCAAAGCAGAACACGATGCGTTGAAAAGCGCTCATCTCGAATTGGAAAAGGACCATGCGAGTTTGCGTTACCAACTCGAACAAGCTCAGAACGACAATGCTACCCTGAAACAGAAGGTCAGAAGCCTCGAAGCTGATGTGTTCATGTACAAAGGAAAAATAGCCCGGTTAGAAGCTGATTTACAGGCGGCTGCCGGTGGCGAGGGCGGCCAACAAAAAATGGCTGCAGCCGCTCCGACAACCGGGAAAAAGGACGATTTGAAAAAAATCGAAGGGATTGGGCCCAAGATCGAAGAATTGCTCAATGCCGCCGGGATTACCACCTTCCAGCAACTGGCCGAGGCCTCGGAGGAAACCCTCCAAAAAATCCTCGATGAGGCTGGGCCTAATTTCAAGCTCGCCGATCCTGGTACATGGAAAAAGCAGGCTGCACTTGCCGCAGCTGGCAACTGGGAGGAGTTGTCAGCACTACAGGAAAGTCTCAAAGGAGGTCGTGAGGTAAAAGATTGAAAGCGTCTCTGACTGTACTTACTCGATGACAAAAAATCCCGAAGGGTTATGCTCTTCGGGGTTTTTTTGTGTCGACGAACGGAAACGTCACAAATCCAATATGCCTTCCGGGAGGTTCATGACTACTTTTCGCTTCTCCACATCTATGTGTTCGATCAAATCGGCGTGCAAGGGGATCAAATGAATATTTTTCTCATCATCCTCCACTGTGGCCATGAGTTGTTGGGGGAATCGGGTAATTTCGGTGATCATTCCTATGAACGCACCCGATGAGTCCAACACTTTGAATCCTTGGAGGAGAGAGAGGTCATTCTCGTCTGCCAGTGCCTGCAAGTCTTCTTCTATTTCCCGTTTAAGCAGATAAATGGTCTTGGATGTAAGGGGAAGTGCTTCTTGGGGCGATTCGATCCACTCCAATTTGACGATTGGATCCGCTCCACCTCGCACTTGTTCTATGAAAAAAGGGACTGGTTTCCCTTCTTGTTCGATGAAAATGAACTTACCAGCTTCGATGAAATCCAAATATGGTTCTTCGATTATCATTTTGAGTTCTCCGGCAGCGCCATGTAGCTTGGTCGTTCTCCCGATTTTCAAATATTCTTCCACCATGTATGGTCAATTGTGATCGATGAGCGTTTGCCGAAGGATGAACCCCTTTTCAGCTTTCTGTTCCCATTCCATGCCAAGGCAATCCTCTATGCATTGGGTGTCGAGTATCCACATTTCCCTCGCTACGAGACCTACACCACGTGCATATTTTTCAATGACACGTCGCAATTCGATCAAATTTTCCTCATCGGCATTCCTGATAGTCGCTACTTGCTCAAAGGTGTGATCACCGATCGTTTCAGCGTCATCCAAGGAGAGCACCCGATAGGACCACCCTTTGAACATTTCCAAAGTCTCTCCTGCCACGGTGACTTTGATAAATGGAGAAAAATGTATGTTCCCATCCCAGGATTTACCTTTACTTAAGGGGAATACGAGCTTGATGAATCGCAAATTGTCCTCGGTTCGAATAGCCTGGCCCTTTTCCAATGAGAGAAATACGACTTTTTGAAATTGCCAGGGCAATGTATCAATTGGCCTGAACCACTGTTCGAGCATATAAATTACGGTTCCATCGATACCGTGGATGGTATCTGTTATTTCCTCTTTCAAAAAGCCATGCACTGCATACACGGTTCCATTGAGTCCATCCGGGTCATAAATGGTGGAATCGATTTCATAAATCCATTGTTTGCCAACCTCCAATGGGAAGTAATCGAGGCCCTCCTCAGGGACATAGGGATCAGGCTCTCGCTTGCAAGCAGCGAGAGCAATCATTAAGAGAAGGGCCAAACAGGACGATGTTCTCATTTTTTCGAGCTTGCCATGATGATTCCTCCACCCACGACATCGTCTCCTTCGTAGAAAACGGCACTTTGCCCAGGTGCAACACCCTTGACATTGGCCATGAATTCTACTTCCACTTGATTGCCAACAGGGTGTAGCATGCTATATGTGCCGTTGTCGCGGTACCTGATTTTGGTAACAACTTCCAAGCCATCCGGAATGGAAGCGTATTTCATCGGGTTGATTTTGCCAACGAGCATGCTGTTGCGGATGAGTTCGTCCTCTGTGCCGAGTACAACCGTGTTCGTATCGGGGTGGATTTCAGCCACGAACATGGGGCGGCCAAAAGCCATGCCCAGTCCCTTGCGTTGTCCAATGGTATAAAAGGGATACCCTTTGTGCTCACCAATAACTTCACCTTTGGTGTTGACGAATTTGCCGCCGGCCACTTTTTGCTCGAGGTCTGGCACGCGTCTTTTTAGAAAACTACGGTAGTCGTTGTCGGGTACGAAACAGATTTCGTAGCTCTCACTTTTCTTGGCAAGCTCCGTATAGCCTCGTTCAAAAGCCATTTGCCGCACCTCTGGTTTGGTGTATTTGCCCAGCGGAAAGCGGCTGCGGTGCAAGCATTCTTGCGACAACCCCCACAGCACATAGGATTGGTCTTTTTGGCGATCCACCGCTCTCCTAATGAATTTCCGACCATTCAATTCTTCGATGATTGCATAATGCCCTGTGGCGATGAATTCGCAATCGAGTGCATCTGCCCGGCGCAAGAGTGCATTCCATTTGATATGTGTATTGCACAAAACGCATGGATTTGGTGTGCGACCTGCCAAATATTCATCCACGAAATTATCGATGACGTAATCACCAAATTCTTCCCTGATATCCACGATGAAATGATGGAAGCCCATGTCAACGGCTACCTTCCGTGCGTCATTGATGCTGTCTAAGCTGCAGCAACCCGTTTCTTTTTTCGTGCCGCCACTCGTGGCATAATCCCATGTTTTCATCGTGATCCCAATGACTTCGTACCCTTCCTCGTGCAGGAGCATAGCCGTCACGGTACTATCGATTCCGCCACTCATGGCAACCAGTACTCTACCTAATTTGCTCATATCACTCCTTCTTTCGATTTGTGTATCATTCTTCGATTGTGAGGCAAAACTACGTCAAATGAATCCTCCGCACCTGACCATGAGAGTGGACTCCAATGGAGCCCCATTACAAGTCATCAAACAATTCGACCTGCCAACCAGTTGTGTAAACACGGCAACGCAACCATTACTGAATTTCTACCAAACGACTTCCATTTGATTTTAAATCCTACATTTGGAGTTGTTTTCTCCATTAACCATAATGATCAACCAAACGAAAAGAAATGAAGCAGCTTATTTTCCTCTTTTCGCTCGTCCTATTCTCAACCAGCTTCGTCGGTGCTCAGGTGATGGAAGAAGTAGGTCTGGCATCTTATTATGCCGACCAGTTTCACGGGAAACCCACGGCAAGTGGAGAGCTTTACGATAAATTTAAGCTCACAGCAGCCCACAGAACATTGCCTTTTGGAACCAAAATCAAAGTAACCCGGCTTGACAATGGGAAATCTGTCATTGTGACCGTCAATGACAGAGGGCCTTTCCATGCCGGGCGGCTTGTCGAAGTCTCCGGCGCTGCTGCTGATCTCCTCGATCTCAAAAAAGATGGAGTCGCCAAAGTTCGCATAGAGGTGGTTCCCGCTGGCCCAAGTGGGAATTCAACGGCAGCAAATCAGAATAATTCATCGACCCGTGTTACCGAACAAACACAGCCCACATCTTCACTGACTGCCAAGGGCGCAACTCAAAGTTCTGGCGCTACTGCTGCCAATAAAAGTGAATCAAAGAAAGCGGAATCATCTTCGAAGCAAGCCAGTTCACCCAATACCCAGAATAGTAAAGGAACTTCATCAGCTACGTTTTTTGAGATTACGCCAACTGCTGCCACCGGCTACGGTGTGCAAGTGGCTGCATTCTCGAATGAGGATTCCATGCTGCGCAAAGTAGAAGAACTGAAGGCACAGTGGTTCAAGGACGTTATTGTAGCAACAGTGGATGATGGCAAGGGGGGCAAGATTTACAAGGTAATCATTGGACCTTTCGATAGCGAAGTACAAGCGCGGACTTACAAGGACAACCTGAAGAAGAACAAGAAAATAAATGGCTTCGTGGTAAACCTATCAAACCTGTAGAAGCCATTTGCACAACCTGCCGGGCAAAAAATTTGGCGAGAATTTGGCTTAAAGAGTCGAACGCCTAAATTTGCGCCGCATTTGACACAACGGTATGCCACCCTAGCTCAGTCGGTAGAGCAACGCATTCGTAATGCGTGGGTCGGGAGTTCGAGTCTCCTGGGTGGCTCTTTTCCAAACAATGGTTTGGTTTTCGGGGTGTAGCGCAGCCCGGTTAGCGCGCGTCGTTCGGGACGACGAGGTCGGAGGTTCGAATCCTCTCACCCCGACAGAAGCCTTGTTGAAAAGTTTTTCAACAAGGCTTCACTTTTTTATGCACCTCGAGGCCGTACTTGAACACGGCTTCCTATTCAAGTAGTCAATGCTTTGAGCAAGCAAGTCACGAAGTGTTCCCCAGGTAGTCCATTTATGACCAAAACATTCGTAACTTGCAACTCTTCCCGTAATCCCATGGAATATCCTTAGCGACGTGGTAACGCCTGATTTTTGAACCATAAACCGTGCGCTATGGGTTCCAACAAAGCATCCAAACTAAACAAGCTCATTGCCAGGCTCACCAAAGCAGCCAAGAAGGCAAAGTGCAAAAAACGCACGCTTACGCTCCGTAACTCTCAATCCACCCTTAGAGATCAAGGTAGAATGAACTTGGGCCTGGCCAATCTCAATTCGCCGATTCCCATGTTTCGCTCGAACGACTGAAGCGCCTTCCCTTGGTACAGCATTGAATCGAAAGGCTTGGCCTGTTCAGTTTTGTTTCAATGTAATCGATCGAGACGTGCGGCCCTGAGTTTGTCTTTCACAATGGGCTTCAATTTATCCAAGGCCTCGAGGATGAGCTGTTCATTGCTGGGGAAGGGTAGGGGGTTGTTGCCGATCTTGGTTTTCGACTCTGGTGAAAGCGCTTCTTTGTCTCCTTTGAAAGTAGCTGCATAGTTCTCAAAAGCCACCTCAACCGTCAGTGGCTCATTCCGAATGAGCTTGTGATCTGCATTGTCATAAATTTCCAAAATGGCACTGATCGCAGCCGCTTTGTGCTGGTATGTCTCGAGTACCTGCGCTTTCAATTGTACCTTTTTGGGCACTTTTATGTCATTGCCTGCTGAGTCCTTCTTTACATTGCCATTTTCATCCAGCAGGTATTCCCATCCCTTTTCGACTTCTTTGGTATCCGTATATTCTCTTTCCTTAATGAGTTCTGGTGATACGTCTATCCCAGTGATGTACAAGACGACATTGTAATCATAGGTAATCCTGCTCCTTGGGTCATTGTGGATTTCAAGCCAGCGCTTGTTGAGGTCACTCAATTCGAATTTTCGAAGTTCCCTTTCTACTTCGCGAGGGAGTACGACGTTGGAATGGTTCCTGATGTCAAAGAGCACATAGGTTTTACCCAGTTCGAGCGCTTTTTTCATCAGTTCGTCCTCATCTTTATACCGCTTGTAGTAGTACTTCAATTGTTCAAACATGTGGTACGCCTCCCGGGCTGCATATTTATCTCCTTGTTCGGCTTGTGCCAAGAGCCTTCTTCCTTCGTTATAGTAATAGTCAGCAGCTTTTGCCTTGGATTCCAGTTCGAGTTCGTCCACCTTGACGAAGCGAAAATTGGCTTTATAGCCATGTTTGTCAAAAAGTGGTAACAAAGCCTCTACCTTTTCCTGACGTTGTTTGATTCGTCTGACGATGTTGTTGATTTCGACCCAGTTCTCTTCCCTACCTTCTCTTTTGAGTAATTCGATTTCCCGCATGTCGCGCTTGGTTGCCAATTCAAATGCTTCTTCCAAGGCCTTTACATGCTTTTCTTTCTTGTGTTTTTTCCCAGCCAATCGCTTTACAGCTATCTCAACGGCACGATCATAATCACCTCGTTCGATATATTTCCAAGGATTGGCACAGGACAGCAAAGCAATTGACAAATAAGCCCAAATAATGGTCGAGAATAAGCCGTGCGTGGTTTTCATGATTGCAAGGATTTTAGTGAAATTGCAATCTGTTTGCCTCAGGCAAATTTGTCAATTTCATACTTGTTAAATATATACAAGATTGTCCTAAAAAATCGGTTATTAGCCGACTGAAGGTTAAAAATTCAAATCGAATGTGAACAAAGCTGGGTCGATCGCTCAACTTCTTTCTTCCCAAATTTTACAAATATTCACGATCGTCTCAGCGGCTTTCTCCATGTCTTGAACGGATACCCATTCCTCCTTTGAATGAAAAGCATGTTCACCAGCAAATATATTTGGGCATGGCAACCCCATGAACGAGAGTCGGCTGCCATCGGTTCCACCCCTGATGCTTGACTTGATCGGCTTCAAGCCTGTCCTGGTTATGGCTTCCATGGCATATTCCACGACTTGGGGGTGTTGATCGAGAATCTTTTTCATGTTTCGATATTGTTCTCGAATTTCCAGTTTGCCCTTACTCCCAGGATATTTTTCGAGATTTTCATCGAGCAATTTTTGAAGCAATTGGCCTTGCTCTACCAATTCTTCATCAACAAAACTGCGCAAGAGGAATTGAATCGTGGCAGATTCCACATGGCCCTGTAAAAAAAGGGGATGAATGAAGCCTTCCCTTCCACTTGTGGTTTCGGGCGAGAGCCGAGTGCGGGGTAATGAAGCGATGATATCCGCTGCTATTTTCAGAGCACTCTGCATTTTACCCTTGGCAATACCTGGATGCACACTGATGCCTTCAATGTGCATTATGGCAAAGTCCGCAGAGAATGTTTCGTCCTCCATGGACCCGGCTTTCTCCCCGTCTACGGTGTAGCCATATTGGGCCCCTAACTTTTTCAGGTCAACCTTGTCGACTCCACGGCCAATTTCTTCGTCGGGGGTGAAAAGTATCTTTATAGAACCACGCTTGATTTCGGGGTGCGCCACCAAGTACTCTACAGCACTCATGATTGCGGCAATCCCTGCTTTGTTATCTGCCCCCAACAGGGTGGTGCCGCTCGCTGTGACAATATCATTTCCGATTTGATCAAGCAGGTCAGGGTGATCCCGGGGACTAATGACAACGGAAGTGTCATCAGGGAGTACGATATCCTGTCCCTGGTAATTCCGATGGACAATGGGTTTGACGCCTGTGCCACTGCAATCCGGAGAAGTATCCATGTGCGAACAAAAGCATATGGTCGGCACATCTTTATTCGTGTTGGAGGGCAAGGTTGCATACACATAACCCCACTCATCGAGATGTGCATCTTCCAGGCCCAAATCCAACAATTCCTTTACCAGCAAATTGCCGAGGTCTTTCTGCTTTTCGGTCGAAGGAATCGTCTTGGAATTTGGATCAGACTGTGTATCGATAACCACATACCGCAGAAACCTATCGAGGCAAGAAAAGTTACTTTTGGTGTTCATGTGCAAATGGGTTGAGTTTTACCGACGAGATTGCCGGGGTGCAATTAACCAATTTTTAATGAACCAGCGGAATTTCGGAAGTGAAGCTGCAGCTTTCTTTGCCCTGCAAAAATGGAAGTGACGTTTGAACGTGGTTCGGTCTAAAGGTCGAACCACTTCCATCAAAAAAGATGCTTTGGCAAACCCTGAAATCGAAAATTTCTAACCAACAATTTTTTGACTTATGAAGCAATTTCTTTCAATCTTCGCTGGCCTTGTGCTGGCCGCCGGTATCGTTCTGTTTACTGGTTGTGAAGATGACACCCCTGGACCAGGAAATGACATTCCACCCCTCATTCAAATTGTGGACGGCCCTAACCCTGGTACGAGTGTCGATGCACCTGGTACCACAATTTCCGTGACTGTTGATGTTACAAAAGGCACCAGCCCATTACAGACTCTAACCGTCAAAGACAATGGCACCAATGTGGAATTGAGCCGACTCGAATTCGTTGGTCAATCAGGTGCAGCCAACCCTTTCCTACTCCTTGGAACCAACAAGGATGGATTTACCTGGGAAATCAGGATCAAGGCCCACCAAACCTTCGAAACCCACACCTATTCGATCTCTGTGGTCGATGAAAAGGGCTTGTCAGACGAGGTTTCTTTCGACATCACCGTGCTGGAACCCATCGAGAAGACCCTTACTGGTATACTTTGGAACCAGGGAGGTCCAGCTGGCAGGGGTGGCATCGACCTCGACGACGGATCTTCCACGGGAACCAAGCTGACCTCTACCGGAGATCCTGCAGTGGATACATCCTACCTGAGGGCAGAACTGCGTGACATGGGTATCGATTCCTTGGCAGGCAGTGGTGACAACTGGCGCCGTCGAATCGGACCGATCAATGGCACTGAAGCTCGGTTCCTCGGAAACAACCTGCCTGACTTTAATTTCGACAATGTCACCACCAAAGAGGCCATCCGCATGGCATTCGAAAATGCCTCCCCGTTCAGTGAATCGCTGCCTAATTGGGGATCCTACAAGGTGAGTGCGAAGGTCAACATCGGTGATATCTTCGTGGTCAGAAAGGCCAATAAGTACTACCTCGTCAAGGTGGACGAAATCGTTGAGACGACCGTTTTGGGTGACAATACAGACCACTACACTGTTTCGATCAAATACTGATCCTGACAGTAAAAAACCAGGCCGGGTGGTTGTCTGCAAGGGGCAGCCACCCGTTCCGTTTAACAGCTCTTTAACACCGGCACTGCCATAGCTAATGCCAATGAACTTTGGTTGGCATAAATTTGCCGGGCAATTCGCAACAGACCCCATAGGTCTGACTAAGGAAGCAATCTCTCAAACCTTTAAAATCAGTGAAGATGCTGAAGCAACTCAAACTCGGATTCATCGCATTGCTGGTAACTGGTTTTTTTGCCAGCTGCCAAAACGACGATGCTGCCCGTGAGCAAGCCACCCAAGCAGCAGCGAATGGCCAGGCAGTTCAAACGGCCACCACTCCTCAGCAACCGGGTCAACTGGCTCCCAATGCCAATGCCACCACGCCCGCTCCACCTACCGGGCCTACTACCACCATTCAATTCGATACGCCTGAGTACAACTTTGGCAAAGTGAAGGCTGGTACAAAAGTGGAGCACGAGTACACCTTCAAAAACACCGGCAAAGAGCCGCTGGTGATTTCCAACGCAAAGGGTAGCTGTGGTTGCACGGTGCCAGAGTGGCCCAAAGAACCCATCCCCCCGGGTGGCACAGGCAAGATCAAAGTAGTATTCGACAGCAGTGGAAAGCCTGGCCCTCAAACCAAGACTGTTACCATCACTGCCAACACCGATCCACCCAACACCATCATTTACATCAAGGGTGAAGTTGAAGGTGAAAAACCTTCCGGTCAAAAGTAATTTCTCGATTTTCCCGGAAAGCCTGCACCAGCATTGGATGCAGGCTTTTTTTTTGTCGTGGAGTATGGACAATTGCAGGGTAGCGCATTTGACCTACTCGAATTCACGGTAATCATCCTTAGATAATTGTTGAAAAATGGAATCAGTAGAGTCTCGATCAGTAGCCAAACCTCGAATCAAGGATTTTTTCTCCCTCGTCACATTTAGTCATACTGTCTTTGCAATGCCTTTCGGTCTGCTGGGCTTTACACTGGGAGCCGTTAAAGAAGGGGCATCGCTGAGTTGGACTCTGCTTGGATTGGTCATTTTATGTATGGTATTCGCAAGAAATACCGCCATGGCCTTCAACCGGTTGGTCGATAGCGATGTGGACAAGCTCAACCCTCGCACCGCCATGAGAGAACTGCCCGCAGGTGTGTTGGATAATAAATCAGTAATTCTTTTTATTGGTGTCAACGCATTATTATTTGTTCTTTCTACGTGGTTTATCAACGAAATGTGTTTTTATTTTTCCTTCGCAGCGCTTGCAGTGATCATGGGTTATAGTTATACGAAACGCTTTACAGCCCTTTGCCATTTCGTATTGGGGGTAGCACTGGCCTTGGCGCCAATTGGGGCTTATCTTGCCGTTCAAGCCCGATTCGACTTTGCCCCTGTATTATATGGCCTCTCTGTGCTGTTTTGGGTAGCAGGCTTCGATATCATCTACTCTTTGCAGGATGAAGAATTCGACAGAAATGTTAGGCTCTATTCCATCCCGGCCATTTTCGGTCGAAAAAAGGCATTGAAAATTTCCAGAGGGCTACACATCATCTGTGCCTTGTTGTTGTTGAGCGCCACAGCTATCGTCACCAAACAATACCCCAGCGCAGGCATGCTATCCTGGCTAAGTGTGGTCATATTCATCTCCTTTCTCATCTACCAACAACGGTTGGTCTCACCTGATGATTTGAGTAAAGTAAATCGTGCCTTTTTCACGGCAAATGGCATTGCCAGTGTGCTATTTGGCAGCCTGATGATCATCGATTTGGTTAGTTGATCGTCAGATTTTGACTATTCTCACCACCTTGACCAGCTTGGAGTCGTAAAATATTTTAAAGAAATACACCCCATTGCTCCAGTCGCTCACGTCGATGCTTTCGTGATCTGTGTTCAACTTCTTGTACAGAATGACCCTTCCCATCGAGTTCAATATTTGAATATCAACTTGGGCATCGTATCGATCGATTACATCCATTGTCAAAAGGGTGGAAACCGGATTGGGATACACCACGACGAGAGAGCCTCGGGGAGAATTATGTAAAATGACGGCATTGGAAAACTCAACTGTTCCGTCGGTTCGCATGCTTTTGAGGCGATAATAATAAGTGCCGAAATTTTTTGCAGGATGCAGGCTCTTGAAAAAATGAGTATCGCCAACTACCCAAGTAGAATCGATTGCTTTCAACAACTCAAAAGGTGCGCCTTCGAATGACCGCTCGAGAAAGAATTGGACGTTCGTGATATCGTTTTCGGGCCACTCCCATCTGAGATCATGCTCTTCTTCATCGGTTAACTGCCCCGTCAACTTCAATTTCTGTTGACAAAACGTGGGATCATCCGTGATTGCTACATCTATGGTATCGCTGGTCACACACCCATCTGTCTGAATTTTCACAGTGAGATTGGATGAGGCAATTCCGTCCCACCTAATTACAGCTACAGCATCGTTGGACTGATTCGAAAGCTCCGACCCATTTGGGACCATCCAAGACACGGTGGCATCATCAGGGTGGGGCACAAGGGAAAAGGCGCTCCATTCATCTTTGCATACTTGAGTGGGGCCTTCTATCTGAGACCAAAGAAGCGAATCCACCTTAACTGTTACCACATTGGAGACCAGGGGGGTAGTCTGGCAGTTTTCGCGCCAAGCGACTCGCACGAAGTAAGTAGTCTGGCGGATAATTGGAGGCTCCAGGTCAACACCTGTTTGCCCTGCAATGGGTTCCCATACATTGGTAGGGTCGAAGGGAACTGCCTCGTGTGACTGATACCATTGATAGTGGCTTTGTCCTGACCCGCCTGCAGCCGGAGAGGCCTCCTCTATGCGTGCCGGTAATTTACCTGGAGCACAAAGCACCTGATCACAACAGATGGTGCCAGCCTCAGTGAAATTCTTACAGGGATTTTCCTCTACAAGTCCAGCGTCGAGATCCAGTCTCGAATCTCCGGCCTCCAAAGTAAACCATTGAGTCAAACCCGAATCTTCATCCGCATTGCTGTCAATTGCTGCATCGGTGCCTTGAAAAGGCTTGGTGAAAAGCATGCCATCGGGTAGGTCAAACTTCAGACGGTATTCTCCGGGAGGTAAATAAAATAGGTATCGCCCTTGGGAATCAGTCGTGGTACTCTTGGCTATTGGCTGATCAAACTTGCTCAGCCCCTCCACGTTGATCTGTACCTCAGCTATTCCCGATTCACCTGTGTCTTGGATGCCATTTTCATTTTCATCCCACCAAATGAAATCACCCGTTGTCCCAAAATCTGGAATAGAGAAAATGCAGGCTGTGCTGCAGCCAATCGCATCTGATAAGGTTACCTCGTATTGCCCCGGAGACAAGTTAGTCGCCTGAGATCCAGATTGACCGTTGCTCCACTGGTAAGTAATGGGATCGCTCATGTCGAAAACCTGCACCTCGAGCACGCCATTCGGAATAGCGGGGCTTTCTGGGTATTGGATAAGCTCGATTTGGCACGAAGGAGCAGCTGACACCTGAATCCCTTCATCACCAACAATGGTACAACCATGTTGGTCAGTAATGGTGACACCGTAATTTCCGCTAAGGCTGGATATAAGCACAGAATCAGTCGTTCCATTGCTCCAAGCATAGTAATAGGGCATGACTCCACCACTCACTTGGGGTACTATAGTTCCAGGTTCCCCACAGTGACCATCATTGGCCTGGAGTATCAGCGAAAGCGCCTCCGGTTGTTCAATTGTGAAGCTCAATTCCTGCTTGCATCCGGAGGTAGTTTCCGTAACCGTGAGGTAATAAGTGCCTGCAATCAGACCAGATCGCGTCGTGGTGTTGGATCCGTTTTCCCATGTCAACTGCAGGGGCATCGAACCCGAGAGTGAAAGGGTGATCATTCCATCAGCACCTCCATGGCAATTCACGTGGGCGAGTTCTGCATCCACCGAAAACAACCCACCCTGCTCGATTTCCACGCTATTCGTCCCCATGCAGCCTTTGGCGTCGGTCAGCGTTACACTGTATAGACCAGCTGCAAGTCCGTTGGCTACGGCACCTGATTGACCATTGGACCAATCAAATGTAACAGGCATGGTGGCTTCCGGTCCGGCCTTGGCTTGGGCAGTCGTCAACTCGTTCCCACAGACGAACGGAGGTGCGTCGATACTCACCATCAGCGGTGCACCCGGCAATATGGTTCCCACTTCCGACCTCGTGCAGCCAGCGGCGTCGGATACGGTAACTGTATAATCGCCAGGAGGAAGGTTATCGATTTGAAAATTGGTGGAGCCTGTATTCCAGAGGTATTTGAATGGCGGGGTACCTCCACTGACCGCTGCCGTTGCATTTCCATCATGAGCGCCGTCACACGTCTCGTTCGTTGTCAATACGTCGAGGAGGATTTCAGGAAAATCTTGAATCACGATGTCGGCAAATGCATTACACCCTCTGGAATCGTACACAGTCACGCCATAAGTGCCAGCCATACCTGTCTGAATCGTAGTAGAGGTGTCACCTGTGCTCCACAAGTAGGTATAGGGTGGAGTGCCGCCTGCAACCACTGCCGTCAAATCTGTTTGGGGGTTGCAGTTGCCCTGGCTTGCATCGATTTTCACAGAAAAAGGGGCTGGTTCAGTGAGTGTCACATGCGCCGATGCCGTACAGCCAGCAAAGTCAGTGATGGTGACGCCATAATTGCCTGGGGGCAGATCCTGAATGCTTTGAGAAGTAGCGCCAGTGCTCCAGAGAACGCCAAAAGGAGGTATCCCCCCCGTGTGATTGACTATGAGCATACCATCGTTGGCGTGATGACAACTGATAGGCACAGAATCGACGGACAGTAAGATGCCAGGGCTTGAAAAAATGGTCTTGCTCGAAGAGCCTGTGCATCCCTCGGCACTCGTCACGGTGACTTTATACACGCCTGGCCCCAAGTTGTTGATCGTCTTGGTCGTGTCGCCATTGTTCCAGACATAGGAGTACGGAGCAGTTCCGTAATTGACGTTTGCGGTCAGGATCGCATTGTGGGAGTTACCACAAACGATTGAATTGCCAGTGATGGTCACCGAGAGGGTATTTGGCTGGCCAATGGTAGTTGAGTCGATCGCTATACAACCTTCATTTGAAGTAACGGTAACGACGTACGTACCGGCCGGCACATTGGTGATTTCCTGGGTTGTTTTTCCATTGCTCCATAAATACGAATACGGAGCCGATCCTCCCTGGATCACTTCGACCCGCGCTTTGCCGTCCCCGGCTCCGCAATGACTCGCATGACTAATCGTAAACTCGAGCAATATTTGAGGAGGATCTTCCAACATCACAGAATCGACAACGGAACATCCCAAGCCATCAGTCACTGTCACTGAATATACACCAGCAGGCAAGTCCTCGATCGCCTGGGTAGTATCTCCCGTGTTCCATTGATAAGAATATGGTTCGATACCTCCTGTTGGTTTGGCTTGCACCCTTCCAGTTTCGGATTCGAAGCAAATGGGATTTTTGGAAAGGAGTTCAATTTTCAGGTGACTCAAATAATCGAGCTCGATGGAGTCTACCCCTGTACACCCCATCTCATCTACGACACTGACCCAATACTCTCCGGCTGGAAGATCGAATATGGCTCGTGAACTGTCGCCAGTATTCCAGACAAATGAAAGCATCCCATAACCACCAGGAGCATCTGCCTTGAGGGCGCCTGTACTGTCGCCCTGGCATTGAGGCGGTGTTTCGGCTATGGTTATGCCAAGCGGGTTCTCAATTAAATCGATGGTGTCTTCAAGTACGATATTACACCCATTGTATCCTGTCACAGTCACGGAAATGGGGCCTGCGGGGAGGCTGTCAATGGATTTTCCCGTCATTCCATTGCTCCATGTATAGGTGAAGGGCGACACACCTCCACTTACATTGGCCACGGCTGTGCCACCTCCTGAAGGATCATTGCAGTAGGCAGGTGTGCTTTCAACGCTTCCAGACATGGGCATGCCTATATACTGGCAATTTATAAAGGCGCAGTTGTTGGCATCGATGAGCGTGATGCAGTATTGTCCGAGCGGCAAATTGGAGATGGTCAGCGTGGTGTCACCTGTATTCCAGCTGATGGAGTAGGGAGGCACGCCACCAGCAGGATTGGCGGTCATGGAGCCGGGAGGGGTACAGGCTGTGACCGTAATCGGGACTTGGAGAGGTGGAGGGGAAGTGAGTTCAATCGAATCGATAGCTGTAGTGCCATCCTGATCCGAAACAGTCAGGCTGTACCATCCGGCAGGCAGGTTTGTAATGGGATTGTTACTGGAGCCGTTGCTCCACAGGTATGTGTAGGGAGGATTTCCACCTGACACATGAGCGGTGATCGAGCCCGTGGAAAATCCCCCACAAAGTGGCGGGTTGGCGGTAAATGAAATTTCGAGTGTTTGCCCTGTGGTAGAATGGGAGTACAAAAAGCAAAAAATCAGCAGTGAAAGGCAGGTGATCCAGGGTCTGAAAGTGTCGTTCATAGGTACATGGGATAAAGACAGTAAAATGCCTCAGTCAGTGTTGGGTTCTTAAAAAATGTCGTGTAGTTGACCTCTAAGTACACGCCTGTCTGCTTCTTACGCATGCATCCCGTGGAGGAATAGAGAAAGGACCTTGAAAAGTTTTGACGTAATGTTTGTTGATCGAAGATCAGGTTGTGTGGCGCCTACGCATGCAAATGTATCAAACACATCCAGGACTGGCATCCCTGCTTTGGGGCATATTCCAAAAAGCCTATTTGAATTTGATTATATCGTTGTAGCGCTGTTTCGTTTTCCCAAAAACCATATTGTAGCTGATTCCCAATTGAAATGATTGGTAGGATGCCCGGTGAGCCTGCCGGAAATTGGCGATATCGGGTCTATGTGCATAATGATATTCATAGGCCGCTTCGAGCATGAGGTATCTGCCTATTGGAAATGAAAGTCCACCTCCAGCGAACACCCCCAAATACGGGTCATATTGATGTGAAATGGAAAGCGTCCCGCTGGGGTCGTTGAACGTAAGGGTAGTCTGGTGGAGTCCAGCCCCACCTTTGAGGACAAGTCCGGTTCTCGCGGCAGGGTAACGTGCCAATTTGGTTCTGATTAGCAGCCCTACGAACTGATCCTCGAAGCGGTCCTTTCCAAAGGGTACCTGATTGACCTCGAGCGTAAACGTGGGATGTATGATGCTACGCTCATACTTGATTCCAACCTGGCACTTGTGCCATCCGCCAGCCACACTTGCACCGACGTTGAAAAAACGACTGGATTGTTGGTAAGGTGCTTCGTATCTCGTTGAGGAGATACTACTTCCTGCTTCGACTATGAGCTGCTGTGCCCGTAAACTTTCCTCCGAGGGCCAGGCCACAAACAAAAGGATGCACGCAAGCAACCAGAATTTCGAGCAGATCGAGAAGCGTGGAACTCGATTGGTAGGATAAACTCCGTCGAATATTGGTTGATAAGCCATCGGTTTCCCAACAGCTGCATCATCTCGCCAGTTGCAGGTCGTACTCGAATATGTCCACACGTGGTAAGGGTGCCAATGAAACAAATAATGGAAAGCCGGCTTGCAGTGCCAGAGCTTCATGCTGAGCTCTTACAACGATGATTACATTACATCGAGCGCCTTGACCAGGTAGGTACAAGAGAACGGCAGCGCCAGCCAGAACCACTGCGGCAAATAGAGAAGCATCAAAATGAGGATGATGGTAGAAATGGCGAAGAGAAGCCAGTCACGAGTCTTGTTGGTTTCGGCAGTCGTTTGAGTCTCCATGTGCAGTTGATTTTTGTGGGCGCAAATGTAGAAACCCACGTAGGAATGGGCAAATGATATTCGGCATTACGAGTGTGCACAACACCCCTTACCAACTGCTTCGTTGATCCACTCGCAACAGGAACGCACCGAGGGAAATTCACCCGATGGTTTTCTTGTCAGAACACATCGACGCCACCCCTCGACAAGGGGTACGGCAAAGTTTTTCCTGGTGTCCACAGAAGTTTAGACCTTGCCGGACTTAGGGATTCTCGCATCAAACCCTTTGCTGAAAGATGTCCTACCTCACGGCCAGATTGTACTTTGCCCTTCGAAGGTTTCCTTCGAGATTGAAGCGTGTGCTTTCGACTCCATATTATGGATTAAGGGCATTGCCCGAGACTTTTCGGGCCAGCGATCGCCTCAGGAGGATTGCCATTTTCTGGAGCGTGATGGTGTTCGATCTGCTCGAATTGACGTGTGTACCTGATTTGCTCGAGGGGCTCGTCGGTTGGTTGCATCCCGCCCTCAGACCTTTGTCACTCAGTGAAAAAGTCATTTGCCAATCGGTTTTTGCGGACAGTCTCGACCATCGCCTGGTGCGCCTAAGGGCGAAATCCGCCATCTGCAAAAACACCTCCGTGGCTGCTTTCGTAGTGATGAACACCATTCACCACCACGCACCAATGCCAGAAGAAACGCTTGTTCACGAGCTGGTTCACGTTTGGCAATACCAACACTTTGGATTGCGCTACATTCCCCTCGCCTTGTTTGCCATACACAGTGTGGAGGGTTATGACTATGGTGGTAAAGTCGCTCTAAGCGAGGGCGTTAACCAGCGAAAAAAGCTGTGGGACTTCAACTTTGAGCAGCAAGCGGAAATCATTTCTCATTGGTATGCCCTGAAAAAACGCTCCACAAGCAGGATGGCCCCTGTTCCGGATGAGTCCATAGCAGTCTATACCCACTTACAGCGGCAGTTGTACACTCCCCCCAATAAAAAAGTCCCACCCTGGAAGGAGCACCCTTCCAAAGGGTTGTAAGTTAGCGCGCCCCACGCAAGCGGCCCTCTTGGCCAAAACAGCCACCATCGAAATCTCGCCCCATGATCAAGTATTTCATCAAGGAACAAGGTCGCATCAAGGAGCTGCTCGAACCCGATGCCTCTTGCTGGGTCAACATTTCGCCACCTTTCACACCTGAAGAACTGGAGGAAGTGGCTCAACAGTTCGACATCCCCCTCGATTTCCTCACCGACCCCCTCGACATCGATGAAAGACCTCGCTATGAACGCGACGAGGATAAAAAACTCATCGTGCTCAGCACTCCCATCCTGAACCCACTCGAAGAAGACATAGACGCCATTTTCATCACCGTGCCGGTGGGTATCATCATGACCCCCGATCATCTCATCACCATCAGCGCTTACGAAAACCCGGTGCTGAATCTTTTCATCGAAAACAAAGTCAAAAATTTCGAGCACGACGACCAGCAGCTTTTCGTGCTCCAGATATTCGAGCAAAACGTTTACCGCTTCCTCAATTGCCTCAAACAGCTCAACCAGCGCCGCAATCTCATCGAAAAAGAACTGTACTACAGCAGCCGAAACCAGGAATTGAAATACCTGCTCAGCATCGAGAAGAGCCTCGTCTATTTCGCAAGCTCGCTAAGCGACAATGAACTCCTGAAAATGAAAGTCAAGCGGAGCGATTTTCTCGAGCTGGGTAGGGACGAAGAGAAAATGGAGCTTTTCGAAGACATCATCATCGACAACAGCCAGGCCCTTCAAATGGCTAACATGTACACCAACATCCTCAACGGTACGATGGATGCCTACGGCTCGATCATCAGCAACAACCTCAACCTCACCATCAAGCGCCTCACTACCATTACCATTATTCTCATGGTGCCAACCCTCGTGGCCAGCTTCATGGGTATGAACGTCAAGTTACCTGTGGAACCGGAAGCCAACCACACCTTTTGGCTCATCATCGTCATCTCCGTCATTAGCAGCTTCATGCTCGGTTGGTATTTCCAGCGTAAAAATCTCTTCTGAAAGCATGGTGCAACGCGCTTGTTCCCCAAGCCTTTTTTGGTAAAAAGTAGGATCTCCTGAAAAGCACCCAGGAGCAGCTGCAATTTTCCACAAGCGAGTTTTCCACACTGTTGAAAGCTTGTGGAAAAAATCTGGGCACTGTAAATCAGCATCTTCTGAACTTTTTCCACATTTTGTGGAAAACTGCCATCCCCTCGTTGCCTGCTCTGAACTACTTTAGTGCGGCAATCCCACATACCTGAGAAAAAGTACACAAGTACACTGCCGGTCATCGGCATTGAAACACAGAAGGGAGCCCTTCTCGGACCAGCTTCGGTTGCATTTTCATCACCAACATGCCGGGGCTTACTGGACTGCTGGATACCACCTGCTCCTGGGCTCAAGCGAGCAGTAAATCCGTCACTGCCCAGGAATGTGCGAATTCAGCCTTCTATTGAATCACTCTTTCACATTTGACCACCATAACCAAAAAACACGACCAACCATGGAAAGCCTCACCCTTGCCAACGAGTCCAAGGTGCAAAATGGGACCGCATCCTTGAAAACCTATACTTACGAGGAGGCTCTCAAGGCGTCCACCCGCTACTTTGGAGGTGACGAGCTCGCCGCCAACGTATGGGTGAACAAGTATGCACTCAAAGATTCACAAGGCAATTTGTACGAGCGCACGCCAGACGATATGCACCGGCGTATCGCAGCGGAACTGGCCCGCATCGAAAAGAAGTATCCAAATCCGTTGTCTTTCAAGAAGCTGTACCAGTTGCTCAAAGATTTCAAATACATCGTGCCACAGGGGAGCCCCATGTCTGGTATCGGCAACAACTTCCAGGTGTCTTCTTTGTCGAATTGCTTTGTCATTGGCAACAATGCCGACTCCTATGGCGGCATCATCCGCACCGACGAGGAACAAGTACAGCTGATGAAGCGTCGGGGTGGGGTAGGGCACGATCTGTCGCACATCCGCCCCAAGGGCAGCCCTGTTTTGAACAGTGCACTGACTTCCACGGGCCTGGTGCCTTTCATGGAGCGCTTTTCCAATTCCACTCGGGAAGTGGCACAGGATGGCCGACGAGGAGCCCTGATGCTTACGGTGTCCATCAAGCATCCCGATGCGGAGGATTTCATCGACGCCAAACTCGAAGCGGGCAAGGTGACCGGTGCCAATATATCCGTGAGAGTAACGGATGAATTCATGAAAGCGGCACTTTCAGGTGATGTGTTCGTGCAGCAGTATCCCATCGATAGCGACGATCCCAAATTCAAAAAGGAGATCGATGCCGCAGCCTTGTGGAACAAGATCATCCACAATGCCTGGAAATCAGCCGAACCGGGGGTGCTTTTCTGGGATACGATCATCCGTGAATCCGTTCCCGATTGCTATGCTGACCTGGGCTTCAAAACCATTTCCACCAATCCATGCGGTGAGATTCCGCTGTGTCCCTACGACAGCTGCCGCTTGTTGGCCATCAACTTGTATAGCTACGTCGAAGATCCATTCACGCCCAAGGCTCGGTTCAATTTCGAGCTTTTCGCCGAGCACGTCCAATATGCCCAGCGCATCATGGACGACATCATCGACATCGAACTGGAGAAGATCGATCGCATCCTCAAGAAAATCGAGGACGACCCCGAACCGATGGAAATCAAAGAAACCGAGTATCGCCTGTGGCAGAAAATCCGCGAAAAATGCGTGCAAGGACGACGCACCGGCGTAGGTATCACCGCAGAAGGCGACATGCTGGCAGCGCTGGGCTATCGCTACGGAAGCGATGAAGCCATCGACTTTTCCACCAAGGTGCACAAAACCCTTGCGATCAATGCTTACCGCTCTTCTGTCAACCTTGCCAAAGAACGTGGGCCCTTCCCGATTTACGACGCCGCCCGCGAGGCGAAAAACCCTTTCATCCTGAGGCTCAAAGAAGCCGACCCCCAGCTCTATGATGACATGGTCAAGTACGGCCGGCGTAACATCGCCCTGCTCACCATTGCCCCTACCGGAACGGTGAGTCTCATGACCCAAACCACCTCTGGAATAGAACCCGCTTTCCTCATTTCCTACAAGCGCCGTCGCAAAGTGAACCCCAATGACAAAAAGGCCAAAGTCAGCTTCGTGGACGAAGTAGGAGACGCCTGGGAAGAATACAATGTGTTCCACCACAAGTTTCTCACCTGGTTGGAAGCCAATGGCTATGATCGAAAAGAGGTGGAATCGATGGATCACGAAGCGCTTCAAGCGCTCATCCAAAAATCACCCTACTACAAAGCCACAGCCAATGACGTGGACTGGGTTCAGAAGGTCAAGATGCAAGGAGCCATCCAGAAATGGGTTGATCACAGCATCAGCGTGACGGTGAACATACCGGAAGAAACCTCCGAAGAACTCGTGCGCCAGATCTACAAAACAGCCTGGGAAGCAGGATGCAAGGGCTGTACGATCTACAGGGAAGGCTCCCGATCGGGTGTGTTGGTCGCTGACAAAGGCAAGAGCAAGGACAAACAAACCTCAGAGGCAGAACACTCCGTTTTCGCCACCACCTATGCGCCCAAGCGTCCCAAGAAGCTCGAAGCCGAAATCGTTCGGTTCAAAAACAACAACGAACGTTGGATCGCCGTCGTGGGCTTACTCGATGGCCGTCCCTACGAAATCTTCACCGGCCGGGCCGAGGATACCTTCATGATCCCCTCCTACGTCAACAGAGGTTGGGTGATCAAACAAAAAGACGAGTTTGGAAACAACCGCTACGATTTCCAATACCTCGACAAGGATGGTTATCGCGTCACCATGGAGGGGCTGTCGCGCTCCTTCAACAAAGAGTATTGGAACTACGCCAAACTCATTTCTGGCACCCTGCGCCATGGAATGCCACTGGAATACGTGGTCAACCTCGTCAACGGATTGAATGTCGAACAGGAGCACATCAATTCCTGGAAAAACGGCGTGGTGCGCGCGTTAAAGAAATTCATTCCAGACGGCACACAGGCCGTCAAGGAGAAGTGCCCTTCCTGCGGCGACCACGATGGTCTGATCTACAAGGAGGGTTGTCTCATCTGCAAGAGCTGCGGACACACCAAGTGCGTCTAAGAAAGTCCAAAAAGTCAGTAGTAGCCACTTTTGTAATCGGGGGTGAGTTGCGACAGCGCTCACCCTTGCTTTTTGGGCCGGAGTGCATCCACTACCTTTCTCACGCCAGAGCTGGCTGGTTCAGGAATGACCCTCAGATTGGGAAAGGCCTGGATCTCGTGACTGAACACGGGTTTGGGATCAACATAAAAGACTTCGATGTTTCTCGGTGCATAGGCAAGCAATCCCGCTGCCGGGTAAACCTGGAGGCTGGTACCAACCACCACGATAATATCGGCGCTGGCAAAATGTCGCGCCGCTACCTCTATCATGGGAACCAGTTCACCAAACCAAACGATGTGGGGTCTTAGCTGACTACCCTTCTCGCACTTGTCGCCCAACTTAAGATCTCCTTTCCAATCGTACACCAAGTTTTCATCGACCGTGCTTCTCACTTTCCGCAGTTCTCCGTGCAAATGGATGACGTGTGAGCTACCAGCGCGTTCGTGCAGATCATCCACGTTTTGGGTGACGATCACCGTGTCAAACCATTGTTCCAGTTCTACAAGGGCCTTGTGGCCCTCGTTGGGTTCCACACAATCCAGCTGCCGACGCCGTGCATTGTAAAATTCGAGCACGAGGGCCGGGTTGCGATACCAACCCTCGATGGAAGCCACTTCCATGACGTCGTATTGTTCCCACAGCCCACCTGAATCCCGAAAAGTTTTGAGACCGCTTTCAGCACTGATGCCAGCGCCAGTCAATACGACGAGTTTGGGTTTTCCTGCCATGCCGAAAGATGTTTGAATGAGACAAATTTGAGCACCCTGCACAAAGGCAAACTCCAGCTGAAATATTGATTATCCAAAGGCTTTTGCCTGGTATCAATGCATACCTTTGGTCGAAAATGTATGGCTCGAATAACACTGAAGAACCAGTGAAACAGCTCAAGCACGACGAAATCCTGCGCCTTCGTGAAGAATGGTAATTGCACCAAACTCACAACTGCAATTTTTCCGGGTAATGAACCTGCACGTATTTCTCCAATCGCCGGTGAAATGCCGGAGGACAATTTTGCCTGACGAAGCGCAACAACTCCACCGTTTTTTTGGCCGGAACCGGCCCGAAATGAGAGCGCAGATAATCATCCAGCTTTGCACACAACGCCTGGTGAGCGTCCTCCGGCAAGTAGTGGCTCAGCCCCGGAAGGAAAGGCAACATATCCCAAAGCTCGGCGGTTGAATCGATCAATTGAAGCAATTCCCTCCATTTCCCTTCTACTTCCAGCACGGTCGCCAACACGGCATTGAATCCGTCAGAATGGCCATGGACATTTTGCCGAAGTATCGATTTTTTGACTTGGGGCCAAAGCGCTGGCCAGGCTTCCAAACACGCATGGAGGTAGGATTTTTCACCCGTGATGGAAAAGAGATTTTCGAGGGCCCACAAATACTTTTCGGAATTCCTTTCGCCCAAAGCATGATGAAGCAAAAGCTCGAGCAATTCTATCCGCTGATCAGTGGGTGGGGAGAGCAAAAGGGTTTCCGAAGCAAGCAGCGATGCCAATTCGAGCGCTCCTTGCTCGGCTGCTTTCTTGCTGCATCGATACAGCACTTCTGCAGATGCTCCTTGTTTCAATTGGCTACAAATGACGTGCAAGTCACCATCGGTTTGCCGCAACATCGGCAACAGACATTCGAAACATGCAACAAGCAAACTGGACGATGAGCGAGGGTGTTGCCAGAGTTTGAGAAAAGCATCCAATGTAGCGGCTTTGCGATGAGGTGTATCGGCCCTGGCAACGGCAGCACGCACCAAATACGGGCTCAATCCAGTTTCGCGACAGGAGCGCCGGGAAAGGTGATCGATGCACCACATCCACAACTCATCACCCAGGGCGGGGGGCAGTTCGGCCAGGGATAGCTTTTCGAGCAAAGGAGCCAGTCCATGCAATGCCGTGACAAGTACTTGATTGCCTTCCGTGCACTTTGCCACCATGGCCGGCAAGCGTTCCAAACTGGCCCGGAGCATGGCAAAACACTCCGCATAATGCTCCAGCGCAAGGCAATCTTCCAATTGCTTGGCAAGCAATTCAGTGAGACTTGCAAGTGTCTCTGATCCACGCCGGGTGATGTGTCCTTTCCTCGAAACCACTTGTTTGAAGGCCGCATCGAGCAATGCCTCATATTTGGAAAAAGGGTCCTCAGCAGGTATGGCAGGAGCAAAGCGCGTCTTGAGTGCAAGGGAAAATTGCCTGTTTTTCCTCGCATACTGACGAATGAAAGCCCGCAGTTCATTGGCATCGGCGTGTTCGAGGACGTGGTTTATGTGCAATGGATTGCCGGGTGTTTTGGGCTTTGCAAACGTCACACGTTCGGTGGTCCGCACCCTCCTGATGGCCATCAAGGTCGCTCCTACATGTGCACACAGGCTTCCGGGGTTGAACGTCGTGCACTCACAACTCACATCCACCACCCGATCTCCACTCAATTGCACCTCCACTTCGAACGGTGGGAATTGTGCCACCCACAGCCGTGGTTCCACCTGCTCCAAATGAGTCGGCTGTCCTTGCTCCAAATAAAGCTCTGCCAATACGAGCTGGCTTTCTTCGAGTACCAGTTCTATGTTCTTTAGCGTACAGATCACGGTCGTCTGGTGTTGGCCGTAAAAAATGAAATGCTTTTGCGCTTTGCCCAGCAAACAACAAAAGTACCTCGACTTACCCTGTCGTATCACAAATTTTGCCCCTGCCCCCTCCAGCCCCTGACAATGCCTAATTTTGGCCATTCTTTTCAACACACGTCGAACATTATGAGCAAAACCTTGCTGCTGGTACGCCACGCCAAATCCGACTGGAGTTACCCACACCTTCGCGATATCGACAGGCCACTCAATGATCGGGGTCTTCGCGACGCCCCTGCCATGGCCGCTCATTTACAAAAATTGGGAATCCAACCCTCACTCATCGTGAGCAGCCCCGCAGTGCGCGCCCTGAGCACGGCTGCCATTTTCAAGGCTACACTTGACGTGGACGGGGAAGACTTCCTGGTTCGGGATGAAATCTACGAAGCGGGCACTCCAGCCTTGATGAGGGTAGTTCAGCACCTGCCCATGTCAGCCGAGCTGGTGTTGATGTTTGGTCACAACCCTGGCTTCACGATGTTCGCCAACTTGTTTCCCCAAGGCAACTTCGACAACATTCCCACCTGCGGCGTGGTGCGCTTGGATGCAGATGTTCAATACTGGGAGGATTTCGGCCCCGACACGGCAAGGGTCACCGCCCATTTTTTCCCCAAAGAAGTCCTATGAATCTGTGCAGGCTGCATGGTGCCCTTTCCACCTCGGTGGTGCTAATCGTCTTTGCCTTGTCCGTAATGGGCTGTAAGGATAGTCCACCGCCTCTACCCATCGAGGAAGACAAACTCGTCGAAGTGCTGACCGATGTGCAGATAGCTGAGGCAGCTTTGCGCCAAACTCCTTCATTCGACAAAGACTCCATTGCACGACTGTACTACGAGCGCATCATGGCCATCCACGGCGTGCAGCAGGCCGACTTCGACACCGCCTTGGTACGCTTGCACAGATACCCGGAGCTGGGATTGAAAATTTACGCCCGGGTTCAGCAACGCCTGGACTCACTTTCTCAAATACAGGAAAACGATTGAAAGAGAACACATGCGCATTCGAAACATCAGGCTGAAGAATATTCACTCCATTAGGCAGGAGGTATTCATCGACTTCAACGCTGCACCCCTGGCAGGTTGCGGGCTGTTCGCCATCACGGGTGAGACGGGTGCGGGGAAAACGACCCTGCTCGACGCGATGACGCTGGCCCTTTACGCCAAAGTTTGCCGAAAACAAAGTGCCCCATCCAGGGATGATTACCACCCTCTGTCAACTGGGGCTTCGGAGGGTTTTGCCTTTTGTGAATTCGAAACGCCCACAGGCATTTACCTGGCTGGCTGGGAAGCACGACGAACAACGCGAAAAGGAGAGCAAGCCATAGACGAAAAACGGAGCCTGGCCCTTTTGAATCCTTCCACGGGAGAATTCGAAATCCTGACCACCCAGAAGCGGGAAATGGACGATTTTATCGAGCAATTCACCGGCCTCGATTTTCAACGGTTCACCCGCTCGGTGCTGCTTGCACAAGGCGAGTTTGCTGCTTTTCTAAAAGCCAAAGCCGATGAACGCAGCGTCTTGCTCGAACGCATCACCGGCAACGACATCTATACCGACATTTCTAAGGCAGCCCACCTTCGCCTGAAAGAAGAACAAGACCGGCTTGCCTTGCTCCTCAAAGAAAAAGAACTGCTCAGCCTGCTCAGCGAGGAACAAAAAAATGAGTTGCTCGACTCGCAGCGATCATTGCAACACCGATCCCGGGAATTGCAGAAAACCTTGGAATCATTGAAAAACCAAATAGAGCGCCTCAAGCAATGGGAAAAACTCATTGCCGAGAAAGAAAAATTGGAAGTCGAGCACAAGGCATGGGCGCGCGAAAACGAAAAGCTTCAACCCTCGAGGCAGAAGCTCGAAACGTACAAAAAGGCCCGGCCCTTCGAAAAGGAGTGGGCTTCTCTCCAACTGAGCCGCCAGCGCCTTCACCAAGAATTGGAGCAACTGCGAACCGTCGAACAAGAATGTGAAAGGTTGGAAAAACAGCTCGATGAGGCCTCTGAAGCGCACCAGCGGCGTGAGTTGGCATTAAAAGAAAAAAAGGCAGAGAAAACTCCCTTTTTCGAGATGCTCGACCAGGTCAAAGAACTTGACACCAGAATCGCTTCCATGGCAAGCCAACAGGTGAAGAAAATGAGCGACCTGGAGGAACAGTCGAAAAGGAAAAGCGCACTCGAGCAAGAACTTGCCTCCGCCCGTCAAAAGCTGGAAGACACCGAGAGATTGCTGGATGAAACCCTCGCATATCTCAGCGCCAACGAGCAGCTTGCTGCTGCGCTCCAATTCCTGAGTGCCATTCGCGAGCAGGTGAAACAGCGAAATCAGCTGCTCGAGCAACGAGCCCATCATTCATCGCTTTTGGATGAAACTGAGCAAAAACTGAAGAGTCTCGAAACCGAACTCAGCAAGTTGAGCCGGCAATTCGAGCTCCACCAAACCAATAAAGCGGAAGTCGAAAGGGAAATCGAACGGCTGCTCGGCCACCACATGCCTTCAGACCTCATGGATGTGCCCGCCGTGATGGCCCGCAAGCATTCTCAGCTAACGGAAAAACTCGCCGCCTTGAGCAAGTTGGTGGAAACGACCGATGCCTATCGCAGCTCATTGCGCGAGTTGGAGGCGGCCAGGGAGGAATTAAGCCACTTGGAACGCCGAGAAACTTCTCTTCACAAGAAGCTTCTCAATTGCCTCGAAAGAATCGATGAGGCCAGAAAGGAGCTCGAGTATCGGGAACGGCTCTACCTCCAGCAGCAGAAAATAGCCAACTACGAACGCGACCGAGCTGAACTCCAGGAAGGCCAGCCTTGCCCACTTTGTTTTTCTACACATCATCCATTCAGGGAACATGGGGTGGAAACATTCGTGGACGAGGCTCAACGTGACTATGAACGAGCCAAGCGCTTTTTCGAAGAGCTCGATGCCCAGCGACGAGCACTCGAACACGAGCAAATGGAACTACACGGCAAAATTCTCGCCCTCCAGAACCCGGAAGGAACTGGCGTCATCGACAGGCTCGAAGGCAAGGTTTTCGAATTGGAGCAAAAGATGGCCGCCCTGCGCCATCAAACCGGTGAAGAGTTCTCATTCCAAAAAGGAAGAAGTCCCGAAGAAGCCCTCCTGATCAAGGTGGAAGAGGAATTGAAATCGCACAGACAGCTGGAATCCAGGGTCAACGAGCTTTTTGACAAATGGAAGCAATTGAGGGCCGAAATCGAACAGATTGCCAGCAGTAAAGCCGATTTAGAACGGCAGCAGCAGGTTTTCAAGAACGACCTTGTCCATCATCGAAGCCAGATCGAGCGCTTGGCTGGAGGCCTTCAGGAGCTCGAAGGCAGGCTGCAGTCTTCGTTTTCCACTGCGGGTTTTCAATGGTCGGCAAGCCATGCAGACACTTTGCTTTCCGAACTCGAAGCCAAGGTGCAGGTATATTCTGAAAAGAAAGAACTCCTGCAGCAGCTGCAGACTCAAAAAGCCGTTGCTGAAAATAAAATCGAGCAACTCGACAAGCAATTGAAAGCGCTGTCCAAAGACCTCGCCAAGGCAGAATCCGAATTGAAGGAGCTCTCCGATGAAATCGAGCAGCTTCGCAAGCAGAGAACAGAGCGCTTCGAGGGAGACCCGGTGGCCGCCCGAAAGACTTTCGAGGAGACACTGCAGAGGCTCGAAAACGAACTCGAACAGACCAGGAGCCAACTCGAACGTATCAGGCAGCAAAGGGCGGCCGCGAGCTCGCGCAAAAAGCAACTCGAAGAATCTTCTGCAGCCAGCCAGATCGAAATAAAGGAAGCCGAGAAAAGCCTGCTGGAAAAAGTACGGGAAGCCGGCTTTGACTCAATGGACGCGTTCGAATCGGCACTCATCGACAGCAAAGAAGCCGAAGCCATCGAGCGAGAGATCCAGCGGTTGAACGACCGCCAAATCGAGCTGCGGTCGGGGTTGGAATTCGTTGACAAAGAGCTCAGCAAGTTGCAATCCCAAGGCTTGCCAGGAGACAGGCCCCTGGCTGAGCTGGAAAGCGAACACGCCCACACCCTGGAGGAGGTGAACCAGCTGCAGCAATACATAGGAACCATACTGGAACAATTGCGGCAAGACGAGGAGCAGCGCAAAAAACAATCGGCATTGGCCGAACAAATCAATGAACAGGAACGAACCGTGGCACGCTGGAAAGACCTCCACGAGCTCATCGGCTCACACGATGGAAAAAAATTCCGGGCCTTCGCCCAATCGCTCACCATGGAGCAGCTCGTTTTTCTCGCCAATCAACACCTCGAGCGACTCTACGACCGTTACCGCATCGTAGTGCGCGAGGGGGCTTCATTGGAATTGGACATCATCGACGCCCACCAAGCCAACGCAGTTCGGTCGGTTTATTCTTTGTCGGGCGGGGAGAGTTTCCTGGTGAGTCTTGCCTTGGCGCTTGGCTTGAGTGAACTGGCTGGACGGCAGCGCAGCATCGGCTCCCTGTTCATCGATGAGGGATTCGGGAGCCTCGATGAGCAGACGCTCGATATGGCCATCGATACACTCGAAAACCTGCAGACAGGGGGCAAAACGATCGGCATCATTTCCCACGTAAGGGAACTTCAGGAGCGCATTGGCACCCAGATAAAGGTGGTCAAACACCTCAATGGAGTGAGTAAGGTAGAGGTGGTTGGCTGAACAGAGCAACCGACACGCTTAGCCGCGAAAGTGTCAGCGCTTATTTTTGACACAGTTTCGTTTGACATTGTGCAGAACGACGAGCCTCCGACTCCACCTGCTTTCAAATACACTGGAACACCCTGCGAAACGTGCCGGCAGGCACCGAATACAGTTCGTTTACACCAAGACAACCAGACCATGCAGCAACCGATTGCATTACTCCTGCTTTTCAGCCTGCTTATTCCAGCATTTGAAGGCAAATCCCAGTTTACACTTCAGGTGGTAGTACTCGATGGTGAAGCCACCACCACCTGCACCGACATTATCACCCTGCCGGACCCCTTGTGGGGTGTTTCCGTGGAAGGGCTGACGACCACGTATTTCGATTTGGACAACCCCTGTTGGAATGACTTTCCAGCACAGATTTACCAGGCTAACTGGACTTGTGTGGCTGAGGTGCCCGATAGCATAGAACTTTGTTTTGTGGCTTTCGAAAACGACCCACCCTTCTTCAGTCCCTGTACCATTTCCCCCGATTGCCTGGAATCAGTCTGTATGCAGGTGCCCGTTCCCCTCACGGGGAGTGATACGGTGGTACTGGCCATTCCTTCCGGCAAGGCATCGGGTGGATTTGCAAGGGTGGAGCTCAGAACGGTTGGCTTTCCCGGTGGCCTCAACGATGAACCATGTGAGGCCATCCATTTCGGCACACTGAGCATAGGAAGTACCGCAGGAAATGCAGACAGTAGCCTGTTCAACAACTACTGCGCCACGGTCGGTAACGAACCCAACCCCTGGCCCTATGGTGGCTGGATAAACAACAGAGCTGTCTGGTTCAGCTTTTCTACGGGTACTGACCCTTCCTCCCACCTCCGAGTGAGGTTGGAGAGCGACCCCAGTAATTTCGGAGATCCCGTCAACCTGCAAGCAGCACTATGGACGAGCGACTCGCCGTGTGCAGGTCCATGGAACTTCGTCATGCAAAATCACGATCCTTCCACCTGGGGTGAGGAGTTGCTGCTTGTTTGCCCCCAACCCAACACAACCTATTTCCTGATGGTGGATGCCGTGTGGGACGATCCCGAGCAACTCGAAGGTTGGTTTGGCGTGGAGGTAGCAGATCTCGCAGTCACCCCGGCTCCGGAGCTGCGATGTGAAGCGCTCGACCTCGGCGCCGTACCTCCTGATGATACGCTCCAATCCCCTGGGTTGCTCTCGAACTCATGTAGCTCGAACAGCGATGCAGCACCCGTATCCAGTTTTGGTGTGGAAAAAGGTGTGTGGTTGAAATTCACGCCCCCGCCAAGCGGACACGTCCTCATCGAGGCGAATTCAATCGGCAGCATAGATGCCATCGATTTACAAATGGCTTTGTTTGAAAGCGAAAGCGGAAGCTGCATGGAGGCATTCACTGAAGTCAGCTCCTCCTACAGCCCAGGCATTTTCAACGAGTCCATGACGGTGCACTGTCTGGATCCTTCGAAATCCTACTACCTCCTGGTGGACGGGGGTGGCAATGCTGCATCCCAGAGTGGTGTTTTCCAGATCAAAATTATCGACGGTGGGGACGACACGCCAGTAACCAATCAGGAAATCACCCTTTGCGCTGGCGATACCCTGTTCGTCGGCGACAATGCCTACACGTCCGACGGTTTTTACAGCGACACCCTTTTGCTCTCCACGGGCTGCGACAGTATCGTCAACACCAATCTAACCGTACTGCCTCCCATCGTGCTCGGATTTTCCATTCTGAAGCAAGGACTCGGCCCCGGCAATGAGGAAGGTGAAGCGGCAGTTGATCCCTCGGGTGGCGCAGGAGGATTCAGTGTGGCATGGTCAAATGGGCAAACAGGCAACCAGGTGACCGGTCTGACAGGTGGTGAGTTTTACTGCGTCACTGTCACGGATGCAGAAGGCTGTATGGCCGACACCTGTTTCCAAATGCCTTTTTTCAGCCAGGTGCTTCCCCTTTTCACCATTGACTCAGTGAGCTGCCCGGGCGGAGCGGATGGCAGCATTCATTTAAGTGCTACAGCTGGCAAGGCTCCCTACACCTTTCAATGGACATCGATGGCGAATGGCCAATCGGGCAGTGGTACGCTGGCAGCCGATAGCGCATTCACCAGTATCGGACAGCTGGCAGCGGGAGACTATGAGATTTTCATTGCCGACGAATACACAGACACCACTTTCACTGTCAGCGTTCCGGAGCCACTTCCCCTGGATGTCGAAGTGATCGAACAGCAGCTCGTATCCTGTTATGGATTCTGCGACGGCACGCTGACCATCCAAGGCAAAGGCGGTACTCCTCCCTATCAGTACGATTGGCAACACGGCACCACGACCAACACACTCGATGGTCTTTGTGCAGGTGAATATCAATTGACACTCACCGACGCCCATGGCTGCACAGAGGTTTTCACTTTTCAGGTCGATCAACCGGCGCAGTTTCTGGCAGAGATCATCGAAGAAAAGAGTATCAGCTGTTTTGGAGGGAGCGATGGCAGTCTTTCCGTTCACACAAACGGAATGCCCGTAGCCTGGGCCTGGAGCCATGGGGGTACCACAGCCGTAGTCACGGGACTGGCGGCGGGCCACTATGAGGTAACTGTCACCAATGCGGATGGATGTACCGCCACAGCTTCATTTGAAATGAACCAGCCAGCCGCTCCCGTCGAAGTGAGCATCGAAGTCTTGAGCCCCGTGCTTTGCCATGACGATTCCAATGGCGCCCTGCGGGCCGTCGTCAGTGGGCCTGGCCTGAGCTTCGACTACCAATGGAACACGGGTTCCGCTGATCCTGTGGCATCTGATTTGGCCGCTGGCTCCTACTCCGTAACCGTGTCGAACGAGCGTGGCTGCGAAGCTTCTGCCACCTACTTGCTCGAAAATCCAGCACCATTGCAGGCCATTGCCGAGACGAATGCCCTGGGTTGTTTCGACCCACCCGACGGTGGGATTGTCAGGATAATCGATGTGCAAGGGGGGCGACCACCCTATACCTTCAGTAGCGATGGCGCCACCTTTGGAGAGCAAACAGAGCTCAGCGGATATTTTGCTGGAGAAAACAGCTATTTCGTGCGTGATACCTCTGGTTGCACGGCCGTTTTCTTTGCCACCATTCCAGGGCCGGTAGAGCTTTTCGTCGAAGCTGGTGCTGACAGGAGCATCACCCTCGGGGAAGAAATCTGGCTCACCCCCTTTGTCAACGTAGCGGGCGTGTCGGTACAATGGTCTCCACCAGCATTGTTCAACTGCGCACAATGTCTCAACACCACCGCCCGACCAACAGCGACTACGGTACTCACCTTGACAGTTACCGATACCTTCGGATGTTCGGCATCTGACCAATTGAAGGTGGAGGTATATGCGCCCAGGCGCCTCTACGTGCCGAATGCCTTCAGCCCCAATGGAGACGGCATCAACGACTTGCTCATTCCGTTGGGTGGAGCTGATATTGAAAGGATCGAGGTATTTCGAATTTTCAACCGCTATGGTGCCCTGGTGCATGAGGCCTACGATTTTCAGCCGGGTGACCCTGCCGCAGGTTGGGATGGGAGACATTTGGGAAAAACCTTGGACCCAAGCGTATTCACCTGGTTCGCTCAAGTGCGCTACATCGACGGCGTAGTGGAACTGCACGCAGGTGATGTAGTCCTGATGAAATAATCGCTATTCGACGAGGCACTTGGAGTGGTCAAATGCCCGTGTGGCGGTTGGTCTTTATGAGACTACCCGCGCAGCATCTTTGGTATTCCCACCATCTATTATTGACAATGAGGTTACTTTGCGGCCTTGCACTGCAAATACCTTTGCCCCATGAAAACATCGACTGGTTTGAACACCGAGACTTCGGCCCGCCTTTTTGAAAAGGCAAAGACGCTCTTCCCCGGCGGAGTGAATTCCCCTGTCAGGGCATTTAAATCAGTGGGAGGAGTACCGCTGTTCATCCACAAGGGTAGTGGGTGTTTCGTCGAAGACGAAGACGGCAACCGTTTCATTGATTTTTGTTGTTCCTGGGGTCCGCTGATTCTTGGTCATGCGCATCCGTCCGTGATCCAGGCCATCGTAGAGACTGCTTCGCGGGGTACCAGTTTTGGAGCGCCAACCAGGCTAGAAAATGAATTGGCGGAGCTAATCATCAGCCACAACCGATTCGTCGAGAAGTTGCGATTCGTCAGCAGCGGGACGGAGGCAGTCATGTCGGCCGTAAGGCTGGCAAGGGGCGTGACGGGCAAGGATAAAATCATCAAGTTCGAAGGCTGCTACCATGGTCACGTGGATGCCTTGCTCGTCAAGGCGGGTTCCGGGCTCGCCACTTTTGGTGTGAGCACCTCGGCAGGCATTCCCGCCGCTTTTGCCTCGCATACTTTGGTGTTGCCTCTCCACGACTTGAACATAGTCGAAGACACGCTGAAAAAGCACGCTTCCGAAACGGCATGCGTGATCATCGAGCCTATCCCCGCCAACAATGGTTTGCTCATACAAGGCAAGGCATATTTAGAGGGGCTTCGAGAGCTGTGCACCCGTTTCGGGGTGTTGCTCATTTTCGACGAAGTGATTTCTGGCTTTCGCGTAGGATTTGAAGGAGCGGCAGGACTTTACGACGTGCATCCGGATATTTTGACTTATGGAAAAATAATTGGGGGCGGCATGCCAGTGGGTGCTTACGGGGCCAGCGCGGACATAATGAGCAAAGTGGCTCCGGAAGGCCCCGTGTATCAGGCGGGCACCCTTTCCGGCAATCCGGTAGCCATGGCCGCTGGCCGGGCAACATTGGAGCATCTGTTGAAGCCGGGCACCTACGGTTCCCTCGAGCAGCGGACGTCTCAGTTTCTTGCACCGATTTCGACACATATCGCCAAGAAAGGATACGAGGCGCAGGTGACCCATGTGGGTTCTATTTTCTGGATTGCCTTTTCCAAAAATCCAATCCATCGAGCTGATGAAATCGACCCAGCCAAAATGGAGCGCTTCAGAGTCTTTTATCATTCTCTCTTGCAAAAGGGGGTCTATTTTGGCCCATCGGGTTACGAGGTGGGATTCGTTTCCACGGCACATGGGCCCAACGAACTGGACTTTGCAGCAGAAGCCATCTGTGGCGCCCTCGATGAGGCCATGGCCCATTGAATGATGGAAAGAAATGCATTACAGGGTTTCGCTGCAGCGGCCAATTACCACCATTTCTTGCCGTTTATTGAAAATTCGGGCCCCTTTGTCCTGGGGAATCCGTAGTTGCCAACTGATCAGGTATTTTTGGAAAAAAGCAAGGCATTGAAAAAGAGAATCCTGTTTTTGGCCTTCATTTCATTGCACATTCCTGGAGTTTGCCTTACAGCCGGCTACTACGCCTGGACGCCCTTGCTCGAAAAGGCATATCGCGAAGCCACCTCCCTGCGCCTGCATGCAGCGAGAAATACCTTGCGAAGTGCTGCAATCGAGGATGCGAACAATCTGTTGCAATATCACGTAGCAGGTTACGTGGATTTTTTTGAAGTGTATATAAGCGAAGATGAAACGCGTTACAAAGAATATACTTCTCGCCGCCAAGATTATTTGAAGTATATAGAGAAAAATGGAAACCCCAATTCTCCATGGCATCGATTTCTACTTGCCGATTTACGACTGCAATGGGCATTGGTTCGCTTGAAATTCGAAGATTATACTTCTGCCTTTTTCGACACGAACAAAGCCTTCAAACTCCTGACCGAAAACGAGACCCTTTTCCCCGATTTCATGCCAAACAAGAAAAATTTAGGCATTCTCCACGCCATGGCAGGCACAATCCCGGAAGGGTACCAGTGGGCCGTGGAGTGGTTCACCAGCTTTGAAGGCACCGTAGAACAGGGCACAAGGGAACTCCAGGAGGTCGTGGATTACGCTGCAAAAAACCCTTTCATTTACGAGGAGGAAGTGTACATCTACTACACGTACTTGCGCTTGCACCTCGGAAACGATACGGAGGGTGCCTGGCAGATCGTGAATACGGCTCGGCTGAACCCCAGAGAAAATCCATTGCACTGCTTCGTGCTGGCTAACATTGCCATGCGCACGGGCAATGGCCCAAGAGCCTTGGAAATATTGAATAATTGCCCGTCTGGACCCGACTTTTTCCCCTTGTATTACTTGTCTTACATGCGAGGGCTGGTCAGGCTGCAAAACCTTGACACCGGTGCCGAGAAGGATTTCGAGTATTTCCTCACACATTTCAAGGGAAGGCATTTCATCAAGGATACTTACCAGAAAATTGCATGGTGCCGCTTGCTCAGGGGTGACTTATTGGGATACGACCGATACATGAAGCAATGCCTTGAAAAGGGCCATACGGTGGTAGGCAATGACCGAAGTGCTTACGAGGAAGCACGGCGGCGAATCATGCCAGACCCGCTGTTGCTCAAAGCCCGCTTGCTCTTCGATGGTGGCTATTACCAGCGCGCATGGGAGCTGTTGCAAAACCGAATGCCATCCGATTACATCAGCACACATCACCAACTCGAATTGAGTTACCGAAAGGGGCGCATCTTGCAGGCTCTGGGCAAGTATGAGACGGCCATCGAGCACTTCAGGCACGTGATTGCAATCGGTCGGGAACAACCTTGGTATTTCGCTTGCAGAGCAGCCCTGGAAATGGGCCACGTGTACGAACAACTGGGCGATGTGAGAAATGCACGAGCGGCCTACCAGCAGTGCCTGTCTATCCAACCTGAGGAACATCGGACGGGGCTGCACCAGCAAGCCAAAGCGGGACTGGAACGACTAAAATGATACCATTGCTTCCAACCTGAAAATCCAATTCACCTACCCTTGGTTTTTTTCAAAACGAGCCTATCTTTGCGCCGCTCTTTTAAAGAGGGCATTCTTGCGAAATTGGCGTGGTAGCTCAGCTGGTTAGAGCGTTGGATTCATAATCCAAAGGTCGGGAGTTCAAGTCTCCCCCACGCTACTAAAAGCCCGACCGCTTGGTCGGGCTTTTTCCGTTGAAAAGAAGCGGTAAATGCTTACCCCTCGAAATGGAAGGAGAGGGTGATGGTGCGCGAGAGGATTTTTTCGATGACGCTCGATTCGGGCAGGTTGTTGTCAAAAATGAGTATGTTGTTGAGGCCGTGCGAAAATTTCAGCTCAGGAGAAAAAATGAAGTAGGGTAAGAAAAACTGCACGCCAGCACCAATTTCGAAAGCAAAATCATTCGGTGCCACCTTGACGAGGTTGTCAGCCTGCCGGCTGCGGGAATCGCTGGCCACGTCGAAAGAATACTTGACCCCGCCAATGACGAAAACCCGCATATCTCGAAAAGGCTCCGACTTGTAGCGCACATGAAAAGGCATCTCGACGAAAACGGATTCGACTCTCCTTGCAAAAGGTTTTCTGGAATCATCCACTACGGTATAATTGATATTTCGCTCGGCAAACGATAGGGTGGGGAGGAACCGAATATCGAAATAATCGCCGATTTTGAGGTTGGTCACGATACCCAAATTGAAGCCAGGCCCTGTCACTGACTCCACCCTTCGTATGCTGTCGTTAAGTATGAAATCTCTTGATTGGAATACCTTGAAATTCGAAGAATTATAAGCCAGTGTGATGCCAAAATAATATGGCTTTTGGTTGAAATCGAGGAAGTTGTAATTCCCTCTGGCCGTCTGTGCATCGGCGTGATGGATGCACAATGTGCTTAGCAAAAGAATACCTGCCAGCCTCAGTGAGAAGGATTGAAAAAAGCGAAGCATCGATTTCGGGTTTTTATTTTTCCGCCACATACAGGGTGCATATTCCGAGGGTGAGAGGTTTGGATTTCACAGTGCGGAAGCCAGTCTGTGTGAGGATGGCGCAGAAACGTTCCCTGTCCGGAAAAGCTTGCACTGACTCGTAAAGATAACGGTAGGCCCGCGGGTCTTTGGAAGTGATGCGACCTATGAAGGGCAAAATGTGTCGGAAATAGAAATTGTAAATCTGGCGGAAGGGGAATAGGGTAGGGGTGCTGAATTCGAGAATGGCCAGCACGCCTCCAGGTTTCAGCACACGGTGCATTTCCGACAATCCCTTTTGGAGTCGTTCGAAATTGCGCACGCCAAACGCCACGGTGACCGCTTCGAAAGAGGCATCCTCGAACTGCAGTTGCTCACTATCACCGTATTCAAGCCTTATACAGGAGGCAAGCTTGCGTTCTGATATTTTTTTCTTTCCGATTTCAAGCATTTCCCGAGCGATGTCCACCCCGATGATTTCGTCGGGTCGAAGCCGCCGGGCAGCTTCGATGGCGAGGTCGGCAGTGCCAGTAGCCACGTCGAGGATTTTGCGAGGTTTCCACGGAGCAATGGCTTCGACGGTCTGTTTTCTCCAGTAAACATCGATTCCAAGGGAAAGCAAGTGGTTTAGCATGTCGTAACGCCGAGCGATGTTGTCGAACATGCGTGCAACCTGAAGCTTTTTGCTCTCCTGGGGCGAGTAAGGCTTGACTATTTTCTCTTCCACGTTTTTTGCTTCCACGTTTCGAAATTTGACGGGCAAAGGTAGTCATACCCTGCCAACTGCAAGCTGAAGGCTATTTTTGGCCCTTCCCTTCCTGAGCCGAAGGGGATGTAAAAAGGAACCTTCACCGAAATTGTTCTCATCATTTAGGTATGAAAAGATTGCTCCTGACCCTCATCCTTTGCCTTTACGTGTTGCAATGGTCCATACTTGCCCAGCGCCCGCCCCGCTTGGTGGTTGGCATCACGGTGGATCAAATGCGCTACGATTATTTGTACAAATACTGGGACGACTATGGTAACGATGGTTTCAAACGATTGCTCCGCGAAGGTTTCTCTGCCGAAGACACCCATTATCACTATGCTCCTACTTATACCGGACCAGGACATGCAAGTATTTACACGGGTACAGGGCCTGCACATCACGGAATAGCTGGAAACGAATGGTACGATCGCCGTCTGAAACGCACCGTGTATTGTGTGGAGGATGATTCGGTAAATCCGGTAGGGGAGGGCGCCGTTGAAGGAAAAGCTTCACCCCGGTTTCTGCGATCCACTACCATGGCCGATCAACTCGAACTCGCCACCAACCACAGGGCCATCACCCTCGGCGTCGCCATCAAAGACAGGGGGGCCATCTTGCCCGTGGGTTTTCATTCCGATGGAGCATTTTGGCTCGACAAAGCCTCGTTTTCCTTCATCAGCAGCTCATTCTACATGGATACCCTTCCTCGGTGGGTCAAGGACTTCAATGACAAACAAATGCCGGACAGCCTTTTGCAACTCGGTTGGTCCCTGTTGAACCAGGATGCTGACTACGAGGAAAGTCAACCTGATAGCGCCGAATTTGAATTGCCGTTCAGAAATACCGAAAAAGCCGTCTTTCCCTATGATTTGAAGAAAATTAGCGAGACGAGGGTGTATGGAGTGGGGGAGAGTGCCTATGACGTGCTCGCTTCGAGTCCACATGGTAATACACTCACGCTCAGCTTTGCCAAAACCGCTATCATCGCTACTGGAATGGGAACCGACGACATCCCCGACCTGATAGCCATCAGCTTGTCCTCCCCGGATTATGCCGGCCATCGCTTCGGCCCTCACTCGAGGGAAATCCAGGACATGTACCTCAGGTTGGACCAGGAACTTGCCAAATTCCTGAAATTTCTCGATGAATATTTTGGAAAAGAAAACGTGTTGGTTTTCCTGACGGCCGACCACGGAGCAGCCGACGTCCCAGCCTTTGTGGGCGACCCTGCAGGATATTTCAAAAAAGAAACTTTCGAAAATGGACTTCGAAATTTCCTGAAATTCAAAATGGGCGAGGATCCTGTGGAATATTTCATCAATCAACAAATCTATTTCAAACAATCAGACTCCATCGACCTCGAGAAAGCCAAGCGCCTCACAAAGGTTTTTGCAATGAGATTTCCTGGCGTGCTTAACATAATTGACATGGACGATTGGTCAACATGCGGAGCTTATCCCTCGGTTTGCGATGCGCTGCGCAAGGGGCACGTGCCCGGGCGAAGTGGTGACCTATATATTCAACTTTTACCAGGCTGGCTTGACTACAACAGCAGAGGAGGCACTACACATGGCTCACCGTATGCCTATGACACACACGTTCCTTTGATCTTTTGGGGATGGCACGTAAAGCACGAGCATTCGCTGAAAAGAACGTGGATCGAAGACATCGCTCCAACTATTTGCCAGGTGCTTCGGATTTCTCTGCCATCAGGTGCCACGGGTAAACCAATCGAAGTATTCTCCGGCAGGTATTGAATCCTGAACAAGGGTGGAAGAGCAACAGGTTATTTCGGTCTCAAAACAACCTTCTTAACATAACATAAATTATCAACCAACCTTGGCAAATGACCGGATCCGAACAGAACACAGGAAGTGATTAAATTGCCGCCCGCCAAAACGGGATGTATGAAAAAGAAGATTTCACGCAAAGGTTTTTTCAAGGGATTGGCACTTGGCACATTGTCGTTGCCATTCATTTTACGCAGCTGTGGCGGAGGTCAGTACCAGGCACAGCAGACAGGGGGTGTTCGTGGTTCGTTTTCCGAGCAATTCAACTGGCGGATGGTCACGACCTGGCCACCAAATTTTCCAGTATTGGGAGAAGGGTGCGTGTTGTTTGCACGCTGGGTAGAAGAAATGTCGGCAGGCCGTTTAAAGATCAAAGTGTACGGTGGCGGAGAGCTGGTCCCAGCCTTGGAAACATTCGATGCCGTGAGGAGCAAGGCCGCCGAGATGGGCTCAGGAGCATCCTACTACTGGGTTGGGAAAGCGCCTGCAGCGGCATTCTTCACGGCTGTCCCGTTCGGCATGAATGCCCAGATGATAAATGCATGGATGCTCAGCGGGGATGGTTGGAAATTGTACCAGGAATTGTACGACCAATTTGGTCTGGTGGTCATCCCGGCCGGCAATACGGGAGTACAAGCAGGCGGTTGGTTCAACAGGGCCATCGACAGCCTCGACGACCTCGATGGTTTGAAAATGAGGATTCCAGGCCTTGGTGGACGCGTGCTTGCAAAGGCAGGCGGCACACCCGTATTGCTTTCCGGAGGAGAAATTTTTACCGGTCTGGAACGGGGCGTCATCGATGCCACTGAATGGATTGGCCCCTACCACGACTACCTCATGGGATTTCATCAGATCGCCAAGTACTATTACGTACCCGGCTGGCATGAACCCGCTGCAGAACTCGAAATCATTGTCAACAAGGAAAAATTCGAGGAATTGCCAGCCGACTTACAGCAGATCGTCATCACGGCCGCCTTGCGTCTCAACCATTGGGTGTTGTCAGAATTCGAGTGCAAGAATGCAGAATACCTCGAAAAGCTCGTGAATGAGGAAAAAGTGGAGATCCGCCACTACCCTACCGAAGTTTTGCAAAAGCTGAGGAGCTTCCGGGACGAGGTCATCGAAGAAATGACGGCAAACGATCCTTTTGCCAAGAAGGTGTACGACAATTACGACCGCTTTCGGAGGCGAATGGAATTCTGGGCCAAGAGTTCTGAAAAGCTCTATTACGACCAATTCATTCGTTCATGAAGAACAACTGCTTTCTAAGCGTAGTGCTCTTGCTTTCCGACCGATCCGATTTGGAAGGGCTGGCAGCCTGTCTGCAGAAGCTGCGTCCGATCCTGGAGGATCATTTTGCTGATTTTGAAATCATCATCGTCAATAACACGGTTTTCAGAAACATCGGCCAGTACATTGGGGAACTGCCTGAAGATTACAAGCGCTTCATATACCTGATCAATCTCAGCACGCCTGTACTTCGAAACCATGCCATCGTGGCGGGTCTCGACAGGGCCAATGGCGACTATACCGTTATCTTTGAAAGGTCCTTCTGGGATAAACCCGAGGTGATCCTGAATCTCTACGAAAAATCCCAGGAAGGATTGGACATCGTGTATTTGCGAGCCCAAAAAAGAGAAGACAGATTTTACGTCAAGCCATTTTATCGCATTTTTTATTGCATTTTCAGAAAATATTCGAATCTCGAAGTCGATGACAGGGCCCACGACACCAGAATCATTTCCCGACGGGCGCTCAATGCGCTGTTGCGCTTGAGGGAAAACATACGCTACATGAAGGCACTGTACTCGCTCGTGGGTTATCGCCATGGGCACATCGACACGGATGTGCCGTTGAGGCATGACGAAACCCGATTTTCTGACAAATTCAAAACATCTCTTGCCGCCATCACTTCTTTCACCACTTTTCTGCGTTCTCTGTTCCTGTGGATTTTCCTTACCTCCATTGCATTCCTCGTGCTGGTGATCATTAATGCCATCAAAGTGAAATTGACCAATTATGATTTGTTGGGCAGTTACCACGACGCAATACCAGGTTGGACTTTTCTCGTCGTTCTGAATTCCATATTTTTTGCTATGACCTGCCTGATGCTTTACATCATGTCCATTTACCTCGATAATATTTACCAGGAAATAAAACACCGGCCTCTTTACATCATCGAATCGGTGCAGCGCTTCTGAAGCAGACACATCAACACTCAGGAACCTTGACGGAAACATTGACTGCAAGCCCGCCGTCGGAAGTTTCCTTGTACTTGTCGCTCATGTCCTTGGCGGTTTCCCACATAGTCTTGATCACGTCGTCGAGGCTCACACGAGCCAGGGCAGGGTCACTACTGAGCGCGATTTGGGAAGCAGTGATGGCCTTCATGGCACCCATCGTGTTCCTTTCGATACACGGAACCTGTACCAACCCCTGGATGGGGTCGCATGTCAATCCCAGGTGGTGTTCCATGGCGATTTCGGCAGCCATGAGTGCCCGCTGGGGGGATCCGCCCATGCATTCCGTGAGAGCGGCTGCTGCCATGGCGGATGAAACGCCGATCTCTGCTTGACACCCCCCCATGGCAGCCGAGATGGTAGATCCTTTTTTGAACAGGCTGCCTATGATTCCGGCGGTGAGCAAAAATCGGATCACGTCTTCGGGGCCTTTGTTGTCGCAGAAGCATAGGTAATACAACAACACAGCTGGAATCACACCAGCCGCACCATTCGTCGGGGCGGTCACTACCCTACCAAAGGCGGCATTTTCTTCGTTGACAGCCAATGCAAAACAGCTTACCCAACGGGTGACATTCGAAAAAGAGGACCCGCTCAGTCGAATCGTGCGCATCCATCCATTTCGGGTCGTGTATTCAGTGCCTTCCAACAATTGATGGTTGATGAGGTGGGCCCGGCGCCTTACTCCTAATCCTCCCGGCAGTATGCCTGGCGTATGGCATCCTTTGTAAACACATTCCAGCATGGTGTCCCAAATCTTTAACAAGCCAGCCTCTACCTCTGCTTTGCTTCTGAGCGCCAGTTCATTCTGGCGAACGAGTTCAGATATTGCCATACCAGTTTTTTGGGTGTATTTCAGCAGTTCTTCCCCGGTTGCAACTGGATAAGGCACGTCTATGGACTCTGCTGCCGATGCCGTTTCATTTTCTTGCACGATGAATCCTCCGCCCACCGAATAGTAAGTCTCGCTAATCACCGAACCATCATGCAAGGTGGCTTCGAAGGTCAGGCCATTGGGATGAAATGGCAACTTGAAATCGATGAATTCTATGTCTCTATCCGGATCGAACGGTACTGGATGCTGACCTTTTAAGGTGAGCGTTTTGTCGGTGCGTATTTTTTCGATGTATTCGCCGATGCGAGAAGTGTCGATGGTGGTGGGATGATGCCCTTCGAGGCCGAGCATGACGGCTATGTCGGTGCCGTGGCCTTTGCCCGTTTTGGCCAGTGAGCCATACAACCGAACCACCAAGCGTGCGATGTTTCCTGCTGGGTGCTGTTCGAGAAATTTCAAAGCGGCCAACCAAGGGCCCATGGTGTGGGAGCTCGATGGCCCTACGCCGATTTTGAAAATATCGAACACGCTGATGTACTCCTTGGAGGTGGAAGATTGGCTCATGCTTTTCAACGTATGGAGGTGATGATCATGAATTAAACCCGGCAAAGATATCGGCTTGTAGTGAGGCTACTCCCCTACCCTTTCCTGGAACCATTCGATTTTCAGAGCCACTACAAGTTGCAGCGGAACCCTCCTTCGGCGGCCACGTCTTGGGCTTGTATCTCGGGATGGGTTGATTTCCATTCATTCACCACCCATCTCTTGCAGGTGCGGTCGAAAATGATCGTTTTAGGTTGGACTCGTTCACATGCAAGTTGCAGGGAGCGATAGGAGACATTGCCAACGACGAGGATATCAACCTCTACCTGAGGTAAATGCGCAGGGGCAATGTTTTGATCCAAGAATACCATTCGGCAATTCTTGAACTGAATCAATGGTCCTTTTTTCCTTAGTGGAAACTCATCGAGAAACAAATTTTCGTGTGTGAGCACCGAAACTATTTCATTGACACCCAGTGCTTGCCTATGTCCAAGGGATGCGTATTTCCATTGTTTGGGAGAGAGGTTTTCAGACCTCAGGACGACGGCTTTTTGACGCCAGTAGCATTCAACGAGACTCGACCGGCTTACATCGTAAACCACTACTTCGGTCTTGTGAAAGTTCGTTATTCCTCTGTAGGCTACCGTTGCTGAAAAAACCACCATGAAGAAGGCCGAATATACCATGGCTCTATTCCAATGAAATCCTATGGAGAACATCCCCAATACCAGGGCTATGTAAAGCAAGGTGGTCTGGTATGCGGTCAGATAGAGATCCGGGATGAGTGCTCCGGGCAGGTCCTGAATGAAATAAATGATGGCGTTGCATGCTTTCAGAAAAACCCAGAGCACTTTTCCAAGGATGGCTGCCACGGATGGGACGACCGCATCGAGTAGGAGCAGTGCCAGTCCAGCAGAAAGTATGACACCTGCTGCTGGCACCATGACCAGACTCGAAAGCCAGAAATAGACAGGGAATTGCCGAAAATAAAACAGACTGATGGGCGTGGTGACCAATTGTGCTGCCAATGAAACGCAAACCAATTGCCACAATCGGCGGGCTGGTTTCCATGAAATGTAAATGAGTTTCTCCAAGCGAGGCTGGAAGAAAACGATGCCGAAAACCGCCAGGTACGACAGTTGAAAACCCACGCTCGCCAACCACAAAGGATTCCAGATGAGCAATAGAAAAGCGCTCATCATAAGCGTATTGTAAATGTTTCCGGAGCGGTTGATGGCGATGCCAACGGCGAGCAGCGAAAACATACTCGACGACCGCACGACCGAAGGCGAACTGCCAGTGATCAGCGCAAACGACCACAAACCCACAAGGGTAATTGCAGCCCTTGCGACCTGCCAAAATCTGTCGTTGCGCCGAACCCTGCCAAGTAAAAAATTGAGCAAAAAGAAGACGATGCCCACGTGCAACCCCGATACCGCAAGCACGTGCATGGCTCCTGTTTGGGCGTAGGCATCCCGCAATGTTTCTGGAATGTCCTCGCGATATCCGAGAATCAGGGCAGAAGCTACGGCCCGCTCATCTGAGGTGGGAAGGTATTTCCTCAACACCTCGACGAAATGGCGCTGACTCCGCAAGGCCAAGGCGTAGATAGGGCTGCCAAAACTTTCACCGGTCAGGTGCCAATCTCCCTTTCGCACGAAGGCCTGATAGTGGATGTTTTGATAATGCAAGTATTTGCCATAATCGAAAGCATCTGGGTTGGACGGCCCTTTGACTCGATTGATCCTGGCTTTGAGCGCCAGTTGCTGTCCATATTCCAATCCAGCGCTGTCAGGTACGCTGTCGAGATAGACTTGTAGCTTACCAAATGCATGGACGGGTTGGTCGCTGCCAGCTGTCACTGCCTGCACCTGGAAGGTGAACCGGGTCCACCGCTCGCCTGGCTCAACGGGGCCGTCGATGTGCCCTACCAGCAAGGTTGCTTCATTGGACTGGATGAAGCGCCCGAAGTGATTGGGATGGTTGAGGTCCTGGGCGGCCCAACCGAAGACGTATCCCATGGACACCAGCATGACCAGCGTGGAGAGGTGGGCTACTCGCTCAGTGTAGAAGAACTCGATTTTGGTGGCGATACTCCAAATGAGTAAACCTGCTGCCGCCAGGCCCCACAGGGCAGGCCAGAACCATCCGACATCGAAGTTGAAGGAAAGAAAAATGCCGACCGCATAGGGAGCGAGAAAGCGAAGAGCGGGCAATCGTCGCAGATTCAGCATGGCAGGGTGGGTGGTGGCTGAGGTCGCCCACATGCCGTTGCATCATAGGCAACCTGCCGGGTTTTCTCTACAGTGATGTTTCCATAAAGCCACTCAAGGTATGGCTTTTTCTTTTTATCTGACAATTGCCGTCAAACAAATCCCCGGCTTCATTTGAAGCCAAGCTGACAAATACAACAGCGGGTCAGGACTAGCTCGTCCTGACCCGCTGTTTGGTCTTTGTTGCGAAAAAGTTACTCGATGATCAATTCCTTTTTCATGTAGCTGATGAAACTTTTCAGTTCCACCTCGTAGCGACCGGGCTTGTATTTGGAGAAGTCGAGTTCGTAGATGGTGTTGACAGGCAAGCCCCAGAGTTCATCTTTGAAAACCACTTCGCCCCTGCTGTTGCGTACGATGATTTCGTTGAGATTCACGTTGATGGTTTCGAAATCGATGTAGTAAATCTTCCGCTCTTTGTCCTGGTAGAAAGTCCAGGTATCAGACTTGACTTCCTCCAATGCTTCATCATCATTGGAAGTCAAATTGAGATCGAAATTGGAGACGGAGGTTTGAGCGGAGAGGGTGAGGGTGGCAAGCAGGAGCGTTACGACAGTCAGTGTCAGTGTCTTGAGCTGCATTTGTTTCGAGAAGTTGATTGAATTTGATGGAAAAATTTCGCTTGGTTCAACGGCCGGCAAATATATACCAACGCATCTACCTGGCCAACTAAATTCAAGGCGATGATGAAAAAAGTTTCGCCTTTAAGACATTGCTCGCAATAAACGTCACATGCATTGGATAATTGAAAAGGTCATTCTGTTAACAAAGCGCACAACCGAAAATCTTTCCAAATCAGTGATCAGGTTGTTGTGCTTCCCAGGCGAGCGACCTTTCCACGGCCTTTTGCCAACGTGCATACACTCGGTTCCGTTCGCTTTCATCCATGGCTGGTGCGAAGGCTTTTTCGAGTGTCCATTTTTGTGCCAGTTGCTCCCTGTCCCACAGGTTGGTGGCAAGGCCAGCGAGGTAGGCCGCACCCAGTGCGGTAGTTTCGGTGATGGAAGGGCGCTCTACACTTACGCCCAGTACATCTGCCTGGAATTGCATGAGAAAATCATTGGCTGTGGCGCCTCCATCTACGCGCAGTGTTTTCAACTGAATGCCCGCATCTGCTTGCATGGCGTTGATGACATCCCTGGTCTGGAAGGCGATACTTTCCAGCGCGGCACGTACGATATGGGCCCGAGTAGTACCTCGTGTGATTCCAAGGATGGCACCTCTGGCATACATGTCCCAATACGGAGCACCCATTCCTACGAATGCCGGTACGAAATACACCCCTCCAGTATCTTCGACGCTGCGCGCCATTGCTTCACTTTCCTCGGCCCGAGCCAAAATACCCAACCCGTCGCGTAGCCATTGAATGGCTGCCCCGGCTATGAAAACGCTGCCCTCCAAGGCATATTCGACTCGTCCGTCCAACCTCCAGGCAATGGTAGTCAGCAGCCCATTATTCGATTGGACGAGTTTTCCACCGGTATTCATCAACATGAAGCAACCAGTTCCATAGGTGTTTTTAGCCATCCCTGCTGCCGTACACACCTGCCCAAACAGGGCCGCCTGCTGGTCACCGGCAATGCCTGCGATGGGCTCTGAAGCGCCGAGCAAAGAGGCCTCCGACTGACCAAAAATGCAGCTTGAATCCATTACGTGAGGCAACATGCCGGAAGGAATGTCAAGTCTATCGAGCAGGGTTTCGTCCCATTGCATTTTCTGTATGTCGAACAACAGGGTGCGAGAAGCATTTGACACATCCGTGGCGTGTACTTTACCACCTGTCAAGTTCCACAGCAGCCAGCTGTCGATGGTGCCAAAAAGGAGATCGCCGCTTTGTGCAGCCCGTCGCGCACCGTTGACGTTTTCCAAAATCCAATGGAGCTTGGTACCGGAGAAATAGGCATCTATGACCAGGCCAGTGGTTTGACGCACATGTTGTTCCAACCCTTCTTGCCGCAAGCGCGAGCAGATGTCTGCGGTGCGCCGGTCTTGCCAAACGATGGCCCGGCTGACGGGTTTCCCCGTTTTTCGGTGCCAAACCACGGTAGTCTCGCGCTGATTGGTAATGCCTATACCAGCTAACTGGCTTGCGTCTATGTGTGCTTTTTTCAAAGCTTCACGCGCAGTTCGCAGTTGGGATTGCCAGATTTCTTCGGCGTCGTGTTCGACCCATCCGGGTTGGGGGTAATACTGGGTGAACTCTTCTTGAGCCATGCTTATGAGTTGGCCCTCAGAGTCGAATACGATGGATCGGGAGCTCGTGGTGCCCTGGTCGAGGGCAAGGACGTAGGCTTTTGACATGGATGTGGGTTTTCGTCTCGTGAATCGAAGTTGGAGGAAAGTACAATGTTGGCACTGGCCGGTAAATTGGTGCGGGGCAAAATATTCAATCAAGGTATTTTCTCCAACAGTGCTTCGATGGAGATATCCGAGCATTCAAAATGTCCCTTGGGACACTGATGATGTCCGTGAAGTCCACAGGGTCTGCAAGCGAGCGGTTTGGCTGTTTGAACAACGTAGGAAACGTCTGAGAGCGGGCCAAAGCCAAACCATGGCACCGTAGCGCAAAAAATGGCGGTCACAGGAGCGTTGACGGCCGAAGCCAAGTGCATGGGTGCACTGTCGTTGGTGAAGTTCATCGACGCCCCTTTCATGAGCCAAGCAGATTCGAGCAGGGTTAGCTTGCCGGCGAGGTTGATGACCTGGTCATGCGTCGTACGCTGGGCAATTTCCTGGCAAAGGGAATGATCGGAAGCCCCACCCAACAAGTAGCAATGGTAGTGGGGTGGCACCCGGTTCAGCAAGGCGATCCAGTTTTTTGATGGCCAAGCCTTGGTAAACCAGACGGAACCAGGTGCGAAGCAGAGGTAAGGTTTCTGCACCTCGATGGGCAGATTCATTCGTGGTGGAAAATGAATGACAGGGCGTCTGAAGGAGGTGTTGGCCAGCCCTTCGAGCAGCTGCAAATTGCGGGCGACTTCGTGGATGGGGGCTGCTGCAGCTCCGATGCGATGGCCAATGCGCCGGGTGAAGAACAGCGACATTGGGTTCTTGTCGAAACCCACTCGCTCCTTTGCTCGGGACAAGGCAGTCAAAAGACCCGTACTAAGGTGCCTTTGCACGTTGACTATCAAATCGTACCGGCGCTTCCTCACCTGCCGAAGCAGCCGAAACAAGCCAAGGTATTTGTGCGATGTTTTGTCCCAAACAAGGGTTTCGTGCACTTGCGGATGGTGGGCGAAAATCTCCTCGTTGCCCCTGCGGACCAGCACATCGACGGCGGCTTTTGGGTATTGCTCCACCAACGCTTCAACCACCGGCGTGGCAAGCACCACATCGCCGATATGGGCAGTCTGAATGATGAGAATCCGTTGAAAAGGGGCTTCGGCCATGCATGGCATGCGTTTGCGGGCAGACGGTCGGCTTGGGTGTCGTCAAACCATTGGATCAAACGGAAAAGCTCTCGCCACAACCACAAGTTCTCGAGGCATTGGGGTTGTTGAAGAAAAAGCCTTTGCCATTCAGGCCTCCGGAAAACTCGAGCGTGGAATTGAACAGGTACAGAACACTGCGCAAATCGGTGACGACCTTCATCCCGTTGTCTTCGAAGACCTGGTCTTCGGGGCGCAATTCGTTATCGAACTCCATCTTGTAGGTAAGCCCAGAACAACCGCCGCTCGTGACCCATACGCGCAAAAAATACTCGTCGCCCCACCCTTCGCGGGCCTTGATCTCCTCGATTTTCTTTCGTGCACTGTCGGCTACGTAGATCATGGTCGTTTGCTCGTTGATTACAGGATTCGGATCTCGGGTCTGCTCGAATTTCGTTTGGCAAAGGTAAACATGCACACTGGGGAACGGTTGCATGGGCTTACCCCTCGATCAGGCCTTCTTTGAACATTTCCCACACAGGGCTGACACTTCGCAAGGCCTCCACTCCCTTCTTTACCAGGCGAATTGCCTCTGCTACCTCTTCTTCGGTGGTGAATCGACCAAGGCTGAAGCGCAAGGATGCATGAGCCATTTCATCGCTCAATCCCATGGCTCGCAACACGTGGGAGGGCTCCAGCGAAGCAGAGGTACAGGCCGAGCCCGAGGAGAGGGCCAATTTTTGGTTGAACGTACCCATGAGTTTCTCCCCTTCCACGCAGCGAAAGGACATGTTGCTCACATGGGGCAGTCGATGCGCCCGACTTCCGTTGACATAGCTTTCTTCTACCTCGAGCAATTCGCTTTCGAGCCGATTTCGCAATTGGGAAAGTCGTTCTGCGTCGTGTTCCATTTCCCGCTCAGCAATTTCACATGCCTTGCCGAATCCGACGATCCCCGGCACATTGAGGGTCCCAGAACGCATGCCTCGCTCATGGCCGCCACCGTGTATTTGGGCTGCTACCTTCACCCGCGGATTCGATTGGCTCACATAGAGCGCTCCCACCCCTTTGGGGCCATAAAACTTGTGAGCCGAACAAGCCACCAGGTGAATGCCCTTTTCTTTTGGCCGAACGGGAATCTTGCCCACGGCCTGCGTGGCATCGCTGAAGAGAAGCACGCCTTTTTGCGCACAGATTTCTGCGATGCGGTCCATGGGCTGGATGACGCCAGTTTCGTTGTTGGCCCACATCACGGCAACGAGCACTGTATCGGATCTTATGGCTTCGGAGAGCTGGTCCAAGTCGATGAGGCCTTCGCCGTCCACCTCGAGCCAGGTGACTTCGGCACCTTTTCGCTCGAGTGCCTTGCAAGTGTCGAGCACGGCCTTGTGCTCTGTTTTGACGGTGACGAGGTGGCGTCCTTTGGCATGGTATGCTTCCCACACCCCTTTGATGGCGAGGTTGATGGCTTCGGTGGCACCAGAAGTGAAGACGATCTCTCGGGCTTCAACACCGAGAAGGCTTGCCAGGCGTTCACGAGCCAGATCGACGGCATCCTCTGCTTCCCAGCCAAAGGCATGGCTGCGGCTGGCAGCATTGCCAAACTTTTCTGAGAAATATGGCAGCATGGCCTCCACCACCCGTGGATCACAGGGTGTGGTCGCGTTGTAGTCCATGTAAATACGTGTCATGGCCATTGGTAAGCGTTTTGGCAAAAATAACCGAGTCAAGTGTGGCCGAATGGTGATTCCTTTGATGCCAGCGGCAGCTATTTACTCTTGCTTCAGGTTTTGACTACCCAAAACTCTTCAATTCTTCATTTTTCCCCTACAGCAGACAAGTTCGCATCTTCAAATCCACCAATCCTCCCAGGATAGAATTGCCTTTTGGCGTGTAGCATCAAAAACGTAATCTTGTTCGTGTGCTTTTCCTCTCATACATGCATCTACGGGCCGCCATCGAAACAAGTCTCACCTTCAAATACCTCGTCATGAAAACCAGATTGCTCTTTTTGCTTGGTCTGACCTTCGCCATTGTGGTCTCCTGTAAAACCAAGCCAGAACCACAGGGCACAATCACCCAAACCAACCAACAGACGATGTACGATTTCAACGCCAAATGGAAGGTCATAGACAGCCTCCAGTACCTGGGGCAGTTTCGCTCGGCCCTCGTCGAGACAGAAAAATTGATCGATGCTGCCCGGTTGCAAGAGGCTTATCCGCATCTGGTACAAGGCCTGTTGTACAAAGCCAGGTTCATTAGCCAAATCGAAGAAAATGGCCCGACCAAAGCCATCGCATTCATCGAGGAAGAAGCGAGTCGTGCTCCTTTTCCAGTAAAGCCTTTGCTGCTTTCCTACCTCGCCGAGAGCTATTACGACTATCTGCAATCAAACCTCTGGAAGTTCCAGGATCGGACGGCCACCTCGGCCACGGCCTCGGAAGACATCGACACCTGGACACTCCCACAATTCGAAAGCCGCATCCGAGGGCTGTACTGGGCATCCATAGCCGACGAAAGGCTCAAAAGCTTGCCTACTGGCCAATTCGAACTGCTGCTGCAAGACACCATGAACGTCCAGCTGCGCCCTACCCTCTACGACCTGTTGGTTCACCGGGCGCTCGACCATTTCTCCAACCCTGCTTCCTGGCTCACCCAGCCGAGCTACCAATTCGAAATCGACCAACCCATTGCCTTGGCGTCCATCGATGAATTTCTCACCTGGCGCCCCCTCACACCCGACACAGCTTCGTGGCACCTGCAGGTCGTCAGGCTTTACCAGCAATTGTTGGACTTCAGGCGCGCTAATTCGGATTCCAATCCCGCCGCCCTGCTCGACGCCGATCTGAAACGGCTCGAATTCGTGAGGTCGAACGCCATTTTTGAAAACAAAGACCAACTCTATCTCCAACGCCTCGAAGAGTGGCGACAACATTTCGAGGGAAATCCGCTCGAGGCAGAAGTCCTTGCCGCCCTGGCCGAGTATTACTGGTCAACTGGATCGCAATACGACCCCTTGCGGGAAAAAATGACTGGCAACCCGGAGCCTACCAAATGGCATTTCAAAACGGCAGTGGAATTGTGTAAAAAAGCCATGGAAAAGTACCCGAATACCCACGGCGCGACGAATTGCAAAGGCATTTCCACTTACATCACCATACCCCGGCTCCAACTCCAGACCGAGGAGTATCCCCTCCCCGGCAAACCTGCGGCCGTGGCACTCAGCTATGCCAATACCCAGGAGGTTTTCCTCAAAGTCATCAGGATGAATGACGCCAGGTTCGAGCAGTGGCGCTCGCTCGACGTAGGTCGAAAAGCATTGCAACGCAAACTTCAATGGTTGGACACCCAACCGGCTGTTTCAACGAAGCGATTTCAGCTACCCGACGATGGCGATTTTCGAATGCACGCCGTCGAACTTTATCTCGACGGGTTGGAACCGGGCCGATACCTCCTCGTCGTCTCTGATCGGCAAAATTTGGAGGATGAAAATGCCACCGTCGGCTTTACCACCTTCCAGACCAGTCGCCTGGGTGTTTTCCACCAAATGGATCATCAGGGTGTGCATACTTTCATCGTGCACGACAAGGAACTTGGCGCTCCCCTCGAAGGCGTGGAGGTACAGTTTTTCGAAGAACGCTACGACAGCCGCACCCGCCAAATCCACTACAACTTGCTGGAATCGCAAAAGACGGCCTCAAACGGGCAGGTCCACTTTGGGCGTAGGCAAAAATCCCTGCGCTTCAATACCCTTTTCATCCATGGGAACGACTCGCTCGAATTGGATCAGGACTTTACTTCCCACTACTGGGACTCCGAACCCGAGCCCTACGACCAGACCATCCTGCTACTCGATCGGGGAATCTATCGCCCTGGGCAGACCGTTTGGTTCAAGGCCTACGCCTTGCATTACGATCAGAAGCGCCTTCCATCGCCGAAAATTGGCGTACCGATCAATATCACGCTGCGCAATGCCAACTACGACGAGGTGGCTACCGTGGAATTGCAGACCAATGAATTCGGCACGGCCCACGGCCACTTTGTCTTGCCTACTACTGGGTTGGCAGGGCAATACAGCTTGGTCAGCAGCATCGGTGGTAGCACGGCCTGGTTCAGGGTCGAGGACTACAAACGGCCGCGTTTCGAAGTGAAGATCGATTCTCCGGAGAAGGACCCCGTGCTTGGTGATACCGTGAAGGTAACGGGGCTTGCGAGTGCTTACGCAGGGTATCCGCTGGATGGGGCTCAGGTGCGTTGGCGGGTGGTTAGGGAAGTGCGTTTCCCCTGGTTACCCTGGTGGTATAGTCGGTGGTTCCCACATCATGGTGCTTCCCGGGAGCTTGCCCATGGCCTATCGACCACCGATGCCCAAGGCCGTTTTCAGGTAGTCTTTCCGGCAATGCCCGACCGATCCAGCAACAGCAATCTCAGGCCGGAATTCCATTTCACGATCTATGCCGATGTGACCGACGCCAACGGAGAAACCCAGTCGGGTTCGAAAACCGTAGTCGTCGGTTATCAAGCCTTGCGACTCGATGCTGCACTGGGCGATGAAAATACCTCGAGCCAATTGGACAGTGTGCGCCTGATAGCTGAAAATCTGGATGGCAACCCTTTGCGAACCAAGGGGCGGTTTTCCCTGCAAAGCTTGCAGCGTCCTGAACAGGTGTTCATCGAAAGGTTGTGGGAAAGGCCGGATCGACAAGTGCTTTCGGACGCCGATTTCAAAAGGCTTTTTCCCCACCTGCCATACGGTTTCGAAGACATGCCCGACCGATGGGCCATCGAAAAAACACTCGCAGAAGGCAGCTTCGACACTGGCATTTCCGACGCCCTTTTCCTCCGAAAGTTCGGGGTCGGACCAGGTTGGTACCTGCTGACGCTGAAAGCCTCAGACAGCCGGGGCAACGAAGTCATTACCCGCAAGTACTTCATGGTATGGGATGAAAATGCCCGACAAGTGCCCTTGACCAAACCCCATTGGACGCATGTGCCGAAAAATGCACTCGAACCAGGTGAAAAACTGCACGTCCACCTGGCTGCGCCAGGCAAAGGCCACGCATTGATACAGCTGCTCAGATCGAATGAAGTCCTGCGCCAGGAATGGTTTTCCTTTGAAAAATGGGCTTCGTGGAGCCACACCATCGCAGAAGCCGATCGAGGCAATTTGGAAGTACGCATCATGCAAACGGCACTCGGCCGCAGTTCCATCACCTCACAAACCATCGTGGTGCCTTGGAGCAACAAGGAACTCAAAATCGAACTCCAGACCTTCAGGGACAAACTCTTGCCAGGGCAGCAGGAAGAATGGCGCTTCCGAATCAAAGGCCCCAATGGCGAAGCTGCCGCCGCTGAAATCCTCGCTTCCATGTACGATGCCTCACTCGATGCCTTTGTGTCGAATAATTGGCAGTGGAATATATGGCCAAGGAACTACGCAGGCAGGCCCACGAAAGTTTTGGGCATAGACCAAAGCTTTGCCAGTTGGCTCAAAAATTATCGAGGCCCCTATTACGACGTAGGTGAACAGCGGGTGCCCAAGCTCAAGAGCCTGAGTATCCCCGCGTACAGTGGAGAGATGATGCTGCGCGAAAAAGTCATGCTTTCAGCATCCTTCTCTGAAGAGGCTGCCATTGCAGCAGATGGAGCACTGCCACCCAGCCCTGAGTCGATGACTGAACAAAAGCCTGCTCCCCCACCCCCACCCTCACCCACCACTCCACAGCTCCGGGGAAACCTCGAGGAAACGGTATTCTTCAAACCCGAACTGCGTACCGATGAGCAGGGTAACCTCATCCTTTCATTCACAATGAAAGAAGCCCTCACCAGGTGGAAATTCCAGATGCTCGCACATACCCGTGCCCTGGAAGTTGCCCTGTTGACAAAAGAAGTCATTACCCAAAAGGACTTCATGGTCATTCCCAATCCGCCGCGCTTTTTCCGCGAAGGGGACGAAATCGAATACACAGCCAAGGTGGTCAACCTGACTGACAAGCCATTGCGCGGCACGGCCCAGCTTCAGCTCGTCAATCCATTGACCTCGATGCCCGTGTACAAGTGGCTCGACAACCCGCAATTCACCCTCGAATTCCAGGTAGAGGCCTCCGCCTCGACGCAACTGGCCTGGCGCTTCGTAGTGCCCGACGTAGCCGAAAACCCCGTCATCGAAAATACCGTGATGGCATGGGCGGGGGATCAGAGCGACGGCGAACGCCACACCACTCCGGTGTTGCCCAATCGCATGCTCGTCACTGAGACCCTCCCACTCGCCATCAGGGGGCAGCAAAGCAAGGAGTACGTCTTCGAACGCCTCCGCCAAGCCAATTCTCCCACCCTGAGTCACTACGGCCTGACGCTGGAATTCAGCAGCAACCCTGCCTGGTATGCCGTGCAGGCCTTGCCTTACTTGATGGAGTACCCCCATGAATGCAGCGAGCAAATATTTTCCCGCTTCTACGCCAACAGCCTGGCCGCAGCCGTGGCCAATTCGACGCCGCGCATAAAGGCCATTTTCGACCGCTGGCGGGCCAGTGGCACTGAGGCCATGCAAAGCAATTTGTCGAAAAATGAAGAGCTCAAATCTGCCCTGTTGGAAGAAACGCCCTGGGTGCTCGATGCCAGCTCTGAAGAGGAACAAAAGCGACGGATCGCCCTGTTGTTCGACCTACATCGCCTGGCCGACGAAGCCACGGTCGCCCTCCAAAAGTTGCAGCAGAACCAATTGCCAGGCGGTGGTTGGCCCTGGTTCAGTGGGGGGCGCGACGACTGGTACATCACCCAGTACATCGTCGAGGGTTTTGGCAGGTTGCGCCGGCTCGGCGTGGGTGATTACGTCACCGATCCAGCCTGGCAGGAAATGATCCGCTCTGCCGTGTCCTACTGCGACGCCAGAATGCTCGATGAGTACGAAAAACTTGAAAAGGCAGTCGAAGCAGGTAAAACTACCTGGGAGGCTGATCACCTCGGGTACCTGGCTGCTCATTACTTGTATGCCCGTTCCTTTTTCCTCGAAACACCCGCTGGAGCTGCTACCGGAGGAAACCCCATCCCCAACGATGCCATCGTTCCACTTGAAGGCAAATCGAAACAAGTGCACTCCTTCTACCTGTCCCAGGCTGAAAAGTACTGGATGCAAAAGGGTCTTTACACCCAGGGAATGCTCACCATGGCCCTGTCGCGCCAAGGACGCCAGGCTGTGGCCCAAACGATCGTGAAGTCTCTCGAGGAAAGGGCAATCAGAAACGAGGAACTGGGCATGTACTGGAACTACCCCTCCGGCTGGTGGTGGTATCAAGCTCCCGTAGAAACCCACTCCCTCCTGATCGAGGTTTTCAAAGAGGTGGCTCGCGACGAACAAGTCGTTCAGGAGCTGCGCATATGGCTCCTAAAAAACAAGCAAACAAACCACTGGCAGACTACCCGCGCCACCGCCAACGCCATTTACGCACTCCTCATGGACAATGCCGCATGGCTGCACGGCGACCAGCCTGTAAAAATCACCTTAGGTGATGACCCCTTGCTCGAGCGTCGCATCGCATCGGCCCAGCAACAGGCCGAAGCTGGCACGGGCTATTTCAAATTCCACTTGAGCGCAGACGAAGTAGGCCCCGAACTGGCCCACATCACCCTCGACAATCCCAACCCTGGCATCGCCTGGGGCGGCATCTACTGGCAGTATTTCGAAAACCTCGACAAGATCACCGGCTTCCGCGACACACCCTTGAAAATGGAAAAGACCCTTTCGAAAGTGACGCATACGGATGCCGGCGAAGTGCTGGTGCCCATAGCGGATCAACCCCTTGCCGTCGGCGATATCGTGGCTGTTAGAATCGTCCTCAAAGTGGACAGAGACATGGAGTACGTCCACATGAAAGACATGCGGGCCAGTGCGTTGGAACCCGTCGACGTGCTCAGCACCTACAGATGGCAGGGGGGGCTTGGCTACTATCAAAGCACCCGCGATGCCGCCTCGCACTTCTTTTTCTCCTACTTGCCCAAGGGTACGTACGTGTTCGAGTACAGGCTGAAAGTGACCAACCGAGGCAATTTTTCGAACGGTATCAGCACCATTCAGTGCATGTATGCACCCGAGTTCAGCAGCCATTCGGCAGGGGGGCGCATCGTGGTGCGCTGATCGCCTGGAAAGGAGTGGAGGCGCAGAAAAATCGGCCCGGAGCCAACCGCCATTTGTAGAGAAGACACTTTGGAGTAATCGTGTGCCACTGATTGGCCAGGCTTTTGTTCTTTTTTGAGAAATTGGTCCGCACTTCGGACAACCCATCGGCACTTTTGGCCGTTAAGGATTCAAGTAAGCAAAGTCGGTTTTAAGTTTCATACCAAATTAGTGAGAGTAAATGTTGCGCAGCCGGTCGAAAGACCGGCTGCTTTTTTTTAGTGCTTTCCAAAACCCTCCTGCAATAGTTTCTTCAATAGTGAAATCTGCCCGAGGTGGTAGTAGCTGTGCTCCAGAAGGCCCGCTAGGTTCTTGTAAAAATTGCCGTATTTCTCCAACACGAAAGTCTCTCCGAGCTTGCTGAAGTCCAATTTTTCTACTTCCGCAACCATCTCGTCGGCGTTTTTCCAAATTCGCTGCAGCAATTGATCCCAATCAGCTGGCGTCTCTACCGGAGGCATGTCGAAGCTGTACTTGTCGTGGGCATCGAGTGCCCCCCCCTTCAACACCCGCAGCACTGCTTCAACGTAATAATTAATGTGGAAAACGAGCAAGGCAATGGTGTTCAGCGAACCGATGCGCGTGGTGGCCATTTGCCAATCGACGCCTGCGAGTGCATCTTGCAGGCTCACCCCGGTGTGGTTGGGACCCCTGTAAAAACCCCCGATCATGGCGGCGATCTGCCTGATCAACCACGCCTGCGACCCATCCTGGGCAGCGTCATCGCGCGGCTGCCACAATTCCACCTTGCGACCCTCTGGATCGAGCACCCAGGCAAATTTTCCAAACTCTGACTCCTCCACCCCACCGACCACCTCTACACCTTCTTTTCTCAACTGCTCCAACAACCCTTCGAGGTCGTCCACCTGGTAGTTGATCATGTACGCATGGGAAGAAGGCTGAAAATAATCACTGTCCTCCCGCGCAGGGCTCCACACGGTGTAGCTGAGCCGTTGTGGGTCGTCGGCACGCCTCCAAGGGAAAACGGCTCCCCACGCTTCCGACTCGATGCCCAGGTGCCGGGCGTACCACTGGCGCAGCTTTTCCGGATCACCACTCTTGAACATAATTGCCCCAATGCCATTTACTCGCTTCTGCATGTGAACAAGGGTTTGGTTGAAAAAGCAAATGGCACAAAGAAAAGCTTTGAGGCAGTTTCATCGTCAATAACTCCAGTAGAAGCCACTTTTTCAACTGCCCGCTCCCGCCCTGAGCCTTATCGATCAGCAGGATGAAAAGGAGTTTCCCACACCCCAAGTACCCTGCCTACTTGCCCCGACAAGCTTCAATTGGCCAAGCGAAAGGCGGTTGAAGGTGGTCTGGTCAATCCACCTCCACTTTGCTTGAATGGGCACAAAAAATTTTTCAAAAAAAACCCAGGAAACTTTCGAACCCTTTATAGTTTCCATTGTTTTGCAGCCGTTTTTCACCGACAAGCACACATTTGCAATGGAACTGAAGGAGCAGATCATCAGCCGTTCGAAGGACCTCTTCATGAAATTCGGAGTGCGCAGCGTCACCATGGACGACATCGCCCGTGAGCTGGGCATATCGAAGAAAACCCTCTACCAGTATTTCGAAAACAAAGACCAGCTGGTCAATGAAGTGATACAGGCTCATTGCGAGGAAAGCCACTGCGCAATGGTCAAAATCCATGAGCAGGCCGACAATGCGCTCGATGAAATCACCAAAATGGGCATGTACATCATCGCCAAGGTAGAGCACGTTTCCGCCTCGACCCTTTACGATTTGCGCAAGTACTACCGCATGGCCTGGGAAAACCTGATGACGCATCAAGATACCATGGTCATCGAATGCATGCGGATCAATCTGCAGCGCGGCATCCAAGAAGGCCTATTCCGCTCCGACCTCAACGTGGAAATCATTGCCCGCATCTATGCCAAGGCGGTTTACGCCATTGTGGAAGAGATCTCCAACCCCAATACGCCGATACCGCGGCGAGAATTCATCAGGGCCTTGCACGATTACCACGTCCATGCCATCGCCACCCCTAAAGGATTGAAGCTTTGGAAGCATTACCTCGAAAGTTCCTATCCATCCCTGCCCACTGCCGTCAAACCCTGAATGCAAAACCAACAATTCACGACCACATGAAATCCACGAGAATTCACCCGAAAACACTGCTCATAGCCCTGGGCCTTTCGTGGGCGTTGGGCACCCTTGCACAAACGCCCCTCACCCTTGGTGCGGCCATGGATTACGCCATGACCAACCACGCAGAAGTGCAGCGGGCAGCTCTCGAGATCCAGAAAGGCCGGGAGCTCGTCCGGGAGTCCGTAGCGACGGGATTGCCCCAAGTAGGCGTGCAGGCTCAGATGGTGTACAATCCCTCCCTGCGCACCAGCCTCGTACCCGCCGAATTTTTTGGAGGCAAACCCGGCGAATTTCAGTCCATTCAATTTGGGACGAGCTGGAATGGCGCCAGCAGCATTTACCTCGACCAAATGCTGTTCAACAAAACCTGGCTCCTCGGTGTCAGAGCCAGCTACGCCGTCACGGACTTCTATCAACTGCTCTACGACAAGAGCAAGGAGGACGTCGCCTATGAAGTGGCCAAGCTGTACTATCAGGCGCTGTTTGCCCGCTCCCAGCGAGGCCTCCTCGAAGCCAACCTGGAGCAGGTGGAGGGATTGTTGAACACCATCACCCGCCAACGGGAACAGGGCTTTGCCACGCAGATCGATGTGGAGCGGCTGCAGGTGCAGCGCTTCAACTTGCAGACGGAGCTCAACAACCTGGAGCTCCAGATCGGGCAAATCGATCAGGCCCTCAAATTTGCCATGAACATGCCCCTCGATGCCGAGATCATCCTTGCCGACACGCTCAGCGAAGCGCCGTTCGACAACGTGAGTATGGTACAAGCCCAACCGAGCTATACCCAAAAAACCGACCTGACCGTGCTCAAGCAGCAAATGAAACTCTACGACCTCGACGAGCGCCGCTGGCAAGCAGGCTATTTCCCCAGCCTCTCCTTTTTTGCCACCTATAACTATGAATGGCAGGCCAACAAGCTCGATGATTTCGGCAACGGCAGGTACTGGTCTGACTTCTCCCAAATCGGCGTGCGACTTGTAGCACCCATCTTCGACGGCTTTTACAAAGACAGCAAGCGCCAAACCGCCTTGCTCAACAAACAACAGGTGGGGCTGCAGTACGACCGGGCTCTCAAGGGCCTCCAACTCCAACACCAGACCGCCATGAGCACCCTACGCACCCAGCAAAACAGGCTCCAGTCGCTGCGTGAAAACATCGCCCTTGCACAAAAAGTCTACGACGTGGCCAAGCAACGCTATCAGCAAGGCCTGGGCAACATCGTCGAGGTGCTCGAGGCAGAAACCTCCCTTCGAAGTGCCCAAGCCAACTACCTGGGCGTGCTGGCCCAGCTAAAAATGGCCGAAATCGACTTGCTCCACGCCAATGGCAAGTTGATCGAACTCGCTCGCTGATTCATTCTCCATCACTCGAAATCACACAAATCATCCCCGATATGACCCGCAAGCGCATCATCAAAATCGTCCTCTGGACCATCGGCCTCGGTCTGTTTACATGGTGGGTGTCAACCACCCTCTCCAAGAACAAGGAAATATTGGCCGAAAACGCTCGACAGTCCCAGATCACCAATCCCACCATCCCTGTAATTACTGCCCAAGTCGGCTACGTCACCGACGATGGAAGCTTCGAGGTACTGGGCAACTTCGCCCCCGACCAGATCGTGCCCTTGATGAGTGAAGCAGCCGGCAAGATCGTAGAGCTCCATTTCGACAACGGAAGCTACGTCAAGGAGGGCCAGGTACTGGCCGTCATCGACAACGACCTGCTCAAAATCGAGCTCGAAACCACCCGCCTCAACCTCCAGAAGGCCGAAACCGACCTGGCACGCCTCCAGGCCTTGGTAGGTGAAGGGGGCGTGACCCAGCAACAGGTGGACGATGCCACCATTGCAGTCGAAAACATCCGTTCCAAGATCAAGGCGCTGGAGAAACAGCTTTCCATGACCTATGTGAAAGCCCCGATTTCTGGCTTCATTTCCAATAAAACCGTGGAGAAAGGATCCCTCGTCGGGCCTTCCGTGCAGCTTGCCTTGGTGACGAATACCAACCGGATGAAACTGCAGCTCTATTTGACCGAAGACCAGGTGACGCGAGTCCACAAAGGAAGCGAAGTGCCCGTTGTAGTTGATCAGTTTCCCGAAATGAAGCTATCGGGGCGTGTGACCTTCATCGACGTCAACGCCACGCCCAACAAGCGCTACCTCGTTGAGCTGGAATGTCCCAACCCTGGCAACGTCCTTCGTTCGGGCATGAGTGCTACGGCCCGTTTCGGCAATGGTGGCCCCCGCCAAGTGCTTGCCGTGCCTCGGGAGGCCATCGTAGGCAGTTTGCAGGATGCCCGCGTGTATGTCGTGAAAGACGGCAAGGCCCTTTTGAAGTCCGTGCGCACTGGCCAGATCCTGGGATCCTACGTGGAGATCGCCGAAGGCCTTCGCGAGGGTGAAACCATCGTGGTCAGTGGCCAGATCAACCTCGAGGATGGAAAGGCCATCACGGTGGCCGACCGCAACAACTGACTCCTCAATCCCGCTCAAACCAAAAATCACTCGAAGCCATGTCGATTACTGAAATCTCCATCAAGCGGCCATCCCTCATCCTGGTCATTTTCATCGTGCTCATGGGTGCCGGGTTGTACAGCCTCACCCGGCTCAGCATGGAGCTCATTCCCAAGTTCGATGCTCCTTTCGTCATCATCAACACGGTTTATCCAGGTGCCAGCCCGGCCGAGGTGGAAAATTCCGTGACCCGCGTCATTGAAGACGCTGTGTCGAACATGGAGGGCATCGTCAGCATGCGAAGCACCTCCTTCGAAAGTGTATCGTTCGTGTTCGTGGAACTCAAGGACGGCACCGACGTGGATAAAGCCATAGCAGATGCACAGCGCCGAATCAATGCCATCGAGGCCCGGCTACCCGACGACATCGAGCCCCCAGCGCTGACCAAGTTCGCCGCCGACGAATTTCCCATACTCAGCCTCGGCGTCACTGCCAAAGCCACGCCTTCCGAAATGTACGACCTCGTCAAGGACCGGATCAAGCCGGCCATCTCCAGCATCGAAGGCGTGGGCAACGTCAACATCATCGGCGGTCAGGAGCGCGAAATAAAAGTCCTCGTCAACCGTGCAGCCCTCGAATCCAAGGGCATCAACCTGCTGCAGGTGGTGCAGGCGCTGCAAAGTGCCAACCTCGACTTTCCCACCGGCAAACTCGAAAACCAGGACGAGCAGATCACCATCCGACTGTCGGGCAAATACCAATCAGTCGACGACATCCGCAACCAGGTCATTGCCGTGGACAAGCACACGGGTGCTCCAGTCAAGCTTTATGAAATTGCCGAAGTCAGCGACAGCCAAAAAGACCTCAAGAGCCTCAGTCGGGTAGATGGACGTGAAGCCCTTGGTCTGCAGATTTTGAAAACCACCGATGCCAACGCCGTAGCCGTAGCTGACAACGTCCTGGCTTTGCTCGAAAAATTGGAGCAGCAATACGCTGACAAGGAACTCGCATTCCAGGTTGGCAACAACCAGACGACCTTCACCCGTGATGCCGTCGATGCCGTGGAGCACGACCTGCTACTGGCCATCGTCCTCGTGGCGGTGGTGATGCTCTTTTTCCTGCATTCTTTCCGCAACGCCCTCATCGTCATGGTGGCCATTCCCACCTCGCTCATCTCCACCTTGCTGATGATGTACGCCTTCGGCTTTACCCTGAACCTGATGACCCTGCTGGCCATGTCGCTGGTCATCGGCATCCTGGTGGACGACAGCATCGTGGTGTTGGAGAACATTTACCGGCACCTCGAGATGGGTGAGCGACCCCGAAAAGCCGCCCTCATTGGCCGCAACGAAATTGGCTTCACCGCCCTGTCGATCACGCTGGTGGACGTGGTGGTGTTCGTGCCCATTGCCCTTACCTCGGGCATCGTGGGCAACATCATGCGGCAGTTTGCGCTCGTGGTCACTTTCTCGACCCTCATGTCGCTGTTCGTTTCCTTTACCCTTACGCCCATGCTCGCCAGCCGTTTTTCGAAAGTGGAAAAGTTTGAGGGGCGCAGCTTGGGAGGCATCGTCTTCGGCGGATTCGAGCGGATCCTCAAACGCATCACCAATTGGTACGGACGCGTGCTGGGTCGGGTGCTCAGTCCCGTGCGCATACCCTACCCCGCCTTTGCCAGCAACGCTGCTCGGCAAAATGCCACCCATCGACAGCGCCGCCATTTCAACTTCTACCTCCTCGCCAGTGTCACCCTTTTGAGCATTTTCTTCCTCTTCATCAGCTCTTTCAAATTGGTGACCAATGGTTATATCGGTTCGGCATTCATCAACCCTGGCGACCGGGGTGAGTTCATCGTCAGGCTGGAGTTGCCCAAAGACGCCACCCTACATGAAACCAACCTCGCTACCCTGAAAGCCGAAGAGTACCTTTTTTCCAAAAAAGAAATCACCAAGGTGTTCACCACCGTGGGCATGCGCACCGGCATGCTCAATGCCCAAGCCATGCCGAACATGGCGGAACTGACCCTGAAACTAGTGCCCAGGGAAGCACGCGATAACGTGGTCACGGATCTTTATGCCCAGCGCACAAAGGCGGAGCTGGAAATGCTCTTACCTGGCGTCAAGGTCTCGGCTGTGCCCGTGTCTTTCTTCGGTGGTGCCGACCAGGCTCCCATCCTCATCTATATCAGCGGCGACGACCACGAGTCGGTCATGGCTTATGCCTCCAAAGCCCTCGAAAAAATCAAAGCCATCCCCGGCACGGTCGAGACCGAACTCTCCATCGAAGAGGGCAACCCGCAGATCAGTGTGAAGGTGGACAGGGAGAAGATGGCTCAATTCGGCCTGACCATGGACATGGTGGGCGCTACCATGCAAACCGCTTTCAACGGTAACACCGACGTGAAATATCGCGACGGCTCCCGCGAATACGACGTCAACATCCGGCTCGACGACTTCAACCGCAACGACGTGGACGACATCGCCAACCTCGTCTTCGTCAATCCAGAAGGCCGCCAAATCCGCCTGCGTCAATTTGCGACCATCATCCAAAATACCGGCCCCAACCAGCTCGAACGCCACAACCGCCTGCCTTCGGTCACCATCAGCAGCCAGGTGCTCGGCCGCCCCTCCGGCGACATCGGTGCCGACATCCAAAAGATGTTTGCTGAAGAGTTGCCTCCGCCTCCCGGCATCAACATCATCTACGACGGAGACCTGAAAAACCAGGAAGAGGGCTTTGGCAGCCTGGCCCTTGCCTTCATTGCCAGCATTTTGTTGGTGTACCTCATCATGGTGGCTTTGTACGACAGTTGGGTGTATCCCTTCGTGGTCATGTTCTCGATTCCGGTGGCCATCATGGGGGCATTGCTGGCCATGGCCCTGTCGTTGAGCATCCTCGACATTTTCTCGATCATGGGCATGATCATGATGGTGGGCCTGGTGGCCAAGAACGCCATCCTGCTCGTTGACTTTGCCAACAAGGCCAGAGAGCTCGGCTACACGGTTCGCGACGCCCTCGTCGAGGCAGGCAAGGTGAGGCTGCGCCCCATCCTGATGACTACACTGGCCATGGTGATTGGTTTCCTCCCCATTGCCCTTGCCAAAGGCCCCGGTGCCGAGTGGAAAAATGGCCTCGCCTGGGCCCTCATCGGCGGGCTCAGCTCCTCGATGGTGCTCACCCTGCTCGTGGTACCCATCATGTACCTTTTCATGGACGGCATCCGCAGCCGCTTCAATGGTTTCATGAAAGGACTTGGCATCTTCTCCGACACTGGTGAAGAGGAGGAGGACGCAGCTCCCAAAGAGAGCACCATCTTGCCCAAACCCGAAGAAGTAGTGGTTTAAACGACTCCCGACACACACCTGCACATCGATCGGGGTGGCCTCATGGCGGGCCATCCCGATCGTGCATTCAAGCAGATTGCTGCTTTTTCTTGAAAAGGAAATAAAACGGCGTTCCCAGCGCGATGAGCAACAATCCCAGCCCCGCCTCCCGAGGCCGCTGCATCAGGGTGTTGCCAATGAGCACGGCACAAAACAGCAGAAATAGAATCGGCACCAGCGGATAGCCAAGCACCCGATACCGCCGAGGCGCATCCGGCATCTTCTTGCGCAACACGAAGACGCCGTACACCACCAGTCCGTAAAAGATGAACTGGGCAAACACCATCATGTCCGTCAACTGATCGAAAGTGCCGGAAAAGACCAATACGCAGGCCCAGATGGAAAATATGATCAGCGCATTGCCGGGCGTGTGGAACTTGGGATGGACCACCGCAGCCTTTTTGAAGAAAAGCCCTTTGGCTGCCATGGCGTAATAAACCCGGGCTGCCGTCAGAATGGTGGCATTGGTGCAGCCAAGTGTGGTGATGACGATGAGCAGGCTGATGGCAAACACCCCTTCTTCACCGCCGAAGGCCCTGATGACTTCCACTGCCGCAATCGCGTTTTCGTTGCGGGCTATTTCCATCATCTGATCGATGGGCAGCACGTAGAGATAGCTGAAGTTGACCAGCAGGTAAATGCCCGTCACGATGAGGATGCCGAAAATGAGAATCTTGGGAATGTTGACCGAGGGATTGCGGATCTCGTCGCCCACGAAACCAATGTTCATCCAGCCTTCGAAAGCCCAGAAGGCAGCCAGCATGGCCAGGAAAAGCGCTTTGATGAAGCCGAACTGCTCTCCGAACACCTCTGGCGGATAGGTCGATGACTCGGCTGTCACGTTGTGCAGGCTGCCATTGCTGAATCCCAATGCCAGTGCGATGATGGCGAAAAGGGAAAACACCACGATGGAGGTCACCACATTAGAAACCCTGCCTCCTTGCTGCACCCCGCGGTAATTCACCACCATCAACACCAGGATCAAGGCCACAGCCACCAGCTTGACACCCAGGTTGGCAAAAGGGGTGAAAATGCCGAGCACCGTCATCGTTTCCCATTCCCCACCGAGAATTGGCAACGGAAAAACCGCATTGAACGAGTGCGCAAAGACGTAGGCAATGGACGCCGTAGAGGCCGATTGAATGCAAGCAAAGCTGGCCCACCCGTAAAAGTATCCCATGCGCTCGCCGTAGATTTCGCGCAGATAGGCAAATGGGCCGCCCGACACCGGGATGAGCATGGCCACCTCTGCCACGCTCAACACCCCCAACAGGGTGACGAACCCCGCCAGTACCCAGGCCAACAGCACCAGTTCTGGCGATTCGAGGCTCACCGACATGGGAGCAACTTTTTTGTAAACCCCCGTTCCGATAATGGAACTGATGAGCAAAATGATACCGGTGGTCAAGCCGAAGTACTTGACCAATTTGCCGCCGTCGTTCGAAAAATGGCTTCCTTCCATGTGCGATGGTGATTGCTGATCTTTTCGTTGGTTCGAAATGGCCGGGTTTTAGCCAGGCCCCTTTCGTTTTGAGGCGGGAAAGAAAGCAAATGCCTTCGGCATTGCCTAAGAATCACTTCGAGGAAAAAAAACCGGAAACCACGCCACGCAGTCGGTTGAGGCAAACCCTTTGCTCCTTCTCTTGCGAAACCTACATTTGCAATGTATCGCCCAATTCTTCCGACCCCTTTCAAGAACCATCGCCATGGACGCCAGCAACAACCATCCTGAATTCAAAAAGTACAAGTTCCGAGAGCTGAAGCTGTACTCGTCTACGGAATGGCTGGCCGACAACAAGAAGAAATATCGGCAGGTGTTCGACCGTTGGACGACCGCCTACGTCTATGCCGAGCTCTCTTTTTACAACAAGCTTTTCGACCAGGAGGACTGGGAAGTGAAGATCCAGCTCCGTTGCTACCAGATTCGCAAAAACCGCAAAGAGCTGTGTCGGCTCGATTTCACCCGCAAGGTGAGCAAGTACGACAACATCGTGTACATCCGGGAAGGATGGGGCAACAAGGTAGAGGGCACCTTCTGGAAAAAAGGCACCTACTGCTGGGAGGCCTATATCGAGGATGAAAAAGTGGCGACCCGGTACTTCTATGTCGAGGACAGCGAAAAGACCGTGCCCACTACCACCGGCGTACCATTTCTGCAAATCCTCTCCGTGCGGCTATACGAAGGGCCCTACGACGACGTCATCGAAGAAGACAGGGTCTATTACCAGACCTTTCACGACGACGAGACCCGCTACATCTACGCCGAAATCACTTTTCTCAACAGAGGCACGACCGACTGGTGGTGTGAACTTTTCGTCAAGTTCTTCAACAATGCCCGCGAACTCAAGGGCCAGGTAGTCAGGCTACACAAGATCCAGGAATCCGACACCCGGGTGACCATTACCGCTGGCTGGGGCAGCAATGTAAAAGGAAGCTGGCGGCGCGACAAGTACACGTGCGAAGTGGTGTTCATGGAGGAAGTAATCGCCATTGCACCTTTCGAAGTGGGTAATGAATTCGTAGAGGGCGTGCCCCCCGTGTACACGGCAGACAAAGACCTGTTGCGTCTGTACGATGTAAATTCCGACTCCGAGGAGTCACTCGAGGACGTGCTCGCCCAGCTCGACAAAATGGTAGGCCTCGAACAAATCAAGCAGCGGGTACACGAACACGCCCAATACATCCGCTTCCTGCAGTTGCGCAAGGAACTCGGCTTCCCTGAATCCGAACGCATCAACCTCCATTCGGTCTTCATCGGCAACCCCGGCACTGGCAAAACCACCGTTGCCCACATGATGGGCAAGCTGTACAAGAAAATGGGCTTGTTGTCACGCGGGCACGTCCACATCGTGGACAGGGCCGATATCGTGGGGGAATACATCGGCCAGACCGCTCCCAAGGTCAAGGAAGCCATCGAAAAAGCGCGCGGCGGTGTGCTTTTCATCGACGAAGCCTACGCCCTGGCCCGCACCAAAGAAGACAGCAAAGACTTCGGCCGCGAGGTGATCGAGATCCTCGTCAAGGAAATGAGCGATGGCCCCGGCGACCTGGCCATCATCGCCGCTGGCTACCCGCAGGAAATGCACCACTTCCTCAACAGCAACCCAGGCTTGAAATCCCGTTTCAAACACGTCTTTGAATTCGCCGATTACCTGCCCCAGGAATTGTCGAAAATCGCAGACATCGCTGCAGAAAAAATGGGCGTGCGATTCTCTCCCGAAGCCAAAGCCCGAATCGATTCCATCATCATCAATGCCTACCGCGATCGCGACCGCACCTTTGGCAATGCACGATTCGTGTACGACTTGGTCGAAAAAGCCAAAGTCAACCTTGGCTTGCGCATCATGAGTGCTCAAGATCCCAAATCGCTCGACCGGGAAGCCCTCGAACTCATCGAATACGTCGATGTGGAAAACATCGATGTGAAGTCAAGTCGCGCCCAACCCTACATCCCCATCGACGAAAACCTCCTGCAACAGTCCTTGCAGGAACTCAACAACCTCATCGGCCTGGAAAAGGTCAAGGAGCAAATCGTCGAACACGTCAGGCTGGTGCGCTACTACCGCGAAACGGGCCGCGACGTGCTCAACCGGTTCTACCTGCACACCGTCCTCGTCGGCAACCCCGGCACAGGCAAAACCACCGTGGCGCGCATCCTGACCCGTATCTACAAGGCCCTGGGCATCCTCGAGCGCGGCCACATGGTGGAGACCGACCGCCAAGGGCTCGTAGCGGGTTTCGTAGGCCAAACCGCCATCAAAACGGCCCAAAAAATCGACGAGGCCATGGGCGGTGTACTGTTCATCGACGAAGCCTACAGCCTCAGCTCCCGCAACAGCCCCAACGACTTCGGTGATGAAGCCATCCAGACCATTCTCAAGCGCATGGAAGACAACCGCGGGCAGTTCTTCGTCTTCGTGGCCGGTTACCCCGACAACATGGAGGCCTTCCTCAAAGCCAATCCGGGCCTCAGCTCCCGCTTCGACAAAATCCTGCGATTCGACGACTACAGCCCCGAAGAGCTTTTCCGCATTGCCATCCAAATGCTCGATGAAATGGGCATCACGGCTTCGCCAGAAGCCGCCGAACACCTCGAAAAGTACTTTTCATTCCTCCATCGCTACCGCGACAAGTACTTCGGCAATGCCCGCACTGTGCGCCAAATCGTCAACGAAGCCGTCAAAAACCAGCACCTCCGCCTGGCAACCCTCACCCCCGACGAACGCGAAAACGTCTCCGCCAACGTGCTGCTCTATGACGACGTGGCCACCTTCAAACTCGATCCGAGTGGATTCGTCTTCACCCGCCGCAACATCGGCTTCCGCCGTGGAGAAGAATGAGAACCGAGGATGGTGGCCCCCCGACCTGAATGCCGTTTCCCCCAAAAATCGCAGTGGAGGATTTTGCTCGTTCCATGCCTGCTTCTGCGAGCACATGGGATGCGGGCAGGGGTAATCTTGGTCTGTATTGCGGTTTGAAATGGGACTTTTGAGGTTCGACCTGTCCGGCGGCCAAGCAAGCAGGTGGTGGCGCCGTGCTACGGGAATGGCCGGTGATAGTTCTCTGGCACTAACTTTCATTAACCATCTCAGCGCTTTCCTAACGTCCCTTTGACTATTCGGGCCTTGAACCCCCTCTTCTGAAAGGGCATTTTTGCCAAAACCTTCACCATTAAACCTTTGACCTATGAGATGCTATCGAAACTCCATCTACGTATTGCTGCTCACTGCACTTTCCACCCACCTTTTTGCCCAGACCGACCTTACCGTGGCTCCTCTTGGACTCATCTTTGGCACCGTCAACGCAGGTGTGGATGTGCCACTCAGTGAGGATTTCAGCATCGGCGGCACCTTTGGAATTACTTTGCGCGAGGGTACACTCAACGAAGAAGACAGCGGCGAACGAACGACCTACGAATGGTTCGGACTCCCCGTTTCCCTCGTTGGAAAATACTACTTCAGCCCGCGTAAAGGCAACGACCGCTTCTACCTGAGCACCTTCTTGCGCTATGTGAATCGCAACCTTCGATTCCCCGATTCTTCCGACAATTCTAACTTCTCCCAACACCGCTTGGGACTCGGTTTTGGGTTCGGCACCAAAATCGTCTCGAACAAAGGCCTCGTACTGGACCTCAGCATGGGTGTGGGCCGAGCTTTCTACGACAAGATCATCTACAAAAACGACAACGGCGATCGGGAACAAGTGGACTGGATCAAATTGATGATCGTGCCGCGCATCGCCATCGGCTATAGATTCGGCAGCTGATCGAGCGGTTGGTGTAACAGACACAAGCGCCACATCCTCCAAGCCAGGGTGTGGCACTTCTGTTTGGCACCTCGCTCAACGACTTCCAGCTGGCTTTTCCTTCCATTTGCCTTGGAAATGCTTGCTTTGCAATCGCTGTCAGGGTTCCGACGCCCCGCCGATGCAGCCGGCGACCCTCTTTTTCCCAACCCAAATCCCCTACTGGCCATGGTCCGCCATCTCCTTTTTTTCTCGGTGCTGTTCACGCTGGTATGCTCCAACTGCCAAAAGCCACACCTCTCCAAAGCGAAAGGCATTTTCGAATCCATCAGGCAGCAATACGCTCCCGACAAGCGGGTCGCGCTGCTCGACGTGAGCTTGGACATCCAGGGTGGCAAAATCCTCATCGAGGGGGAAACCAACCTGCCAGCTGCCAAGCAGGCCCTGCTCGACAGCCTCGATGCCGCCCGGATCGACTACGTTGACAGCCTGCAAACTTTGCCGACCTCCGACATCCAGCCCACTCCTTTTGGCATCGTCAATGTCAGTGTGGCCAACCTTCGCTCTGCCCCAAAGCATTCGGCCGAACTATCGACCCAAGCCTTGCTCGGCATGGTGCTCAGGGTTTGGAAAAAGGAAGGCGATTTCTACCTGGTGCAGACTCCCGACGATTATCTCGGCTGGATGGATGACGGCGGCTTCGTCTTGATAGACAGCACCGGGGTACAGGCTTGGCTGGGCCGTGCCCGCATCGTTTGCACGGCATCCTACGAGTTCGTGTACGAAGGTCCGGGACGCCAAACACCAAAGGTGTCCGACCTGGTGGCTGGCAACATTTTGCTACGCACGGGGCCTGATCGAGATGGCTTCGCACCGGTCGCCTTTCCCGACGGCCGGTCTGGCTACGTTCCCTCGACATCTTGCATGGATTTCGAGGCATGGCTTTCACGGCCCGACCCCACACCCGAACAGGTGATCGACGCTGCGATGGAAATGATGGGCCGCCCCTATCTGTGGGGTGGCACCTCCGGCAAGGGCATGGATTGCAGCGGCTTCACGAAAATGTGTTTCCTGCTCAATGGCATCCAAATTGCCCGCGACGCCTCTCAACAAGTGCGCTACGGGGAGCTGTTGCCTCGCGATACTTCCTTTTCTAATCTCCAGCCTGCCGACCTGCTTTTCTTTGGCCGCCCTGCTACCGACAGCCTGCCGGAAAAAATCTGGCACGTGGCCATCTACCTCGGCGACGGCCGAATCATCCACGCCTCTGACCGCGTCCAGATCGAAAGTCTGAAGCCCGGCTCTCCTGCCTTCAATCGGGATCGCTACGATACCTGGGTAAAGAGCCGCCGGATATGCTCAGCCATTGGCTCGGCTGGTATCATCCGACTGCGTGAGCACCCACTCTACAATCCGGTGGGGACGCGGGTAGGGGGGAATTATGAGAGGATTGTGGAGGATTAGCTTTTCTGGTCCGAGCTACGAGCCACGAGCCACGAGCATTAGCTGCAAGCTGGTTCGCCAGTGGGGCAAGGAGACGCCGAACGTGTTGCGAAAGCGGGATTTGTCCATGAGGCTGAATGGCGGGCGTTGTGCAGGGGTGGGGAATTCTCGGGTGCGGATGGGTTCGACCTGTACGTCCATGCCGGCGAGGTCGAAGATGGCCACGGCAAAGTCGTACCAGCTCGCCACACCTTCATTGCTATAATTGTAGAGTCCGCTCAATTTCTCCGGCGTCATTTCTCCTCTGGCCACAGAGGCCAGGATGGCCAGCAAGTGGCCTGCCAAGTCAGCAGCCCAGGTAGGTGAGCCGATTTGGTCCCACACTACCCGGAGGTGTTTGCGCTCGGCACCAAGACGCAGCATGGTCTTGACGAAATTATTTCCAAAAGTGCTGTAGAGCCATGAAGTGCGCACCACCATGCCGCCGGCTTCGAGGACTGGCATTTCGCCGGCCAACTTGGAACGGGCGTACACGCTGCGAGGATTGACGGGGTCGTCTTCTGAAAAAGGGGTGTTCTGCTCGGTGTGATACACGTAATCGGTGGACAGGTGAACGAGGTGGGTATTGGTCTGGCTGCAAGCCCTGGCGAGGTGGGCAGGTCCGAGGCCGTTGACGGCGAAGGCTTTTTCGGGCTCCGACTCGGCCTTGTCCACGGCCGTATAGGCAGCGCAGTTGATGCAGGCAAAATAGGGACGGTTGCTGAGGCAGTCCAGCACCTTTTCCGGCTTGGTGACGTCGAGTTCGGCCGAGGAGCAGAAAAGAAAATCGAATTCAGGGAAATGCCGTTGCCGAGCTGCCAGCTCGCGGCCGAGTTGGCCGCCTGCCCCCGTGACGAGAATGGCTTTGCGCTGGCTTGGCATATCAGAAGGGGTTTTTGTGCTGACCAAAGAAAGGGAATGCCAGGTCCCTGGGTGCGATGATCAGTTCCGCACGTGGGATTCGCCAGTCGATGCGGAGGTTTGGGCAAAGCGGGTTGATGCCGGCCTCCGCCTCTGGGGCGTAGAAGTTGTCGCACTTGTAAAAGAATTCGGCGGTTTCACTGAGCACCACATAGCCGTGGGCGAAGCCTCGGGGAATGTAGAGCTGTCGCTTGTTTTCAGCTGACAAAACCACGCCGTACACCTGTCCATAGGTGGGGGAGTCGGGCCGCAAGTCCACGGCTATGTCGAGCACTTCGCCCTGGAGAACCCGCACCAGTTTGGCCTGTGCATGGAGGCCGGTTTGGTAGTGCAAGCCCCGGAGTACACCGCGCCTGGAGAAGGCCTGGTTGTCTTGGACGAAGGGGGCGGTGATGCCCTGTTCGGCGAATACTTGTTGGTTGTAGCTCTCGAAAAAATAACCCCGCTCATCGCCGAATACCTTGGGCTCGAATAAAAACAATCCCTGGAATGGTGTTGGGTGAAAAGGCATGGTTCAAGCTGTTTGATGGGGTAGGTCATTTTTCCCTGAAGAAAATAGCAATAGGTACGCCAGAGAAATCGAAGTGAGCCCGGATGCGGTTTTCGAGGAAATTGCGGTAGTTCTCGCGCACGTGCTTGGGGTGGTTGCAATAGAATGCAAAAGCCGGATAGGCCAATGGCAATTGTTGGACGAACTTGATGTTGATGAAACGACCGCGGTACGAGGGGGGAGGATTGCGCTCGATTTCGGGCAAGAGCACTTCGTTGAGCACCGATGTTTTGATCTTTCGGTTGCGATTTTCGTACACCTTCAGCGCCGTTTCGATGGCTTTGAAAATGCGCTGCTTTTCGTGGACGGATACGAAGAGCACGGGCACGTCGGAGAAGGGAGCCAGTCGCTGCTTGATCTGTATCTCATAGTCACGGGCGGTGTTGGTTTCTTTTTCTACGAGGTCCCATTTGTTCACCAGCAAAACCACGCCCTTGTGTCGTTTGACCATCAACCTGAAAATGCTCAGGTCCTGCTGTTCGATGCCTTGCTGTGCATCGACGAGCAACAGGCACACATCGGCTTCTTCGATGGCCCTGATGGCCCGCATGACGGAGTAGAACTCCAGGTTTTCGTGCACCTTGCTCTTCTTGCGGATCCCTGCCGTGTCGATGATCAGGAACTCCTTGCCGAACTTGTTGTAGCGGGTGTGGATGGCGTCGCGGGTAGTGCCGGCAATTTCCGTGACTATGTTGCGCTCTTCACCGAGCAGGGCATTTACCAGTGAAGACTTGCCTACGTTGGGTTGACCCACGATGGCAAACTTGGGGAGGTTCTCCTCGATGGCCTGTTCCTCGGTGATGTGCGGGGTGATGGCGTCGAGTAGGTCGCCTGTACCACTGCCCGTGAGGGAGGAGACGAAGTAAGTCTCTTCGAAGCCCAGTGAGTAGAACTCGTTGGCGTCGAGGCGCCTCAGCTCATTGTCCACTTTGTTTACCACCAGAAAAACGGGTTTCGTGGTGCGGCGCAGCATGCGCGCCACTTCCTCGTCGAGGTCTGTGATGCCCGTGGTGACGTCCACCAGGAAGAGGATGACAGCGGCCTCTTCGATGGCGATCTTCACCTGCGAGCGAATGGCCGATTCGAACACGTCGTCGCCTCCAAGCACGAAGCCGCCCGTATCGACGACGGTAAAATGCTTGCCGTTCCAAAAGCAAGTGCCGTATTGTCGGTCGCGGGTCACACCCGAGGTGTCATCTACGATGGCCTGTCGTTCTCCGATGAGGCGATTGTACAAGGTCGATTTTCCAACATTCGGACGGCCAACGATGGCTACTATGTTTCCCATTTTAGGTGCTTGACTGTTTGGATTTTGATACGCCGCAAGCGCATTAGCCAGGGCTTCACATGCCGAACCTGTGTTAACGCTCCAAAGATTCCTTGGTTATCGATAGCCGAAGCGGCGCAGCAAGCGCTCATCGCGACGCCATTTTTCCCGCACTTTCAGGTGCAGCTCGAGAAAGACCTTTTTTTCGAGCCAGGCCTCGAGGGCTTCCCGAGCGATGGTGCCCAATTTTTTGATGGCGGCTCCTTTGTGGCCCAGCATGATGGCCTTTTGAGACTCGCGCTCCACGTACACGATGGCCTGGATGCGCACCAGTGGCTCTCCAGCGCGGGTAGTGTCCTCCTTGAAAGATTCCACCACCACTTCCGTGCTGTAGGGAATCTCTTGCTGGTAGAGTTCGAATATTTTTTCCCGGATGATCTCCGCCACGAAGAATCGCTCAGGTCGATCGGTGAGCTGGTCTTTCGGAAAAAAGGGCGGCCCTTCGGGCAGGTACTCGAGGATGAGCTTGAACAACGAGTCGAGGTTGGCTGCCAACAGGGCCGAAATGGCCACCACCTCGTCGAACGGGACACGCTGCTTCCACAGTGCGATGAGGGCTTCTACGGCCGCCTGGGTGCTGGTGTCGATTTTGTTGATGACCAAAAACTTTGGGATCTGCACCTTTCGAAGCTGCTCGATGATGGGTGCGTCGTCGGCGTAATGCTCCGAGGGTTCGGTCATGAACAGCAGCAGATCGGCGTCTTCGATGGCGCTCTCCACGAAGCGGTTCATCACTTCGTGCAACTTGTAACCTGGCTTTTCGATGATGCCGGGTGTGTCGGAGAAAACGACCTGGAAATCCTCACCGCTGACGATGCCAATGATGCGGTGTCGCGTCGTCTGTGGCTTGGGTGTGATGATGGACAATTTTTCCCCCACGAGGGCATTCATCAGCGTGCTCTTGCCGACGTTGGGACGCCCTACTATGCTTACGAATCCTGAGCGGTGAGTCATTTGGCGTCATTGCTTTTTCCGCCGGGCTTTGGATGATCGCCCACGAGGAGCTGTCTTTTTGGTGGGTGCCGGCTTTCGGTGAGGCGCAAAAATAACAAGAGCCATAGGCGGCAGGGTAATGGCGATGGAATAGGCCCGGCCATGCATGGGTTCTTTTTCTGCTTTGATTGGTTTGGGGTTGAGGTGACCCGTGCCACCGTATTGGACGTCGTCGCTGTTGAGCACCTCCACATAGGAGCCTTTGTCGGGCACTCCGAAGCGATAGTTTTCGCGCAACACCGGCGTGAAATTGGCCGCCACGAGCACGTGGTCTTCGGGCGACTTGCCTTTGCGGATGAAAGTCAACACGCTGTTTTGCCAGTCGGCATGCTCGATCCATTCGAACCCCTCGGGTTCGAACTGGCACTCGTAAAGGGCTTTGGATTGCTTGTAAAATTCGTTGATGTCACGCACCCAGGCTTGCACGCCCTGGTGATAGGGCTTTTCCAGAAGCCACCACTCCAAGCCCCGCTCGATGCTCCACTCGGAGGTTTGGCCAAACTCCCCTCCCATGAAAAGCAATTGCGTGCCCGGGTGGGTCCACATGTATCCAAAGAGCAGCCTCAGTCCGGCAAAGCGCATGTGCTCGTTACCCGGCATGCGATCGATGAGGGGGCCCTTGCCATGCACCACTTCATCGTGTGACAGCGGAAGCATGAATTTTTCCGAAAAAGCATACACCAGGCTGAAGGTGAGCTCGTGGTGGTGGTGCTTGCGAAACAAAGGATCGTACATCATATAGCGCAGGATGTCGTGCATCCATCCCATCATCCATTTTTGGTCGAATCCCAAGCCGCCTTCACTGACCGGCTTGGTCACTCCCGGCCAGGCGGTGGACTCCTCTGCAATCGTGAGGGCATCGGGAAAATCTCGATGCACCATGGCATTGAACTCCTGCAAAAACTCGATGGCTTCCAAATTCTCCTTGCCGCCGTACTTGTTTGGCACCCACTCGCCTTCCTTGCGGGAGTAATCGAGGTACAACATCGAAGCCACCGCATCGACGCGAAGCCCGTCGGCATGGTATTGATCCAGCCAAAACAGCGCATTGCTGATTAGAAAACTGCGCACCTCCCACCGCCCGTGGTTGAATACGGCGCTCTTCCAGTCGGGATGATACCCCTTGCGTGGATCGGCGTGGTCGTACAGATGGGTGCCGTCGAAATCGGCCAAACCATGGGCGTCGTAGGGAAAATGCGATGGCACCCAATCGAGAATGACTCCAATGCCGGCCTGGTGCAATTTGTCCACCAAGTACATGAAATCTTCTGGCTGGCCAAAGCGACTCGTCGGGGCATAATAACCCGTGATCTGGTAACCCCAGGAAGGAAAATACGGGTGTTCCATCACAGGCAAGAATTCCACGTGGGTGAAGCCCATTTTCTTGACGTAGTCCACCAGCTCCACGGCGAGTTCACGGTAGCTGAGCGACTGAAATCCCAAACCCGTTTTTTTCCAGGAACCCAAATGCACCTCGTACACACTGATGGGCTGAGGCTGCCCAGCCAACGAACGACGGTGCTCGAGCCATTCGGAGTCGCCCCACTCATAATAGGGATCCCACACGATACTGGCCGTTTTCGGAGCCACTTCCCAATAACGCGCAAAAGGATCGCCCTTCAATAAGCGACGGCCATCCGGCGCCAGGATAGCGTATTTGTATAAAGTGCCTTTCCCGATGCCCGGGATGAAGCCTTCCCAAATCCCCGAACCGTCGGGACGCAGGTAAAGTGGATGCGCCTGGTCGTTCCAGAAATTGAAATTGCCCACCACTGACACATCGCGGGCGTTTGGCGCCCAAACGGCGAACAGGGTACCCCAAGTACCGTCGAGTTGCATCGGATGGCTGCCCAATTTCTCGTAAAGCCGGTAGTGCTTGCCAAGTCGAATCAGGCCAATGTCAAAGTCGGTCAGAAGGCTGTGGGGGATGACTTTTTCCGTCATAGTCTGTTGGTTTTTCATCGATGAGGAGTGCAGCCTCTCGTCCTCGATTGCCTTGATGCACCCTGCAGCAAACATAGTAATTTGCCTCTTGCCGCCTGGTCAATTCACTGCCTGATATGATGTGGAAGGAACAGCAGGACCCAGTCGAACATCCCATCATCGAGCGTAATTCGGAAAGTCAGCAAGAAAACGTGGGGCGCCACTTCGCCTCCTGACCTACTGCAACAGCTGAGCCGGCGATTCGGGCGCTCGTAGTGAGCTACCCGACCGACACCTCTGCGGGCAGCTCACTTCCAACTATAAACATCAACCAACCCGGGTCAGCAAACAAAACACCCATCTCCTCAGAGGAATGCCACCACGCGCGAGCGCACCGAAACCCCGCCCCTGCGCAAAGCACTCGAGGCCCACATACTCAAGATGTCTTGCCCCACCGATTCCCCATCACCAAAGGACGCCTACCACTGTGCCCCATGGAAGGACTTCAAGAAATTTTTGAAGAATGTTGGCATTAAAACATTGCACAATATCTTTGCCCGCACTCGGGCCGCTCCTGGGAGGCGCTTCGATTGAAATGTGGCTTTCCATCACGCAAAATCTTGAAAACTACACGGTGAATATCACATTCTCCGTTGGGCATTACGTTTGATTGATATATTTGCCCTCACAAGATTGCGCAGTTTTTTTACTCAATAACAACATGATAGAAGCGCTAATATCTTCAAGGACGCGGATCAAATTGCTGATGAAGTTCTTTGTCAACAGCAGTACCACCGCCTATCTGCGCAGTCTTGAGTCAGAGTTTGGTGAATCGAGCAATGCCATCCGGATAGAACTGAACAGGCTGGAGGAAGCGGGGATGCTGAAGTCGTTCATGAATGGCAACAAGAAGATGTATCAAGCCAACGACCAGCACCCCCTGTTCTCCGAAATCCGAAGCATCCTGCTCAAAACCATTGGAATCGACCAGATCATCGAAAAGGTGATCCAGCGGCTGGGGGCCGTCCGACAGGTCTTTCTGATTGGCGAGTTCGCCAAAGGACTGGACAGCCCGGTGGTCGATCTCATCATTACAGGCAATGTGGACAAACAATACCTGTTGGAGCTGGCTGAAAGAGCCGAAACGCTCATCAGCCGCAAAATCAGGTACCTCGTTTTGGCGGAGGAAGAATTCGACTCCCTCCGCCAAAATGGACATTACCAGGAAGCCGTGCTGCTGTGGTCGCATGACGCCTGATTGGCGCACGCACTCTAGAAACCCAAGATTCAATGTATCAGGAACTGGTCGAAAAGAAGAAAAACATTGCCGTCATCGGCCTCGGCTACGTGGGGCTCCCCCTGGCACTGGCTTTTGCCCGCAAGTACCGGGTCATTGGCTTCGACATCAGCGAGCCCCGCATCGAACTGATGAAAAAAGGCATCGACCCATCCAAAGAACTCGCTCCCGAGGATTTCCACGGTGCTGATATCACTTTCACTGCTGACCCTGCCGATTTGCAGCAGGCCCATTTTTTCGTGGTGGCCGTGCCTACTCCCGTAGATGCTGCACGCGTGCCCAACCTGCGGCCCGTCCTGGCTGCAACCGAAACGGTGGGCAAGGCCCTCAAGAAAGGCGATTACGTGGTTTACGAATCAACCGTTTACCCCGGCTGCACGGAGGAGGATTGCCTGCCCATTCTCGAAAAGCTCTCGGGCCTGAAACTGGGGCAAGATTTCAAACTGGGCTATTCCCCGGAACGAATCAACCCCGGCGACAAGGAACACACCATCGAAAAGATTCTCAAAATAGTGGCTGGCTCCGACGAAGAAGCCCTCGAAGAAATTGCCCGCGTCTATGGCGAAGTCATCGAAGCCGGTGTGTACCGCGCCAGCAGTATCAAAGTCGCCGAGGCCGCCAAGGTCATCGAAAACACCCAGCGCGACATCAACATCTCCTTGATGAACGAGTTGTCGATCATCTTCGACAAAATGGGCATAGATACAAAGGAGGTGCTCGATGCCGCCGCCACCAAATGGAACTTCATCCGCTTCACCCCTGGGCTGGTGGGAGGGCATTGCATCGGTGTGGACCCCTACTACCTGGTGCACAAGGCCCGCCAGATTGGCTATGAACCCAAGGTCATCCTCAGCGGGCGCACCATCAACGACGGCATGCCGGCCTACATCGCCCAGCGCCTGGTGCAGAAACTCATCGCCCGGGGCAAGGTACCCCAAGAGTCCAAAGTCCTCATCATGGGCGTCACCTTCAAGGAAAACGTGGCAGACATCCGAAACAGCAAAGTCGTGGACCTGATCCGCGAACTGATGCAATACTCCGTCAACGTCCACGCCGTGGACCCCTATGCGTCGCCCAACGAGTTCGCCCACGAGTACGGCCTGACACTCATGGACGCCCCCAGCAACGACTACGACGCCGTGGTAGTGGCCGTCAACCACGAACCATACAAACGACTCGACCTGAACTATTTCAAATCCATCATGAAGGAAAATCCCATCCTGATGGATTTGAAAGCCATATATGACCCCGGTATCGTCCGGCAAAATGGTCTTTTGTACTGGAGGCTTTGATCGGCGCATCACCTGCGAAGACAAGCTGACCAAAGCAGCCCAAACGTATGCGTGCAAACAAGCCTAAAGTACTGGAGGCTGAAAACCACCTCGACCCGGTAGAACCTCGTTGGTTCGCCGTGTACACGCGCTCCAAAAGCGAAAAGGTGGTCAAGCAACTGCTCGATGCAAAAGGCATCGAATGCTATCTACCCCTGCTGGAAGTGACCCGTCGGTACACGCGCAAGATCAAGGTGCTGCAGCTGCCCCTGATCAGCTGCTACGTCTTCGTGCGCATCGTCAAAGACCAATACATACCGGTGCTCGAAACCGAAAACGTGGTCAAATTCATCCGCTTTGCCCGCAACCTCATCGCCATTCCCGATGAGGAAATCGACATCATGCGCCGGGTGGTGGGTGAAGTGCGCGACGTGGAGGCCCAGGCAGGTTTGATCCAAGAGGGCGATCTGGTGGAGATCATCGGTGGAAAACTCACCGGCATCAAGGGTCGCCTCGTGGAAAAGAAAGGCAAGAAACAGATGGTCATCAGCCTCGAAACCATTGGGTACTCCCTGACGATGACCATCGATGCCGCTATGATTCGCAAAGTGATTTGAGGTCCTCTGACCTCGCCGTGATATGCTTTTCATTGCCCCATCTGCCGGCCCCGGCTGGCGGATGCAAGTCTGGAATTACATCCCCTTCATAAGACCCCGCGACTTATGAAAGGCGAAGCCGTGCCAGACGAGATGCGGCCCACGGCTGCTCCTGTCCCTACAGTCCTTTCAATGGCCAAGGAAAAACACCTGCACCCCATTCACCACTTGCTGCTCTCGCGCAGCGAGCGAGAAGCATTCCTTGGCCAGCGCAGCCGCGTCGTCTGGCTCACCGGCCTGTCGGGTTCCGGAAAGTCCACCATCGCCCACCTTGCCGAACGCATGCTTTTTCAAAATGGCGTCTTCTGCCAGGTACTCGACGGCGACAATATCCGTACTGGCATCAATGCCAACCTTGGCTTCAGCCAGGCCGACCGCACCGAGAACATCAGGCGCATCGCCGAGGTAGCCAAACTCTACCTCCACAGTGGAGTGGTCGCCATTTGCTCCTTCATCAGCCCCACCAGGGAAATGAGGAACATGGCCCGCCAGATCATTGGCGAAGAGGACTTCATCGAGGTGTACGTAAAAGCACCGCTCGAGCTGTGCGAACGGCGCGACGTCAAAGGCCTTTATGCCAAAGCCCGTCGAGGTGAAATCGAAGCCTTCACAGGCATCAGCAGCCCTTACGAAGAACCCGACCGGCCAGCCCTCGTGCTCTACACGGACAGGGAAAGCCCCGAAACCTCGGCAGAAAAATTGCTGGCTTTCCTGTTGCCCATAGTAAAACCTGGCTCGGCTCCACCCAGGGCCTGACCCAGGCCGGCTCTCAATACCCAAGCCCATGAACTACCGGCTCGACTACCTCGACGAACTCGAATCAGAGTCCATCTACGTGATCCGGGAAACGGCAGCCCAGTTCGAAAATCCAGTGCTGCTGTTCTCCGGCGGCAAGGACTCCATCGTAGTGTCGTGGTTGGCCAAAAAGGCTTTCTACCCTGCCCGCATTCCCTTTCCACTACTCCATATAGACACGGGCCACAACTTCCCGGAAACCATTGCCTTCCGCGACGAATGGGTCAAACGCCTCGGCGTCAGACTCATCGTCGGCTCGGTACAGGAAGCCATCGACAAAGGCATCCTGATGGAGGAAAAGGGCTTCAACGCCAGCCGTAACTACCTGCAAACGCCCGTGCTGCTGGAGACCATCGAAAAATACAAGTTCGACGCCGCCATCGGCGGGGCACGCCGCGACGAGGAAAAAGCAAGGGCCAAAGAGCGCTTCTTCAGCCACCGCGACGAGTTCGGACAATGGGACCCCAAAAACCAACGCCCCGAACTCTGGAACCTCTTCAACGGCCGCAAACACTTCGGCGAGCACTTCCGCATTTTCCCCATCAGCAACTGGACCGAACTGGACGTCTGGCAATACATCGCAAGGGAGAAAATCCCCCTGCCCTCCCTCTACTTCGCCCACCGCCGCAGGGTCTTCCAACGCAACGGCATCCTCCTCGCAGAATCGGAGTTCATCAAGCGCCGGCCCGACGAGGTAGTCGTGGAAAAAACCGTGCGCTGTCGCACCATCGGCGACGTCACTTGCACCGGCGTGTGGGAATCCGAAGCCCGCACCATCGAAGACATCATCGCCGAGGTGGCTACCAGCCGACAAACCGAACGCGGGGGCCGCGCCGACGACAAGCGCTCTGAAACCGCCATGGAAGACCGGAAAAAGGACGGATATTTTTAGGGGTGAGGATTTGAGAAACTGAGGAACTGAGTCCCCTGCAAAAAGGGGGGGTATAATCAACTAGTTCTTTGACATGCAAACAAAATTTGGTCTCTCTTGTGCTCTGAGGAGATTACTC